>OCTX014577250.1_pt1 | contig 48427 bp, 36 predicted proteins | sample 1539691 | NCBI WGS metagenome assembly OCTX01 (sample SAMN02144231, study PRJEB22623) | gut metagenome | biome: sheep rumen | host: Ovis aries | place: New Zealand
AGCGATGATGTTGGCAGCCACGTCGCCGGTGATGTCGAGAATCTGCTTGTAGTTCTCGATGGCATCGCCCAGGTCAACGGGAGCGTAGTCGTATTCTTTCGCATCAGCGAAACCTTTTTCCTTCAGCTCTACGATTCGAGCCATCAGGGGGTGGTTCAAGTAGAACCCGATCTCAGGATGATCGCTATAATAGTTTGCCATAATTTCTTATTTGTTTTCTTGATTCTTCTTATGCATTCTAACTCCTAATCTTCCTCCGAAGATGCAGCCACATATTGTTGCACAAAGTGACATGAGAGAGGCTAATTCTATATTGCCTGCCGAATTAACGAAATAACCGGCAACAAGAAATGCCACAGCCCCTAAAAGGAGGAGATAATCTAATGCTTTCATCTTACTTCGAGTTCTGCTTGTAATACTTGATCAGTTTCGGTACAACCTCTTCCACAGTACCAACAATCACATAGTCGGCAATCTTGTTAATAGGCGCATCAGGATCGCTGTTCACAGAGATGATGATACCAGAGTCCTGCATACCGGCGATGTGCTGAATCTGACCAGAGATACCACAGGCGATGTAAACCTTCGGATGAACGGTGATACCCGTCTGACCAATCTGACGGTCGTGATCCAACCAGCCTGCATCCACAGCAGCGCGGCTTCCGCCCACCTCGCCATGCAGCACCTTAGCCAGCTGGAACAGCATGTCGAAGTTCTCCTTCGAGCCCATGCCGTAACCACCGGCTACTACGATGGGAGCACCCTTCAGGTTGTGCTTGGCGGCCTCCACATGGTGGTCGAGCACCTTCACAACGAAAGCCTCAGGGCTGACGTACTTACTTACCTCGGGATAAACCACCTCCTTGCGGCACTCGCCATCGTAGAGCGCTTTCTGCATGACGCCCGAGCGGACGGTGGCCATCTGCGGACGGTGGTCGGGGTTCACGATGGTGGCCACAATGTTACCACCGAAGGCAGGACGAATCTGATAGAGCAGATTCTCATATACCTTATTGTTCTTCTTGTCCTCGTACGGACCAATCTCCAGCTCTGTGCAGTCGGCAGTCAGACCGCTGGTCAGCGACGAACTTACACGGGGACCGAGATCACGGCCGATGACGGTGGCACCCATCAGGCAGATTTGCGGCTGCTCCTCTTTGAAGAGGTTCACCAGGATATCGGTGTGGGGAGCCGACGTATAGGGGAACAGTCCCTCGCCGTCGAAGACAAACAGCTTGTCAACGCCGTAGGGCAGAATCTGATCTTCCACCTTGCCCTTGATGCCAGTACCGGCAACGACGGCGTGGAGTTCCACTCCCAGTTCATTGGCGAGCTTGCGACCCTTGGTCAGCAGCTCTTGAGATACTTCCTGTACCAGGGTACCTTCTATTTCGCAATATACAAATACGTTGTTCATATCTCAATTAACCAATAATCTTCTCGTCCAACAATTCTTTGATCATTCCCTCGACATCAGCATCAGAAGCCGTCAAAGTCTTCGACTCCTTTGCTTGGAACACGATGTTCTTGATGGCTTTCACCTTGGTGGGCGAACCGCTCAGGCCGCACTGGCAGGCATCGCCATCCACATCGGCCACGCTCCACTGGTTGAGCGTCAGATAGGGGCGCTCGTCGTACAGACTGTCGTATGGAGTTCCTTCTGCCGGACGTTCCATCGGACATGTGGCGCGCTTGTACTTCATCACGAGCTTGGCGTTCTGCGGGCGACAGGGGGCAGCGCTTCCGTTGACGGTTATCACCACGGGCAGCGGAGCCTCAACAGTTTCCACACCGCCGTCGATGACGCGCTTGATGGTGGCCTTGCCATCCTCTACAGAGAGCACTTCCTCGGCGTACGTCACTTGGTTCAATCCCAGTTTCTGAGCCACCTGGGGACCCACCTGGGCGGTGTCGCCGTCGATGGCCTGACGACCGCCGATGACGATGTCAACGTCGCCAATCTTCTTGATGGCTGTGGCCAAGGCGTAACTCGTAGCCAGTGTGTCGGCACCGGCAAAGAGACGGTCGGTCAAGAGCCACCCCGTGTCGGCACCACGATAGAGTCCCTGACGGATAATCTCACCTGCACGTGGAGGACCCATCGTGAGGATTCCTACTGTAGAGCCCGGATGCTGCTCCTTCAGTCGGAGTGCCTGCTCCAGGGCGTTCAAATCTTCAGGATTGAAGATGGCAGGCAAGGCAGAGCGGTTGACGGTTCCTTCGGCCGTCATGGCATCCTTACCCACGTTTCGGGTGTCTGGCACTTGCTTGGCCAGCACAACAATCTTTAAAGCCATAAAAAATTATAAAAATAAAAATCGAAATGTGTTATCTTCTTTTTAAAAAGCGGGTGCAAAGGTACAGTATTTTGGCCATTTGACAAAATTTTTTGCACAAAATCGGTTGTTTTGTGCGCAAACGGGCTGTTTTGTGCAAAATATCCGGGAAAAAACTCGCTGTTGGGCTTTTGGGCTGTGTGCGTGTGGTGTTTATATATATAAATATGGTGTGTGGCAGAAAGGTTGCCGCGCTTGGGGAAATTGTTGTCGAAGCCTAGGAAAATAATGCCGTGGTTTACGAAATTATTTCACGACGTTGCACAAAAATTCTCTAGAAAATTTGAAAACCGTTTGTTGCAATGCTTTTTTTTCGTATTTTTGCATACGAATAGCATCGTGAACGGATGGGGCGAAACCGAGCCTTCAGCGTTTGTCGCTGCTGATTCTTCATGTTAAGCACGAATGATAGACAGAGCAACTGTTGACCGCATACTGGATGCCGCGAACATTGTGGATGTGGTGTCCGAATTTGTTAATCTGCGCAAGGCGGGGGTTAACTACAAGGGCCTGTGCCCGTTTCATGACGACAAGACCCCTTCGTTCATGGTGAGTCCGTCGAAGAACATCTGCCACTGCTTTGCCTGCGGAAAGGGGGGTACGCCCGTGGGATTCATCATGGAACACGAGCAAATGACCTATCCCGAGGCTCTGCGCTGGCTGGCGCGCAAATATAATATAGAAATCAAGGAGCGCGAGCTGACCAGCGAGGAGCGGCAGCAGGAGAACGACCGCGAGTCGATGTTCATCGTGAACGAGTGGGCAGCGAAGTATTTCCAGGAAACGCTGAAGAACGATGTCGATGGGCGCGCCATCGGCATGCAGTATTTCCGCAGCCGAGGCATCCGCGACGACATCATAGAGAAGTTCCAGCTGGGCTATGCCCTGCCACAGCGAACGGCCCTGTCCGAAGCCGCCCGCAAGGCGGGCTACAAGGAGGAGTATCTGCTGAAGACCGGCCTGTGCTACAAGCGCGAGAGCGACGGACAGTTGGTGGACCGCTATGCGGGCCGTGTCATCTTTCCCTGGGTGAGCACCAGCGGCAAGGTGGTGGCCTTCGGCGGACGGCTGCTCGACAGCCGCACCAAGGGTGTGCAGCAGAAGTATGTCAACTCGCCCGACTCGGACATCTACCACAAGGAGCAGCAGCTCTACGGCATTTTTCAGGCCAAACGGCAGATAGCCAAGGAAGACCGCGTGTTCATGGTGGAAGGCTACACCGACGTGATAGCCATGCACCAGTGCGGACTGGAGAATGTGGTGGCCAACAGCGGCACGGCTCTTTCTACCTACCAAATAAAACTGCTCCACCGGTTCACCAACAACATCGTGCTGCTCTACGACGGCGACGAGGCGGGCATACACGCCGCCATGCGCGGTACGGACATGCTGCTGGCCGAGGGCATGAACATCAAGGTGCTCATACTGCCCGACGGCGACGACCCCGACTCTTTCGCCCGCAAGCACACCGCTGCCGACTTCCGCAAGTACATTGACGAGCACCAGACGGACTTCATACAGTTCAAGAGCGACATGCTGCTGCGCGGAGTCACCGACCCCATCAAGCGCTCGGAGGCCATCAACAGCATCGTGCGCAGCATATCGGTCATCACCGACCCAATTGTGCGCGACACGTACGTCAGCGACTGCTCCCATCGGCTGGGCGTCAACGAGGCCACACTCATAGCCCAGATGAACAAGTACATACGCAGCGACATAGAGCAGCGCTACAAGGATGCGCGGCGCGAGGAGGAACGGGCGGCAAGGCTGGCCCAGGCTGGCAATGGCGCTGCGGTGGCCGGTGGCGAACCCGGCGGAAGCCCCGGCTCGGCGGACAATGGCCTCAATGCGGCGGGCGGCAGCGATGCAGTGCCCGTTGGCAGCGGAGCCACGGCGGTTGCAGAAGAGGGTGGTGTGCGCCAGGCTCCCGCGGCAAAGGGCGTGCCGAACAACGTGGCCACGATGATTGTGGAGATGCTGGTGAGGCATGGCGGCGAGGTGATTTTCAGCAATGTGGAAACCGACGACGGCCAGACCATTGGGCGGCTCACCGTGGCCCAGTACGTTTATTACTCGCTCAACGCTGACAACCTCTCGCTGGGCAACGCGCTCTACGACCAGATGCTCAGCGAGGCGGCGGCGCAGAGCGAGGCCGACCCCTACTTCAACGCCGAGCAGTATTTTGCCCACCATCAGAACTACGAAATCGTGCAACTGGCCACCAACATGGCCTTCGACCACTTCCAGCTGCGAAAAAGCCAGCAGAAAGAGCCCACCACGGAATACCTGCGCGAACAGGCATCGCGTCTGCTCATGGACTTCAGGCTCGACGTAACCGACCAACGGCTCAAACAGCTGAAAGCAGAAATCTCGCTGGCCATCGGCGACCAGGAGCGCATGCTCCAGCTCATGGAACAATACAAGGACGTGCAGAACATACGCAACACCCTGGCAAGGAAACTGGGAACAAGCATCGTTGTGTGACCATAGGCGCAGAACATTGACAATCTATAGGCTTTGATATACATTCACTGGTTCATATTGCTCATTTACGGGCTGCTCGTGGTAGCAACCATGATTGCCGTGCTGATGGACAACCGTCAGCCGGCAAAAACCATGGCATGGCTCCTGGTGCTGACGTTCCTGCCGCTGCTGGGGGTGGTGCTCTACTTCTTCTTCGGACAGAACACCCGCAAGGAGCGCTTCATCAGCCAGCAGAGCCTCGACCAGCTCACCAAACGCTCTATGCTGGAGTTTGTGGAGCAGAAGAACCTGGTGCTGCCCGAAAACCACAAGACGCTCATAAGGCTGTTTGCCAACCAAAGTTGGGCATTGCCCTTCAAGGACAACGAGACCGACATCTTCACCAACGGCTACGACTTCTTTCTGGCACTGCTGCAGGAGATAGGGAGCGCCCAGCATCACATCCACCTGGACACCTACATCATGGAGGACGACGCGCTGGGCTATCTGGTGGCCGACGCGCTCATCGACAAGGCGCAGCAGGGCGTCGAGGTGAGAGTGATCTACGACGACGTGGGCTGCTGGAGCGTGAAGAACGCTTTCTGGGAGCGCATGCGCGAAGCCGGCATCGAGGTGCATGGTTTCATGCCCGTGAAGTTTCCCGTGTTCACCAGCAAGGTGAACTACCGCAACCACCGCAAGCTGTGCGTGGTGGATGGGCGTGTGGGATTCGTGGGCGGCATGAACATAGCCATGCGCTACATCAAGGGGCGCAACAACCGGGGGTGGCGCGACACCCATCTGCGCATACGCGGCGGTGCGGTGTATGGCATACAGCGCGCCTTTCTCGTCGATTGGTATTTCGTTGACCGCACACTCATTTCCAGCCGTAAGTACTATCCCGTCCCTGTTTCGACAGAGGGCAACAACTGCCTGGCGCAAGTGGTTACAAGCAGCCCCGTCACTCCCTGGCCCGACATCATGCAGGGCTACGTGCGCATTCTGTTGGCCGCCCGCAAATACGTCTATATGGAAACCCCCTACTTCCTGCCCACCGAGCCGGTGCTCTTCGCCCTGCGCACGGCGGCGCTGGCCGGAGTGGATGTCAGGCTGATGATTCCACGCCACACCGACGCCCGTTTCGTAGAGTGGGCCAGCCGTTCGTATGTGATGGAGACCGTCGAGGCGGGCGTGAAGGTGTATCTCTACGAGCGGTGCTTCAACCACAGCAAGCTGCTGGTTTGCGACGATTCGCTCTGCACCTGCGGCTCCACCAACATTGATTTCCGCAGTTTCGAAAACAATTTTGAGGCCAACGTCTTCTTCTACGACGAGGCCATGGCCTGCCGCATGAAGGAAGTGTTCCTGAAAGATCAGGAGGAGAGTGTGCTGCTCGACGACGTGACCAATCTGAGCCATCGTTCGTTTGTGCAGAGGCTGTGGGAGTCGCTCGTCAGGTTGCTTTCGCCGCTGCTTTAACGAAAAAATCGAGCCCAATGTTTTGCATTGAGCTCGATTTGCATTAATTTTGCACTCGATTGGCGCTTTGCCCATTTTTTCAGAACCATCAGAATACTCAGAACCATTCAGAATAATAAAAATACATCGTCATGCTTGAAACCGACACCCCCATTCCTACATCCCGACAACAGCGGCTGACACTGCGCGTCAGTCGCAAGTCGCTGTCGTTTGCCGTGGCCGATGCGGCGGCAGAGAAGCAGATATTCTACGAGCCCTACACCGTGAAGAGCGGCATTTCCATGGCGGCCAACCTGCGCGCGGCTTTCCGTACAGCCCAGCTGCTCAGCCGGGGCTACAAGCGCGCACTGGTGCTGGCGGATGTGCCTGTGCTGCTCGTTCCCATCGAGGAGTATGCCGACGAGATGAAGGATGTCATCTACCACCACGCCATCAGCGACCACGAGAACGATGTGGTGTTGAGCTACGTGTTGCCCACGCAGAATGTGGTGGCAGTCTTTGGCGTGAACAAAGACCTGAAGTTGGTCATCGACGACCATTTCCTCGACGTGAAGTTCTGTCCGCTCTGTGTGCCGGTGTGGAACTATCTCTACCAGCGCAGCTTCACCGGCAGCCGTCGCAAACTGTACGGATATTTCCACGACAAGAGCCTCAACATTTTCGGTTTCGACAAGAATCGGTTCAAGTTCTGCAACAGTTTCGACACCGACCGCTACATGGATGCCGTTTATTTCCTGCTCTATGTGTGGAAACAGTTGGGCATGGACGAACGGCGCGACGAACTCCATCTGCTGGGCGACATTCCCGAGCCAACCGAGCTGCTGGCCGAAGTGAAGAAGTTTTTGCAGTATGCCCACATCATCAATCCCACGGCCGACTTCAACCGTGCTCCCATCACTCAAATCAAGGGATTGCCAAGCGACGTGATGGCCTACTACGTGAAAGGCAGGTAGTGGCCTCTGGCCTTTGAACTTTGTGCTTTGAAGTTTGCACTTTGAACATAGTTTTTTTTGAACATAGAATTTGGATCTGAATCTTTCATGCGCATCATAACAGGTATCTATAAAGGACGTCATTTCGACATTCCGCGTTCGTTCAAGGCGCGGCCCACCACCGATTTTGCCAAAGAGAACATCTTCAATGTGCTCAACGGCTACATGGATTTCGACGGTGCCGTGGCACTCGATTTGTTTTCGGGCACGGGGAGCATCTCGCTCGAACTGCTTTCAAGAGGATGCCAGCAGGTGGTCAGCGTCGAGGCCGACCGCGACCATTACGCCTTCATAAGGCAGTGTCTGCAGAAACTGAATGACGACCGCTGCATCGCCGTCAGAGGCGATGTGTTCCGCTTCTTGAAAAGCTGCCACCAGCAGTTCGACCTCGTTTTTGCCGATCCGCCCTACGCGTTGAAGGAACTGCCCTCCATACCATCGCTCGTTTTCGAGCGCGGGCTGCTGAAACCCGAGGGCATTTTTGTTTTCGAACATGGCAAAGACCACAATTTCGCCGATCATCCCCATTTTGTGGAGCATCGCAGTTATGGCAGCGTGAATTTCTCCATTTTCAGATGATTACAGACGAGCTGGTTTTCCGCATAGGCCAAGAGTTTGGCTACGAGCCTACCCACGAGCAGCGCGTGGCCATGCAAGTGTTTGCCTCGTTTCTGACCGACCGTCACCCCATGTCCGTCATGGTGATGCGCGGTTCGGCGGGTACGGGCAAGACCTCGTTGGCCGGTGCCATGGTGCGCATGTTGAAGCGCATTGGGCAGAAAGTGGTGCTCTTGGCTCCCACAGGCCGCGCCGCCAAGGTGTTCGCACTCAATGCGGGGCTGCCTGCACTCACCATCCACCGCAAAATCTACAGGCAAAAAAGCGCCATGGCAGATGCGTTCCATCTTAACGACAACCTGCATCAGGACACCCTGTTCATGGTCGATGAAGCTTCGATGGTGGCCAACCAGGGCTACGACTCGATGTTTGGCAGTGGGCGCCTGCTCGACGACTTGGTGGAGTATGTCTATAGCGGCCGAAACTGCCGCATGGTGCTTGTCGGCGACAAGGCACAGTTGCCGCCTGTGGGCGAGGAGGAGTCGCCAGCCCTGACCAGTGCTTGCCTGCGCGGCTACGGGCTCACCGTCTTTGAGTGCGACCTCAACCAGGTGCTGCGCCAGAGTCAGCAGTCGGGCATCCTTTTCAACGCCACCGTCATACGCCAACTGATTACCCACGACAGCCTCACCCAGTTGCCGCTCATCCGATTCTCAGGTTTTGCCGACATACAGCGTGTGCCCGGTGACGAACTCATCGAGTCGCTCAACACCAGCTACAGTATGGTGGGCATCGACGAAACCATGGTGGTCACCCGCAGCAACAACCGCGCCAACATCTACAACCAGGGCATTCGCAACACCATTCTCGGCCGAGAGGAGACTCTCACTACGGGCGACATGCTCATGGTGGTGAAAAACAACTATTTTTGGACTCCTCCCCTTGCTCCCTCTGGTGGGGATGATTCTCGCGCGGAGACCTTGCCGCCAAGAGAGTCTGTCGGAAACCTCACCTTCATCGCCAACGGCGACCGCATGCGTGTGGTGCGCGTGAGGAACAGCCGCGAGCTCTACGGATTCCACTTCGCAGATGCCTGGCTCCAATTTCCCGACTACGACAATTATGAGCTGCAGGCCACGGTGCTCTGCGACTCGCTCTCGTCTCCCGCGCCTTCGCTTACCCGCGAGCAAAGCGACGCGCTGTTCAATGCCGTCATGGCCGACTATGAGGATATTCCCCGCAAGGCCGACCGAATGAAGAAGCTGCGCGCCGACCGCCATTTCAACGCCCTGCAGGTGAAGTATGCCTACGCCGTCACCTGCCACAAGGCGCAGGGAGGCCAGTGGGCTCACGTCTATCTCGACCAGGGCTACATGACCGATGAAATGCTCACCCCTGACTATATCCACTGGCTCTACACCGCCTTCACGCGCGCCAGCGAAAAACTTTTTTTGGTCAATTGGCCTAAAACACAGATGGAAGGAAACCAGTCATGATAGAATTTCTCTTAGCACTCTTGGGAATACTTGTCGGGGCGGCCGTGGCGTTTTTCGTGCAGCAACGGCGCAACAATGCGTTGGCCGAAAACAATGCCGCGCTCGCCAGCCGTTTGGCCGTGAAAAACAATCAGGTGGAAACACTCACTGGCCAGATGGTCAGTGAGCGGCAGCTCCACGAGCGCCAACTGCTCTCTGAGCGCGAGGCGCACAATAAGCAGGTGGACGGCATGAACGCACAGTTCGAAACACGGTTGGCCGAGTTTGATGCTCGCCGCAAGGATGAATTGGACAGGACGACGCGCCGCTACGAGCGCGAAAAAGCGGAAACGGAAAGTCGATACGAGCGCGAGAAGGCTGAGGCGGCACAACGTTTCGACCGGCAGCTGCGCGAGAGCCTGGCACTGGCACACGAACAGCTCAAGACTGCCACCGAACAGCTGCTGCGCCAACGCTCGCGTGAACTGGACGAGACAAACCAAAGCCAAATGGGGGCGCTCATCAACCCGCTGCGCCAGACCATCAGCGAGATGCGAAAGGCCATGGACGACAACCGTGACTCGTACAACCGCAACACGGCCTCGCTCACCGAGCAGTTGCGCCTGATGCACGAGGCTACGCAGCACATTGGTGCCGAAGCCGACCGGTTGGCGCGCGCATTGCAGAGTGGTCCGAAGGTGCAGGGCAATTTCGGCGAAATGAAACTCGACTTGTTGCTCGAACGCTTCGGGTTCACCCGTGGCGAGGAGTATGACTTGCAGCAGATGATTCGCGACGAACGCGGCAATGCCGTGCGCAACGAGGATTCGAACGAGCGGATGGTGCCCGACGTGATTCTGCACTACCCGGACCACAAGGATGTCATCATCGACTCGAAGGTGTCGCTCACGGCATTCGTCAACTATGTCAACGCCGAGACCGACGACGACCGCCGACGGGCTCTGGCCGAGCACATCGGCAGCATCCGCAGGCACGTGGATGAACTCTCGCGCAAGGACTACAGCCGCTACATCGACCGACGGCGCGTCACGCTCGACTATGTCATCATGTTTGTGCCCCAGGAGGCGGCCCTGCTGCTGGCGCTCACCAGCGACACCGACCTATGGAGCCAGGCGTTCGACAAGAAAGTGTTCATCACGGGCGAACAGAACTTGTTTGCCGTGCTGCGCATGTTGCAGATAGCCTGGACGCAGCAGCGACAAACCGAAAACCAGGAGCGTGTGTTCGGGTTGGCCAACGAAATGCTCGACCGTGTGGGCGACTTCGTTCAGCGGTTCGACGAGGTGGGCGAGAGGATTGCCCGTGTGCAACAGTCGTACGACAACGCGCGCAAGAAGCTAGACGGGCGACAGAGCATTCTGGTGCCAGCCAACGAACTGAAAAAACTGGGTGCCAAGCAGAATCCTGTCCGCCCCATTCCCGAAATATCGGACGAGGCCGATGGGCCGCGAAAAACGCTGGGTGAAAAGGAAGAAGGGAAGAAAAATTGAAAAAACAATAGGAAAGAAATTGGAGCTTCCAAATTCTTTCCTATTATTTTGTTCTCTTGTTTAGAATATGTTCTCTTGTTTAGAAATTGTCGAACTTGAAGGCTACGCCCGCCAAAATCTGGGCGGTCTTCATGTAGGGGTTGCTGCTGATGACCGCGTAGATGGGCACCGAAAACTTGCGGAAACTCAGTTCCTTGCTGGCCTTGAGCGAGGCGTTTACACAGGCGGCTCCGTTGGCGTAGGTGTAGTACCACATGCCGTAGTCTTCGCTCTTCTCGTCGAAAACTTTCTGGTGGGCGCCGCTTTCCATGGGCGTGAAACCGCCCTGTATCTGCCAGTCCAAACCGCCCAGTTCGAACGGAACGGTCAGCTCGATGTAGGTGGAGTAGGCCTGTTTGTTGTCGTTTCGCTTGCGGTCGTTGCCCCAGAAGATGCAGTAGCCTTGCAGACTGAAGTATTTGCACGAATAGCCCAGGTTGGCCTCCAGACGGTGGGCCGTTTCCTCCTTCTTGTACTGGAAGTAGAGGTCGTACTGGGTGATGCCCGTTTCCCAATAGTCGGTCACGCCGACGTTCAGGCCGAAGGGAGCCTTGTAGCCCAGCGTGAGGTCGAGTTCCTCAGGGTCGTCGCGTTCGAAGCCGGTGTTTCCGAAGAAGCTGAAGTAGGCTCCCATCCACGACACCTTGGCACTCGGCTGCAGGCTGATGCCTCCTTTTTCAAGTCCGCGCCACATGTATTTGCTCACCAGGTCGGCACGCACTGTGGTTTCCACGTCGTATTGTGCCCGGACGGTGGTTGGGGCAAGCATCAGCACAAGTGCTGCAAAGATGATTCTTATTTGTTTTCTTGTCATGACTGCTAAATGTTTTTTCCGTAGGTTTTGTTAGGATCTCTGTGATGTTGGTGGTTTTGTCGTGGCTGTTTCGGTTGTTCAGCCCTGGTTGATGTTCTACATTCCTAAAAATCAGGGTACAAAGATAAGAAATATTATTTGATTTTTTTTGTATTTACCAAAATATTAACTAATTTCGCGGTGTTTTTTACTTTTTGCTATGCGCAAACTACACCTTGTTGTCTCATCCTTGCTCTTTCTCGGCTGTTTGCACGTGCATGCCGCCGAGCCCGACAGTGCAACCGTTTCTGTCGATTCCGCACACCGTCTGTTCAGCGGTGGACGATGGGGTGGCGCCCTGCGGCTGATGCCCGGCCGTCAGCTGGCCATGGACCGCTATTCGCGGCAGTGGATACAGGGGAAAGAGACTTACACGCTCTCTGCCGAGCTGACGCACACCGCCGTACCGGCCGATGGCGACGACTATGCCGCCGACTACGGCTATCCCACGCTGGGGTTGGGGCTGGCCTACGACTTCAACCACGGCACTACGCTCCATCGCTATCCCTCGCCCTCATGGGGCAAGGCCCAGGAGGTGGACTACCACACTCGGATGGGCAACGCGTTCACGGCTTACTTCTCTTTCGCGCGGCCTTTCGTGCGTTTGCGCCGCTTCGAAGCGTCCTATGTGCTCAGGCTGGGACTGGGTTTCTACAACCACTACTACAACCGCACCGATGCCATCGACAACGAACTTATCGGTTCGTTTGCCAGCATCTATTTCGGGGCGGCGCTCACCGCCAGCTGGCACTTCTCGCCCGAGTGGGCCGTAACGGCCGGACTGGAGTTTCGCCACCACAGCAACGGCGCGCTGGCCCGACCCAACAAGGGAGAGAATACGGTCGGCCCTGCCATCGGAGTTGTCTTTTCACCTGCTTATCGCGACATTCTCGACGGCAAGGAGAGCGCTCCCTCCGACCGTAGTTCGGCTTCCTCTGCATCGGCGACCGGGCGAAGCCGCGCTGCATTCTCGAAATATTGGTTCTTCGACGTGACGTTCGGCCTTGGCGGCAAGACATTGCTCGAGGACTGGCAGCTCACCCAGTTCCACACCGACCCCGGCGACCCCGACTACCGCAAGGAGCACTTCGACTTTCATCCAGCCTTCTCACTGCAGACGGCCTTCATGCGGCGCTATGCCCGGCGTTGGGCCACCGGAATAGGTGCCGACCTGTTCTACGGCACCTACTACAATCGCATCCGCCATTTGGAGACCGCTGCCGGCCGTCCCGACGAGGCCAAGCGTGTTTCGCCCTGGTCGGTGGGCATCGCCCTGAAACACACGGCCTACTACCAACGGTTTGCGCTGGCCATGTCCGTCGGATACTATCTGTACCGCCACATGGGCACCAGTGCCAAGGAAATAGAGAAGCCCTACTACGAGCGCATAGGGCTGCGCTACACACTGCCCGTGCTCAACGGGCTCTATGTGGGGGCCAGCCTGAACGCTCATCTCACCAAGGCCGACTTCACCGAACTGGTGGTGGGCTTGCCCTTGCGCCTGCGCTGAGGCAAGCGTCTGAAGTGGTGGGTCTTGTTTTCATCACGGTGTTTTCTGCTTCGATTTCTGTGGTCCTTTTATATATATAACGGTTCAGACGTTCGTTTTTCCTCGTCCGAACCGTTTTTTTTCGCAACTCTTTTTTCCACCCGCCAAGTCTCTCGTGCTGGTGCAATAAAAAATCCCCGACACGTCACGTGCCAGGGATTTCTTCGTTCTTTTCGATAAAAGAACCTCGTCCTTATTTGTATGTGTGCTTTCGTTATGTGTATATATTAATCGTTTTCTTTCCACTCTTTGATTTCACATCCCTCAAAGAAGTCGCGCTGAATGCTGTGGTCGCCGTTGCCTCGCCGCCGTCCGGCGGGTGTGAAGTTGCATCGCAGCCCCTTGATGTTGCGGCGCGAGAACCCGTCCTCGGTGTCCGCCCCGGTGCTCATCACCGACAGGCTGAAACGCCCGAATTCCTTGAGGCTGACCACGTAGCCTCGCTGTAGCATGTCTTTCATCACCTCCACTAGTTCGGTGAGCACTTGGCGCACGTCGCTCTTGCGCGCCGAGCAGTTGCGCTGAATAATCTCCTCCAGCTCTTCGCCCGTCACCTCCTTGATTCTAACGGTGTGGGCGTAGAACTTCCCGCACGAATTTCTCGAGCGGATGTTGTTTCGTTTCAGCGTGTAATAGACTGCCATTTGTCAGGTTTTTGTTCGTTGGTTGCAAATTTACGAATTTTCGCTTTTCTTTCCAATTTTCAAATGCTAATATTTACTAAAATAATCTGACTTTTCCATCAAAACAATTTGTTTTATTCTTTAAAAACTTTTGTATAAGGCTGTAAAATATTGAAATCTAATGATATATGGTTCGTTTTTTGATTTCCTGATTTTGTTTTGCGGTATTGTTTTCGTTTTTGTTGACAAAACGGTTCCTTTTTCGTGTCTTTTCACCATTGTGTCGTGCAAATCCATCCTGGTGCCGCCACATGATCAACGGCCTCGGGGGATGAAGAAAGAAGTGTCGGGAGATGATGAAAAAAGTGTCGGCAAATCAAGGAATAGGCTCCGTATATTTAGACAAGTTTTCGGAATGTTAATATCTGTTCTTCGGAAAATCAGCAGCGTTCCCGGGGGAAATCTAGACACGTTCTCGTGGCCTGAAAAAATATTGTCGGGAGATAAAAAAATATCGTCGGGAGATAATTTTTTATTTCACGACGATACGGTCAGATTTTCTAGAAAATTTTGCGAGCGTCTGAATGGTGGGTTTGCAGCGTTGAAAACGGTGGTCAGCAGAGCCGGCGTCAGTCGGGCCAATCCTCAAATTCCAGTTCCAGTTCCCTGTAGATGGGGTTGGCCGATGGCGGCGTGTCGGGAGCGTTGCTGTCGTTGGGCTGGAGAACGCTCTGGTTTGACACCGAGAGCCCAATGAGTCGTATGGGGTTGGCGGCCGAATAGTCGGTCTGCCGCAGCAAGGCTTTTGCCAGTGGCAGGATGTCGTCTTTCGTGGTCAGCGTATGGTTGGCGGTTTGGCTGCGGGTGATTTGGTGGAAGTCGGCGTATTTCACTTTCAGCGTGAGCGTGTGCCCCGCAAAGTTGCTGCGCTCAATGCGTCCAACGAGTTCGAGCACGGTGTTGTAAAGTTGTATGGTGACCGCCGAGGGCAGACTGATGTCCTCGAGGAACGTGTGCTCGCAGCCCACCGACTTTCGTTCGCGGTCGGTGATGACGGGGCGTGTGTCGATGCCGCGGGCAAACTGGTAATAGACGGGGCCGGCCTTGCCGAACACTTCCTGCAGATGGGCCAGCGACACCTCGCGCAGGTCGGCGCCGGTGAAGATTCCCATGCGGTGCATCACGTCGGCCGTCTTGGGCCCCACGCCCCAGAACCGCTCGATGCGCAGGCGGGCAATGAAGTCGAGTGCGCGGTCGGGGTGGATGGTACACAGCCCGTCGGGTTTGCGATAGTCGGAGGCTATCTTGGCCAGAAACTTGTTGTAGGAAACGCCGGCTGAGGCCGTGAGTTGGGTGGTTTGACGGATGCGTTGCTTGATTTCGCGGGCGATGTCCACCGCCATCAGGATGCCTTTCTTGTTCTCTGTCACGTCGAGGAAAGCCTCGTCGAGCGAGAGAGGCTCCACCAGGTCGGTGTATTCGTGGAATATCTCGTGAATCTGGGCAGACACTTCCTTATAGACACCGTAGCGTCCCGGCACCACAGTGAGCGTGGGGCAGAGCCGTTTGGCGCGCGCCATGGCCATGGCCGAGCGCACACCGAAGGGGCGCGCCTCGTAGCTGGCGGTGGCAACCACACCCCTCGGCCCATCGTAGCCCACGGCGATGGGACGGCCGCGCAACTCGGGGAAGTCGCGCTGCTCAACGCTTGCAAAGAAGGCGTCCATGTCGATGTGGATGATTTTTCGCTCGTTCACATTGCGAAAGTACAAAAAATGTGCTATCTTTGCAAAAAAATAACCCATTAAATAGTTTGAAATGAAAAAGACTTTCCTTTTTGGCGTTCTGCTGACCGTGATGTCGGCCATGCAGGCATGGGCGCAATTTCCAATGCCCGACGAAGACGCTAAGTATGCCACTGAACTGCTGAAGCCAGGGCAATCCATGCCCGACTTCAAACTGAAGACTCCCGAGGGCAAGACCGTAAAACTGAGCAAGCTGGTCAAAGGCCGTTGGGCGGTGCTCGACTTCTGGGCCTCGTGGTGCCCCGACTGCCGCAAGGACATTCCCAACGTGCAGCGCATGTACGACGATTTTGCTCCGCGCGGTGTCGAGTTTGTGGGCGTTTCGTTCGACACCGAGGTGGCCAACTGGCGCAGTGCCATCGACAAATATAATATAAGGTACGCGCAAGTGAGCGACCTGAAGAAGATGCGCGACTCTGAGGTGGCCAAGGCCTTCGGTGTGAAGTGGATTCCGTCGATGATGCTCATCGACCCGCAGGGCAAGGTGGTGCTCAGCACCGTGCTGAGCGACAAGCTGGAGAAGACGCTCACCGAGCGGCTGGCCGAGAAACGCGAAATCGCCGGCACCACCGAGCGTTTGACGCTCGACGGTGGCAAGGGCCGCTTGGCCGCCATTCTGCAGAAGCCCGTGCTCGAGCAGGGCCAGCGTTGCCCCATGGTAGTGTTCTGCCACGGTTTTGGCGGCTCGAAGGAAGGCCCCCTGTTCGAACTGATTGCCGACTCGCTGCAGGCGCACGGCATTGCCAGTGTGCGCTTCGACTTCAACGGCCACGGAGAGAGCGAGGGCGAGTTTGTGGACATGACCGTGCCCAACGAGATTGAAGACGCGCTGAAGGTGATTGAGTATGTGCGCGACCTGCGCTACGTGAGCAGTGTCTCGCTTGTGGGCCACTCGCAGGGCGGCGTGGTGGCCTCGATGGCTGCCGGAAAACTGGAGGATGGCGACATTGCCGCCGTTGCACTCATGGCACCGGCCGCTGTGCTGCGCGACGATGCCATCCGCGGCAACACCATGGGCGCTCAGTACAACCCGCTCGACCCGCCCGAATACGTGGAGCTGTGGGGTGGCAAGCGCCTGGGCGGCAACTACATCAAGACGGCATTCTGGCTTCCCATCTACGAGACGGCGGCCAAGTACCAAGGCCCTTCGCTCATTGTCCACGGCACGGCCGACCGCGTGGTGCCCTACACCTACGGCGAGCGTTACAAGACGGTGTGGCCCGGCGCCGAGGTGGTCATCCTGGACGGTCAGGACCACGGTTTCTCGCAGAACATTTACCGCGCCACCCGCTTGGTGTCGGACTTCCTCATCAAGAAGTTGGGGAAGTGAGGCAGCAGGGCGAGCAGAGAAGAAACAAAACAAGCCCGCCATTCGGCATGTTGCACGAATGGCGGGCTTTTTTTGTTTCCGAAGGTTGGGCCTCGTCGGAGGACAGCCGGGATGGAATCAATAGCTGACGCGCGGCTCCAACTCTTTGGCCTGGTCGATCATCTTCTGCACTTCCTTGGTGGAAGGAACGCGGTTGCAGAGGTTCTTCTCGGCGTTCACTTCCTCGAGCTTGGGCTGCAGGTTTTCGGCCACACGGTGGCGGAACTCCTTGACGGTGTCAACGCCGGCGGCTTCGAGCAGCTCGGCAAACTGTGGGCCAACGCCCTTGATGCGGAACAGGTCGGCGTGGTTGGTCCAGCGCAGAATCAGCTTGCTGCTGATGCCGGTGGCCTCTTCGAGCTCTTTGCGGCCCTTGGCGGCAGCGCAGCGGTCGAGCAGTTCATCTACGGTGTTGATGCCAGCAGCTTGGAGTTTCTCGGCATAGACCTCGCCTACACCTTCGATGTCGATAATTTTGTATGCCATAATTCGTTAAGGTTTAGTTAAACAATTGTTCAATTTTTTGGCTACAAATATAGCGTTTTTTCTTGTAAACTGCAAATTATCGGGCAAAAAAATAGCGCGAACCGCGCAGAAGCCACGAATTTGTTTTTGTCATGATTCTTCCATTCGTGTGTTCTGCGCGGTTCGCGCTTGTGGGGCTGTTCGCCTGGCGACGGGTGACGATTAGAGTGCGGCCAGTTCGACCACCTTCTCCACGGCGGCGGTGAGTCCGTCCTTGTTCTTGCCGCCGGCCTGGGCGAAGTGGGGCTGTCCGCCGCCGCCGCCCTGCATCAGCTTGGCTGCCTCGCGCACCATCTGGCCTGCGTTCAGGCCGTGATCCTTCACCATGTCGTCGCTCATCATGACGCTGAGCATGGGCTTGTCCTGATGCACACTGCCGATGACGCAGAGCAGGTTTTCGGGAATGGCCTGGCGAATCTTGAACACCAGGTCCTTGGCGGCGCCCGGCTCGATGGGGAGCACGGCCTTCACCAGCTTCACTCCACCGCGGCACTCGGCACGCTCGATGAGCATGTTCTTGGTGCGCTCTATGGCCTGGGCCTGGAATTGCTCTATCTCTTTCTTCATCGAGTCGTGCTCTTCCATGTACTTCAGGATGACGCCCTGCAGGTCCTTGGCATTGTTGAACAGGCCTTTCAGCGCGCGCATGGTGTCCTCGAGCGCGTAGATGGCCTCTTCGCAGTTCTTTCCGGTGATGGCCTCGATACGGCGGATGCCTGCTGCCACGCTGCTCTCGGAGATGATCTTGAAGAACCCGATGCGGCCGGTGCTGCGGGCGTGGATGCCTCCGCAGAACTCGCACGACGGACCGAAGCGCACCACGCGCACACGGTCGCCATACTTCTCGCCGAACAGGGCGATGGCTCCCAGTTGCTTGGCCTCGTCGAAGGGCATGTCGCGGTGCTCGTCGAGGGGGATGTCCTGGCGGATCATGTCGTTCACCAATCGCTCCACCTGGCGCAGTTCCTCGTCGGTGACTTTCTGGAAGTGGCTGAAGTCGAATCGCAGCGTGTCGGGGCTGACGTACGAACCCTTCTGCTCCACATGGTCGCCGAGCACCTGCTTCAGTGCGTAGTCGAGCAAGTGGGTGGCCGTGTGGTTGGCGGCGCTGGCCTGGCGCTTGTCGGTATCAACGCAGGCCATGAAGTCGGACTCGAGATTCTTTGGCAGCTGCTTCACGATGTGGACGCTCTGGTTGTTTTCGCGCTTGGTGTCGATGATGTCGATGGTTTCGTCTTCGCTGACGAGCACACCGCAGTCGCCCACCTGACCTCCCATCTCGCCGTAGAACGGGGTGGCGTCGAGCACCAGCTCGTAGAATTCGTTTTTCTTCTGCTTCACCTTGCGGTAGCGCACAATGTGGCACTCGTACTCGCTGTAGTCGTAGCCCACGAACTGCTGCTCGGTGGCGGCTGTCGTGTCGCCGCCCACGGTACACCAGTCGCCGTTTTCAACAGCGGCGGCGTTGCGGGCGCGCTCCTTCTGCTTCTGCATTTCCACGTTGAACTGCTCCTCGTTGACGCTGAAGCCGTTTTCGCGGCAGATGAGCTCGGTGAGGTCGAGGGGGAATCCGTAGGTGTCGAACAGACGGAAGGCCTGCACACCGTCGAGCTCGGTCTTCTGCTCCTGCCGCAACTGCTCCATGGCTTTGTCGAGCAGCGTGATGCCCTTGTCGAGGGTGCGCAGGAAAGCATCCTCCTCTTCTTTCATGACGCGGCTGATGAGCTGCTGCTGGGCCTTCAGTTCGGGGAATGCGTCGCCCATTTCCTCGACCAGCGTGGGCAGCAATTTGTAGAGGAAAGCCTCTTTCTGTCCCAGGAAGGTGTAAGCGTAACGCACGGCGCGGCGCAGAATGCGGCGGATGACGTAGCCGGCCTTGGCGTTGGAGGGCAGCTGGCCGTCGGCAATGGAGAAGCTGACGGCGCGCAGGTGGTCGGCGCACACGCGCATGGCCACGTTGATTTGCTCCTGATTGTCCTGAATGTTCTGATTGTCCTGAGTCTCTTCCTCGAAGGTGGTGTATTTCAGGCCCGTTATCTGTTGTTCGGCGCGGATGATGGGCTGGAAGATGTCGGTGTCGTAGTTGGAGTGCTTGCCCTGCAGCATGCGCACCAGTCGCTCGAAGCCCATGCCGGTGTCGATGACGTTCATCGAGAGTTTCTCCAGTGAGCCGTCGGCCTTGCGGTTGAACTGCATGAACACGAGGTTCCATATTTCGATGACCTGCGGGTCGTCCTTGTTCACCAGGTCGCGGCCGCAAATGCCGCTGGCCTTGCGCTGTTCGGGTGTGCGCGAGTCAACGTGTATCTCCGAGCAGGGGCCGCAGGGGCCTGTGTCACCCATTTCCCAGAAGTTGTCGTGCTTGTTGCCGTTGATGATGTGGTCCTCGGGCACGTGCTTGGCCCAGTAGCGGGCAGCCTCGTCGTCGCGCGGGATGTTCTCTTCGGGCGATCCCTCGAACACGGTGACGTAGAGGTCTTCGGGGTTCAGGTGGAGCACATCGACGAGATACTCCCAAGCCATGTCGATGGCCCCCTCCTTGAAGTAGTCGCCAAACGACCAGTTGCCCAGCATTTCGAACATGGTGTGGTGGTAGGTGTCGTGGCCCACCTCCTCCAGGTCGTTGTGCTTGCCGCTCACGCGAAGGCACTTCTGCGTGTCGGCACGGCGGCGCGGTTCGGGGTCGCGTGTGCCCAGAATGATGTCTTTCCACTGGTTCATGCCGGCATTGGTGAACATCAGTGTGGGGTCGTCTTTCACTACCATGGGTGCCGAGGGCACGATGGCATGTTGTTTTGATTCGAAGAATTTCTTGAACGAATTGCGGATTTCGTTGGCTGTCATCATTATATTTTCAATTTATCGATAAATTTTTCAGAAAAGTTTTGCAAAGATACTCAGTTTTCGCTATTTTTGCAAAAAAATAATCAGAAATATGGCACTCAATACCAATAAAAACCTGAAGCTCTACTATTCCATCAAGGAAGTAGCCCAAATTTTCGACGTCAGCGAGAGTCTGCTGCGCTATTGGGAAACCGAGTTCCCGCAAATCAAGCCTAAGACGCTGAGCAACAAGGTGCGCCAGTACACCGACAAGGACATTGAGCAGATTCGCGTCATTTACAATTTGGTGAAGGTGCGCGGTTTCAAGCTGGCCGCCGCCCGAAAGATGCTCAGCGAGAACAAGCGCGGTGCCGACAAGAGTGCCGAGGTGCTCAGCTCGCTCATCAATGTGCGCGACGAGCTGAAGACGTTGAAGAAGCAGCTCGACGGCTTGGTTTAGCATCCATCCAACGCCCGCCCTGCGAGAAGGCTGCGCCCATTCGGAAAAGCCCACAGCGCGGCAGTGGAGTAGGGGGGAGACGACTCGCCAGGCTGGAGGTGTTCCTAGCCCGAGTACACAACGCACCACGCCCGTGGCAAAACATTGCCACGGGCGTGGTGCGTTGTGTGGATTACCGATTTCTTTTAGTTGCCCAGACTGTAAAAATAGCCAACTGAGAGGAAGAAACCACGGTTGCAAATGTTCTCAGAGCCCTCTGTGTTCACCTTGCTCAGGCCGAGGTGATAGCGAAGGTCAACGTAAAGACTGTTGTCCTTAAACTTTATAATATCGAACGAAGCGCCGATGGCAAAAATGTTCCTTTTTTTTCTGCCAAGGGCCAAAGCGGCGGTGAAATGATGCAGGCCTTCTCCGTTTCAAACTATTCTTTGCCGGTGAATCTGCCCACGAAGAGGAGAACGCCCGACGAACTTTCGCTGATGGTATAGACGAACGGACGGTTGGCATGGAACGTGGCCTTGGGTGGCACGACTGGGGCGGACATGGAAGTTGTCATCATTCCGACAACGGTCACGGCGGCGGCTTCCGAGCCTTCCTCGTTCACTTTGATGGCTGCCTTCTGGCGAATCATGTTGATATATACACTGCGGTCGCACATGTTGGGGATGTTCGCAAAGTCTGGGTCGAAAGCCTCTGTGATGCCCATCTGCTTCAGCACACCGTCGAGTTTGCCTGGCAGGGCGTCGGTGTCAGATTTGGTTTCGAAGCGTGGCAGTTTCAGGTCCACTTCGTAGGTGCGAGGCATGGCAAAGGCGGGGATGGATTGTGTTGTGCTGCTGTTCTTTTCGGCCAACAGGCTGGAAACCACGTCGCCGATGGTTTTTTCCTCATGGGGCAGCAGGATGGTCATGGTCCAGTTGCCGTTGCCGTAGGGAATCTGCACCGCCGAGTAGATGTCGTTCTGGGCATAGAGAATCAGCACTTTCTGGTGCATCATGGGCAACTGGGTTTCGCCGTCGGGGGTGGTGAAAGTCTCGTTGCGGGTGTATTTTTCATCGAACTTCGAAGCCCAGTTGGCCTTGAAGTAGATGGCGTTGAGCAGATAGGACATCATGTTGGGATTGATGTCGTCCAGAATGGTGGGGATCATGCCGTGGCTCTTCTCGTTGCACCAGTCGTTGATGATGCCGAGCGTGGCGGGCGAGGCGAAGTCGTAGGATTCGGCTTTGGCTGCGTAGTAGTCGTGCATGTGCTGCTGGAATTGTGGCATCAGCGTGTATTCCTTGTTCACGAATATGGCGTTGGCAATGTCCAGCTGCACGGTGTTGTCAACCTTCGGCAGACCCTCGATGAGTTTCTTGCAATAGTTGTTCACGGCCTCAATGCCGCCACTGGTGAAGCCCAGCACGTTCTCCAGCTGTTCGCGGGTGGTGCCCTCGGCGGCGTCGTTGACCATGCCCAGCACGTAGGTGATGCTTAGCGGCGAATAGACAAAACTCTTGCCGCTTCGGTCGGTCTGATTGACCTTGTTGAGAAACCGCAGCGTAAAGAGGTTGTTGTTGTTGGCAAACATGCGCTGCTCGTTGGTGAGCTGAATGGGCTCCTGCGTGGGCAGCATGCTGACGGTGGCATGCGGTTCGTCCAAGGGGGTGTCTTCGTCGATGCCCGAAGACGATGAGCAGGCTGTCAGGGCGGCGCACCATGCCATGGCGGCCAGCCATTTAAGATGTTGTCTTGTTTTCATGATCCTATTGTTCTTGTTTGTTCAACGTAATTTTGTTTTTTGTCTCGTTTCTTTGCCCTTATAACTGTGTTTTCGGCAAATCTTGTAGGGCGAAGCGTTAAAAAAGCAAAAAACGCAGGCGGCTTTTACAAGATTGTGGGCTTTTCTTTCTTATAATAGGTAGAAAAAAGAAACAACGGAAAATGAGCAGACAACTCGTTGAGCGCATACGAAGTCATGACCAACGGGCGATGGGCGAACTCTACCAACGGTATGTAGGGTTGCTCTCGTCGGTGTGCTACCGCTATGTGCCGTCGGAAGATGACGTGAAGGATGTCTTGCAGAACAGTTTTGTCAACATCTTCTCGGCCATTCCCACCTTCACCTACCGCACCGACGAGCAGTTTGTGGGCTGGATGGTGAGGGTGGTGGTCAACGAGTCGCTCGACTTCCTGAGAGTGCGAAAGCGGTTGCTACTGACCGACCTGAGGGCTGTGGAAACGCAACTCGCCGACGACGAAGCGCCCGACACCGACCCCATTTCGGCTGACCAACTGCACAGGCTCATCAGCGAGTTGCCCGACGGCTGCCGAACGGTGCTCAACCTCTACGTGTTCGAAGGCTACTCGCACAAGCAGATTGCCGAACTGATGGGCATCAGGCCAACCACATCGGCCACGCAGCTGCGATACGCGAAGCATTTGTTGGCAAACAAAATAAAACAACTAATCAGCGAAAACTCATGAAAGAAGACTGGGCAAACAAAATGAAACACAAGCTGGAGGGGCACCAGAAAAGTGCTCCCGAAGGGCTGTGGGAAGACATCTGCGAGCAGATGGGCTTCGACGCTGAGTTGGTTGGTGTTGATGCTGAGTTGGTTGGTGTTGACCGTAAGCTGGCGGATGCTGCCAAGGAGTCTGAGGGGCTCGGCAAGAAGCGGGTTCGTTCCATCGGCTTGTGGACAGCGGCTGCCGTGTTGCTGGCTCTAGTGGGATTCTTTGCTTTCTATCGGCTGGGCAGTAGCGTGGAAGAATCGAAAACTGCAGTGGGGAAAATGCCTGTCGTTGAAAGAAACGCTGTCGTTGAAAAGGATTCAGTCGTTGAAAAGAATTCTGATGTTGAAAGAAATGCTGTAGTCGAGCGGAATCAGCTTGCAGAGCGTGTTTCCGTAGAAAGCGGAGGAACCATCGGGAAAGGCTTGGCCAACCGGCCCGTGAAAAATGTCAGTGTAGCTGTCAATTCGGGGGAACTGTCTGAATCGGCCCCATCTGCTCCCTCCGCATCGGTAGCATCCGTACCTACAGAACCAACCTCGTCTAGTCCGTTTGAACTTGAAGCGGCCAACCAAGTAGAACTTGCCGAACAGAAAACCTCTGAAGCTTCGGACACGGCTGATACAGAATCTCCTGCATCTGCCGAGTCCACCCCCGTTGTGCCAGTTTACCACGATGTGCCCCTGTTGGGCAAGGAGCAGCCACGGCACAAGATGAAGAATGAGAGCAAATGGTCCGTTGGGCTGAATGCTTCGGGAGGACTGTTGGCGGCCAACAGCTCGGGCAATACCAGATACGACTATACGTATTATGACCCCATTGGCCAAAACTCTGCCCAGGAGAGTTATGATAAGTCGTGGAGTTCTGTGCAGGTGGTGGAGAAATACGTTTGGAAACACTCTGTTCCTATTCGCGCAGGCCTTAGCGTGGGCTACCAGTTGACGCCCCGCTTGTCGTTGCTCAGCGGCATCAGCTACACCTGCTTGTATTCACGTATGGAATTCCAGCCCGGAACATGGTCTGGCAACCGCAAAACCACTGAGCAGTGGCTGAACTATTTGGGCATTCCCCTGGGTTTGGGCTATCAAGTGCTGGGCGACGGCCACCGCTACCGCCTTTATGTCTCTGGCAACGTGCTGGCCGAGAAGAATCTCAGCAAGAGCCCTTGGCAGCTGTCGGTGAATGCGGGCGTGGGTGCCGAATACATTCTGTCGCGGCTGATAGGCGTTTATCTGGAACCCTCGTTGGGCTACTATTTCGACGACGGCAGTTCGCTGGAGCATTATTACAAAAAACATCCGCTCGCCCCCTCCATAGAGTTTGGCGTGCGGATGCATGTTGGTGAGTAATCAGAGTAGCAATAAGGCTCATGTGGGCTCATAAGCCCATCTTTTCCTACCACTTGTCGTGCCAGTCGTTGTCGCCGCCGAAAACGGTCGCGGGGGTGATGGCCGTGGCTTCTTTTTTGCTGAGTTGACGACTCCACTTCACCCGTGACTTGGCGTTGGCACCTGCGCCGCTGTTGTTGTATTCAGAATAGCGGGCGGTCTTCTCGTTTTCAGGCTTTTTCCAGTTTTCCCATCCGTCGGCCAGGATGTGGTTGCCCAGTTGGCAGTTCATGAACAGCGTGTAGGCGTATGGGCGCCATGGACGGCCCAGAAAAACTTTGTCGATGCCTTCGGCGGCAGTCAATGTGCAGCGGTCGAACACGTAGCCGTAGGTCACGTTGGCAGGTGTCGAGGCGGCCGTGACGTATGAGTTGGCCTTGCTATGGATGGTACACTGTTCGAACCATGCTGTAGAGGGGCCGAAAATGAAGTCGGTGGTGCCTTCAATGTAGCAGTTGAGAAACAGCACCCTCGTGTTGGCCACCCCTGTATAGACGGTGTCCTGGTTGCCCAGCAGTCGGCAGTTGACAAATTGCAGATGGTCGCCTTCTGTGTGCAGTGCTACGGCTTGTCCCAGTTTTGCGGCATTGTTCTCGATGGTGATGTTGCGGAAAGTGATGTAGCTGCCCTGCACCTTGACGGTGTAGGTGCGGAAGGTGCCCATGGGCTGGGTGGTGAGTGTGGGCTGGTTGGTGTTCAGCGCGTTGGGCTCGCCTCCAACCTTCGGAATGAGGATGTTGGCGTGGTCGTCCCAGGTGATGATGGTTGTCTTGGCGTCTTCGCCCAGAATCTCGATGTGGGTGAGCCACGAAGGAATCTCGAGCTTCTCCTTGTAAACGCCCTGCTTGACGAATATCACCTTGTGATACTCCATGAAGGCACGGCACACTTCGACGGCTTCGGCCACGGTGCGGAACTGGCCTGTGCCATCGCGGGCCACCACGAGCGTGTCGGGGTTGTCGTATTTGTTGGCTGCCAAGGCTGGGGCTAGTGAAAACAGCCCGATGAGTAGTGTTGCAAGTAGTCTGTTCATGTTTGTTTTTGTTGTTTGTGGGATTACATTATTTGCTGTATTTCTTTCATTCCGTCAATGTTTTTCAGCTTTTCGACAATGAGCTTCACGTTGTCGCGGTCATAGACGCGCAATTCGATGCTGCCGTCGAAGATGCCCTCGTCCGAGTTGATGGTGATGCGGCGTATGTTGAGGTTGAGTTGGTCGGAAAGCACCTCAGCCACGTCTCTGAGCATGCCCATGCGGTCGATGCCCCTAATTTCGATGGTGGCGTCGAAGAAGAGCTGGTGGTGCATGTCCCACTTGGCGTCGAGAATGCGGTTGCCGTAGCTGGATTTGAGCTTCGAGGCCACGGGGCAGTCGCGCTTGTGTATTTCAATGTGGTTTTTCCCGTCGATGAATCCCAGTGCGTCGTCGCCAGGAATGGGGTGGCAGCAACTCTTGAAGATGTACTGGTGGATGTTGAGTTCGTTGATGATGATGGGTTTCTTCTTGTTGAACCCTTCGCCCACGGTGAACAGCCCTTCAGACATGAGGCTGGAGGCGTTCTTCTCCTTTTTCTTTTCCTTTCCGAGGAAAGGTACCAGTCGGCGCCAGCCGCTGTTGCCCGTGTTTTTCTTCTTTCCGTGTAGTTCGTCAAGGTCTTTGTCGCCCAGAATGATCTTCTTTTCGCCCAAGGCCAGGAAAAGGTTCTCGTGCTTGGGCACCTCATGGTATTCGCAGAGCTTGTCGAGCACCGAAGTGGTGAGCTCCATGTTGTTGCGCTGAAGGAACTCGTTGAGTATCTCTTCGCCTCGCTTCTGCACAATACGTCCGTTGCGGCGCAGTATGGACTGTATCTTCGATTTTGCCTTGGCCGTGGAAACAAAGTTTATCCACGAGGGCTGCACGTGTTGCGACTTGGATGTGAGGATTTCCACCTGGTCGCCGCTTTCCAGCCGGTGGCTCAGCGGCACCAGCTTGTGGTTCACCTTGGCTCCGATGCAGTGGCTGCCCAGGAAAGTGTGGATTTGGAAGGCAAAGTCGAGCGCTGTGCAGCCTGCGGGCATGGTTTTGATTTCGCCTTTGGGCGTGAACACGAATATTTCGCTGGCGAAGAGGTTGAGCTTGATGGCATCGAGAAAGTCCATGGCGTCGGGTTGCGGGTCGTCGAGAATCTCCTTGATGGTGGCCAACCACTCGTTCAACTCGAGGTCGTCCTCGGCAATTTCGCTTTCGCCGTCGTCGCCTTCCTTGTATTTCCAGTGGGCGGCAAACCCCTGTTCGGCTATTTCGTCCATCTTGTCCGAACGTATCTGCACCTCAATCCATCGTCCCTGCTTCGACATGAGCGTCACGTGCAGAGCCTGGTAGCCATTGGCCTTGGGGTGGTTGAGCCAGTCGCGCAGGCGGTCGGGATGGCTTTTGTAGATTTTGCTGATGGCTACGTAGATGTTGAAGCACTCGTTGATTTCGTCCTCGCGCTCCTTGGGTGTGAAGATGATGCGTACAGCCAGGATGTCGTAGATTTCCTCGAAGGTCACATGCTTGTTCTGCATCTTGTTCCAGATGGAGTAGGGGCTTTTGACGCGCATTTTGAGCTCGTACTTCACGCCCATGCGATCCAGGGCCGCACGTATGGGGCTGGTGAACTGGTCGAAGAGTTCGTCGCGTGACACTTGGGTGGAGGCCAGCTTGGCTTGTATGCTGGCGTATTCTTCGGGGTGTTCGAATCGGAAACTCAGGTTTTCCAACTCGGTCTTTATTTTGTTGAGTCCCAGTCGGTTGGCCAACGGTGCGTAGATGTAGAGCGTTTCGCCGGCAATCTTGTACTGCTTGTTGGCGGGCTGGCTCTCCAGTGTGCGCATGTTGTGCAGTCGGTCGCAGATTTTTATCAGGATGACGCGTATGTCGTCGCTCATGGTGAGCAGCAGTTTCTTGAAATTTTCTGCCTGCGCCGAAGCCTGGTCGCCAAAGATGCCGCCCGAGATTTTTGTCAGCCCATCGACTATCTGTGCAATCTTGTTGCCGAAAATGTTGGCGATGTCCTCCACGGTGTAGTCGGTGTCTTCCACCACGTCGTGGAGCAGTGCCGAGCAGATGCTGGTGGATCCCAGTCCCATTTCCTCGCTGGCAATCTGGGCCACGGCAATGGGGTGCATAATGTAGGGCTCGCCCGAGAGTCGCCGCACTCCTTTGTGGGCTTGGCGGGCAAAGTTGAAAGCTTTGGTGATGATATCCACCTTTTTGCGGTGGCGCGATGCCAGATAGGTGTCGAGAAGGTGCTGGAAAGCGTCGTCCACCATCTTCTCCTCAATCATTTCGCGTTCATTCTCCTTGGTGTTCAGTTTTGGGTCCTCCATAGTGTTTCTCCTTAAAGCCGGTTTTGCCTGGCGATGTGTATATAATTAAGGTGGAGCGGCCTTTCGGCCACTCCGTATGTAGCTTTCCGTTTCAGAGGCTGTTTCCCTCGGAACGGATGTTTTTTTTATTTCACTTTCAGCTTCTTGCCAGTCTGTATGGTTGAACCTTTTATCTTGTTCAGCTTCTTCAGCTTGGCAACGGTCGTGTGGTTGCGGCGGGCAATCTCCGAGAGTGTTTGTCCCGACTTCACCGTTACGCTTTGGCTGCCGCCGCCTCTACGCTTGCTTCGCCTTTCGGCCCGCTCGTGGCGTCCCTTGCGTCCTTTGCGTCCCTTGTCGCGCACAACAATTTTTGACGACCTCGACGAATATCGGCTTCCGTGGTCGGGTGCCACGTAGGGCACTTCCTCGGCTTCGATGGCCACCTCGACGCGGTTTCTCAACAGTTTGTCGGCGTTGTAGTGATAGATGGAATCTTCGTTGTCGATGAAGGTGTTGACGGCCTGTGTAGGCAGTCGGAGCACCGAGAGTTTGGTGGCGCCGTTGACGATGTTGCGGCGATATTGCGGATTGAGTGCGCGGAGCACATCAAGATCGACGTGGCAGATGGCAGCCACCTGCTCCAAATGGACGTTCTTGCTGACCATCACCGTGTCGGTTTTGGCAGGCAGTCGTGTGCGCATGGGGCAGATGTTGTGCTCGCAGTAGTAGTTCATGATGTAGTTGGCGGCAATGAAGGCGGGCACGTATCCGCGTGTCTCCTTGGGCAGATAGGGGTAGATGCGCCAGTAGTCAGTTTCTCCGTTCGAGCGGTGTATGGCTTTGCTGATGTTGTCAGGGCCGCAGTTGTAGGCTGCAATCACCAGGTTCCAGTCGTTGTAGATGCGGTAGAGGTCTTTCAGGTACTGCGCGGCTGCATAAGAAGCCTTGATGGGGTCGCAGCGCTCATCCACCAGCGAGTTGACCTCCAGCCCATACTGTTTGCCGGTGTTGAGCATGAACTGCCAGAGTCCGGTGGCTCCAGCCCTTGATACGGCTTTCGGGTTGAGAGCCGACTCGATGACGGGAAGGTACTTCAGCTCAAGCGGCAGTCCGTACTCTTCGAGCGCCTGCTCGAAAATGGGCATGTAGAAGTTGGAAGCCCCCAGAATGGTGCTCACGCTTTGGCGGAAACGTCCCGAGTAGCGGTCGATCACCTTCTGCACCTCGTCGTTGTAGGGCATCTCGATGATGTTGGGCAACCGTTGCAGGCGTTCTATATAGACCTCTTTGGGGAAGCTCGGGTTAATGTCCTTGAAGTTGCAGTCTGGGTCGGGTGTGAGATATGTCTTGTTGTTATATTGAATCAGCAGGCTGTCGAAAGGCATGGTCATTCCTTCGGGCAGCTGGATGACTTCCTGGTTACCCTCCTGGTCGGTCACAATGATGTCGTTCTCGTTGGTGATTTGGGCGTTGGCCAAACCGAGGCCGCCCAGAAGCATGGTGGCTAATAAACAATAAAATTTCTTCATATACAATTGTGTAGATTCTTTTTTTTTGTTGGGTGAGTGTGATTGTTATGGGCTGCCGCCGACGGGGGGGCGATGCTCAGAAATTGATGGAACACTGCAGCCCCAAGCCTGCCGACTTCAGGTTTTGCAGGGCCATCGAGCGCGTGTTGGCTGGCTGAGCGCCACCGATGACGGTGGGCTCCACTTTGAGGCTCAGGTCATCTGAGATGTCGAACTGGGCCAGCGACGCATCTACATAGGCATCGATGATGGATATGGCATAGACGCCCACCATGATGAAGAAGCTCATGTCGCGGTAGCGGCGATAATAGTCCTTGCGGCGTTTGAATATCTTTATCCACTGAGGCTTGGTGTTTTCGTTGATGCGGTTGTTGAGGTGCAGGAACTGGTTGTAGCTCTGCGTGTTGGGGTCGTCGTCCATGATGTCGAGGTAGGCCTGCGAGTAGTCGTGGTACTGCTGGTTGTTCCATCGCATGGCATAGGCGCACCCCAGGAATCCTCCGTAGATGATGGGCAGTTTCCAGTATTTCCCGTTGTAAATCTGTCCTGCTCCCGGTATGACCATTGCCAGCCACATGGCTCGCTTAGGGTCGGGTTTCCATCCTTCCATGCCCCTTTTCAGTTTTTTTGGCTTGAGCGAGTCGGGCGTGTTGGTCAGCTTTTTTTCCGCTTTCTTGTCGCGTTTGCGCTTTTGGGCCTTTGGAGCCTCGACGGTCTCGAAGTCGAGGCTGTCGATGTCGCTGAACTGGCTGCTTCTGAACGACTCGCTTTCGTCGAAAGGCGTGGCTAGCTTGGCCGTGTCGGACTTGGCCTGCCATTCCCCGCTTTCAGGCATTGTTGCTGCCTGCAGTCCGGTGCTGCACGGCTCGCACCGCCACGACGGAGCGGACGCATGCGCACAAACGCCCATAAGCAAGCCTGCGCACAAGGTGAGCAAGTATCTCGATATGTTGGGTCGATGGGTTTTCACTTCAGTCTGTCGAATATGTTCATGATTCGCTCCAGTTCTTCCTCGTTGGCGAAGGGGATGGTTATCTTTCCCTTGCCCTTGGCGGTGCAGTTCATCTGCACTTTGGTCTGGAAGAAGTCCGAGAGATGGTTTCTCAGTGCGGCGAACTCCTCGGGCAATTGGCTCTTGGCGGCGATCTTCTTCTTGCCGGCCTCCACGTCCTCGCCATTCTTGAGCAGCTGCACCATTTCCTCCACTTTGCGCACCGAATAGTCGTTTTTCTGGATTTCCTTGAACAGCTTGATTTGCAGCGATGGGCTATCCAACGCCAACAGGGCGCGCGCATGCCCCATGTCGATTTCCTTCTTCTGCAGCGCCATCTGCACCTGTGCGGGCAGTTTGAGCAGCCTCAGGTAGTTGGTCACCGCCGAGCGGCTTTTGCCCACGCGTTCCGACACCTTGTCCTGCGTCATGCCGCTCTTTTCCATGAGCTGCTGGTAGGCCAGCGCTATCTCAATGGAGTTGAGGTCTTCGCGCTGTATGTTCTCCACCAGCGCCATCTCCATGACGTTTTCGTCGTCGATGGTCTTGATGTAGGCCGGAATGGTGGTGAGGCCCGCCAGTTGCGAAGCCCTCCACCGTCGTTCGCCGGCGATGATTTGGTAATGGTTGTCGGCCACTTGCCTCAGCGTGATGGGCTGGACGATGCCCAGCTGGCTGATGCTGTTGGCCAGCTCCTGCATGGCGGCGGGGTCGAACTCGCGCCGCGGCTGGTTGGGGTTGGCCTCTATCTGGTCGATGGGAATCTCGTTGATGGTCGAGCTGCCCTGTGTCCTTACGTTCGATGTGTCTATCAATGCGTCGAGTCCGCGTCCCTCGCCAATCTCGTCGAGTCCGCGTCCTAGTGCAGTCTTGCTGAATTTCTTCTTTACAGCCATAAATTCAATTTCTCCTAACTCTTAACTCCAAACTTTAGACTTCCTCTCCCGTCTCACTTGTTCTTGTTGATGATCTCTTTGGCCAGCGACAGGTGGTTCTTTGCACCCGTGGAGTCTGCGTCGTAGAGAATCACGGGCAGCCCGTGCGAGGGGCTCTCAGAGAGTTTCACGTTGCGCTGGATGACCGTCTTGAACACCAGTTCCTGGAAGTGTCGCTTCACCTCGTCGTAGATTTGGTTGGCCAGTCGGAGGCGCGAGTCGTACATGGTGAGCAGGAATCCCTCTATTTCGAGCCTCGGGTTGAGTTTGCTCTTGATGATCTTGATGGTGTTGAGCAGCTTGCTGATGCCCTCGAGTGCGAAATATTCGCACTGCACGGGGATGATGACCGAGTCGGCCGCCGTGAGCGAGTTCACCGTGATGAGGCCCAGCGAAGGCGAACAGTCGATGAGTATGTAGTCGTACTCGCCGCTGATGGGGGCGAGCAGGTTCTTGATTACTTTTTCGCGGTTGTCCAGATTGAGCATTTCTATTTCTGCGCCCACCAGGTCGATGTGGCTGGGTATGATGTCGAGTCCGTCGATGTCGGTGGTATAGATAGCGTCGCGCACGTCGGCATGGTTGATGATGCACTCGTAGAGCGAGCAGTCCACCTCTTTGATGTCAACGCCCAGTCCGCTCGAAGCGTTGGCCTGCGGGTCGGCATCTACCACCAGTACGTTTTTCTCCAGCGTGGCCAGCGAGGCGGCAAGATTGATGGTTGTCGTCGTTTTTCCTACACCGCCTTTTTGGTTTGCTAATGCAATGATTTTTGCCATTTCTTAATACCTTATAAACTAAATTAGGCTGCAAATTTACTACTTTTTTTCGGTTTATGAGGCAAAAAAGCACCATATTTTAACAGAATAGCCCAATAAATAACACCTCTGTGGTTTTTTTCACGCTTTTCATGCCTTTTGGGTGAGTTTTTTTTCGTATTTTTGCGCCCAAAATCGCGAATATGAGCAAACCTTTGATTCTGATTTCCAACGACGACGGCTACAAGGCCCCCGGCATCCGCCGTCTGGCAGACATGCTGCGTCCGCTGGGCGTTGACTTGCTGGTGTGCGCCCCCGACGGGCCGCGCAGTGGCTTCTCGTGTGCCTTTTCGGCGGCCACGCCGTTGCGTCTGGAGTGCGTCAGCCGCGAAGAGGGGCTCGAGGTGTGGTGGTGCAGCGGTACGCCGGTGGATTGTGTCAAGCTGGCCATCGACCAGGTGCTCTGCGGGCGCATGCCCGACATGGTGATTGGTGGCATCAACCACGGCGACAACTCCACCGTGAACAACCACTACAGCGGCACCATGGGCGTGGCCATGGAGGGGTGCATGAAGTACATCCCCTCGGTGGCATTCTCCAGTTGCGACTACAACGAACAGGCCGATCTCACGCCGCTCACCCCCTACGTGCAGCGCATCGTCAGGCGTGTGCTCGCCGAAGGACTGCCCAAGGGCGTCTGCCTGAACGTGAATTTCCCTGCAGGCAGTGACTTCCAGGGCGTTCGCGTGTGCCGAATGACCTTTGGCCGCTGGATCAACGAAGTGGACCGCCGCCATCACGGGCGCGGCTACGACTACTACTGGATGTTGGGCGAATACCACAACGACGAGCCCAACGCCGAGGACTCCGACCAGTGGGCGCTCAACCACCGCTACGTGGCCATCACCCCCACCAAGATGGACGTCACCGACTACGACCTGTTGCAACGGATGAAAGACTGGGAAGAAGGATGAAATACTACCTGATTGTTGGCGAAGCCAGCGGCGACCTGCATGCCTCCCATCTGATGCGGTCGCTGAAGAGTGAAGACCCGGAGGCCGAGTTCCGCTTCTTCGGGGGTGACCTCATGGCCGCCGAGGGGGGCACCCTGGTGCGCCACTATCGTGACTTGGCCTACATGGGGTTCGTGCCGGTGCTGCTGCATCTGCCCACCATCTTCCGCAACATGCGCCACTGCAAGCGCGACATCCTGCAGTGGCGGCCCGACGTGGTGATACTGGTGGACTACCCGGGCTTCAATCTCAACATTGCCAAGCATGTGCATGCTCACACGCAGATTCCCGTGTACTACTACATATCGCCCAAGATTTGGGCATGGAAGGAGTATCGCATCAAGCGCATCAAACGCGATGTCGATGAACTCTTCTCCATTCTGCCCTTCGAGGTGCCTTTCTTCGAGCAGAAACACCATTTCCCCATCCACTATGTGGGCAATCCCACTGCCGACGAGGTGCGCGAATTTAAAGTTCAAAGTTCAAAGTTCAAAGTTCAAAGTCCCAACATCATTGCCCTTCTCGCCGGCAGCCGCAAGCAGGAAATCAAGGACAATCTGCCCGCCATGCTCCAGGCGGCATCTGCCTTCAAGGACTACGAGCTGGTGGTGGCTGGAGCCCCCTCCGTTGAGCCGTCGTTCTACGAACCGTTTCTGCGGGGCTACAACGTGCGCTTGCTGAACAACCAGACGTTCCGGCTGCTCGGCCAAGCCACGGCGGCACTCGTCACCAGTGGCACCGCCACACTCGAGACCGCCCTCTTCGGCGTTCCGCAGGTGGTGTGCTACAAGACGCCGTTGCCCCGCCTGGCCCGTTTTGCCTTCGACCACGTCATCAAGTGCCGCTACATCTCGCTGGTCAATCTCATTGCCGACCGCGAGGTGGTGCCCGAGCTGATGGCCGACCGTTTCAGCGTAGGCAACATCCACGACCATTTGGCCGCCATCCTGCCCGGTGGCAAGGAGCGCGCCGCCATGCTCAGCGGCTACGACAAGGTACGTGGCGCCCTGGGCGATTTGCGCGCCCCCGAAAATGCCGCCGCCATCATGGTGAAACTGCTACGCGAAAAGAAGTGAATTTCTTTTACAAATTTCTTTCAGAGTTTTGATTCGTTTTGGCTCGAAAAATGTCTTTTCTTCAGATTTCTCTCCTTTCTTGGTCTGCACAAAGTGGCTCATTTGTGCAAAAAAGATTGGATGCGTTTCAAATTTATGCACAAATCGGCCGATTTGTGCATGTTTTTTTGCTTTCAAAGCTCAAATTTTTCTCCCCGTGAGTGGGAGAAAAATAAATATCGTCGGGAGATAAAAAAATATCTCCCGACGATAATTTTCCATTCTTTGACGTTGTTTTGTAATTGCTTGAAAACATGCGTTTTGCGCAATCCGCAAAAACTCGCCCATTTGCCCGAAAAAAAGTTCTTTGTCGCTTTCATGCCCCTTCTAGCCCCACATAAAATCGAAAATTACTTGACAAATGCTTTGGGCGCTGCTACTGGTCGAAGGTTTCAGGGAGGCAGCATAGTCCGAGAGCGCTGCTTAGCTTTTCTTAACAGTTTTTGTAAAATAGTTGGCGTTTCGTTTTGTCTGAAGCGAAAAATTTTATATTTTTGCGCCCGTAAACCTAATATGAAGTAGTAAAAACAAGAAATTTGATATTACGAAAAACATGAAAAGACAAGTATTTGCCTTTTTAGCATTTTTGTTAACTGCATGTTGCTTTGCGCAGGCTAAGATTCATGATGTGCTCGATTATGGTGCCCTCGGCGACGGCACCACCGACGATGCTGCTGCCATCCAGCGGGCGGTCGATGCCTGCTCGGAGGCCGGTGGCGGGCTGGTGTTGTTTCGCGCCGGGCATACCTATCTGAGCGGTCCTGTGGAGCTGAAGTCCAACGTTGAAGTACACTTGGAGGCCACGGCCACATGGTTGGCCAATCCCGACGAGAGCATCTACAGGCTGAGCGCCTTCGGGCAGAACCGCGGCGAGGGCATGATGTGGATTTGGTGCCGCGACGTGGAGAACTTGAGTTTTTCGGGGATGGGCACCATCGACGGCAACGGCATCCGGTTCATGGGAGCCGAGCTGAGCGACAGTTATGAGCTGAAGCCGCTGGCTGACCCTGCATTCGACCCGCGCCCGCACGTGTTGACCTTGGTGGGCGTGAAGAAGTTGCGCATGCGCGACGTGACCATCCGCAACGGTGCCTACTGGACGGTTCACCTGGTGGGGTGCGACGACGCTGCCATTGAAGGCATCTCGCTGTTGAACAATCTGAAGATTCGCAACGGCGACGGCATAGACATTGACCACTCGCGCCACGTGCGCATCAGCAACTGCCACATCACGAGCGGCGACGACTGCATCTGTCTGAAAAACCGACGCGAGTGGGAACAGTATGGCCCCACGCACGACATCACCGTGACCAATTGCACCATGGCCTCGCGCTCGTGCGCCATTAAAATTGGTAGCGAGAACATGGACAGCATCAGCCGTGTGCTGATAGACAACTGCACCATCTACGGCTCGAACAGGGGCATCGGCATCCAGAACCGCGACGAAGGAACGGTCACCGACGTCACCTTCTCGAACATCACTCTGCAGTGTCGCCTGTGGAGCGACGTGTGGTGGGGCAAGGCCGAGCCCATCTACGTGACGAGCTATCCGCGGGCCAACGGCAACCACAAGGATGCCAACTGGCGTTTCCCCAAGGGCGAAACGGTAGGCCGTTGTGGCGAAGTGAGCCGCATCAGCTTCAACAACATCACGGCCACCAGCGAGAACGGCTGCTTCATAGGCGGCGATACGCCCGACAAGGTGCATCACATCTACCTGAACAACGTGAACCTCTGCATGCAGAAGAACACTCCGTTCGAGGGGGGGCAGTATGACAAGCGCCCCTGTCGCGGCGAGTGTTTCGTCGAGGGAAAGGTCTATCCGCTCTTCATCGACACGGCCAGCCACATCTATGTGGACGGGCTGAAGGCCGACTGGGCGACAACGAATTTTCCCAAGCGCGGAGAGCGCGTGGTGGAGAGCCAGCACACTGACCGCCTGCTGCTGAGCGGCGTCAGCGAGAACGGCGTGGAGGTTGCGCAGTAGGGCAGGGATTCCCGGGAAAGCCGCCCCCTCCGGAAAAAACCGGAATCTCCGGAAAGTCCGGATTATCCGGAACCTCCGAAAAAACAAGGAAAAAACATATCAGAAAACAATAAATTTATCCATCAACCAAAAGAACAAAAAATGCAAAACGTACAAAACTTAAAACACGGAATGATGAAGACAGTGTTCTTCGTGTTCTGTCTGTTGTGCAGTACTGTGGCTTTTGCGCAGAGCAAGGTATCCGGCGTCGTCAACGACAGCAACGGCGAGCCTCTCATCGGCGTGACGGTCATGGAAGTTGGAACGCAAAACGGAGCCGTTACCGACATGGACGGACGTTACTCCATCAATGTTGCACAAGGCAAGAGCCTGCAGTTCAGCTATGTGGGCTACACTTCGCAGACCCTGCGTGTGAATGGCAGTCAGCTCAACGTCACTCTCGAGGAAGACAACAAGACTCTGAACGAGGTGGTGGTGGTGGGCTACGGCACCATGCGCCGCAAGGACGTGACCAGCTCCATCACCACTGTGCAGGCCAAGGACCTGAACAAGGGTGTGTTTGCCGACCCCGCCTCGATGCTTCAGGGCAAGGTGGCCGGTCTGGTGGTCACTTCTTCGGGCGACCCCAACGGCACTCCCTCCATCACCCTGCGTGGCGCCTCGTCGCTGCGTGAAGGTGCTGCCATGCAGCCTTACTATGTCATCGACGGCATTCCTGGTGTGGACATTTCGATGGTGGCCCCCGACGACATCGAGTCCATCGATGTGCTCCGCGACGCCACGGCTACGGCCATCTACGGTTCGAAGGCCGCCAACGGTGTGATCATCATCACCACCAAGAGCGGCGGCAAGAGCGAGCGCACCAACGTGAGCTACAACGGCTACGTGGCTTTCGACAAGATTGCCAAGACGCTCGACATGGCATCGGCCAGCGACATACGCAGCTACGTATCGAAGAACGACCTGTTGTATGCCTACGACAAGGGCAGCGACACCGACTGGCAGAAGGAAGTGCTCCGCACGGGCATCAGCCACAACCACAACCTCTCGATCAACGGCGGCTCGGCCAAGACCAAGTACATGGCCAGCATCAACTTCATGAACCGCCAGGGTGTCATCGACAAATCGCACATGAACCGACTGAACGTACGCTCGCTCATGTCCACCAAGGTGCTGAAAGACCATCTTGAGCTGTCGGTGGGACTCAACGCCATGTACGGCAAGCACGTGGGTGTGCCCATGGGCGACACTGGAGCATCGGTGCTCGACGCCATGAACTACTTCAACCCCACCAACCCCGTGCAGAATGCTGACGGAACGTGGGTCTTCGGTGAAGGCTCGGCCAACTACAACCCCATCTCGATGATCAACGAGGACACATCGGAAACCATGTGGAAGCGCAACCAGATTGTGGCCAAGGCCACCGTCCACATCGTAGAGGGCTTGAACTGGAACACCAACTACTCGTACAACCACCGCCAAAGCACCTACAGCTCGTACCATTCGCACAACACGCAGCTGGTGCCCTACAACGCCTATAACGGCACGGCCAACCGCAATACCTATTTCGGCGACGACCACACCTTCGAGACCTACATCAACTTCGACCAGACCTTCGCCAAGGTACACAAGCTGGCCCTCATGGCTGGATACTCGTGGGAGGAGCGCAACTCGAACGACGGTTTCGGACTTGAAGTACACAATTTCTTCGACGACTACCTGAAGTGGAACCAGCTGACCTACGCCGGAACCATCGACGGCATGCCCGCCGTGCAGAGCGGTACCAAGGAGACGGTGCGCAACATTTCGTTCTACGGACGTGCCAGCTACTCGTACAACAGCCGCTACATGCTCCAGGCCACTCTCCGTCGCGACGGTTCGTCGGTGTTCGGAAAAGACCACCGTTGGGGTACGTTCCCCTCGATCTCGGCAGCATGGAACATCACCGAGGAGCCCTTCATGGCCAACCAGAAGGTGTTCGACAACTTGAAGCTCCGCCTCGGATACGGTGTCAGCGGTAACGCCCTCGGATTCGGCGCCTATTCGGCCGTCGCCACCTATGGTGCCACCGGCTCAACCTTCGTCTATGGAGGCAACAGCTGGGCCATCCTGGGTGCCACCAAACTGGCCAACCCCGACCTGAAGTGGGAGTCAACCGGCATGTTCAACGTGGGTATCGACTACGCATTCTGGAACAACCGCATCAACGGTAGCATCGAGTTCTACAACAAGAAGACCAAGGACCTCATCTGGAACTATCCCGTCTCAACCGTCATCTATCCGTTCGACAACATTGCTGCCAACGTGGGTGAGATTACCAACAATGGTATTGAGTTCACCATGAACATCGACGCCATTCGCACCGAAACCTTCAACTGGATGACTACGCTCAACCTGTCGCACAACTCCAACAAGGTGAACAAACTCTCGAACGACAAGTACGAGACCTCCACCTTCGCCCAGGGCGACCCCATGGTGGCTGGCGTGTCGGCCAACGGCTACACTCAGCGCGTCATGGAAGGCGAACCCCTCGGCACCTTCTTCGTGTATGAATTTGCAGGATATGGCGATGACGGAAAGGCCACCTACTACGTGCGCGACGACAACGGCAACAAGACTGGCGAAACCACCAGCTCGCCCGAGTACAAGGACCGCTACATTGCCGGCAACGCCCAGCCCAAGCTCAACTTCGGATGGAACAACACGTTCTCTTACAAGAACTGGAACATGACGCTCTTCTTCACGGGTGTCATCGGCAACAAAATCTACAACGGCTCGCGCGCTCACTACACGGCTCCCGACTTCTTCGCTGGAGGCAAGAACGTGCTGAGAGAGTTTATCAACGAGCGTCCCGCCGCAGACAACCTGAGCAACATCCCCTCTGACAGGTTCATCGAGAAGGGCGACTATCTGCGCCTGCAGACCCTCTCCATTGGCTATACCTTCAACAAACTCGGCGACTGGCTGCAGAGCTTGCAGATCTATGCCACCTGCAACAACGTGTTCACCATTACGGGTTACAAGGGGCTCGACCCCGAAGTCAACATGGGTGGCATCTCGCCGGGTGTTGACTACCGCTGGAGCAACTACCCCCACACCCGCACCATCATGGCTGGCCTGAGAGTTAATTTCTAAATCTTTAAAACGGAATAGCAATATGAAAACAAATATAAAGGTATTATTTGCAGCCGCTGCCGCTACGTTGGCAGTGGGTTGTACCGATCTGGATGTTCCCGTCAAGTCTCAATACACCTCCTATCCTAGCAGCGAGGCTGCACTCGAGGCACAGCTTTCGGGCATTTATTTCCAGATGCGTGATTGTTTCGGCCGCCGATACATGGAGGGACTCGCCCTCTCGAGCGACGAATACTCTGCAGTGTCCTATGGAGGCAACTGGTATGACAACGGCGCATACGCCCACCCCAGTCTGCACAACTTCAACTACGAGGACGCATCCATCGACTGGATGCCTGTTCTGGCTTCGGGCGTGGTGAAGGCCAACGAGGTCATCAACAGCGACGCTGACGACAAATACAAGGCTCCGGCTCGCGCCATGCGCGCCTTCTTCACCTTCATCATGATGGACTGCTGGGGCGACGTGGCCATCAACGACGCCACACTGGCCGGACAGATTGACCTGGAAGAACGCCAGCCGCGCGCCGACGTGGCCCGCTGGATTGAGAGCGAGCTGAAAGCCATCATTCCGCAGCTCACCACCGAGACCACCGGCGAGAACTACGGAAAGCCCAACAAGTACATGGCTCAGGCTCTGCTCGCCAAACTCTACATCAACTGGCCGGTTTACACAGCATCGGCTGTCGAGAACTACGACGCCAACTCGTATTCCACCGAGAAGCTGGCCGACTGCATCGCCGTCTGCGACGAAATCATCAATTCGGGCAAGTTCGAACTGGGCCCCGACCCCTATCGCTTCAAGTTCGCATCTGACAACTCCGAGCGCGTTGAGGCTGGCACCATCAAGGACTTCATCTATGCCATGCCTTACCACACCACGGGTGCCACCGGCATGCAGTATGGACGTTCGCACTCTTACAAGGACGTGAAGAACCTGAAGCCCAGCTACTACGGAGAAGACCTGACCAACTCGGGCGGTGGCTACATGACCATGACTCCGGAATTTGTCAAGCTGTTCAATCTTAAGGGCGACGAGCGAAACAAGCTGATTCTTGGCTTGTCGGAGAATCTGGACGACTATCGCTATGCCACTGGCGGCGACGAGAACACCGTTTACGTGTACGACCCCACCACGTTGCTCCCCACCACGCAGGTTTGCAACGACAAAGAGGGCAACCCGCTCAAACTCAGCCGCAACATCAATCTCGTGGAGAAAGACTTCACCATCAACGTGGGCGACAACCTCACGGGCTGGCGCCAGGGATGCCGCAACCTGAAGTGGCATGTCACCCGCAACGACTATGCCAATGGACGAAACCAGTCGAACGACATTCCACTGCTGCGCTATGCCGACGTGCTGCTGATGAAGGCCGAGGCCCTCACCCGACAGGGAAGCAGTGCCGAAGCCCGCAACCTGGTCAACCAGATTCGTGCTTACGTCAATGCAGAACAGCTCGACCACAACCCGACGCTGCAGGAAATCTACGAAGAGCGCGGACGTGAGTTCTTCGACGAGAACATGCGTCGTGCCGACATGATTCGTTTCGGCCATTTCGAGGACGAGTACTTCCCGCACTACAAGGACTTCCCCACCGCCAACTTCGAAAAGACCCGCCGTGTGTTCCCCATCAACAAGAGCATGCTCGACCTGAATCCGAAGTGGAAGCAGAACAATGGCTATTGATTTGAGAATTCTTCTATGCACAATGTTTTTCTGGGCAGTCACATCTGTGGCTGCCCAGAACATTGAAGTCGTGGTGCATCGTGGAGCCAACGCGCTGGCACCCGAGAACACGGTGGCATCGGCCTACGCCGCACTCGAGCATGGAGCCACATGGGTGGAGGTGGACGTACGCCCGTCGAAAGACGGTGTGCTCTACAATCTGCACGACGCTACGCTCGACCGTACCACCAACGGCAAAGGGCTCTTGGCCGACATGCCCTCGCACGAGGTTGACCGTCTGGACGCGGGCGGCTGGTTTGCGCCACAATTTGCCGGAACGCGCCTGCCGCGCATCAGCGAGATGCTCGACTCGTTGCAGGGCAAGGCAAACGTGTTCTTCGATGTCAAGCGCGGCACTCCCATTCCTGCGTTGGTGGCACTGGTGCGCCAGAAAAACTATGCAGAGAACAGCTTCTTCTGGTTTGCCGACGAGCAGATGCTCCGCGAGTTTGTCCGCCTGGCGCCAGAAATGAAAATCAAGGTGAACGCCCGCGACATCGACCGATTGAAATACTGGCAGAGCATCTGCTCGCCTTCTTATGTAGAGATAGCCCCGCAGTACATCACCCGCCGTTTCCGCAACTATTGCCATCGCCATGGCATGAAGGTGATGGCAGCCTGTCAGGAAGACGACACTTCGCAATTTCGGCTTGTCATCGAGAAGAAAGCCGACATGGTGAACCTCGACCGTCCAGAACTATTCCAACCTTTGCTCAAATAAACTGAACTCAATTTTCACATGTCAGGAGTTATACCACCATGAACAAGCGCCCATCAGCCGTCATCTCTTTTCTTTTCTGTTTGCCTTTAGTGCTCATGGCCCAGCACTGGCAGTATGTTGACCCCCGCATAGGCAGCCAAGGGGTGGGGCGCATCTTCCCCGGGCCGAGCATGCCTTTCGGGATGGTCAAGCCCGGCCCCGACTGTACGGTGTTGCCCAATGCCGGGTGGGCTCCCATGCCCGAAGTGGTGACCGGCTTTTCGCAGACGCATGTCAGCGGCACCGGTGGAGGCCAGAAGTATGGCAACATTCTGTTGATGCCTTTCGTCAGCGATGCAGGCGAGCAAAAAAGACTGTCGGAAGATTTCTCGCTGGGTTACTACACCACGACGTTTGCAAACGGCATTCGCACCGAGATGACCACCGCCGAGCGGTGCGCTTTCTACAGGTTCGCCTATCCCCATGAGACGCTGGCACAGGGCACCGCCCATCGCCGTTTGCTGGTCGATGCCACCCACTTTCTGGGCAAGGACTCCGTGCCCGACCTGCGCGAGCGCCAGCAGTTCGTGGGAGCCGAAGTGGAGGTGGTGAACGCCAACGAGGTGAGAGGCTTCTCGCGCATTCGAGGAGGGTGGAACAATGGCGATGCCTATACGGTCTATTTCGCTCTGCTTGCCGACAAGCCTTTCAGCGCTTCGCCTGTCTCCAATGCCACCGCCTGTCTGCAGTTCTCCGATTCGCTGGTCAACGTCAAGGTGGGCATCTCCTATGTGAGCTGCCAACAGGCGCGGCGCAACATTCCCGAATGCAGCTTCGATGAGCAGTTGGCCCTTCTGCGTCAGGCATGGGAGACGCTGTTGTCGCGCATCGACATCAAAGGCACCGAAAGGCAGAAGCGCATGTTCTACACGGCACTCTATCACACCATGCTCATGCCGGTGGACAAGACCGGCGAGAACCCCAAATGGACGGACAGCCCCTACTACGACGACTACTACGCCATTTGGGACACCTATCGCACCAGCACTCCGCTCATCACGCTCATCGACCCACAGCGCGAGGCCGCCATCGTGAACTCGCTGCTGAACATCTACAAGCGCGAGGGCTACATGCCCGACGCCCGCAGCGGCGATTGCAACGGACGCACTCAGGGTGGTTCGAATGCCGATGTGGTGGTGGCCGATGCCTTTTGCAAGGGCATTGAGGGCATCGACTATCGACTGGCGCTTGAGGCCATGCTGAAAGACGGCGAGGCCGACCCTGGCGCCGACCACGAAAAGCATGGGCGTGGAGGACTGAGTGAATACGTCAGTTTGGGCTACATCCCCTATGGCATCGACCGAGCCGGAAACCGCACCGTAGAGTACGCCTACGACGACTACTGCATAGCCCAGGTGGCCCGAGGATTGGGGCATGATGACATCTATGAGCGCTACATGCGCCGTTCGGAAAATTGGAAGAATCTTTGGCGCGCCGACTACGAGTGGGCCGGCATGCGAGGCTTCATCATGCCACGTGCCGCCGACGGCCGGTGGCTCGACGACGTGCCTTGGGGCAAGTCGAAAGTGTTTCATCCCACCATACCCTATACGCCCGTCACGAAAGTGGCGCCCTGGCATAAGCCCTGGTGGTCAACCTTCTTCTACGAGGCCCTCTCGGCCGAATACTCGTTGAGTGTTCCTCATGACGTACCCGCTTTGATAGAGCGTTGCGGCGGCGAGGAAGCCTTCCGCTCGCGGTTGGACACCTTCTTCGACGAAGGTCACTACAACGTACAGAACGAACCGTCGTTTCTCACGCCCTGTCTCTACCACTGGATTGGACGCCCCGACCTCAGCGTCAGCCGTGTGCGCCAAATTGTGGAACAATCCTACAGCGATGCTCCCGACGGCCTGCCCGGCAACGACGACTCCGGAGCCATGTCGTCGTGGTTGGCTTTCCACATGATGGGGTTCTATCCCAATGCCGGCCAGTCTTACTATTTGCTGTTGGCCCCAATGGTGACAGGCTACACGCTGCAGCTCTCCAATGGCCGCACATTGCAGGTGAGCAAGGTGGGCAAAGGCACAGCCGTCAGGCGTGTGTTGCTCAATGGCGAGGCGCTCACCGACTTTCGCCTTGAGCACGAGCAGTTGATGAAGGGTGGCGCGTTGGTGTTCGAGATGCATGAAAACGTCAGCGAAAAAAACAACGCCAAGGCTCCCCTCTCATCCCCCCTGGGGAGGAAGTCCCAACGCACAGGAAGCCTCCCCTACGGGGGGAGGTTTGGTGGGGGCCTCTCTCCCCAGGGGGAGTTGGAGGGGGCCTATATTTTCCATTTCACGCTCAACCGTCAGTTCCGTTCCTGGCCCGTAGCCATGGAGTGGGAGGGCGACACGCTGCACGTCCTTTGCAACACTTCGCACTACCGCATGTCGCGCGATGCATACGAGCATGCCGACCGTTTCTGTTGGCTCATTCCGGCTGACGGCGCCGATTACAGGAATGTTGAAGGCACCTTCGGTTTTGTTTCGCAAAAGGCCCTTCGCTCCTTGCGGCGGTCGGGACAGTTCGTCTATGACACCATTACGTGGCGGCTCATCGACGAGACCAACACAGCCTGGCACGTGCAGGCCGACATCGACCGCACTGAAATGTGGATTCTCAAAGACGACCAGATGCCCGTGGTTCTCGAAATGCGCAACAATCCCCTGGGCATCGATTGGAGGGCGCAACAGCTGTCAGGGCGTTAGCAGGAGCCCCCCTCTCATCCCCCCTGGGGGGGAAGATGGTTTACAGTTTACGGTTTATGGTTAACAGAAGAGGCGAGCTTGCTCGGGAACCAACGGTCGCTGGGGGAAGGGCTACGGGTAGGCGCCACAGCGGGAACCAACGGTCGCTGGCCGAAAGGCTACGGGTAGGCGCGACAGCGGGAATGGGGAAAAGCAATGGGGAAAAGCAATGGGGAAAAGCAATAGACCCAACGCACAGGAAGCCTCCCCTACGGGGGGAAAGGCTACGGGTAGGCGAGCTTGCTCGGGAATGGCTTTGGTGGGGGCAAGTCTCTCCCCCCAGGGGGAGTCGGAGGGGGCTTACTCCATAAAAAAACGCCAAACAAACCCCGTTCGCCGAAAAAACAAAGAAAAAGATTTGGGTAAAAGGAGAAAAAGCAGTACCTTTGCAGCCGATTTCGTCAAAGAAGTCAAAAAAAACAATGCATTCGACGACGTAATCCGTGCGCGTGATTACGATTGTCCACACACAAAATAAGGGCAATGAGCGCGGACGGCGTCAGAAGGATGTAATATTATTCACCTTTTTTAATCACAACAAACATCATGTATTTGGACAAAGCAAAAAAAGCAGAGATTTTCGAGCAGCACGGACGCAATGGCGTTGCCGACACCGGTTCGGCAGAAAGCCAGATAGCCCTGTTCACCTATCGCATTTCTCACCTCACCCAGCACCTGAAGAAAAACCACAAGGACCATGTGACAGCCCGTTCGCTGACCATGCTCGTTGGTAAGCGCCGCAAGCTCCTCACCTATCTGAAGGACCGCGACATCGAGCGCTATCGCGCCATCGTGAAGGCACTCGGTCTGCGTCGATAATCCCTCGCAGAGGATAACAAACAGCAAGCCCCCCCGTTTGCTTTTCGCAGTCGAGGGGGCTTGCTGTTTGGTCAAATCGCTAAAAAGTTTCGCAGTCGCTCAACCCTTGGAGTTCTAGGAGTTCGAGGAGATTGTCGAGTTGTTTACACCGCCAGCGAAAGATTTCAGAGCAAAGACTGATGCCTTGCAACTCCTTGCAACTCCATGCAACACCATGTTTACTTTGACCTGCGAAACCTTGAATCAAATCACCATACAGAGCATTTTCACGTCCTCATCGAAGGTCTCCTTGTTGACAGCCATGCTCCTCGTCACCGAACGGCAGTTGTAGATAGTTTGGTTGGAGAGAAAGAGCAGGCCCGCTATGTCGGCAGTATTCTTCACGCCGAGGCGGATGAGGGCGAAGGTGCGCAGTTCGGTGGTTAGTGTGTGGGGTGATTTCTGCGCGATGCGCCCATCCTCTGTGAGCAGGGCGTTGAACTCCTCGACGAAGGTTGGGTAGAGCTCTAGGAAAGCCTTGTCGAAGCGGTTCAGGAACGTAGCAGCATCCTCCTCAGATATGCGGGTCGAGGAGATAGCCTGCAGCAGTTCCTGCGCCTGATTGGCTTTTATCTTTCGCTTGACTAGTGTTTGATATTTACCCAATTTCTCAATGTATTTGGCACAGAGATCAATATAAATTGATGCCAGACTCTCGCGACGTTTATTGGTATCCACCAATTTTTGATTCAGTTGGTGTAACTGATCGTTTAACACTGATTGATGATGATTGCTGTCGGCTAATTGTTGGTTCAAGTTTTTCAATTGCTGATTGTTCTCTGCCAGTTCATGTCTCCTTGCTGTCAATTTACCGTTCTGCCTATGTATAAAGTAAGCCGTACACAATAAGGCAAGAACCAACAGGGAAATGAAGATAACAGAATGACGAAGATTGCGGTTCTGCTTTTCCACCTTCGTTTGATAAGCATTCATTATCTGTGGCAAAATGCGGGAGATTTCAAGAATGCGTAAGCGGTTGTTATAGAACTTTGCATCTTCCATGGAAAGGTTAATGTATTGCTCAGCTGAAACTAATTGGTCATCCCCCTTGTCAAACAACCTAATAGCTAACGCCTGCAGAGCCATGTTCTCCATCGTGCAACTTTTCAAGTCGGTGATAGCTGCACGTATAAGATATTCTTCGTACTTGTCCCAGTTGTCTTCGTTTAAATAGTTGCCTGCCAGAGCGAAACAAGCCATGGCGTAAGCACGTGAACCTTCTTCAACCTTTGTCAGCAACTGCATGTAATGTTTACGTGCTTTCAGGTAATCTGGCTCTACATAGACATAATACTCACCCATATAATATTCATATAGGGGATCCGCCTTATCAGCATATGCCACAGCTTGTTGCAAGTACTGATGAGCTTGGGCGCTATAACGGGGTGCATAAGTTTTATCATTACAATAGTTGCTATAATAGGAGTAAACTGAAAAACCTGTAAGGTAGTATTTAAAAAGCAACTCTTGTCTCATAGTTGAAGGATTCAGACTTTTAATACTTTCAATAGCTTCATTATAGAGTCCACCAATGGACAAAATCTCAGCATGGTGAATAGTAAACAACTCCCTATAATAATCATTACGTTGTCGTAAAGCCAAAGCTAATCCTTTATCTGCATAAGCCTTGGCAGAATCAAACTGAAAAACGTAGAATTCCTTATATAAATCATCTGTAAGTTTGAGGATAGAAGTACTATCATTCTCTCCTTTCATCTTATTTTTGAGGAAGGCTATCCTGTCTTTCTTCTGGTTGGTAAAATGATTTCTTTGTAAGATGGCACTGTCAAGTTGAGCCAACAGAGCAGCATTGTCAGCTTGGGTAACAGCCGAAAAGATGGGGAAAAAGGCTAGGAAAAGCAGTCTTAACATGGCTATAAGTTATTATTTGAAGCAAAGATAGACATTCTTTCCCAATTGACAATATTTACCATCGTATTTTTAATAATATTTATAATACGCTGATTTGCAAACAATTAAAACGCCAACATAATCTCATCCATTTACTATTGGTTTACTTTAAAGATTAATGCTAGGTAATAACGCCTAACTTTGCAGCAGGTTTCATTTAATAACAAAAAAATGTATGAAAGAATCAAAACAACTATTAACAAAACGTTTGGCAGTCAGTATGCTAATCCTACTGATGTCTCTAAATGTGCTTGCACAAGATATTAAGGTGCAAGGTGTTGTGAAAGACCAGACGGGGGAGGCCGTCATCGGCGCCACGGTGATGCAAAAAGGAACTAGTAACGGAACTGTTACTGATTTCGACGGCAACTTCTCACTGACAGTTCCTACCAATGCTACATTGGCCATTTCTTACATTGGTTTTACCACGCAGGAGATTCCTGTTGCTGGCAAGACAGACTTTACTATTGTGATGAAAGACGAGAGCCACGCTCTTAGTGAGGTTGTTGTCGTTGGATATGGTACAATGCGGAAAAGTGATTTGACAGGTAGTGTCGGATCCTTGTCATCAAAAGACATGGATGCTCCTGTAACTAACATCGGTCAGGCCATGCAGGGTAAGGTAGCAGGCCTACAAGTGGTAGATGCAGGCAAGCCTGGTGACAATGTATCCATCAAGATTCGCGGTCTCGGATCCATAAACAACTGCGACCCGCTTGTAGTCATTGATGGAGTGCCTACAGATCTTGGACTTAACAATTTGAATATGGCTGATGTAGAACGTCTTGACGTTTTGAAAGACGCATCTGCTACAGCTATATATGGTTCACGTGGAGCCAACGGCGTTGTGATGATTACCACCAAGAAGGGAAAGGACGGTGCTGGCAAACTCTCTTTTGC
>OCTX012279263.1_pt1 | contig 48375 bp, 70 predicted proteins | sample 1539691 | NCBI WGS metagenome assembly OCTX01 (sample SAMN02144231, study PRJEB22623) | gut metagenome | biome: sheep rumen | host: Ovis aries | place: New Zealand
CTCAAATAGATATCCAGATTTTAACATTTCTGGATACTTAAATGTTTTTGTTAGGTCATAAAACCACCCATCATAATCAACTGTTCTACAGGAATTATTGTGTGAATTCTCCCAATCAATAGTAAAGTCTGTATATACATTTGATATTGGAACAATACCAACTATTGATAGTGTTACTCCGTCTTTATTTATAGGATTACCATATAATATTTCTGGAGAGTTCATTGTTACAACTGTTCTGTCAATATAATATTGCTCATTATTATCTTGACAGAAACTTTGTGCATCATCGCCAGAGTTTAATTTTGGAGATTTTTGTGTTTCTACGCATTGTATCTCGCCTATTAAAAAATCATCACGAATAGCACCACTACCGGGAATATTGCCCTGATATATAGTATCGTAATGCTGCCCCGGAGCAAGACCAGTATATTTGCCTGCATCACTACCGCGAGACTTCATACCCCTTATAAACCAAGAGTAAATAAAGCTTGGAGAATCGTTATATCTCTCAAGCACATTAAAAACCGTTGGTGTAAGAATACCCTGTGCAATAACCCTTCTTGTTGATTGTGATGTTTCTGCCATCAATATTCTATATTTAGAATACTTGTCAGAAACAGAACTCAAGAAGCTAATGTCAACAAGCTTTGCTGTTGCAAGTTTTATTGTTTCTCCCGGAATTGTTTTTGGTTGTTTTGAACATGTTTTATCTCCTATATAAATAGGCTCTGACCATTCACCCGTATTTGATTGCAGCTGAATTGCAAACCTATAAGTTTCGCCAGATTTAAAGCAAGTCTGCTCGCTTTGTTCATTATTATATTCTGGGAAATCTCCAAGCCAACCAAAATTGTCTTGTTGAGTTACAATATTTGTATCATAGTAATCAAATTCTATAACATTACTATCATTATCATTACAAATACAATATGACTCTATTTGGTCTTTTACATCACTTGGTATTATACTGTTATTTGTTGCTTCTATATTACCGAAGAAAAGCACACCATCCTTATCTTCAATTGTAGATGCTGTAAAACTATCTCCACCTATATAATAAAGCAACGATGAATCTACTGAAGCTTGAGCTATATTGTTATCTACTATCCTAATACTCGCACTATCAATTTTGTAATCACCAACTATCTGAGCATCGATTGGGCCATCAATAGAACTTCTCTTTGCAGAATATACTCTTACATAATCAAAGCTTGTATCAAGATTGGAAAGCTCAAGAATAAATGACAGGTTGACTATTTCATCAGCCTTTCCACCCCTATCTTTAAATGATATATACTGAATGTCTGTTGCAGCAACAATCTTTGTTTCTTGACCAAGCTTGTTGTAATATGATACAAAATACTGTATTACACCAGCTGGAAATTTGCCATTTCCACCATATTGTTTTGTTACGCTTATTGATGGGAAATCATTAACAGTCGGCAAGAAATCAAAACTATCTGGCTGCGTTTCAGCCATTATATTTATTACCCTATTAGGATTTACGCCATCAACCCAATAGACTTTTATAATATCATCGCGCTCATAAGAGCCTACGGTTTCTACCGGAGACAATATATTAAGGTTATTTGATTCTACTAAAAGCGTTGAATATATATAATCTTCTTCTGTATAATCTACTATTCCATGTTTAAATTCAAGTCTATATATTCTATTTGTAACAATAGAGCCACTTTCTTGTTTTGTAAATATTATGAGATATTTATCAATTATACATTTCCCAATATAAGCACCGATTATTGAAGATTTAAACAAATCACCTTGTGGCACATCATCCTCATAAAATGGATAATATATACACTCGCTATCTTCTTGATGTTTTGGATTAAAGTTTCCATCTGGCTCATATGGAGAGCCTTCAAGATTAACGGTGTTTGACTTGGTTTCACCAGATAGTATTGTCATTGTATATTCTGACCAATCACCACATTGATATGTGATTGTAATATCAGATTTTACTGGACTATTTGTATAACAATATAATTCTTGTGTCTCTGAATTATAATCTGCATATATTGGAACTTTTCTTAATCTTGTATATAGATTAATCTCACTTGGGCCCTTTTCGTTAGTAACAGAAAACAGCGTGTTGTCATTAACCGCTGTAATTCTTACATTAATATTCTTGAATGCAAACTCATCTGAGGCTTTACTAATTGATTCATCTTGCCTCATTCCTCTGTTTCTGAACTGAACAATCTTCTGTTCCATATTTTAAATATTAATGTTTATTGTAGAATTCCTTACTGCCAGAATCTGCATATCCCCTATAATGTGAGAACTTTCTTGGAAGAAGAGAGTTCATTATATTACCGATGCTTTCCATCTCATCAAGTGAAGGCATCTTGAATTCATTACTGCATTGTGCAACATTAAAGCAATAATCCCTTTCAGCCCTATCAAGAACATGCTCATTTATCTCTCCAGTATCAAACAGGTCTGTATATCTCTTCCACTTAATGTATGATTCAAGGGCCCTCTTATATTTCTCATTATCAGGTATAAGTGGCATCCCACAATCATCAAGCTCTATTGCTTTGTAAGCTACCTCTATTGTACCTTGTCTCATTGGAGAAAGATAGATAACCTTCCCTCTTATAGTATATGTATATGGTACAGCATTAGTTTTATTTTCACTCTTATAGAACTTGTCTGTCGTGCTTCTAAAATATATAGGAGCTTGTTGATTGTTTGAAAATGTTCTTACCTGAATTATATCATAGTAATCTTCCGGAAGAACAGCCCGGTATTCCTTAACCTCAAGAGTTACAAGCTTATCTTCAAATGTTTCTGCAATACCAAGAACACCTTGAAACTCAACAGTCCAATCAACTATTGTTTCATCTGTAAGAGAAGCAAGAAGTTTATGATTCTTGATTCTCCCTATCATTTCATTTAAGCTTATTGTATTTGGTTTCATATCTAATGTATTTTTATTATTGGTATAGCATCCATCTCTCCAGCCATCTGATATTGTCTCGTTTTTAGCTTAAGGCTCCTTACCGGTTTGAAATCATATATTGACTTATACTTGAATTTTGCATCACTCTTATACCAATATACATAGTAATCATATTCTGTTGGCAGCTTTACAAGTATTTTATCTTTATATGCTTGTTCATCTTCTCTCCAAAGTTTTTTGGTTCTGCCCCAATCAACTGAATATGTATTTGTTATCTTCCCGTTTTCAAATTGAAGTTTCTTTTTTATCTTTCTTGCACCAAGTGAGCCAAATCTACATGGCAATATAACCCTTTTCCCTTTTGCAAGTTGCTCTGCTATATACTCATTAAGCTCTCTTACTATAGCCCTGTAGTCATGCTTGTTTAACTTGCCACCATCCTTCCTATATGCATTATATGTATCAATGGTTTTGAATGCAGTATTATGTAAATGCTTTGTACCTTTCTTCTTTATACCTATACTACTCTGCTGTTCCATTGCTTGGATTCTGTTGATTTACATATTGTTGCTTCATATTTCTTCTTACATAAGCAACTATATCACTCATGTCGTCGGTACTATTGTTGACCGAATCTTTTGGTCTGTAGGCAGCGCCGAGAATATCTCTCAATACAAGATTAACAAGTTGGCTTTGAAGTGCTTCCTCAATAGGAAATTCTCTATCCCAAGGGTCGCATATACCATCACCTTCTGGGCAAGTTTTTATCTTAGTTTGACCATCTTTTGTATACTTATAAGTACAACCGGATTGCTCATAAGCTTTATCTGGATTTTCAAATATGGAAGTAATAAAAGCTGTTGTGTAGCTTGTTATATCACTGTTTGATTTTAGGTATAACTTGTTGTCTATACCAATTGTACCAAATACTTGATTCCTTGAATACTTGCTTAATCCAGCATACGGGAATCTCTCTTTACTTACCATTTGAACATTACCAAATGTTCTCATAGTTGCATCATACATATCTGGATTGCATTCAGATGTTTCTTGTGATGCAATTTGATATATAGACAAATCAAAATACTTTGAAAACCTCGAATATATCATACTGATTATATCCTGAACATCCTCTTTGCATTTTGTTGAATAGATATCTTCTATTGTTTTTGGCAATGTATCTATATCAGATATTTGTAATGCAGTATCACCAACAAGTTTATTCAGATATTCACAGAATTCATTATCTTGTTCTTCTGTTTGTCCAATACTATTATATGCATCAACAGATATTGTGAACTCGCCAGCACATCTAACAAGAGTTGCTTTTGTATCACCAAAAGTAAGAACTTCGGATAGTTTGTTTGATGACTTGAGCATATAAGAACTATCTGGATTACACTTACTATTGCAGCAAGGATTTCCGGCAGAACCACTATTTGTCGGCTCAACCTTTGCACATATTGTTTGATAGTTGCTTGATGGTATCTCCTGTGCCTTATTGAGATACTTTTGTTTAAGCAGGTATGCCCTATATATATTAAGCAGGAATGCTATGTGTCTGTAAGTTAAGGTATCATCATCACTGACCTGTTTCGCAAGGTCTGCAACCATAACTATAAGCTCTCTATATGTGCTCATAAGATAAAAAAAAATATACTTAAAGTCCTTGATAGCAAAGATATAGAATTTATCTTTAGCCACCAAGGACTTTAAGAAATTATTAAGATGCTAATTAAGCAATCTTTGGAAGAGCATTAACAGCAGTTGCAATGGTTGTGAGTGTAGCCTTGCTTGCTTCTGGAGTTACAAAGATAGCATCACGCTCACTCTTCTGGACCTCATCATTGCCACCAACAAATGCATAATGAACAGCAAGAACAGCATATCCAGTAGCATCGCTTGCATTTACATAGAGGTCTGGCTTGATGTTGTCTGGCCAACCAGCAAGAGCATTGGAGTTTCCTCTCTCACCTTTTGCAAACAGCTCAAGGTCTGCAATCTTGTGAGTGTTAGGAAGTGTTGTGTTACCCTCTGCAAACTGCTTTGTTACAAGCCAGTCATTATCCTCTGCACCAGAAATGATGATAGGAGTTGTACCAACCTCAATTGTTGCAGTTGTTTCGGGGAAAGAACCAAGCTCCCAAGTAGGAGTAGCCTCAACAAGCTTGAAGCCAGCAGAGAAATCAGTGGATGCATCTTCGAGTGTAGCCTTGCTTGTTACCTTGCTGCCATCAACATAGATATCAAACAGTGGCTCTACCTCAACACCTCTCTGGAGCCAAGCATTGATAGCAAGGGCCCTATAAAGGTCTGTATCGGTTGTACTCTTTGCCTTTGCAGCAATAATCTTTGTGATAACATCCTCTTGACCAAAGCCACGGAATGTGAGACCAATGATATACTCCTGACCAGCAATCACCTTGCCATTTTTAACTGCAATGGTAATCTCCTTGAGCTTCTTTGTGTCATCACCAGCAGCAACAACTGCCGCAGTACCAATTACATTCTTGATAACATCTGTGGTTTCAATCTTACCATCAGCATGAGTGATAGCATACTGAACGGCACCAGAAGGAGCAATGTTGCTACCAAGAGTAGCACCAGTCTCAAGAACGTAGAGCTGAATTACTTGATTTGTAGAAAAGTTCATAATACTTAAGTATTTTTATTTGTTATAACTTTGTTTTATGCCCAAGCAGCTTTTGCAAGCTGTACGGCTTTGATTAAAATAGTTCTATGTAAAGATTCTGGCAGGTCTGGACAAACATTGGTTTTATACTCACTCCAAGTAATAGAATTTGGAAGAACCCACTTATCTGGTACACTACTCTGCGTGAAGTTGTCAAGATAAATCTTTGATGGTTGTGCAAGATACCTTACAGAATAACCTTGAAGTGCTGTTTTATCATCACAATACAATTGGATTGTATCTCCAATCAATACCCTGAGAACAGTTCTTCTGTCTGGTTTTCTGAAAGGATTATCCATAGCTTTTGCAAACTCATTATGTGTGATTGCTGTTACTGGAACATAATATGATTTATTACAATCATCTCTTTTAAGCTTTGCTTGCTCATAGACTATAAACCAGCATTTTGGTTCCATGTCAGACATATCGAAGTTATACTGTTGACCACCTGTTTCAGATGAGTCTATGGTATAGTTTGTTTGATATGTAAGCTTTTGAAGATATTGCATAACCTCTTCATTAGCTTCATATGGTCCAGAATTACCAGAGTATAAATCTTTTATTACCAGCTCTTTAGCTTGAGTTAACAATATACTCTTCTCCAAGGCATTGAGCCCGGGAGCTTGATTTGATTGTATGTTGTTATAGAGTATATCGAACTCTACGCTAAACTCATCAGCTGACATATAAAACTACTTTAATCTACCTTGAATAGAAAACAGGATTTCCTGATTCTTTGGATTTGAAACATATCTTGCTGCTACTGTAATGGTAGGATTTTCATCCTTTCCACACATGGGAGTATTGTTGTAATAGTAGTAATCACCACGAAGTTCAACAACATTTGACTCAACAGCTTCCTTGAGCAAGGCTTTATACTGAAGAAGAGGGTCTGTTACTACACTCAAGAATTCTCTTGCATTTGATTCAATCAAATCAGATACTCTATTCTGCAAATACTCAAGTTGTATATCACCACCAACTTTTTCTCCGGTCATAGATTCAAGTATAGATTTCAGAACATTCGGCTTGCTTTCAATCTTAAGATATTCCTTCCAGCATTTTGACCTTGTTGTAGCCTTCTCTGCATTTGCTGTATATTGCTCCTTATCAGATACAAGCACATACTTATAGGTTGCTTTTGGCATCAACTTAAGCTCTTCAAGTGACGGGCAGATAGTATCTGTATTCATAAGAAGAATCTTATAATTGATATATCCCATTGGTGTTGAAAGGTCAAGCACCGTTCCCTTCTTTTGTACTATAACCTGTCTGTTTGTCCAGAAATTTTCTTGTGGTCTCTTGTGAATACTCAAAGCGTTTGGTTCAAGACCCATATAATCTTCAAGAAAATCTTTCTCAAGTTTTGTAAGAGGATTCTTGAGTTCTCCGTTCCTGAGCTTTGGTACAACAAATGTAGCTGTAGTCCCATCTGCCATACCATCAGAAAGTGGGTGATTACTATCTGTAATCCACTCAATTTTCTTCTTTACAAGCACCACATTTACAAGTTCTTTTCTCAGACAATTTACAAGCTCTTCATCATTAACTGTTTCGGTCTTTTTTCTCCTACCAGCTTTCTGTTTTGTCTCTTCCTTTTCAGTTGTTTGAACCGGCTCGAACTGCATTTCGAGGTCTTCTGGTTCCATAATCAAATTAACTTCTTCTCCCATTTTCTATTCATTTATTGTTAAATAAAAGGGGTGAGGGTTACTCACCCCTATATAATATTAGGCTGCAAGAACGGCAGGAATCATAGAGAATACTTTGGTTACATCACGAACCACAGCACCAAATGTTCCAAGCACATGCACAGAAGCCTTATCATCAGTGTAGCTCATGTTAGGATTGCCCCACTGGCCAGTAAATGGATTGCGAGGGCCCCACATGTAAGAACGAGCATCAACAGGCTGACCTTCAATACCACAACGGTAAACATTAGGCTCATTGTTGTTACCCATATCATACACATCGAAGCGAGCAGCACTTGCAAGTGTGCCATCTTCCATCAGCATCTTGTTGTTAACAGGGTCATCCTTCTGGGTATCAAGAACAACATCAAGAACAATGCCCATAGGCCCAGAGTAACGAGTGAACTGATAACCAGCAGAAAGGGCTGTCTCGTGCATAGGAGAAGAGGCCTTCTTCACCACACCAAGACCATCACCATTGAACTGGAACTCGGTCCAACCACTCATAGCATTGCGAACAGCATTGCTGAACAGTCTTGCACCAGCTTCACCGGTATGGAGAGCAAAGTGTCTTCCCTGACCAAGCTCAATCTTTGCAGAGCTGATACGGAGAAGTGCATCCTCAAGAACCTTCAGTGAGAAGTCATTGTAGTAAACAACATTACCCCTCTCAAGTTGCGCAAGAATACCATCGCCCTGCTTGATAACTTCACCGGAAACACCAAAGTTCATGTACTCACCATTGGACTTGCGGTTGGCAACAGAATAATAGTAAACATTATTCTTATACTCGCTCCAAGTCTGTGAAAATACATAATCCCAGTAGTGCATCCATACGAAGCCACCATTTTCTGGGGTAACCTTTACCTGCTTGCCAGAGGCATCCATCCTTGCAATGGTAGCACCAATGGCAACCTTCTTGTTATAAACATCACCAGAAGCCTCATCGTGCAAACGAATCATAGTGAACTCGTTGCGAGCCTTCATAGGTGCAGAGTGTCTTACACCACCAACTTCCTTGGAAAGACCTCTTTCAACAGGAGCGTAAGCATAGCTGAATCTCTCACCGGGCTGGAGCCTATCCCAAGGCAGACCATCGTTGGAACCGTTAATACTCTCACATTCATAGAGATATTTGGAACCATAAGGCTTAGGGTCGTTCTTAATTCTTATTGGATAAACCTGATTGAGATTACCCATAATAACTTCACCCTTGAAGAAGTAAGCTTCATCAAACAGAAGGAAGAGCACCTTTCCATTAGCACCAGCATTACCACCATTGCTGGAAACTGCTGTTGTACCATCCTCATAGAAAGCCTTTACAAGAGGAATGTTTCTACGGGCGGAACCATAAACATCCCAAGTAATCTCGCTATCATCAGCAAACATCTTGGTAGGGAACTTGGAAAGCTCGGAATCAATGGACTGACCAAAATTCCTTGCCATTACCTGAGTGAAGAACTCAGAAACCACATTTGGGTTCTGGCCACCAAGCATACTGATGTGGTTTGCTTTGGTGATAATAGAACTCCAACCTGTAAAGCCTCTGGTCTGAAATTTTGAAAATCTAACTGCCATAACGACTTGATTAATTATTAATTATTTTAGTTAAAGTATTATCTGCCAAGTCTGTTCTCCTGAACCATAATTACCACCTTTCCCACCAACAAGATTAAGTGTTCCATCAGTGTTCCTTGCAGTACTGTTCAAGGTTCTCTCAAGAGCAGATATCTCCTTTTTTCTAACTTCTTTACTAACAGATTCCTTTACTTTGTCAAGCGATTTGAATCCATCAGTAACAACATAGAAGTATGCCAAATACTTTCTGAAATCTGCCGGGTTTTCATCAGCATATTTTTGCAGAGCGCTTACTGGTCTGCCTTGCTTATCCTTCCCGACAGGTCTGTTGATAGCATCAAAAATCTTTTGTCTTGTTGCCTTGTCAACCTTAATCTCTCCAAATGATTTCTCATCTTCAAGAATAGATTTCTTCAGCTTTTCAGCATCCTTCTTTCTGTCCTCAACAGCTTTCTCATACTCAGCCTTTCTCGCATTGAACTCTTCGTCATACTTGGCTTTATAAAACTTTTTGTTTGACTCAAGAGCATCTTTTGCTTCTTCAATATCAGTGCTGTTTTCAAAGATTTTCTGAACCTTTTCCTTTGCCCTGTCTTCCGAGAAACCCCTATTAATCAAGTCTGTATAAATCAGATTCTTTCTAAGGTTTTCCCCTTCTTCAGTTTCAGCATTAATATCTTCTTCCTTAATACTGTCGAGATTTTTTAGACTGTTTTCAAAGACCTGAATATCCGATGGTTCCATACCATAAGTAAGAGCATCGTTTATTCTCTTTTCTGTTTCTCCCAATCTGTTTGTTACAGTCTCTTCCAACTTTTCCTTGATGAAATCTTCAAAGTCGTTAGCATTTTCAATCTTTGAAAGTCTTTCATCATCTGCATCTGAAAAAAGGGGAACACCATCTACCTTAAATGCCGAGGCAATGGAAGAGTAGGTATTGGGAGAAGTACCTTCAGCTTGGCTTCCGGTGCTCCCTGTTTCTTTTTCAGACTTATCGCCACCTACGCTCTCCAGTTCAAGATTTGCAGCATCAAGAACTTCAGTAGCCTCGTTTTCAATGAACTCTTGTTTTTCTTCTTTCTTTTCTTCCTCTTTGTGCTCCGGCTCCTTGACTTCTTCTTTTGTTTTTTCTGGTTCTACAACCTTGTTGTCAAGCTCCAAATCGCTGGCATCGAGGACATTTTCCATTGATAAATTAAATTCTTCCATATTGTTTCTCCATTTAATTTTGTAACAAAAGTATCTAAAATAGCAAGAAAGGTCAACAAGATTAAAATAATGTTAATCTTTGTTTAACACAATCTTAATCTTGAAGACCAAAACTACTCGTTTTTAACAAGCTTGCCTCTCAATCTTAAAGCATCTCTATAACAGTGGTCACATAAGAAATACTTTGCTACTGGATATGTTTGTTTGCCTATTTCACCTGCCAAGTATTGATATTCTTCTCCAATGAAATCAATATCATTAAACAGTGCTATATGTATTGCAAGGTGCCCCTTTTCATGGTCTATTGTTGATTGGAATTCTTGCGGAGAATCTGTTTTACCTATGACAAGTACAGATGTTCTGTCTTTTGGAGATGAGAATGTAAGACCCGAGTTAATGCCAGCATCATACAATCTATCTACAGTTTCTTCAGGATTTGTACAACCTATTGCTTCAAGGTCTTGCACTATCATATCGTAGTATATGTCATCCACAAAATAATATACCCTCACATACCAATCCCAATTCTTAAGCTTAAAGTCCTGTATTATCATACCATATCCTCCCAATCAATAGGAGTACCGCTGCCTATACAATCAGCATAGAATCTTGTAAATACCATACCATCATAAGCATCTGGGTCTTTTATTACATCTTTAACATACATTACAAGATGTTGTTCATCCATTATAGATGAGCCAAGAAAATCAGCTGAACACATATTTGCAACATATAGAGCATCATAGGAGAATGGTATGTTCACACCAAATCTTTGCATAATACTTTCAAGTTGCTCCTTTGTATATTTCCTTGGTTCAATCTCTCTGCCATTGGCATCTTTCTTGAACATTTTACTTACTGCCCATTCACACATTTTCTTGGAGAAGTGCCACCCATAATAACCTATGTATTCTTCCATTCCGGAAGGAAATTTTTCTTTATAATCAAGTCTCATACCTATATATAAATAAAGGGGAGTGTTACCTCCCCTTGGTTAAACATTACTCCTCATGGTAACTTCCACCTCTACGGGAGCTTCTTTCACCATAATAGCTTTTAGCTTCTTTCATTGCATCCCTGTAGCCATCTTCATAACCACATTCATAAGCTTCATCTATATGGTCTTCTTTATATCCTCTCATGCCAGACTTATATCCACGCCTGCCAAATCTTGAGGTTTCGTCTTGTTCTCTTATTTCCCAAAGTCTCATATTACATTCCTGTTTTTGATAATCTTTCAAGCAGTAAGGCATTGGTCTTCATTAGTTCAGAAACATTCTTTGACATCTCGTCCATCTTTCCCTTTAGAGTATTTATTTCCTCTTTCTGGGTTTGCTTTTCAGCATATTCAGGATTAAGCTCAACCAATATCTTATCATACTGTTCAACCAAACCTTCGTGATATTCTCTGCTATTGATGATGTCTATACTCTTTTGTTTTGAACTTAGTACCTCAGAATTCATGGCTTCTCTACTATCAGCAACCACTATACTCTCTCCATTACTGAATGTATCAGCAATGTCTTGCTGTGAAGGAAGCCCGTTATAATTAGCTGTTATATCACCAATCTTAACAGATATATCTGTAACTAACTCTTGTGGTTGACCAAAAGTTGTCGGTATAGTGTATTTCGGTTTGGTTATAGGCTGAGAAATAACTTGCCCAACCTCCAAATATGGTTTGTTTGTTTTATGCAGAACATATATTTGACCATTCTGCCTTACTGATTGAAACATATTATCTTGTGTTTATAATTTAACCTATAAGCTTTAAGATGTTCAAAGCTCTATCGTAATATACAAGGTATACATCTGGTCCATCAAAGTCTGCAACAGTCAGGTTTGCACCACCGGATACTGTTACATTCTGTGTATTTCCAGCCATTGAGAATCTTATTGGAAGGGTTGTTGTTGTACCTTCAGGAATAGCTTCTGAAAGATAGACAAGCAACAAACCGCTAAAAGGGTTTCTATCCCAATCTGGATTGAACTGGAAGTCTACAGCAGTATCACTTACTGTTACTCTTGTGGACTTTATTCTTGGAATACCGTTGATATTGGCATATTGATAAGGGAATCTTGCCATAGCATAATCCTCCTATCAATTATCCCCAATAGCTCTGACCATTCCAGCCATACCCATAGCCATTAAATCCACCGTAGAATGGGGTGTTATTTACAGCTGTAAGGTTTGGCCAAACTACAGGAACAGTATTAGGTTGTCTGTTTTCAATCTCATTAACCTTTGCTTGAATAGGTGCAATAATGGCTGCAATTTGAGCTGTCTGGTTTGCATTGTCTATCTGACCACGGAGAGTAGAGATAACCTCATTCTTGGTGTTGATTTCGTTCTGCATATCACGCTCTTTAGCATCACAGAACTCCTTAACCATAGTGGTCTTAAGGTCTGCAATAGCATCAACAGTACGCTGACCACTTCCACTGATTGCAGTGCCAAGAGTGTTGGTCTGATTGAGTGTAGCAATCTGGTTCTCATAACCTTGCGAGGAAATGAGAAGTTTGTTCTCGCAGCAGCACTGACACAGCTGTGAAGCAAGGCTTGCATTACCGCTTTGAATAGCATTAACAACCTGAAGTGAAGACATTCCAAGCTGACCACCAAGAGTAGCAAGGCTTGTGCTTACAGTACCAAGTGCAGACTTGATAGCATCAAGACTGTAACCAGACATTGTAGAAAGCTGCCTCACATCAGCATCTGTACCATCAATTGCACGCAGCACAGTTTCTGCATTGTTGTTAGCTGTGGCCTGTGCACCAAGAGCTGCTGCTGCACCAGAATTACCACCACCAAAATTACCAAAACCTCCCCAGCCATTACCAAAGAGGAGACCAAGGATAAAACCAATAGCACCACCAGCAAGACCATTTCCACCAAAGAATCCATTGTTGCCATTGTTCATAGCAAGCCAAGCTGGAACAGAACCATAGCCATCACCATTGCCAAATACATAAGTTTTTGTATCTTCTGCCATAATAAATTTAACTTTAAATTGTTTGTTTAATTTGTTTTTGTAAGCTTACGGCAGCAAATATAATATGTGGTTTTTCGGAAAGACAACAATACTAAAACCCCTCACAGATTACTCTGCAAGGGGTTTTTATTTAGTAATGTATTTAGGTTTTATTAGAATGTATCAGAAGCTTTGTCTCTTAAGCACTTGTTATATATTATGATTCACCATCATCAGAATTGCTTGGTTCTTGATTGTCTTGAGTGTTCTCGGACTCTTCCTTTTTATTTGTAGATACCCATGCACCATTTAATGGAAACAACAGCTCTCCAGTAGATGGTTTCAGCCAGCCAACATTCATCACTGTTGGCTCATATTCCTGAATTAAAATAGAATTAATTTTCATTTTTATTTAGTTTTATATATTTATCCAAATCCTGTTTATACCACCCTAACTCTTTAAATCCAGCAACCTTTTTACCTTTTGGCAGTTTACCTTCAGCCACAAGGTTATCAAATTTTGCTCGACTCATGTTAAGATATGTATATGCTTGATATTTGCTTATACCATTTTCTCTTGCAAACTCATTCAATGCTCTTGCAACACTTATTGCATCATCCTCTGATATATTTGTATTACCAGCATCTATATCATCTACAATCCTAATGAGCTGTTGTTTTATCAGGCCTATCATTTTTTGTCTCCTTTTGATGCAAATATAGTATTAAAAACAAGAATATAGCAATCACTATACTATTTATTATTGCAAACATTACATCGCTTATTGGTAAATTAAAGTGAAAATCTATAGCACTTATTATATTTACAACAAGAATATAGTGTAAGAACATTCTATGATATTCACAAAACCTAAAAGCATATGAACATAAATACATAAAAGCCAAAGGCAATAATGATACCCCACCGATATATGATAGTGCGGATATATCAATACCAATCAGACATAACACTGTATTTATTGTATATACTAATGCTATTAGCATTGGTATAATTTTAAGCGAGATTATTGTTAATTTATATAATCTCTTATTTATGTCTGATTTTTCCACCACAAGCTTTTAGGTTGCCACCATTACCAAGTCTTCTTCTTCCTGTTTTAAGACCAGCCCTTGGTGTTCTTGGGTCTGACTTTCTTCTTTTTGTAGCCATTTCCATTATTTCTTATTTTGTTTATCAATCATCATAATCTTCTTTAATGATTCGAGGCTTTCCGGTGTGAGTATATTTTCTTCACCTCCATCAGCTCGCTTGATAGCAGAAGCAAGTACAAAGTTTGTTAGAGTCATTATCTGTTTTCTACTTTCAGCAACTTCATTCTTCAACTCAACAATCTCTTTCTTAAGCTCTTTCTTTTCCTCTATAAGCTGAAGTTTCTCATCAGATAGATTTCTGTTTTGAGCGATTACCAAATCATTCTGTTCTTTCATGTTGGCAATCATATCTTCGTACATCTTTTTATAGCTGTCCAAAGACTTGTCAAAGTTATCTATCTTTGCACCCTGTACTTCTGTCTTATATTTGTTTCTTGCAAAGATATAAGATGCAAAGCTACCAGCTGTTGCTGAAGCAAAATATCCTATGATATTCCAAAGTTCCGCGCTCATTTTATTACTTCAATAAATTTTTGTTTTTCATTAATTATAAATGGATTCTTCTCTACAACTTCAACTTCCACTATTTTACTCTTCTTCTTAAACCAGTTTCTAACTTTACAGTCAGATGGATTAAGCAATACCTTTTTATATGAAGAAACTATATATTTCTCGCTTGGAACTTTGATATTAAGACCTACCATATGTGGGTATTCAAGATGTAAACCAATTGTATACCACTTATTGTTTACCGTTGTATCAACCTTTGTATTTTCAACAAAGATTGTATCTGTAAGTCTTACTGTATCTTTTATATTTGCTATTGATTGAAGATAAGCCAAAGAAGCGAGCTGCTTATCTTTAACTTTTAAATCTCTCTTGAGCGCAACCATCTCTTTAACAAGAGAATCGTTGCTATTGTTAAGCTCTGATATTGTATACGAGAATTGTATTGATTTATTTTTTAGTGAGTCGTTTTCTGCTATATAAGCAAGCTCATTTTGCTTTGAAGTTTCAAGGGATTTTCTCAATGATTTATTAACAGACATGGAGCAAAATATCACTGAAAACAATACAGCGATTGCAACAAGTCCTATAATATAATCCCTTAATTTCATGTTGCAATTATAGATAAACTTTAAATAATCTACAAGTGTTTTAATAAATAATTTAGCAGCACGTTTGTGCTGCTAAATGAATCTGTTTATTGAATGTTTATTGTGTTTTGCTTTTATTACTTATTTGTTTTCTTTTCAACTCTACATCAGTTTTTGCCTTATCTTTATCAAAGTTTAGCCTATCTCTATTAAGTTGGTTGGTAGCATCGAATTGCCTTCTCTTCTCATCAAGATTGGCTCTTTCTCCTTCTGTCATTTTACCATTTCCATTAGCATCATCTTGAATCCTTGCCTGTGCTTGAATCTCTGCAACAAGTATCTTTGTTTCATTGTTTTCAGTATTCATAGCAGCTTCATGCTCCATCTGTTGTTGCTTTGTCTGCTGTTCCATTTGAGCTATTTGTTGTTGGCCCTGGAGCTGTCGTTGCTGGGCTTCAGCTTGTCTTTGATATGTAGCCTGTTCATCCTCCTCGATAACTCTCTGCTTTTCTGCTCTTGATGTAGAATTATACAGTCTAATCAGACCGCTCATTGTGAGCTTATCATTTTGCAAGCAAGCTTGGATTATTGTAGGAAGATTCTTTGTAAATTCTTGTGTATCATAAGAGTTATCAACAACAAGACCATAAGAATTCATTGAGAATGTATCTCCATCCACAGTAACAATCTGCTTTGCAAGGTCTGAAGAAATAACATATTGGAATTTCTTTACAGTGCCCTTGAGAGCAGCTCTACACATGTCAATAAATGCCTCAATAAACCTCTTCTTGAGATTGTCGTGAATCATAAATATCCACTCGGTAATATGGCTTGATTGAAGCACACTTCTTTCAACACCACCAACAGTTTCCCTGTTTTGAATCTGCCCCTCTCTTTGGTCTGTAATACCAGCAGCCTTACCCATTATCTGCTCTATCATCACAAGGATATTGATAAGTGCAGAAATGGATTGGCTCATATCAAGGTCTATTGTTCTTGATGAAGCGTTGTTCATAAGACCAGCAAGCTTTCCCTTTGCAGCACCGGCATTACCCTCTCTGAAACTATCTCTTACAGCAATACCGTGAGCAGTAAGAATCTTCACATAGTCTGTAATATCCCATTTCTCTGGAACAAGAGAAAGGTCAAGGTCTATAACCTTTCCCCTATTCCTTGAAAGAAGGTCTGTGAGTCTATGCATTGTAGCATCGTAAAGATAGCTGTATGGTTTCATTAAATCGACCATAGATACAGGCTCATCTCCACCTATATTATATATGGAACCTATTATACCAAAGTGACACTTTGATGGATGGTCAAGGTCATTGAATTGTATAGGGCATGGTTTTATATCTACAAACAACTTTTCTCCAATCTTAACTCCCTGCCAAGCCTGATTAATCCAATATGGTTGCTCTTCCTCACCCATTTCCTTGTTTGCTTTATAATCTTCCGTATGAAGACTATACTCAACTTCTCCTGTAATGGGATTGTAAGATTTGATTCTTTTAATCTTCCTTAAAGATTTCCAGTATACCTGACTAACCTTTATGTTGCCATATACGTCATATGGAAGATACTCTCCAATTGTGTCTGTTGTGATATACAAATCATCGGCGGTGAGGTCTTGGTGATTATCCTCCCAAAGACTTATACCATCAGAATATTTTGAACCATCTGGTCTCTCACCAACCTTATATCCAACAATTGCTTCCGGTGAGCCAAGACCATCACTTCTCATGAATGAATCATAATCAGAACCAGACTTATAGTTTTCTATGTACTCAACCTCCTTGTCTGTAAGTATATCTCCATAGGTTTCTATAATCTTTCCTTTGCTCCAGTAATTGTTGATAACTATCATATCAGCATCTTCTATCTTCGAGGAATTGCTGTTGCGATAAATATCAACAAGCTGTGGGTCAAGCTTCCTTGCTGCTGGTTCACCATTCTGAAGATAAACCTGATATATTTCTTCACCACATGTTTCAGCATCAATCAGACCACTGTTAAACATGAACTTAAAATCATATTCTCTCCAGTAATGATTAGACAACTGGTTGGCCACAAGTTCATTGCTATCCTGCCAAGTTGTCGTCATATATTTAAGCTCGGATTGAACCTTTGATTCAAACTCTTCCTGACTTTGTGAGCTTTCAGCAATAGATTGTTCAATCCTGCTGACCATTTCAGCCTGCTTTGCTTTTTCTATTTCAGATACAGCATTTGGGTTGGTTACTATGACACTATAATCAAATGTTCTTCCAGCCTCTTCACCACGAAGAACATTAAGTTTGCTATTTATTATAGGGTAATGCTGAATCTTGTCTGGTACAATATCATCACCAAGATTTGAAGCATTGAGCACAATAGCAAGGTCTGACATATGAATCTTGTTGTTCACAAGGTCATAGTTTATCTTCTTGTGAAGCATAGAATTCCTTACCTTTGTATCGGTAAAGTAGTTCTTGCTTGCACCCCATTCTACACATTGTGCTCCCCACATCTTGGTTTTCTTTCTCCATCCAACCTTTTGGCTCGGAAAACCGCCCTGTATATTGACACTATCAAGTAGCATAAATAATTATTTATGATAATATTACCAGCAAATCTAAACAAAATAAGTTATAAACTCAAATGCATAAACAAATTATTAAGTGTTGATTTGTTGTAAATTAAATTGTAATTATTAATCTTTTCCCCTATTAAGTATTCTTGTAAAGAATGGGTCAAAAGCAAGCTGGCTCGATGATGTTTCCTGACTATCTGTAACATCACCACCAGCAGCTATTCTAAATTGTTCTCTATATAGCATTAAAAGTCCAAAACTTCTCACGCGGTCAAAATTCTCATAATTATTATACCTTATAAGCTCCATTATTAGCGCCCTGTTCCTTAATGAAAACAGTTTTTTTCTTGTTGTCTCAACTTCTTCACCATTTTCATTTTTCTTTATAATAGTTTCTGGCTGTATGAGCCACTCTCTTGTAAGGTCATCAGCATAGTTGTTTACAGCTTTTATTGCCCTAACACCCTTCATTGTATTACCAATTGTTCCAAGCTTAAGCAACTCTTTATCTTGAAGATATTCTGGTGTATCTGCGAGCATATATAGACAACCCAACTTGCTAAAGTATGAGAAAGTTCCCTTCAAGTTGTTCTCATATAGAAGTTTGCAGTTATAGAATATACATAACAGTCTTGATACCTCATAATTTTGTTCTGCATATTCTTTTCTACCAGTATATTCAGCAACTACATTATCAGTAAACAAGTCCAACACAAATGTTGAATATAGTGATGTTGAATCGGTTGTTGCATCTTGGTCGATAGGGTCATTCGACGCGATATATCTACCAGCGGGCACTCTACCATTACTATCTTTCTGTGGCATACAGAATATCTCCAGAGCACCTTTTGTCATATTGTTTTCTATTGGATATATCCTGATTGGCTGGTCTGCTGTTGCCCTAAACACAACCTCACCATCACCGTTTTCTACAAGCTCTCCAACATAAACATCATCATACTCACTACTGTTTACATCAAGCTCATTAAGTCTTTGATTGAGCTCATTTACAGGGAACTTGTTACCTTTTGATTTAAGCAGGGCTTCCTGTGGTGTAATTGGTCTTTCTGCTATACTTCTTGTAATTGTATTCAGGTCTGTTGTGTTATACTTCACTCTATATCTATCAAGAAGTATTTCAACTAAAGCCTTTGTTACATCAGAGTTTCCATTCCCATCATAACAACCCTTCCTGTTTATATATTCAGGAAAGAAGAATGTTATTTGTTTTCTACCCTCTCCGGGTTTGTCATATACATTTGGGAGCGCGTACATATAATAACCCTTTGGGTTGTATATTATCTCTGTTGCCTGATTAAAGTCTGACTGTTTCTCACCAGATGTACCTATCAGATATACTGTTCCGAAAGCATATTTACCCTCCCTTACAGATGGTAGCAATATATTATATATTTCCCTTATGTTACTAAAGCTTCCAAACTCCTCTCCTATAACAAAGTTCAGTCGTTTGCCCCTTATCTTTCCAACATCATCCTTTACTGCAACACCACTTGCTTCATTAAGAGTTCCCTCCCTTGCTCCAGTATCAAGATTTTTCCAGCCCATTATCCAGTTCATATCCTGAAGACTATTTTTTAGTAACAGGTGTGGAAATTGTGTGTGTGTTGCTATAAAGTCAAGCGATGCTTGAAACTTATTGAGTATGCCATCATTTGTAAGATATTCTTTGCTATAAGCCATAGCCATAACCTTTACTGCCCTGTTGATTTCATCACTTTCACCAAGCGTGAAATATTTGGACATTATAGCTGCCATACTCAGTGATTTGGTCTTGCCTCTGGCAGATATTTCAGCACCATTGAGACCACCCTCCCAGTTGAATAATCCACCATGTTGAGCCTGCTCTATATAGTGATATCTCAGATAATTACCATCCCAAACCTCCGGGAAGTCAATCACCCTTTTTCCTTTATTGCTACCAACAACTGTCTTTGTTTGTGCTATTGGGAAGTAGTTGAGAAAATAATACATATTACCGGTAACCCACTCACCATCACTTTCTCTTACATATCCCTCCCTGCATCTTCTAACCTCTTCTATAATCCACTTACCATAAGCACTGTTTGGATTACCGTTTGGTTTAAGGTCTGTAAGTCTACCTGTTTTCTGAAAGTGTATTGCAACTGGCCTAAAGTAATCCATATCCTCAAGTATGTGAGGTTTGGTTACATCAACTATAATCCTACCTTTATCATCTCTCTGCAAATCACAAGCTCTTGGCCTATCTGGTGATACCAACCACTTAATAAAAGGAATAGAGAGGCACTCATAGAATTCCTCTCTAACCTCATCTGGTAAATTATCTAAATGTAATGCTTCTTCTGATGTCTGATATTTATTAAACTGCATTTTTACCAACCTCCATAAAGTATGCAAACATACTATCAAATACCTTATCCCACATATTTTCAATATTCTTTCCTGATACAGATATTGTATTGATTAGTTCTTTATTGTTGTTTGCATCCTTTCTATATATTTCAACTTCTATCTTATGATTACCAGCATATGTTTTGTACCTTGGTATTACCTCGCAAGTATATTCAGACCTTGCTTTGAGCCAATTGCTGAACAGTCTTTCAAGTTCAAATAAATCAAGCATAACTAAAATCCAGCCTCATAAGCATGAGCTTGCTCTTCACCACCCCTAATTCTACCTTGTTCTGTAATTTCCGCGTTAACAATCTTCTCTGTTTCTATAAGTTTCTTTGCAAGTTGTGGTATCTTATCCGTTGCTTGAACTATCTGTGAAACATTGTATACTTGCCTACCCTTATCATCAACCTCATACAGATTTACATTTTCAAGAAATTCTCCAATCTTTGCAATAGACTTTCTCATACTATCGAGCAGTTTCTGTGATGTGGTTGTTGTTACTTTTACATATGTATCTATTGCTTTTCGTATCTCTGGAGTTATTTTAAAGCTATCATCAAGTCCCTCTTGTTTTATAACCTCACTAAGCCTTTCATCATCATCAAATATATCAGCATATGTACTTCTTGGGTCATAACAGAAGTATATCACAGACAAAATCTCCATAAATTTTTCTTTATTTTTTGATTTGTCTGCATTAAACAGCTTTCTGAAATCTTTTAGCAAGAAGATTTCATCAGCTGGCTGAACTTGATAATTTTCGTACTTTATTAACTTCATAATAAGAGTATTAAGCCCACATTTCTGTGGGCTATTTACTATTTTTCATCATCATATGAAACCTTATCAATAATAAGGTCTATATCTCTATCATAAAGGAACAGACATTGCTTACCACCAATCTCAATCTTTGGCCAAGAAACAACCATATTAACCTCATCCTTGCTTTTCTCAAGAACAGAATCCTCTCTTAAAGAATGTTCAGGCCTTGAATAGTTCATTGGGTTAATGAGTACCATATCACCAACATTCAGACCCTCGAAACAGTTTGGCCCAACTGCAACTATTCTCTGAATATCTTTTATTATGCCCTCTTCTTTTGATGTATCTATAATACCATCCTTAATAACATCGGACTCATACTCATCTGCCGTTGTCAGTATGTGATTGAGCATTGGTCTTGCTTCTACTATTCGCATATTCTTTCAAATTTTTCTTGTTATATAATATAGCCTTATTTACATTTCTTATGTAGAATTTTCCTATTCTTGATATATGTACATCAGGCTTTAATTCTTTTATTTGTTCCTCGCTTAAACCTTGGTTAAACGGAAGTGATTCTATGTATTTTCTGCAATAATTCCAATAATATTCATATGCAAATTTTACATCGCTTTCTGTTAAACCAAGCTTTTCTGCAATCATATTATATGTTTTTTTGTTCATCTTTTATCTTGAACATCAATAACATATTAAACGATTCGGGATTATCAATATGTGGTATAAATCTTGGATTAATCATGCCATCTTTGAAGAATCCACCTTTCTTAAGCTTGTTTATAGTAACCCTGTAGGTAGATAATGTAACATCACAATCTTTCATAATCTGCTCCCTTACATCTTTGCCCATAAGTTCCTTTGTGAGAAATATTTCATCAAGGATTTTTGCACTCAATTCCTGTCTATGCCTTAGAAGTTCGGAAGCAATGAGTATAACCTGCGGAGTAAATTTATGAACAGGTATAAGAAAGGATAGCCATAGCCTGTAAAACGTTCTGTTTGTACAGGGTACTTCAAGCCTTTTATTTACCTCATGATTACTTACTTGCATTTTCTTCTTCTATAGTAAGTGCTTCTTCAATTTCCTTTGCACATCTCTCAACAAACTCATCACTGAACTGAACACTATTCTCTACAACCCTGAACAGCATTGCCATTCTCTTTTCAGAGAGAGCTTCGTTCATCTGTCTTGCCTGCTGGAGAAGATTGTTATATGCTATCTCCCTGCTCTTGTTTTCAGTAACAAGCTTTTCATATTCAGCAAATGGGATAGTAATTGTTTTTTCTTCCTGCTTTGTTTTGTTCTCTTCCATATTTAAACTGTTTTATATTAATTATTTATAAAATTTTTTCTTACCATATTTTGCCTTATGCAACTCATCATATTTCTCTATGCTTGCATGTGCTATAGATGTTGAACCACAATCAAGGCAGCAATATCCTATGCCAACATCTTTGATTGCAAGAGACAAACAGTGTGCACAAAAGTACACCGGTTCCTCATTATATTCTTCACTACCAATTGGTATGCTTTTATCAATATCCATATTATTCTGTATACACAAGAATATATTGCTCGTTATACAATAAAGAAACTATATTGCTTTTCTTTATACCATATTCATTCATAAGGTTTACAAGCTCTCTTACATTGCTTGCAACCATCCATTTATACCTACTTTTATTCTCTTCCATATTATTAAAATATTTGAGCCACCAATCTGAATCGAACAGACAACCTTTGGGTTACAAAACCAATGCTCTACCTATTGAGCTATAGTGGCTTATTGTCGGGATACTCTGACTCGAACAGAGGACCACTGCATCCCAAATGCAGCATTCTAACCAACTGAACTACATCCCGAACTAATACTATTTTTCTTTAAAGTTAAGTTTATCCCAAGACTTTTTAAACGTAGGGAATGCCATAATTGCAAGAGCTATTGTACTAATCGCAAATAGTGGCTGATGAAAATAGAATAGATATGCAGTACTGCCTATGCTACACAGAACATATAGACATACAATAATAAAACTTAATAATTCTTTCATATTATTTTCTTTTTCTGGTTACGGCCTTCATGTTCCTAAGACTTTTTTCAAGGTCTTTTTCTTTCTTTGCAGCAGCCTTCATAGCTCTATTTCTTCTCTTGGCATCATTCATAATTTCTTGATACCGAGCCATTGTGTCAGCATCATAGTCTGCTTGCCACGGGTCTATTTTTACTTTTGGCATAATATAAGATAAATTATTAAAATTTGTAATGCTTGTCCAACTAATCCACCAAGAAAAGTACATAACCAATCAAGCCAATCCCAATTTTTGAAACTCCATTTATATATTGGCTTATTAGCATTATCTTGGTCATAATGACAATCCTTTACTTCCATACCAGTACCACAACCGGCTGCAAAGAATATGGTTAATAGCAATCCCTCTGGAATTGCAAGCACAAAGTGTTTCCACCTATTAGATTCTATAAACCATTTACACATTATGCAATTGTCCAGCTTTCGTCAAAAATATCTTCCCAAGTTGGTATATAGCTAGTTGCTTTATATCTTTCAAGCTCACTATCCCAAGTGCAGATTAAAACTTGGTCGTGATATGATATACCACCATATTTACACACATCTTTTGCAGATTCTGGCAAACTTGTCATCTTTGGTATTATTTCGCAAGATATTGTTTGTGGTATTTGTTTAACAATAAATTGCCTATTAGTAGACATCCTTGAATTTACCAGTCTTTCGCCAGACCTTAGCGCTTCTAAAACTTGTTCAAATTTCATATGTAAACATTTTAGTTTTTTTGCTCCTCATCTTGGGCTCGAACCAAGGACTTTCTGGTTAACAGCCAGACGCTCTACCTACTGAGCTAATGAGAAGTTTTCAGCATTTCTGCTTACACAGCACTAACTAAACAACCAAAACTTAAACCCAACTGAAGCGACGCATCACTGCGGTACTTCTGCAAATGTATACAAAAAGTTTAACAACACAAAACTTTTTATTAATTTTCTTTATTATTTCTCTTTATTCTCCACATAGCATATTGTTTCCTATACTCAAGATACCTGTTTCTCCATTGGTTGTTGTAAGCCTCAACCTCAAAAGATATGCCCATGTAAGCTGTTTTTGTGTGGAATATTAACCTGTAAACCCACTCAAAAAAGTAAATAATATAGAATACAATATATCCAAGTTCTTTCATCTGAGCGGTATGGATTTCTTCGTGCTGGATGGTAGAACTTCTTAATGGCTCGTACTCTTTTCTTGCAAATACAACCCCAAATAGATTGATTGCACAAAACCCTTTAAATGGTAGAATGTTGTTGTAGATTACTTTCATTGTTCCCAAGATTTTAATATATTACTCCAAGATTCAATTTGATATGGTATTCTTTCTTTTTGAGTATTATAGTAGTAATCAGACATTACTCTCCTTCTATTAAGATTTGGTTTTCCCGGTCTTAAGAAATTGTTTGTAATAATATCTGATGCCCTTCTTGTTGTTTTTGCATTTAGAAAAGCATTTCTTGCATGCCTTGCTCCATTAAAACCAGACTTTCCCCACTCTCCTGGAGTGTAGTTTTGTATACCTTTATCTATAATATAATCCAGTTGCTGTTGTTCTTCTGGAGATAAACCAGAGCCAAAAGAATATGGAATTCTATTATATGCAAGCATAGCTTTCTTTCTTGCCCCTTCTGCTTGCATAAGTCCATAAGCTGGTCCATTTACTTGTTTCATATCAGCGTTGAGATAACTCTCTACTGCAAGATTGCCAAGTAATCCAGAAGCCTGTTCATTGGTTAATCCACTCTCTCTCAAGTAATCATACATTGGATTAACTTGTTCTGCATTATATTTTTGGTGATTTATAGTATTTTTATCTCCACCTTCATCAAACCTATTAAAGAATTCTGGATAATCTTTCTTGTAATTCTCTGTATAATATTTAGCAAATGGAATAGATGTTCTAACAGTATCACCCCTCTCTATTGCACTATCTATTGTACAATATTCAAGGTTTCCGTTATTATCCTGAATTTCTGGATATATTACAGCACTATTTCCTTCTGTAAAATATCCTAATCTATGTGTAGATTTTGAGCCATCCTCATTCTGTATATATCTTGTATCATTGCTCCTTAACCTCTCAACAAAGTTTGCATCGTTGTCTCTGAAGTTTTCAAGGTCTTTATCAAACCGATTTCTTATTTCTCCAAGATTATATATACCATTAGAGACAGACTGCCTTATTATAGCAGCCTTATCTCTAATGGATAAGTCTTTCCAGCCCATATTAATTACTCAAATCATTAAGTATTACTTGCTTTATTGCGCTTATTGTTTCCAAATCTATATTATCATCACACCCAAGCTTGCCAATAGTTTGAATTACATAGTCTTCATAACTACTGTGCATACCCATATCTTTCAATATCTTCTGTATAGCTTTCTGTTTTGTCATGGCTACTTTATTTCTATTGTTATCTTTTCTCCTCTATTATGTGCATCGTAAAGCTTTTTATAAAGCTGCTTGAATACTTCTTTTGATTGTAAAAGCTTACCTTTTTGTAGGTTTCTACCCACAAGTACACACCCATATGAATCGAGTGCCGTGTTTCCTGGGTGTATAAGTATGCCATCAAACCCCGGAACAAACTTAAGCCTTGGCATTCTTCCACCATTACAGTTTTGCTTATACCAAGATATTGATGCATACTTTGGTGATACTGTTTCCATATCTATCTCATATACACCAGATGGTATTGCTGTTTCTCCAGCAACTTTTATTGTAGCTATTCTTGCAAGACTATCAGTTTGTTTCAAACCTCTATCTTTATCCTCAAGAGATTCATAGAATCTAACGCCATTTACAAATAATCTTGATACGGTATATGTCTGCTTTTTCCAAGCTCTATCTATCAGTAGTTTCATATTAATTCTTATTCTTCTGGTTCAGCCCAAAGAACGCCTTCAAGGAGTTCTTCTATATAGGCATTGATTCTCGAAGCCTTGTTCTCGGTAATTAGTGTATGCCAAGCATCAAAGGAAATAGGCTTGATTGTAGGGAATGTTACCTCATCATCGTAGAGGGCCTTTACAAGCTCCGTAAACTTGTTGAACTTGTTATTAAGTTCTGCGAGTTCTGATTTCTGTTCCTCGGCGGGTTCTGCTATGGAAGATAGTTCTTTCCTGCGCTTTTCAAAGGCTGGACCATCTTCTATTCCTGCTTCAACAAGTGCTTCCCTACGGCTCTCTTCCAGAGCAATCATAGCGGCCCTTACAGCCTTGCGAAACTTGAATACCACATAAGCATCAGCAGAGCTGAGCGTGTTGGTTGTGAGTGCAAGCACTCCTGCATTTACGAGGTTTTCGATTTCAAAATTCTTAAGATTCTTCATTATGATTTTTTATTTTATGATTGATTACTAACAGGATGACACAGCAATGTATAAACGAGACCCTTGCTTGAATCTACTGATTCAAAGTGTATGCGATACTCTCTATCAAGAGGTACGGTTGGGTAACGCATTGATGTTATATATCCGATTATTGTATTGTCTGCGTTAACATTATTGAGTGTTGGATACCAGTGAATGTCTGGTGTTACTGCTTGCCCATCTTCATCCACCCAGCCATTATCTGCCGCATTTCTATACCAAGCACCATCCCCACTATCATCTCTCCAAGCTATTTGTGTAACCTTCCAAGGTAGATTAGACTTGATTCTTACAGCTGTTTCGTTCTCCAATGCAGCATTGAATTCTACACTGCTAATCTGGTCGCCAGAACTATCAACCGCATAGATATAATATCCAGCCGAAGGATTGTACTTACAGGTTTGCTTTATGCGAAATTCCTTTGTGAAATCAGCTGGAAGTGATGCATCACCACCAGCAACTATTCTAACCGTGTTGAGATAATATCCATCAGCATTCCCCGGGTCTGATGCTGGTATTGCAGAAACATTTAATTCAACCTCCTGCCAGCTACTACTCATACTTCCTCGGCTTGGTGTCATAGTGGCGTGCGGATAATCTACCCTACCAAGACCGTCTGCCCTCCAATTAAATCCAGAAATAATCATTGAGGAGGAACCTCCCGTGATTGGGAATTCCAATGTTTGTTCATCAATGCTTAAATAGAATAACGCCGCCCTTACTTGGAAGTAAGTACCCGGAATAGGACAACCCCAGATTGGGTTGTTTCCGGTTTGTGCATAAGCAATGAATGTGCAATCATATGTTATAGTTTCCGCATATGTGCTTGGTGCATTAAAGTACATCTGCGGAATACTTATAATCGTGTTGTTCTCAATAGTCTGTCCTTCAGTGAACTCCATATCTACTTTTGTAACAGCAGCAGATGTATTTGTTGCGTCCCTATAAATAAGCGCAAACTTAAAGTCTGATATATTATATCCAGTACTCGTGAGTGCCCCTTTAAGGTCGGCGACTTTCAGGTTTACCTGCTTGTTGTTGAATGTGTCGATGTTTGGAGAAACCGATATAAGAATATACGGTCTGTCACCAGAAGAACCTTGTGTGCTAGTATTTACAACCTTGTCTGGCATTTGTGGATAAGGTGCTCTTGCCAAATGATAATAGCCGTCAAAATTAAGCACTCTGCTTCTAGTTGGCGTTACTTTATTCCAGTCCACGCCAGTTTTGGCAGCAGTAAGCATTGTTGCATAATTGCTTGAAAATAGTCCAGATGTATCTATTCCGCAATTAAGCATCTTGCGCTCTTCCTCCGTCAGTTCTCCGACTTTTGTTCCGCCGCAAGGTTTGTATTTTGCGTACTTATTAACCTTCTGTGACTTTGCCATGTCGGAATTATCACCCAATACATAGGCAATTTCTGCGATGGATATCCCAGAACTCGTAGTTTTGTATATATGTGTAGTATCGTGTGCCACAATTTAAACTTTTTCGGGGCATTCATACTCAAGACCACCACGTGCATTTGCCGGATAGAATCTATATTTGGTGCTATCCAGTTGCCAGAAAGCAAAACTCTGCACAATTGGATTCCCCGGCGTCCAACCAAAGATATTATCAGCATCACCAAGGAAATTTTCTTCAAGGAGAAGGACATTGGCAAATCGTGTTTTTGTTCCATCAAGAGGAGTTATCTCTGCCTCATCAACACCGACATCATTCATTATAATTGGACTGATGGACTTTTCAATAGAACTCCTTTCTACGAGGCTATCCGGTGTAGCGTATTCAAAAGGAAAATAGAACGATATTGAAGGGTCTGCCATATTGTCGTACTTTGCAAGGTATTGCTGTCTGTGCGATGAACTCGGCCAGTTTGCGCTCGTGAAACAAGCATAGAGTTTGATATTGTTTGTCGGTTCAGGCATTAAATCAGGTACATTATCCACAGAGGCGATAAGCTGGAATGTAAATGTGGTTCCAACAAATGCAGGGTCTGTTATGGTATAGGTAACAGTATCAGAGCGTCTTGCTGCTCTTGGCTCTCCCGAATGTCCTTCGCCAGAAAACGAATAAGCGATAATATATACATCATGAGTAGAGCCGTATGCATACTCTCCACCTTCCCAATATCCATGCTCTCCTTGGTCCCAAGATTCCGTGACCTCTGCGACCTTATTTCCATCAACAAACACCCAACACTCTGTCGCACCAGCAGGCCAAGTCCAAGATACACCAAGCATATAGTTTGGTACAACAGATTGTAGATGCTCAACAGACACAACCGGCTTGTCCAACACTGGCCAGACTGGGGTAGCTCCAAGGGCTATCGACCATACCTCTTTATCGCCTATGTATATCTTTTTTATGTCTGATAAATCCATATTAGTCTTGATAAATAATGTAAAGGGTATTCAAGTCTGGAGATGCCGGATATTCCTCTAATGTCACAACGGAGATATGCTTTATTCTATCTCCATCAATGAAATCAAGAGTGCCATGCTTTGCATCAGCTGCGGCTGGAACAGAGATACCACCACGAAGTGTTGCAAGACCAGATGCATCCAGAGTAGTCACCCCGGTAAGAGCACCGCTTACATCCTCGCTGCCATTGAAGTCCTGTCCCCAAATCTTGTGCGTGTTCAAAAGTCTTCCCGCAGTTGCAGCATACTGGGCATTGCCAGCATCATTGTTCTCGTTGGCAGAATAGGTCATATCGCAGCAGAAAGGTGCTGAAAGGCCATCGGAATTAGTGGAGATTCTTTCTTCAGTAGTTCCTGCCTTGGTGGTATAGATAAGTGGCTCCACAAGGTCGTAGACTTCTTCATTAGCGAGTTCGTAGTAGAGTGTGCCTGAAGGCGGCTCAGTTAACGAGCCGTTACAACAATAAAAACCAAATTGTCCGGGTTGCAGAAGCGCAGCGATATTATTCGATAGCGAAGCATTGATAATAAGTAAATTTATAGCTGTAGCTACATATTTGCTGGAAGTTATATTCGCAATAGAAGAATTATCCCCAAAATGTTTATAGCCTTCATAATATGTCTGCCATCCATGACTGCCTTGATACGCAGTCCAATCCGTGGGTGTCCACTCCAAACTCCCCAAGTCCACTTCTCCAACTCTCTTAATATACTTGTTCCCCACAATCTCATCACACACATTACCAGCGGACTTAAGACCACCGGTGATAGTTATCACATTGCCCTGACTATCTTTGACCTTGAAACTGTTCAGGCCGAGTTGCAGTGTGCGCTTCCAGTAGGGGAAATATTGGCCGTTTATCGCTGGGTCGGAGAGGTTGATGCAGATGTCATGGTCGTAGGTAGCACGTGTCCTATCGGTTAATTTAAGATACCTTGCACCATTCGGTACAACCACTATACTACTATTCCCCACTTGTGCATATTCGTTTATATAATTTTTGTTTGCATCGTACCAGAATATGAATAAAGCATTCGGTGTCTTGCAATATAAGGATGCGCCCGCTATAACTGGAGTATAGTTTTTAGACCTCATTTGTGAATTGTCTGGGAAAGGCTCACCGCTACCTATTCCTCCCACTTCCCATTCCTCATCCCACTGGTTCACCCACGTAGTTTCCACCGCTTCGGCATCGTTGGAGATGAGAGTGCCGGGGTTGTAGGGGTAGTAACCCGGATAGAGGGCATCAAATTCTGCGGCGGTGCTAATCTCATCCGCTATGCCCGCGAGGGTGAGGTCGATGATGCCGACATAGACATCGCAGTCATAGGCCACTCCTTGAGTAAGATACGACTGGATAATCATCGTGGGCCCGGTGGCTGTCCAAATAAAGGAACCAGAATGCGGCTCCGTTTCTTGATATTGGTCGGCAAATTTCAAAGAATCTGCACCCGTCCCTATCGCATACAGAGAATAAAGATACTTATGTCCTATAACCGCCACTAATTCAGTCCAGTTAAAAGCCGGCCCGTAACTGGTAGTCCCTGCTGTTCCTTCAAGGTGAAAGTGATTGTCCACCCTCGTCCTCTCCACACCATTAACTATAGGCGTTCCCGTATATGTCCCGGTCACCAGCTGGTTCCACGCGATGGTCTTGCCCTTTATCCTATCCAAAGTCAGGCTCTTTGCCTTGATAGTATTGGGGCTCTTGCGATACACAAACTCCTGTCCTGTAAAGGCTTCACTTATGCCTTCTATTGGCATGTAGATATCAGCAAGCGCACTGAACTGATTTTGTAGATAAGAGGGCAAGCCGAGCACGGCCTCCATTACTGTTATAGGAAACCGCCTCTCCCTATTGGCTCCGGTCTCCTTATTATACATTGGAAAAATTTTCCCTTGAATCGGTGTTCCCATATATAACTAATTTACATGTATATAATCATCACTATCATAAATCGCTGAATCGCGTTCATATTCCCAGCTCATATCAAGAGCGAGATATGCATTGTCAATAAGGTTGCCGTGCCACACCCCCGTAGTAACAGTACCCAGAGTATTTATATTCTGCGAGCCACCCCAAGTAGAAAGCGCAGTATTCTCCACATTGCCAAGACCTACCATAGCCTTTGTGAGAGACAGTTCCCCAGCAGCAGTCTTTGGGTTGTAGTTCAGTACACTTGTACCCTCCGAGTTCTTTATGGTAAGAGCATAGATAGTATAGTCTGTCAGGTATGCGCTGGTATCAAGCTCCCAAGTGTTGTTTGCATTCCTCCTTAACAAACCATTCCCAGTAAGTGCTTCAATAAGTTTCAAGTCATCTGCCCCACTTATCTCGCTCAAAGAGTAAGACGGCTTGTTTGCAGCCAATGCCCAGTTACTTATACCAAGAGTGCTCTTAATGTTATTCTTCGTGAAGTCTTGCTCATCCATAGGGATATAACCAAGTGCGGTCTCTATCATCTCGGAGTCAATGCCAGTAAGGTATTCACTTGTATCCAAAGCCCAGGTATTCTCTGCGGTCTTTTTCAATAGCCCCTTTGTTCCCGCAAGAGCCTCTATTGCTTTGAGGTCATCTGCACCTGTAACATTAGATAGTGCTATAGTCGTAGGAAGTGTGCCATAACTCACAGTAAGCGTACTTCCATTCTTGCTGATTGCACTTACATAATTACCTATACCACTTGCGCTGATGGCATTAACATACCCACTCAGGTCTATGCTTGTGTCACCAATCTTTACCCAAGTGGTTGTGTACACATATTCCTCATACCTGTCGGAGCCACTACCAGCAGGACCGATAAGATAAAGCACATTGCTCTGCGGGTCGGAGACATCACTTGTGCTCGCAGCAATCTCATAGTGGAACTGATTGATTGCAGCTATAAGGGCATTGACCTCAGCCTTTCTATAGGTATCACTTTTGAGATAGTAGTTTGTGAGGTCATTAACTGCCTTTGTTATGAATCCCTGCTGACCAACCCAGCTCTCGGTTGCATAGCCAGAGAGGCTTTGGTGGGCTGTAAGCACATCATGATAGTTGCTGCCAAGAGTAATCCTTATCTTGTCTGATACACCGGCAGAACTAAACTTTGCATCAGTTATTCCATAGCCAGCAAGGGTGTCTGGATGCGATGTCAAGTCACTAAAAGCAACAGATGTAAGGTAACTGCTCAGGTCGATATTCACCTCCTTGCTGCTTACGGGCAGAGCCGAGCCATTGACCTTCACCGATTCTATAACATTAACCTGTGCACCAGTTGCTATGCCTTCAAGTTTGGACTTAAGAGCACTTGTGAAGTTGTTGTCAGTATGGACATAACTTGCATCAACAGCAAAACTGCTGTCATTGGTAAGGTCTGATGTCTTTGATGGATAAGCTGGAAGAGATACAACACCATTAGTATTGGGGTTGTATGGAGTGCTACCTACATCCACACGGGTTACCGTACCTTGAGTTTGCCCAGTAACGCTGACTACTCCATCATCTATCGTAAGCCCTGCACCTATCTTTATCAGTCCGAGAGTAGATGCTGTTGCGGGCTGATTTGCAAGAGCATTGAGTGCACTTGCGGTAGCAAAGTAAGAATCCGAGTGACCACCAAGTTGTGCTGCGTTCCTCGCAACTCCATTAGAAAAGTATCCCTCAAGAAGCCCAATCCTCGAAGTGATGCCATCAATAGCAGCTGATTTCAGCAGCAACTTACTTACACCATTTACAGAAAGTGAAACCTGATTCGCAGATTCTTCGCCCCACAAAACTGTACCAGTAGTACCGGGGTCATCAATAGTTATCTCTTCTCCTTCTTCTGGGTCTACATAGCAGAGGTCATCACCATCAAGAAGGTTTCTTGCTCTGTCTATAATAGTAGGAGTATTGCTGATGTTAGAGTATGGAATGGTAGGTATATGTGCCAAGTTAATCTTAACATCAGGCTTATCAGTATTATTGATGAGTGATTCCCATACCCTATCAAGGTCTACTCCACCACCACTTCCTGAATATGAGTTTATACCACCGAAAGAACCAAAAGAATCGCCATAGAATCCATAATTATTTTTTACATGGATTGCATATTCCGGACTTGCTTCAGTACCAATATTTATCTTCTCGAACCATTCATCAAGATTGGCAAGTGATTGAGAGTTTCTTGCAACTGTAAATTCAAGGCTTATTACATCATCAATGACTACTTCATCATTATCATCTACAACAATAACTTGTGCACGAAACCACCCCTTCTCTATTGTATCATCATCAAATTTTGTAAACTTGATTTGAATATATGGGTCAAGTCTTGTTGTTGCAGATTGGCCCCTGCCACTTGGTTTTCTACCAGAGATGAATGTTGTAGATAATGTTATATCATCTGCTGATGTTATTGCAGTATTATCACTCTTGAACAGATTTACTGTTGTATGTGATGAACTTGTTATGTTCTCACCACCCTTATATACTCTTAATATCCAATAATACTGTTGCCACCAATGTGTTATTGTCCCACTACGGTTTTCCGAGAGGATAATATCCTGCATATCAAGCACAGAAGGAGAAAGCTGCAATGAAAATGCATCATCCCCTTTCTGTGCTACATTAAATGTTATCTGACCTCTCGATTGTGTCATATTAGTTTATCGTTATCTCAAGAGCAAATGTTGATGCAACGCTAACCATGGCTCTTGTAACATCTATATACTGATAGCTTGTTCCGACCCCCTGATATACACCATCAACAGCACCGGTTTGAGTCCAATCCGTGTCAACTGTTCCATTTTGTTTATACTTTGTCCACTTGAAAGTACAGTTGCTGTAGAATGTGGAGCTTTCAATCTTCTCTCCATTCTGCCACAGATATGCAGTAACCCTCGAAGAATCCAATCCATCAGTAAAGGTGGTACCGGCCGGTGCTTCAAACACTATTTGATATGGGTCTGTCATATCATTTATGTTTGCAGTATCAAACACCTCTACATTATATGTTGAGCTATCGCTATCTACATCCTTGCAAACACATTTGAATACATCATAGTTATCAATAGCCGCTGCATATACTCTTATACAATTCTCTGTATGTGCAGCTATTGACTTGCCAGTAGTACAACCTTCAATCTGACCTGATATATCCTGAGTTATTTCAACCCAATCCATATCTGTTCCAGAACCAGACTGATTATCTCTTCTATACCAACGGTACTCTACATCAGTTGGGTCTGCATCTGAACCCCTCCACATATTACACTCCAGCCTAACAGAATGAATATCTTGATTTATACTTCTTCCATCAGGTGTATTCATAATGGCAACAACTTGCTGTCCTGCATTTGTTACCTTATTAAATGTTATAATTGCTTTAACTGCGGTTGATACTCCAGTGCTTTCAACATATGCTGTAGATGCTTCAACACGAAGAGCTCCATGTACCATATTCTCCTTTATCACAAGCTTTGGGAATCCTGTAGTAGCATCTGTTGTTGTATAAATTGTAGAACTCTCCGGAACTGGGGCAAAATCATTTGCACCGAATGCATATCTCCATGTTACACTACTACAACTCAATATTTGATTACCATCTTTCCCAGATACATAAACCTCTGGAGTAATCACAAGATAAGGTGATGCTGCATAGTTTGGAGTATAAGAAGCATCATCCGGATTATAAATCTGTGTAAGTGCTTGATTTGCTCCAAGATACATGGTTATTGCCAAACCATCACGCAAATCAACAAATGAAATTTGACCTCTTGCATTCATATTTTATTAATTTATATTATTCAAAACCTCTACTGGTATCAGACAGTAAAATGTACACGCTTTATTTATATCTGAGTTTTGTATTCTTATTGTTTTTCCTACACCTTGATGTGTGAGGTTCCATATATTATCTAATATCTGATTCCCAGAAGAACGCTGCCAAGTAAAATATTCCGGTGCAACATTATCTGTAATATTTCTATCCATATTCCAGACTTCTGCAACAATGTCTGTCTGCTGACCAGCCCTCATAAATTGGCTTCCATTTGCACTGAATAATCTTATATCATAAAGATTTCCAACAACTTGAATTCCAGTAGAAATATAAGAACCGCTTTCTTCATCCCACACCCAAAATGTACCATCACTTCCAACCCTATAGAATCCTGTAGCTGTATTATTGTGTGTTCTTGTATAGCTCCCGTTCTTATGTAATACTACCTTATATATCTCATAGTCACCAGATATATCCTTATGCTCTATATAATATAGTATAACATCTTCTCCACTAACATACCCATTTACAACAATCATTCTTGAGTCAGACTCAACATTCTTATCTGTTACACTTATGTGCGACAGAATATCTTTGCTATCAAGATTTATTATTGTATTGTATATACTGTCATTATATGTTTTGTCTGTTTCGAGTATAAGACTTATTACTGCACCATTTATTGTAAACAGCTCAAGAATATCACCATCATATACCTTTGGTCTTAAAGCATCTTCACCAGAGCCATCTTCCCTTCTACCTGATTTATCCTTGTTCTCATCAACCAGATTATTATTGTTGTTTGGAGTGCTTGTTATATTATTTGCACCCCTTAAACTCATTGTATTATCAACAACAATATTCATTATATGATATTATCTTATGTCGCAAATATATATACAAAAATCAGCAACAGCAACAGATTTAAAATAAATTTAAACTAAAAAAAAAGAATGCCATGCACTTCACAGCGAATGGCAAACTTACTAACAAAAAGATTCTTACTCACAACAAATATACAAATAAAATTTATAACCAGCAAGACCACTCATTAAAAAGCAAAGAAAAAAATACCGGTGAATCTCACGACCAACCGGTATCATCACAACTAAACCTAACTATAGAAAAACCGCCACGGATTGTTACCGCAAATATACTAAAAATATTTATTTATCAAAAGAAAGTTCTATTCCATTCATTCGTTCTGGATAGCCCTTAAGAGTGCACCAAATACAGTTTGTTGCCCATTGCTCAAGGTATGCAAGTGGTTCGCTTTTGTCAAAGCCACCAAGTGGAATATCAAATTGTTCGCTCAAATAGGCTATGTAGTGCAGAGCCTCATGGGCGCATATACCGGCACTGCATTCTCCAGGCAAGAAGATTGATACAAGACATCCTCTCATCAAACTCTTTTTATTCCCGACAATCATAGTATTAGCATATTTGCCTGAAACATACTCAAATGTGCCGCCAAAACTATCCACCATTTCACCATCATTGTCAAATGGGTAGAATAGTTCTGCCACATCTACCGTTTCAGGCTTTTTGCAAACCCATAATCTTGTTGGATAGATTACTGGGTTAAATTCATAGATTTTACTTTTCATAATTTAATATCTTGTTGATTATATTCTTACAATTTACATCATCAAATACCTGTTGATTTGTAAACCTTATTATATTATACCCGGCATCTTTTAAATGAAGTTCTCTTAATGTATCATCAATATTAACAAACTTATCATTGTGATACTTACCATCTATTTCAACCACAAGCTTCTTATCTGGAAACAAGAAATCAACTATATAAAAACTTTTTGAGCATACCTGTTTATCCATAAATATGGGTTTCTGAAACTCAAAGATATCACCAAGGTCAGCATCAACCAAAGAATTGTATAGTTTTCTTTCTGCTTTTGTAGCCTTTTCTATAAGAGATTGCCTAAACTCTTCAGCTTTTTTCTTTATCCAATCTTTATCGTAAGCACCAGATATTCCATAATTATCTCCATCTATATACACTTCTTTCAATCGCCTTGTGGTCTTGTTTCCAAAACCATCATCTTCCTCTATTATCTTATATGTGACATACTTGTAATCATTAATCTTTTCTTTCTTATAACCAACAATCTTTGATGTTGGAAGACCATAAGTTAAAGTGCTTTTCTTTGATTTTCTTCCCATAATATATAAAAAATAATATGGTTGGAAGAGAGAAGATTCCAACCATATTGTTTGCGTGCTTTGGATGCACTATTGTTTTTGCGGATTGTATCCCTATTAAATTATCACCGTTACATTGCCTCCGGCGGTTTTGTTTTGCTTGCAAAACCTTTAAGCTTTTCTAGGAGAGACCCGGGAGCTCTTTACATCCCAGTCTACTTTGGAGGAGAAGCTTACCTTCCAAAGTTCACAATCTAGCCGGCGCCCCGTTTATATATTATTAGTTCTTCTCTCAGTTATCTCAAGGGTAGATTGCCTGTGCCCTACTAATGGTATCCGCTACTTTCCCATGCTGGCTCTACCAAACGACAACTAAATTGTGAGTACCTATGTATCTCAATCTCCACAATCTTTACAATGCAAATATATACATAATATAAATAATATGCAAGCATTCTTGCTCCAGACCCAAAGAAAATCCAGTCCAAAGCTGGCTATTATTAACTCTTGAATAGAGCCAGAGTAGGACTATGGTAAAAATATTTTTTTTTCTAAAAATTTTTAAAACATATTTATATGTGGGAGGGGAGGGAATAATCCCCTAACACCTCCCCTCCCATACTTTGGATTTGGGATGTACCCCCGGTCAAACAGTGGATTAAACAATTTCATAGCATCAGATTCTTATGGAACAGCAAATCAAATCTACCACAGAGGTTGATATAGATGACCTTTGGGAAAGGCATCTTGAAAGAGCGGCAAATCATGGTCTCTCTGATGAGGATATGGATGAAATGCACCGCCAGTGGGAACAAGAGGAACTTGCAATGAGGGATTATTGGGAAAGGTGTTGCGCTGAAGAGGTGTTTAGGCCAGAAGAAGGGTGATAGCATAGTGCTGTCACCCTTAAGAAAGAGATAGGAAGAGAAGGGGGGAGAAGGGGGCCCTTTTCTTTCTTTATATATTTCTTTCTTTTGGTGGGGGAAGATGGGGTAGAGAAAGTAAGAGAAAACACAACTACATGCTAAGAGTTTAAGGAGTAGTAGTTAGGGGTGCAGGGGGAAGGAGAAGGACCATCAAGAGGACTGGAAATATAATCTGTAATCATCAAATCCTAACAACCCACTTCCTATACTTTGGTTGGGCTACTACCATAAAGTAGCATTGTTTAATCCATTAACCCAATGAGGGTGGTACCACATATGGTTTGGTGGTCTGCATTGGAGGAAATCGTGAAACCCACCAATTGATTTCAGGGTGGTTCCAACAGGGTAGTATTGAACCCTGTTGGGGCTACCCAATTATTTGGAATCATAAAATCCTGACAACTCACCTCCTATAATTTGGACCGAAGAAAGGTTCAACAGTATTCTATTATTAACAACTAAACACCAGTACTATTATGGCAACTGTAACTTTTGGGACTAAAATGTCCGTCAGGGATTTCCTTGCATCCAAGAACATTAGCAAGGGCAACAAGGTTTTCTTCAACTATATGAAGAAGAAGGGAACTTCGGAAGATGCGTTCTACAATGATGAGAGTGGCAAGGAAACCACCATCAAGAGAATGGCAGTACAAGATGAGGTTGGCAATACCATTGCCTATGTATCATCCAAGGTAGCGGCTGAACTTCAGGAAGGAAAGAAGCCTGAAAACCTTCAGTTCGTGGAGACTACAATAGAGTCTGTAAACCCGGAAACCGCTAAGTTACAGCAGGTTACGAGTTGGACACTCTGCCACACCAACCTCAACAATGTCATTGATGCAACAGACATTTTGGGCCTGTAAGCAAAAAGACTACACATTTCAAGGTAGAGCCGAGAGGTTCTACCTTGATTTGTTTTTTTCAAAGCAACAACAATAATACACTATTATGAGACAAATTATCATCCTTCTAACCATTCTTCTATCATTTATTTCACTGCCAAACTATGCACAGTCATATAAAATTGAAGGCAAGGAAATAGTCCAGCAGAAGTCCGTTAAGTCTTCAAATGACACAAAAACAGACTATATATACAAAGATAGTAAGGGCAACACCTACCCAATCTATCTTCACAAATATACAAAGGGAGATAACATTGGTAAATATACTTGCTATGTGATAAAAACATCACAGAAGACAGGTAAGACCTATAAATACTATCTTCCTGATGGTATAGCAATGGCAGAAGAAATACTAAAAGCAAACAAATAGACATATAAACTTCTCTACTCTTGACATAAGCAAAGGCCACGCGAAAGTCTAAGTTTAGAGTATATTACTGGAAAATACAATCCACTAAAATCTCCGGTGTATTCTATCCTACTGCAATATATAAAGAGTATTATAAAGGTCTTGGATACAAAGAATTGTAGTATGGGGATAAGGCAATGGCTTGCAAGTATAGAAAACCGTAAATAAGCCAGAGTGAAGAACGAGCAATTAGATTTAAGAGATTTTTGTATAGCGTAAGTATTTGAGTGGGGCGGAACGAGCCCACCGGTAGAGAAGTTTTATTATTGCCATAACAGGCCGCTGTGCAAGAAGCTGGGAGCAAGGCTTGCAAGTGTAATACACTCCACAAAGGGATGTTTAGAGACCCATAGTACCGTGATTGACTATTCGGTACACTTCATATATCATAATATCTACCTCATCGTGGTTTATATGTCAAGTAATCACATATTGCATCAGAAGCATTTGTAGTGATGAAACTAAAGGATATTAAAAATAGAAACAACAACAATAAAACAAATAGATATGGAAAAATCTATAACAATAAAAGATGAGATATCAATGTGTGATGGTTATTTGCACAGTATTTCTCAAGGAGATTTTGCATTCTTTGTTGAACTGATACTTGAAAATAGTAAAAACAAAGAAAAGATAGAAAACATGATTGAAACTTTTGATGCTCCAGAGGCTGAAATAGAAATCAATATAACATTAAAAGCAAAGCAATACTAAATACTAACATTAAACAACAACAGCCATGACAAAGGAACAACTTCTATCTAAAGCAAACGAAGAGATGGATAAGGCCAACTCCTTAAGAATCAAAGTATTTAAATTCGACAAAGGAGAAATCCATCCAACAATAGCAGTACAATATGATAGAGAGCGCAGAGCACTGTTATACAAACTGAATGAATATGAAAAGTGTGCAAAAGCACAATTCAATTTCAGGATTCCGGGATTACGTCTTACAAAGAACTTTCTTTGGAGATTACTGTGTTCAATCAAGTATAGAATGAGTTCACTTTGAGCTCATTCTATACTTTAGCACAAAAAGTATAAACAATTAAAATAAAATAATATGGGAGCAATAATAATAGCAATAATTACGATAGTTTTAACGGCATTGCTAATAGCATATACAATAAAAGAAGACAAAATAGAGTTAACTCCGGTAATAGTACTTCTTATATTCACATCGGTAATAACATTTGTTTACGGATTAAATAACTTTAGAGATAAAGAAATAGAAAAATACGAAAAAGGTGAAATTGTGATAAAACAACCTGTATATATCTATACAGATATAAATGGAGATACATTAAAAGTAAAGGAAGGTACAAAAGTATTAATATCAAAAAAGAAAGCAAATATTCAGTAATATGAAAAAGATAAATGAAATATTCTTTGCGAAAGAAGGAGAAAAAGGTATAACCTCATCATCTGCAAACTATCTTGCAAACATAGCAACAGAGTTGCTTGAATCATTTAACAATAATATAAGAAACGTTTCATTCATTGATAAGAATGTATCTATTGTTGGTAGTGATTCAAAATTGCTTGCATCAAAAGGCATGACACTGGATAAGTTTGAAAATATTCCAATAGCAATAGATGAGGCTGCAAAACTTTATGCATTTGTTGCATATATCAGGGAAGCAATCAAAGCCAAGGAAGATGAGATTTCTACAGCAAAGAAATATTCTTTCAATCAGTGGCTTATTGACAATGATATTACTCTTGAAGAATATCCAGAACAGCCAATAATGCCAATTATTCCAGAACCTGTAACACAAGATGATGTTCTTGAAAAATGGAACATAGCTGAAAGAAATCTCTACTGGCAATATGAAGCAGTAGCATCAACTTATGGTAAACTAATCCATAAAGATGGTGCTATAAATATTGCAAGGGATAGTATGAAGCAGATGCTTGCAAATCCTGTAACAACACTTGGTTCCGGAAGAGATACAACTGTATATTATTACAGTGAAAGTATCCCAGAAGACAAAGTTGAAAGCACATTTCTTGAGCTGCAAAACACATATAGGATTGCAGAAAAGAGCCTTAACAGTCTTAAGTACAGAATCAAGGAGGAAATGAATGCTCTCGTCCTTGAGAGAGAAGTAGAGTATAAAGCCTCACTTGATGAGTACAAGAAAAATCTCTTTGAATTCAACAAGAAAGTAGAAGAGATAGATAATAACAAGGCTGAGCTTCAGGGTAAATACAGGGAATATCTTACAGAGCTTGTAAACAAAACAAGCAAACTGAAGATTGTTATCCCTAACGCACTGACAGGAATCTTCTATAAGCTTGATAGCGTTGGAAAGTAATCTATTAAAGGAATAGTATTGTAGACCTAAAATTTAACCATACTCCGAATTGTATACGCGCACATGATGCAATACTATTCCTTTTTCTTATATATTGGGTAATTAAGGACAGAGCCGCATAGTGTAAAACCTTAATGTATTATATTATATATTCTGAATATAGAATAAATAAATTAATTACAAATATTAATCTATTTAACTCGCCGTCAATAACCCACACAATAATAATTTTAAGCCTTTGACTTCAAGTGGTTATTGGCGGGTCTTTGACTTTAACATTGTCCTTGACTTTGTGCAGAATAATAATATAAGCTCAATTGCTTATGGGAGAGTGAAATCTCCCATAAGTCCTAATAACAATAAAAAAAACAGTAATATGAAAAGTAAAATCAAAGATTTGATAATATGGATATATATAATAGTATCCATATTATTCTGGATAGTATTCATAGCAGGCATAGAATCTATAGTTGAATCAAATCTGTTTATATGGTTTGCAATAATAGCAGCTGTTGATATAGGGTTTGCAAAAGCCCTTAATATCATATCATTCTATGAAAAGAATGACTATCTTTGAATGGTTAGTGTTGTTGTTTAATTTTCAAGGGGGTTCTTTCCATCACAGTGTTAAGCTGCTGGTTTTCTTCCCATAATAGGTGCTTCTTTGCATAACTCGTGATTGTAGAACAAAAAAAAAGAACCAAGGCACCTTGTTTTTAATCACAAAATCAAATTAACAAACACAATGAAACTGTTTTCAGAACTAAACAAAGGAGATAAGATATATATCTACAATAAATCTACAAAAGATACGCATGTTGCAACAGTAGAAAATGTAGTAAAACCACCAAAACAAAAAGGACAGATAACTATAATGTTTGATGTTGACGGTGATGTTGGAGTGTTGGAAATGGTAGATAATATAGACAGAACATCTGTAACCGTACAGAATATAATATTCTCAACAATACCAATACAATAGTTGCAAAACATGTTTATTATAAACAAGAAATAAGTCCAACAAAATAACATTAAAGAATATGTATACATACCAAAAAGCAATATCTGGAATTGCACCAAACAAAGAAGAGGAAATGTATCTATTCGGCCAAAAATATCAAGTATATGGTTCTGATGGATGTTTTTTTCTTAAAAATCTATCTGGCTATGAAAATGATTGGATTTTCACAAGTATAATAAATGAAGAAAAGAATGAATTTTTTGAAAAAATTCTTGGCCATAACAATTATACACCAGTAGAATCTAATTTATACTCACCATACACAAAAACTCTCGAAGGAATGAGAAAGGTTCTTCTGGCTATATGGGAATATAAGTTTTTCAAACCAGGAGATAAGGTAGTGGTTGTGATGGATAAACTTAAAGATAGTGATGATTCGCTCGTTGATAGCATAACAGTCACAGATGATATGAAACGTTTAGAAAATAAACAATTCACCATAGAAGAAGCAATAGTATTTGAAGGCGGAGAATATACAGAAAGCTATCACATAATGTATAAATTGAAAGAAGATAAGGATTGTTGGAATTGGCCATATCATACATTAAAGAAGATTTCACAAAGTCAAGAATATTGTGATAGAAACACAGAATGTATAAACAATAAACCAAATAATAGAATAGGTATAGTAAAACTACCAACAATCAAAAAACTAAAAATTGTATTATGAAAACAAAGCGTATCAATGCAATTACCCGTTGCGTGGGTATTCTCAAGGAGGTTCTTGACCGTAAGGCAGAGCGTATCAATCGTGGAATAGAGCAGGCAAAGGCTGATGCTCTGGATAATTCTGTTGCTTGCAAGGAAGAGGCTATGGAAATCATCAATGGTCTTGGTGAAATAGCTGGGGCAAGAGATACAGAAGCTCTTGCAGATGCACTTAATTCCTATGCAGAGAAAATGGAAGAGGCAGACCGTTGGGAAGCCCTTGCAAAGAGATTTGATACTTTGAAGGCAACGCTTGAAGAAGAGGTTGAAATAGAAGCTGTCGAGAAGTAAGCAAAACAGGTTAATCCATAGTAAGAATATAATAATCTATATTTTTCTTTTTGGTGTATGCTCTATATTTTGTTTGTTCTTACTATGGATTAAATTTGTTTTATCAATTGGTATAACTATTGTTTTATTATGTTTAACCTTTAATTTTAAGTCTGACAATAAAAGTTATCACAAAAAAATCTACAGTAGTTATACATGGTGTTCAAAAATATTTATATCTTTGAACACCAAAACGGTCCCTTAACTCAGTTGGTTCAGAGTACCTGACTCATAATCAGATAGTCGTAGGTTCAAGTCCTACAGGGACCACAAAGTAGATGTAATTGCTCTGTACTTATTATTAATTTAAATTATTAAAAGATTGAGTGACACTTATTGGAGTTTACATCTGCTTTACTTTGAAGTGTAGCGCAATTGGTAGAGCAACAGATTTTGGTTCTGTAGGTTGAGTGTTCGAGCCACTCCACTTCAACAAAATGCCCGGTTAGCTCAGCTGAATAGAGCAGCAGATTTCTAATCTGCGGGTCAAAGGTTTGAATCCTTTACCGGGTACAATTTATTAATAATTAAACAACAAAACTTATGGACAAAACCAAAGAAAAATTGAATAAAGTCAAGGAAAAAGTTGATTTTATTTACAGTATCACAAATGGTGTTGAGTATAAAGATGGATTCAAGGTACTTAACGACAGATTTCTTGAAGAATGTGTAACAGCACTTGTAAAGAGATGTATCTTACAGAAGACAAGATATTATATTAAGGGTGAATCTGGTGTACATTATATCTTTACATGGATTGCAAGCATGGCACCAACTGAAACTCTTTATATAAATATATATAAGGATGTACAAAAAGTGCATAAAGCAAAACAAGAAAGGTGGAAGATTGCAAAAAGAGCTCAAAGACAGAGAGAAAAAGAAGCAAGTGAAGATGTAGAAATAAAACAACCAGACAATTCTTATACTATTCCACATATTGGCCCAGTTGAGCAAGAACTTAAGTACAAAGAGCTTTCAGATTATACACCACAGGAATTGTGGAATGAACTTAAGAGTAGGGGATATCAAATTGAAGAAAATAAGATTGTGTTAATACAAAAGACATGTCTTATCTAAAATTTTTGTATTATTGTTGTTGTGTGGCGGGGATTGATAATAATTTAATCTTCGCCACATTTTTTAGCAAATTAAGGGTATATAGGAAGAGCCGAGAATTATGTTAAAATAAAGTAATATGAAAGAACCTATAAAAAAGCAACCGAGTTGGTGTAACTATCCAGGGGCTGAAACTCCTTTTTGGGGATGCTGGTCTTTGCTTGACGGCTATGTAAAAGATGAGAATTACTGTAAAACCTGTGATTGCTATAAAGGACAAAATAAAAAGTGATATGGGAATTAGACTTGGAAACTTGACCTTCCGTGAACTTGCAGAAAGGCATCAGTTCACACTTACTGAAGAAGAACTCGCAACATTGGAGGCTTTGCGCCAAGACAATGCGAGCATTGAAAAAGGTGCGGACAAGTGCCACATCTTTGATATGCCGAGAGTTATAGTTTGTGGAAACAAGGACACGCAACATAGGGTGGTGGATATCCTGATGAAATACGCAGGCGAGATTAAGGGCGAGATTCAAATAGGAACTCTATAAACATAAAGTGATATGGAAATAATTATAGCAGTTTTATTGATTGCCAACTTATGTATTGGAATATACTGGGCTCGTGAATTACGCAAGGCTAATAAGAATATCGGTAATCATTATATTCTCTACTGTAAAGCCAGAATCATAAAAGAAAATTATGGTCATGGCGATTATTTTAATTGGATGAAATTTGAGAGAGATGATGTTGATGATAATTCGCATTTTTTAGAACAATTTAATGCAAACGAGGAAGTAGAAATATACATTAGAAGAAAATAGTATGAACTACGATAAAGGAGAGCAATTAACTGTCGGCAGACTGAAAGAATATCTTAATTGTATCCCAAACGATGTTAATGTTTTTATAGGGATTGGAAGTGAAAGAGAACAGGCCCACTATCTACTAAATGAAAAAGGCTCATTAGTTCTTCATTCCGATTGCTATATGCAAAACGCAGAAGAAACGAACATAAGAACTGTTATTAGTTTTCAAAAAAAATAAATTATGATAACACGTGAAGAACTCCGGGCAGATATAGATGCTATAATAAGACTGACAAGATATGACTAAATTATCCATCTTAAAACATAAGATAATTCGTGCATATAAAAATCCGAAAAACTGGGAATATTCAAAATTCAAGGGATACCCAGAAGATACTTACTTTGGATATGTATCTCTAAAAGAATGCATAAATGATACAGTGAAATGGTATATCGCCTTTTATGGAAAAGGATTAAAAAAGTGGAGATATGACTAATGATTACTGAAGATTACGTCAGTTTTGAAACTGCCAAACTCTTGAAAGAAAAGAGGTCTGATGTAAAACCTTTTTATCAGTATTATGTATCAAGTTGTGGAAAAGTATTTGGTTGTAAGGGTAATGAAATGAAGCAAACTACTACTAATCGTGGTTATAAAAGAATTACCTTATCTATTAATGGAAAAGAAGAAAGATGGAGTGTTCATAGGCTTGTAGCACTACTTTTTGTACCAAATCCAGAGCAAAAACCACAAGTAAATCATATTGATGGTAATAAGGAGAATAATAATGCTTCAAATCTTGAATGGTGTACAGCAAGCGAGAACTGTAAACATGCTTTTAAAGAAGGGTTTAGAAAAAATCAAGTTAAAGGCAAATTTGGTAAAGACCATATTGCATCAAAGCCAATTGTATGTGTTGAAACCGGAAGAGTGTATAACTGTCAGAGAGAGGTTGCTGAAGAATTAGGCGAAGACCATAAGTGGACAAGTCACTTGTCAAGAGCTTGCAAATATGGATTGCTTGACCACGGATTTCATTGGAGATATTATGAGCCGAATGAGTTAGTAAAATTGTTATTTGAAAAGGGTTATACAAAATATCCATTGTCATACGATGGCGACTATTGGTTTTGTTATATTCAAATGGCCGTGAAATGGCTGAGGGAAGTACATAAGATTCATGTAGTTATCTACCCTTATGGAGATTATTCTTGTGATAATTACCAATTTGATGTGTATAAAGATAATAGTTTAGTAGTATCAAAAGATGACGGCTATATAACTTACGAACAAGCCTGCGAAGCAGCAATTAAGTATTGTCTTGAAAATTTGATTTAAATATGAATAAAGAGATAGAAATCCCAGAAGGCTATGAAGCCCGAATAGAGGGTAACAAGGTTATCCTTGAAAGAAGGGAGAGCGATGATGAGAGGATAAGGAAATGGCTTATAGAGCAAATGGAAGCCTTCCATAACCAAGCAGAAAAATTTGGTGACAAGGAGGATATTGAAATGACTACCAAAGCTATCACCTACCTTGAAAGGCAGAAAGAGCAGAAGCCCGCAGAGCGGAGTGAGGAAGATAAGGAAATGCTTCGTATCATCTCAAATAGGCTAGAGAAGTTTAACGAGTGGGCAACGGAACAAGGTTATCCTATTGACGACCCAACAATGAAACAGAGTCCTATTGATTGGCTCAAATCCCTCCGCCCACAGCCTCATTGGAAACCAAGCGAGGAACAGATGGAAGCTTTAAGTGATGCTTATGTTGAAGCAAGAACTTTTAAGATGGCAGATATTCTTGAATCACTTCATCAAGACCTTGAAAAGTTATAGCTTATGAGACAAACATTTTATGCAGTACATGATTATGAGATAATTCCCTGCCATCTAATTGCAAAAAAGGATAGATATGATGGAAGAAAGTATGCCGCAAACTCCAAGAGAGATAAGAGAAGATTTCAAAATGCTTATTCCAATAGAGAGGATGCCGAAAATGCTGTTGCTAAATATGAAATTTATATGAATCAACCAGATACATTTTAGCCATGAAAAAATACATTGACGCAGAAAAACTGATTGCCGAGATTTATAAATGTCGTGAGGATGCGCTTTCGGTTGTTGATATTGATAAGGCTAATAATCTAATTGAGGTTATTGAACTTATTGAAGGTCTCCAGCAGGAGTAGCCAATTCGCGGACCTCATACTGAATCTTGGATTGAAGAAACCAAAAAAGAATTACAGCACGAGGAAGAACTGATTGATATGCGGTTAGAAACCCTAAAACGCATAAGAGATAAGAAAAATCAATTTCAGCAGGCGCAGTCGGAACCATCAAATAATTTGGTAGATGTCGACGTAGTAAGGGAAGATTTTATAACGGAAGTCTATCGTGTACTTGATGCTGACTCCACAAATGATAGAGCAAATGCGATAATTGACGCATTTGATTCTTTGCCGACAGTCTCTCAGGAGCAGCCGGAGGTGGAGTTTGAAGTTAAGTTCGCAGAATTTCTTGAAAGAAAAGATGCTGAACTTGGTGCAAAATCTTGGAGTGAAGACGATTTGCGTGAACTCGCGCTATATTTCTATTACGGCAGAAAAAAAATGATAAACAGCCGGAGGTGGATTTGGAGCAGTTCGATAAGGACATGACTAAAATTTGGGGTAGATGTGCAGCCGAGCCAAATGATTCAATCGCTTGTTTGCATATTGAAACTTTTAATGAAGTTGCCCGCCACTTCTACGAACTTGGATTAAAAGCAAGAAAAGTATGAATATCTTTGAAATAATTTTTTCAGTGGTTGTTGTCGTATTATTATATGAGATTTCTTACAACATCAAGGCAATCAATAACAATTTAATCTCGTTAAGTTCATTCTTAGAAAAATTAGCAAGAAAGGAGGAATAACGCGGGCCGGCTGCGCCCGTTCTAATCCGCAGCCGTTTTGATTTCATACATATTTTAGTGAATTGAGAAAGGGGCCGCAGGGATGCGCCCCCTTTTTGCGTTAATTCCCGCAGAAATTGCGTTTCCCGCATTTATAGCGCGAAGATATATAATTATATGCCCGCACCCG
>OCTX012271656.1_pt1 | contig 48371 bp, 32 predicted proteins | sample 1539691 | NCBI WGS metagenome assembly OCTX01 (sample SAMN02144231, study PRJEB22623) | gut metagenome | biome: sheep rumen | host: Ovis aries | place: New Zealand
TTCGAATTCGCAATAACTAACAATCATTAAAAGACATTTTCCACTTTCTAATCGAACTTTTATCTCTTTTCCCCCATAAAAAGGCAGAGCCTTTCTCTATGAACTTTGTGTCTCTGTGGTTTTATTAAATCCTGGGTGCTCGCCTTCGGCTCGCACTTTAGCAGGGGGGAAAGGGCGTTCCGCCCTTTGGAATCCTCAATTATGACACTCCAACTATCATTTTTTTCTACTGTAATTTTCTTCTATTTCATCGATTTCACAATAATATAATGTGTGTTCTAATCCTAATCTTCGAATTCGCAATAACGAACAATCATAAAAAGACATTTTCCACTTTCTAATCGAACTTTTATCTCTTTTCCCCCATAAAAAGACAGAGCCTTTCTCTGTGAACTTTGTGTCTCTGTGGTTTTATTAAATCCTGGGTGCTCGCCTTCGGCTACACAGAGGGAGTGTTTTAACAATCCTCTGTAATCCGTCATAAATGGGAATGAGGTTTAATAAAAAATAGGGGCAAGTACAAGACCTGTCCCTACGGTTTTTACAACAAATTCATTAATCGTTAATCAAAGTGAAGTGTCCGACATATTTCTTTCGGATCTCATCAATCCAAATTTCATACCAATAGTCGGTGGCCGGCATCTTGCGACCAAGATATGTTCCATCCCACGCTTCATTTCCCTTCATCTCCACAAGTTTCTTGCCGAAACGATCGTATATTGTCACGACTGCATCCGGATAAGCTTCAGCTATCACATCCGAGATAAACGCATCATTCACGCCGTCTCCATTTGGAGTGACCAAAGTAGGAATTTCAAAGTCTGGAGCTTCAGTAACGAACTCATAACTGCTCATACATCCATTCTGGTCCTTGATGACTACTGTATGGCGGCCATAAGTGACATATGCTTCCGCCGAAGTTGAGAATTCATTAGCGTCGACCTTATACTCATACGGAGCTTCTCCATAATTCTCATTTGGAATGATCTCCACATTATGATAGTCAATCTTTGTGACTGTGTCGACGAGAGGAACTCCTACAATCGCAACCTCAATATCATCTGTTACAGAAGGACATGCTTCCGAGGTTAGTTTTGCAGTATATTTATATGTGCCAACCTCCTTCTCACTGAATTTTAAGACGCTACTTGTAGAAACAACTTCATCCTTTTCATTCTTCCACTCATAGCTCAACACGTCTCCCTCGACAATCTTCAAACCGAATTTCAAGTTTCCGACATTGTTCTCACATATCGTAGTGTCGTTAGCCGCAATCTTAAAGTCAATTGGCTGAGCCACCTTGACAGAGATTTTCTCCGTTATCTTACAACCTCCATTCTGGCTTATTGTAAATGAATAGGTTTCATCTTGTTCTGGAGTCACGACAGCAGTATTGCCAGTGCTTACCAATGATGGACTTGGAGCCCACTCCACTTCAGCTGTAGCAGGGGAAAGCGTTTCAAGACCAATCTCCTCCGACTCTCCCGCACAAACCACATCCACATCCTTGATAGTGTATGTAGGACGTGGCAATACCGTCAACGTACCGAATGTTCCTTCCGTTCTACATCCTCTGTTTGTTGCCTCATACGTATATTCGCCAGCCTCAGCTGTAGTCACCTTCTTCAGCACTATCGTAGCGTCTGTGCTTATTTCCGTGCCATCCTTCTTCCAAACTACCTCTGGAGTTTCTATTCCAGCAGTGATATCCAAAGACAATGTCACGTTTTCTCCCTCACATAGTGTTGTGTCGAACGCTAATGTGTTGTCTACAATTGGATTTGGCACGATCTCCACTGCAAAACCAGTCTCACATCCGTTGGCATCTTTGTATGTCAACTTATATACACCACCCTTCTTTGTAACAGTGTTGCCTGTAGTTCCGTCTTGCCAAACGAAGTCAGATCCTGCGACATCCGCTAGAATAGTAACGTCGCCTCCACAACTATGGAATTTTGCGCCGTCGGCAGAAGCATTCATCTTGACAGGTGAATTGTCGTTGTCTGCCTCAGAGATTTCGATGATACCATCGATCAATCCATTGTTGATACCGACCTCTTTGTCATACTTCTTTGTACAAGCGCCATCAGAAATAGTCACTGAGAATGTTGTAGCCTGCTTGATTGGATCACTTAAAAACTCTTTTTCAACCGTCGAATTGTTTGGCTTGTTCCAAACGTATGTCAAAGTAGAATCAAAAATATCTTCATCAGTCATTAAGACTTTAAGTTCGACCGCTGTATTCGGACAAACAGCGTCTGGACCTTCGATCTCGACTGTACCCAAACTGTGAACCTCAATTTTTATAGGCGATTTCTCCGACCTACACTCTTTAATATTTGGAGATACTCCAATATTGAATCCTCCTTCGACACGATATGTTCCAGACTTAGTCACAAGTTCATCCTGACCAAGTGTGCCACCAAGAGCTGTATAGAATGTGGTAAACTCAACCTTTTTACTGATATCCGACCACAATCCATTGATATCGACTGGAGATTCACACGACGCGCTGTCTCGAGTGATAAGACGTGGCTTAGCAAAAATGTGAACTTCCACCACATTTGCGCTACTTGTCTCTGTAGCGTTGCCCTGAGCCACGTAATACTTTCTTACCGTCTCCACCTCTCCAGGATTTACTGTCGCATCAATAACAGGAGCAGACGAAAGTGTTGTGCCACCCTTCTTCGGATCATCATCATACCAAATCAATGAATAGCTGTTGTCACTAACACTTGCAAACTGTTCAATTGGATCAGGAGTCTCTCCATCACAATAATAAGCAATAGTAGTTGTTGGGATTGGAGTCTTTGTGATGATCACAGTGACCTCCTGGAACTCACTCTCACAACCATTCTTACTAACCTGCTTTACCTTATATGTGACAGTTGCGTCTTCAGTAACCATATCAGGCGACGGTGCTGTCTCACCGATCAAATTTTCATTTGCGTCATACCACACAAGTTTCTTGTCTGTTGTCGGTACAACAGCAGTAGGATCCTGCTCCGTCAGTGTAGGGAATTTTCCGCCTACAGCATCCGACAATGTGTAATGAATTGCGTGGTCTGGCATAACTGCCGCCACAAACTCAACATTGACTTCAACTGATGCTTTTTCTCCTACACAAGTGTGTCCCTTCGCAATCTCGTAGACTGGCTCTACTTCATAAGAATATAATTTTGATGCCGTCACGTCAGTCGCTGGAATCAAATCAGTTGTTGGCTGTCCCTTGATATACCAGTTGTAAGACGTAGGTGTCTTGCCTGAGGAACTAGTGTTGACTGTTGCTTTCAACTCAACAGACGTCTCGCCAGCACAATAATTTATCACATCATCTTTCAACTCAGCCACCTCAACTGTAGTGACAGAGAATGTCGATTTCTCACTGATTGCAGTTCCATTTGTCTGAGCCACTGTGAACTCCTTCACGCCAGCCGTGTTGGAAGAGTACAAGCCAGGGGCTGTAGTCTCATTTCCATTCTCGTCGTACCAGATAAGGGAGCTTCCCGTTTCTACCTCAACTAGAGTTGTGACATCAATCTCCTCGCCGACACAAATTGTCGTGTCGTTAGGATTAGGTTTCTGACTGCTAGTGATCACGACACTGACAGGAACAATGTCACCTATACATCCTTCTGGTGATTTCTCACGCACATAATATGTCACCTTACCCTCGTTACTCAAATCCACAAGTATAGGAGCTTTGACAGAATCCTTGATAGCAGCAGTTTCATCCTTATACCACACCACGTAGTTGCCACTACCTGATGCAGAAGCCATATTGGTGATATTTTCGCTCACACCATCTTTCAAAGGAAGTTCTTTCTCTGGCTTCACTGTCGGAGTAGACGGTACATCATTAATCACCACATCCCACTCTTTCACTTCACCCTTACAACCTGTAGCGTCATCAGTAAGCACATAATAATATGTATTGCGGACATCGTCAGCAGGAATATCTTTTGCGTCTACTTCGATTGCCTTATTGATATCTGCATACCACTCGATAGTATGGTCTTCGACGCTCACATCACCAAGTTTCAAATCTTCATTCTTACAAATCACAGCCTTGTCGGTGATTTCTTCGTCAGGCAATGCATTCACAACCAAAGAAACCGACTTAGAAGTCACAGCACTTGCTGTAGGACAAGAAGGATCAGAAATCTTCACCTTATAGTCGCCCATCTCCTTAACGATGAAAGAGTCGACAGAAGAAGCCTTACCTAAACTTGTGTTTCCAAAGAAGAACTCATACTCATACTTGCTACTTGTTGGAGTGCCGACTGCCTTAAGCACAGTAGAGTCGCCAGCACATATCTCAGCATCTTTGATTGAGATTTCCGCCTTCTGGACACCCTCACAAGACTCATCGATACATTCACTTTCTGCTTGAGCTGCTATTTCACCATCCTTATGTCCAAGCAAACGAGCATAAGCATAATTGATAACCAACTCATTACAATTTTCAACTTTTCCCTTCCATGTCACTTTATATTTAGTTCCAAAAGGAATAGGGTTATCAATACCTTGCTCAAATTTCCAAACAATTGAGTCACCCTGAAGTTCGCCTCCTTCATCAGCAGAAATGAACTTTATCTCTTCTGGCTTACGGTCAATAATGCTTAAGTCATAAGCATAGTCAGTATGAACATGTATGTTAGAAAATTTATGGATACCGTATGAATCGCCACCATTCATTCCTCCATTTTTGAAACCGACGTATCCCTCACCGTCAGCCAAACCACTGACAGAGTAAATCTCTCCAGAAGTTGTATCTTTGTTGACCCACATACGTAGCAAGTCACCACTCAAGTCCAAAATCATTGATATAGGATCGTTTGAACCTTTGAATATAACCTCTTGGGTTGCTTGTTTTACAGTTGATCCTTGATAAGTAGTGACCATCAAGATATTCTGTGACAAGTCTGGTTTTATTTCCAAAGAAATAGGGTTAGATGATCCCTGACGCAACAATATCTGGAATGTCGCATAAGTGGCTGGATTCAAATCCATCTTGACGTGATAGTTTTTACCCTTTGAATATTTGTATTGAGCACTACCTGTCTGATTTGAAACCGTAGATAGATTTCCACCACTGATTGAGAAATCTTTCAAAGTCCAGTCTGACGCATTTGCCTCTGCTTTATCAAAAATCGCGCCATGAGTCTGCTCATACTCAAGTGTATATTCGATATCATCGTCAACGTTAACCTTCTCTTTGTCTACAGTCTTGACAAGTGTAGATGGGATGATCGGATCTGGCACCTTGGCACATGTCACAGTGATTGTGTCAGCACCAAAGATCTTCGATTCCTTATCGCCCCAGATCCATGCCTTATTGATAATGTCTTCATCATCTGTCTTACATTCTGCACCTGAAGGGAATGTGATGTTTGCATTATATGTGATAGTGCCTTTCTGTTCAATCATCATACGATTAATTGTCCACACCACAACATCACGACCATCCGAAGTTTTTTCTGTTTTCCAAGATCCACCGAACTCTTCCAATGGACATGCTCCGACAAATTCTACAAACTCCATACCCTTTGGCAATGTGTCTCTCAATACCACATTGTAGACATCACGTCCTGGCTTCGGTCCGTTTCCTAATACGCGTCTCCAAGTGTATCCATCCCATTCCTCAACTAGGATTCTATCGCAATAATTGCTAGGAGTGCCACATGAATGGCGGTCCCAACTTGTTATAGGTTGGTCTATATTGTTAGGATCAGTATGGTCGTTAACAATTGGGTGATGCAAATCATTCTGTTTTGCACTTTCCCACTCATCGCTGTAACTCCAATCGTCTGTAAGGTCAAACAACTTTCCTCCCTGGGAGCATGCCATACGCATATTCAGTAATAAAGTAGAACCACCTCCTTCATGCACGTGAAGGCCATCTGCTTCTCCAGCACTTGCATACTGCTGTAAATGTTGGGAAACAGTTGCCAATTGGTCGGCAAACTGGACGATGATACGTTGATTGTATTTCTTTCCAGTCTCAGGATCTGTTCCCTCAACAGTTGTTTCATGAGATATCTTCAACGCCTCTTTCAAACCACCCTGATAATAGTCGCATGCCATAGTCCAACCTATATTGCAATCGTCTGAACCAGTGAAGCAAACAAGACTTGGGTCATACATGTAATACGAAACTCTATAGTTGCCATAATTGATGTATGCTTCATCAGCATCGTTGAACAGACGGTAGAAAGACACAATCTGGTCTGTGGCGGATGGATTTGCCACTGGCAAGTGACCATAAGAAAGTCTTACTCCTGGACGTCCTCCATTGATCCAACCAGCCTCGGCTGAGTTCTCGAAATTAATCTTAAACTGTGCTATGTTATCAGGATTGATCTTATCTCTATTCGCTTTCTTGTCGATCTTTAATGCACGTGCAACTACATCGACACAGTTACGCTCCATCACATCCGTAATATTGTTAGGATATTCATCGGAAGTCCAGCCAGTACCTCCCTTACATTCTATACGTGCTGTCGTGCAGTATCTGCCTTGCTCAATATTGTCGTTAAGTCGGCAGACAACCTTCATTGAGTCTATAGTTGGTTCAAGACCTGTCTTTGTCTTGAATCCAGAAAGAAGTCCTCTATCCCAAACTACAGAATCTCCACTAATCTTACCTTTATCAGATGAAACAAAGTCGAACCCAGCAGGAATTCCAAATTTAACAATTGTATTTTTTGCATCTGCCGAGCCATAGTTTCTTATAGTAATTGTAAATTCTACTTCATCACCTGCAAACGCGTAAGTCTTATCTACCTTATGGTAAACCTTACAGTTCGCTTGAGGAACCATCTTTGAAGGTGCTTGGAAGTTTCCAGATAACACTAACATACCAAGCAGTTTGAACCACTCATGAAAATAATGAGGTGTTGATGTCTCATAAGATGCGAAGTTTTCATCGTCCCATGCAATGATACAGTGACGAAACATTTGCCCCATCAACTCAAAATCCTGTGCTGCTACAGCAGCAGGCGAACCTGCTCCATGAATCCAATTCAAAGGGAATCCGTCTCCAATTTGTCCATACATATCCATTTTATCACGTAATGTGTATGGTCCCCAAAATTTCAAACCCATATCACCGATGGCATTACAATCGTTTCCCCATTTTGCGTCCTGAGGATTAGCAAGAAATTGTGCGTAACGCATTGCCATATCCTTCTCGTATGAATTTGAACCATCCTCTACTTCGTGAGATACTGGATTCCAAGTTGTTGTGGGATTTCCATGCCATACATAATTCAAGATAGTTCTCCATCCAGCTCGAAAATCTTCGGCAAACTGTCCCGAGTCAAATTTGAACTCAGTGTCGCTTACGGAAGTTACCTGACCACAAACAGGAATTGTATTATCGCTTACCTCATACAATTTTCTCATCAAATAGTCGGAAGACGCTTCACATCTCAAACACTGACTGATCTGCCATTCTGTACTTTCTGAGTCTTCTTGAAGGAATTTTGCGTACTCATTGAAATAAGCTGGTGCCAGATAGTCGAAGTATAGCATCTGAGTACCACCATTTTCAGGAACATAACCTTTATAAGTTTTACCCGAACCCCTAGTCATCCAACCAGTCAAATTGGCTTGGTGAGAACCACCCTTCAAGTATCCGTCGAATCCAACATCTCCAGAAACATAACAACCCAAACCGTTGTATTCTACAGGGTCAACCATTGCACGGATATATTTCAATGCCTCTTCTTTATAGTTAAGTTCACCGAAGCGAGTCTGAATACCTGAATGTTCACCCCACTGTTTAGCGGCAATCAAAAGAGCCAAAGCAATATCCACGTCACCATCGGTTGCTGAAGCTTCTCCTCCACCGTAGCTACCCAACTCCATGCTTGCTCCAGCTCCAAAGGAACCTGATCCATTCAAGCCTTTAGTATAGCCATCATATCGGTTCGTTCCTCCGTCATAGAAACGCTCAACCCCAATAAACATACGATCGTGCATACTCATGTAGTAGCCGTCGAAATATGCTTTATCTCCGAATATGGCTGATGGCAACAAATAGTATCCGTCTCCTTCTGCACATGCACAGTGTGTTTCAGCATTTTTCTGATCAGGAATCAAATATTGGACACCATCAACTTCGTATGGCTGAGTTATAGTGTTGTTACAAATATGCTGCCATGCGTCCAACATTCTTTTTTCCATCTCCGCATGAGTCACACCAGGGGCATTATGAGTAGCCAAAGACTTACATTCAGGAGAATAATCCATAAATTGAGGAAATGGGAACGCAGGGTCACCCGTATTGACACGAGCCGGTACAACCGCATTCAAATTGAACGCAGCGGCAACGGTTATGAAACCCGATAGGAGTGTCTTCCTTAATATATTATTGTTCATAAGTTCTATATTTTTCCTATTATACAATTATATCGTTCTGCAAATATACAATTTTCCAATTAGATTAGTGTTTTATCATCTTTTTGTTTCCTACCATATAGACGCCTGGATCTAATCCATCCAAAGCTGAGGAAACTCGAACATGGCGTTTTACTAATGCTCCTAATGTGGTGTATACATTTACATACTCATCTACTTTCTGAGAATCAAAATTCTTAATGTCTGACTCATTCTTGTCTGTGATCACCAATGGCGCTGCATTCACTTTCTCCTTGTCGGATGCGACGTGGCAGCCTGCGCTCATTGTGGTGCCTCCTCCCTCATACACACACGCATAAGTCATTTCATCTTTCTCGCCCAACGGTAATGCAGAGCTGCGACGGTAGGTGATGACTCCTGCGTATGGTTTGCCTTCTGCCTTTTCATAAACAACGTTAGGATTATCCTTCAACTGGATAAGACGGAATCCCAATGGAATTGTGTCTGTCACCACCACATTCTGAGCATCCTCTCCATTCACAAACGGAGTGTCGCCCAAAACCTTTCGCCAAACATATCCGTCGAATTCCTCTACCAATACATTCTTCGTCAACTTTGAGACTCCATCACAAGCAGTACGCAACAACTTGTCCACAGGCTGCGGACCTTCTCCTGCCTGATATGAAGGAGTCACAGGATAATAATAGCCCTCATCACTGTCTGTCGACAAAATCGACCACCCTTTTGACCAATCAAGCGCTTTCCAACTTGAATCATAGAATCGCGCCACAACTCGCAATGGATATTTGGCTCCATCACAATTGAACTTCGCCGCTCCTGCCATCTCATTCAAGAAATAGGTGGATGCTGCCAACGCATGCGGGAACTGCACAAAAAACTTATGTGTGCCGTCTGCCAAAATCTCATCCTTGAAATTGAAATCACTGGCATTCGTTCCCATCGTCGCTCCATTCTGTGTGCCCTCCACCAAATCAAATGAACACTGCAGACTCTGTGCATCCTTCAAATCCTTGAACACCGTCACACGGTAGTTTCCATTATCAATATATGGCTCCACCGCATCATGGTAGATCTTGAACATCAAATTATATTGAGCTCCCTTGTCGATATCCGCCACAGCAACATTAACATGTGAGCGTCCTCCGACCAATGCCGGAACTGTATCATTTGTGATTATTGTACTGAATGAAACCGTGTCGCCTTCTGACACAGATGTGACATCAGCTGTTTTCTCCACGTTCAATCCCGTAGGCACAACTTCTATATTGTTGCGCTGCATAGTGGCTGTCACGTAGTTAGGATAGAAATTCGTCTCTCCACCCAAACCATTTGAGCAAGAGATTTTCGCCGTTGTCTTATAGACACCTTTCGCTCCATTTTTAGCCACACAACGATAGCTTACACCACCAATTGTCTTAGATAAATTCGGAGCTGAAAAATCCAACGCATCGCCGACAATATCATCACTCTTGAATCCGGCGATACTGCTCAACTTCCATGTCACAGTGTGGCTGGCAGCATCATATACTCCATTATTATCCGCATCCAAAAATGCAAAATCCGCAGGGACATTCTCCACAATCTTCACATCCTTTGCGTCCACCGATCCATAATTACGGTAGGAAAGAAGGTATGTGACTGTGTCGCCCACATGGCAAACAGACATGCTATCCTTGAGTGCTCTGTAAATCTTCAGATTTGGCTGAGCCACCATTTTTGAAGGGGCCTGATAATTACCAGTCAGAGCCATCAGACCTGTCTGGCGGAACCATCCACTCATATAATTAGAGACCCACTCTCCGTCGTCAGTCGTGCCACTGGCATCCCAATTCTCATAAATGACAGTGAAAAGGTCGCCCATCAGATCATAATCCTGCACTCCGATAGCGGCGAAAGCAGACGCTCCCTTCGACATTCCAAGTGCGGAAGTGTTTTTATCATCCAATGTCTCTCCCGTCATCGGATCGATTTGCCAACCCATCATTCTTGGTCCAGAGTATGGAATCTTCTTGTCTCCCTTCGTGTAGCACTGTGAGCTTGCGGTCCAATGGGCAGGGTCACGCATATAGTCCGACAACTTTACGGCAGCATCATATTCGTATGTATTGCCACCCTTTTCCACCTGGTGTGTTTTGGGATTCCACGAATACTCAGGATTGCCATGCCAAGCATAGTTGCTGATAGTACGCCAAGGGCAACGGTAATCCTCACCATCCTGGAAATTGCTGTATGTCGTCTCCGATCCATCTCTGCTGACAGTGTTCCATCCGGCAGTAGGAAGGGAAGTCTTGTTTTTTCCAATCAAATCACCGATCAGCCAGTCGGAAGAAGCCTCGGCGCGACGGAATTGCTCCGCCTCCCATTCAGCAGTAGCGCCAACGGCGTCTGCCATCTCAACGAAAAGATCATGGAACTCACGGAAATATGCCGGAGCGCAATAGTCGATATGCTGCTTCTCTCCACCTGGATTTGCAAAAAGAGGATAGACTTTTACTCCGTCCACAGTGATGTAATTCTCCTCCTGCAGAGCCCAGTCTGTCTGCTCCTTCCAAGTGTCGCCACCACGAGGATATCCATCAAGGCCGATGATACCAGTGTTGACACGGGCAGGATTCTTGCCAGCATCCATGTTAGTCATTGCCACAAGACCTCTGATCACATTGATCATCTCCTGTTTGTAGCTGATAGGATTGCCACAAGCATCCAACACCTTCTCACCTTTCTCGTCAAGCATGAATTCGCCCCACTGTTTGTAAGCGACGTAAAGAGCCAATGCCACGTCAACATCTCCATCAGCGGCAGTGTTGCCACCCTCGTCGGCTCCATCACTGATTGCGAATTTGCCGAACTCATAGTTTGGAGCATTATCCGAACAATCCGAATAACGTTTTGTATGGACACGTCTTTTGTCGTGAGTAGCCATCCAATAGCCATCGAAAGTCACTTTGTCGGCCATATATGCAGCCGCCAGCAAAGCGTAACCGTCTCCCTCCGAACAATCGTAGGCAGCCTTGTAGGGAGTCCATATATATTTGATTCCCTTATATTCTTTCCCGGTGTATTCAAACTCATTGGCATGCTGCTGGTAAGCCTTACGAATATATCGTTCCATTTCGGCATGAACCAGACCTTCAGGATTCTCTGTTCCCAAATTTCCTCCACAAGCATATTCCAAAAACTGTGGGAATGGATAAGCAGGATTACCTGAATTTATATGGACAGGCACAGCAACTGCTGTACTTGCAGACATTAGTAAAGTTGCAATTGCAGTAAAATATGTAGATTTACGCATTATTCCTTTCATGCAAATTAAGTTTTAATGTGTACCCTATTATTATGTTAATTAGTGTTTTTGTTAAAGAATTCAGCCTACAAATTTCTAAATTTTTCTGCATAAATACAAATAATATACGGGATTTTAACGTATTCGGAACAATTACGCAGTACAAATTACCAAATAAACAAGAAGTTCATTTTATCGGAATCAAACACAAGGGTTGCCCTTACAGATTACAATTTTAAAAATCAACCCATTACACATTTTTTCGTAAAATATTTTCCCAAAACACTTGCATATTTCCAAAAAACAATATACTTTTGCACTCGCAATTCAGAAATGAATGCCCAGATGGCGGAATCGGTAGACGCGCTGGTCTCAAACACCAGTGGGGCAACCCATCCCGGTTCGATCCCGGGTCTGGGTACAAAGAAAGAGAATCAGAAATGGTTCTCTTTTTTTATGCTTTATTATGAAAAACAAAAAAACGGTTTGAATTTCCATCCAAACCGTTCTTATTATTTTAGAAGCGAACATTCACGTCGCCACTAATTATTCCCAATACAATTCCCTTCTTTGCACACTTCCATCTTCATATTGCATCTTTGTAGGATAACCGTCATTATCAAAAGCCCACTGAAATGGGAGCTCTCCCTCAACTTCTAAATTATCCAATACAATATCACCACCACTTCCCTCTGACATAAATAATGTGCTTTTTATCCCTACTCCTTATAATATTCCATCAGTTTCTCCGCCAATTTTCTCATCTCCACTCTCACAGACTCTGGTTCAAGCACCTCAATTTTATCGCCCTGCTCCATTACATGCTGCATGAAATCATACGTTGTCTTCACATACATCTCAAACACCGACGACTCATTATCGCTTGAGATCAAACGTTGTGAATCATGAAATGGCAGCGTCTCCAGATAATTTCTTGCTTCTCCATATGCACGTATTACGACGCGCTGTTTCTCCTCTTCACTGTGCATCACTCCAAGACAACCGTCATAAAACTCTTCCGCGTTGAAATCTTTGTCGATTTTGAATGTCTTGTCCGTTATCTCGACATTTACGATTCTATCGAGAGCGTATACACGAATCTCATCCTCATGCGTATTGTTCTCTCTGTTTTTCTCCACATAATGCAAGGCTCGCACAATCACATACCAACGTCTGTTTGCCACCTTCATAAAGTAAGGCTCAGCATCAAACGTCTTTCCTTCGTCGTCGCTAAACTTTTTATACGTGATCTTCACCACCTTGTTTTCTCGCATGGCCTGCATAAAAGTGGACAACCAGGTATTTCCCGACGGGATTTTTTCAAACTGGACTCTATTTTCCAACTTTTTGTCGGCAAGCAACTGGTTCAGCACAGAATAAGAGTCCATCACCCACGATCTGACCGACTTGGCGTCTTGCAATGAAGATTCCGCGATATGGTAGTAATATCCCCTTTTCTCTTTGTCGAGCTCTATATCTATTCCCAAAGAATCCGCAATGCCAGCACGAAAATTATGAAAAGTACGAAGAGACAATGGTTCGCCACTGCCAAAATCGGAGTTTTTCCACTTCTCGCTTATCTGCTTGTATGTGAGATGTTTGTATTGGCGTATGATATCTACAAGCCATACATATTTAGCCAATTGATTGCCTGCCATAACTACTGCTTTTTATTTTGCAAATGTATAAATAATGTATGTAATAAAACAGCGCAGGTTGGGAATTTTACGTTGGCTTTTAGCTTATGGCTCTGTTTGCAATCACCATCATTTAAAACTAAAACCGCCAAACTTACGTCTGGCGTTTTTAATTTGTAGTTTATAAATCCATAACATTTTTTCATCAACTAAAGTTTAGATTCAATACCCATTTTTACTCTTTCTACTCATTCATTTACAATAAAAAATACTCAAAATCAGTCCTAAATAATGTGTCCCTTTTCCAAAATCCTTTTACGTCCCTCCAATTCCCTAAAGAGATTTAAATAAAAAACGTCAGCGTGGGAATTGCGCCTAAATGCAACGCTGTTTTTTTAACGTTTTTAACAAAATTAAACCAAAACCTTAATAATTGTACACAAAAATATATGTCCTTCAACACCTTATTTTACATTAAAATATATACTATTAAAAATCAACAATTTAGGTTTATTATAGAAAATATGTTCTACAAAAGTGTTTTTTGGGAGATTGTATATGATCTCCCTATATGGATATGTATATTTTGACAATATTTGAGTACAAAAAACAAAAAGCTATCTGATAAATTTTTGGAAATTGTTTGAGTTTGTTTTTGAGGATTGTTAAGGACGGAACGATCTAAGCCTCCCTTTTTCGCAATCACATAAGTGCGAGCGACAATAGCAGACATTGAATATGGAAGTCATCATACAAATTTTTAATATTCAATAACTTCTCAATTTTGGAGTTGGAAAAATAGAAATATCCATAAATATATCCTATTTTTGAGCAAAGGAAAACCAAAAAAACTACAAGATGAAAAGAATCAAATTATTCAGTTTACTTTGTCTAGGATTTATGTTAGGAAGCACATCATGTTCTAAGGATGACGACGATGAAAATGAGAACAAGGATGGAAACAAAGATATTGTGGTGAATCCTACCGACGAAGAAGAAAAGAAAGAGACTGCCAAATACAACTTCTATGGTGCAGAGTTGTTTTCAAACGAAACCTTCACATATGGCAAGTTTGAAGCTAAGATGAAGATGGCTTATGCTCCAGGGTGCATCAGCTCAATGTTCCTTTACTACAATGATTCCTACAAAGGCAACGGTGAAGTTTGGAATGAAATAGATATTGAGGTCATTGGTAAGGAGCCTAACGGATTCCAGTCGAACATCATCACCGGCAAATTGGAGAGCAAGGTCACAACAGAAAAGGTTCATAAGATCGATTCTCCCGTCGCTAACGATTTCCACATCTACACTGTAGAATGGACTCCCGATTACGTCGCTTGGTATCTCGATGGCAAAGAGATCAGAAGAAACGACGCGTCGAACGACACAAAGAAACAGGTGGCAGCATTGGTCAAGCCACAGAGTCTTCGTTTCAACATCTGGTCAAGCAAAAGCTCGGAGTGGGTAGGAACACTCAGTCAAAAGAATATCCCCGTCACCCAAGAAATCGACTATATCAAGGTTTACGACTATAACGAAGACGGAACCTTCACAGAAAAATGGACCGACGATTTCGATTCATTCGACAGCAGTCGTTGGGGCAGAGGCAACTGGCAGATGGAAAATGTGATTGAACGTCCAAACAACGTTGTTGTAGAAGATGGAATCTTGAAACTTAAACTTACGAAAGAACTAAAATAAAGTCAATTTATTACTTATATACAAAAAATCCGCCGAACTTGCGTCCGACGGATTTTTAATATTAATCAGTATGTATGAGAATTATCTGATGAACAATAGCTCACGATACTTAGGCAATGTCCACATCTCATCGTCAACTATCATTTCAAGTTTGTCGATCTCATAACGGATCTTCTCAAAGAATGGAACAACTGTGTCGTGGTATGCGACAGCCTTTTCACGCTCTGCCTCAATCTTGTTAGCAACCTTTCTTGCCTCTACTAGATCAGCCGTCAAAGTCTTGATCTTAGCGATACGCTCTGAAATCTCACGGATAAGATCTGAATCAGTACCAGCAAGTTTCAACGCCTCATCCTTTCCGTAAACCTGAGTCATCTTGTAGACATTGTCAAGAAGAAGCGACTGATAACGTGTCGCAACCGGGATGATATTGTTGATTGCCATGTCGCCAAGCACACGTGCCTCGATCTGGATCTTCTTTGTGTATGTCTCCCACTTGATCTCGTTTCTTGCCTGAAGCTCTCTTTCGCTGAACACACCTAGGCTCTCAAACATCTTGACAGACTCTGGAGTTGTGTAAGCATCGTAGATTACAGGAACTGAAGTCTCGCAGTTCAAACCACGCTTTGCAGCCTCAGCCTTCCACTCATCTGAATAACCATTACCGTCGAAACGGATAGCCTTACTCTCCTTAATGTATTGCTTGATAACCTCAAACAAAGCTTTGCTCTTGCTTGCTCCAGCGGCGATTTTTGCGTCAACTGTAGCCTTAAACTCCTTAAGCTGAGCAGCCATTGCAGAGTTTAACGCGATCATTGCGCATGCGCAGTTAGCAGAAGAACCTACAGCACGGAACTCGAATCTGTTTCCTGTGAATGCGAATGGAGAAGTACGGTTACGGTCAGTGTTGTCGATAAGCAATTCAGGGATTGTAGCGACAGCAAGCTTCATCTTCTTCTTAGAGTCCATGATGATTGCCTCTTCCGACGTTGCATTCTCTAGTTTGTCGAGCACTGCGGAGATCTGGCTTCCAAGGAAGACGGAGATGATTGCAGGAGGTGCCTCATTTGCTCCAAGACGGTGAGCATTCTGGGCAGTCATTACAGAAGCCTTTAGAAGAGCATTGTTCTTGTAAACTGCCATCAAAGCATTGACAACGAATGTCACAAACTGTAGGTTCTCCTCTGAAGTTTTTCCTGGAGTGAATAGTCCGACACCTGTGTTTGTACCAAGCGACCAGTTGTTGTGCTTACCCGAACCGTTGATTCCAGCGAATGGCTTCTCGTGAAGAAGTACGCGGAAACCGTGCTTACGAGCGATCTTCTCCATGATTGTCATGATAAGAAGGTTCTGGTCGTTAGCATAATTAGTCTCATTGAAGATTGGAGCCAACTCAAACTGGTTTGGAGCAACCTCATTGTGACGAGTCTTCAATGGAATATTATATTTGTAACCCTCAAACTCAAGGTCACGCATGAAAGCCTGAACTCTCTGAGGAATAGCACCGAAGTAGTGGTCGTCAAGCTGCTGGTTTTTAGCAGACTCATGTCCGATCAACGTACGGCCTGTAAGTAGCAAATCTGGACGTGCTGCGTAAAGACCCTCGTCTACCAAGAAATACTCCTGCTCCCAACCAAGGTAAGAGAACACTTTCTTTACAGAAGCGTCGAAGTAGTGGCAAACATCAACAGCAGCCTTGTCTACAGCGCCAAGAGCCTTCAAAAGTGGAGTCTTATAGTCGAGCTGCTCACCCGTGTAAGAGATGAACACTGTAGGGATACAAAGAGTATCATCCACAATGAATGCAGGCGACGATGGATCCCAAGCTGTATATCCACGAGCCTCAAATGTGGAGCGGATACCTCCTGATGGGAAAGACGATGCGTCTGGCTCAGCCTGTGCAAGAAGTTTTCCTGAGAACTCCTCAATAACTGGACCACCAGGCATACCAGCGTATTCAATAAATGAATCGTGCTTCTCAGCAGTACCCTCTGTTAGAGGCTGGAACCAGTGTGTATAGTGAGTTGCTCCCATTTCCATTGCCCAGCTCTTCATACCAGCTGCGACACCATTTGCGATTGTACGGTCTAGGGTTTCACCATTGTCGATTGCTTTTGTAAGAGTCTTGTAAGTCTCCTTTGAAAGATACTTAATCATCTTCTCACGATTGAATACATACTTTCCGTAGTATTCCGATGTCATCCCCTCTGGAGATGTCACTGCAAGCGCTTTCTTCTTGAAAGCCTCGCTAACAACTTTGAATCTTAAGTTTGACATAATGATTCTCGTTTTATAATGTTATTACTATTTTTCAAATTTCCATTGGAAGCAAAATTTGGCGTTTTTCAGCCAAAAAGGTCTTTTTTTACTTCCATTGGAAGTAGAAAACCCTTGTTTTCCTTCCGACATTGCAAATTTAAGCAAGAATTTGCTCCATACTAACTAATTTATGTTAAAATCGATACTTTTTTTTGCCAAAATTCAGTTTGTCACTAAAAACATCAATATGCCTTCAAATTGTAAGGTTACAAAAACAAAACGCTTACAGTTTGTTATATGCAAATTCTTAATAGGCTCGTCACATTTTCACAATGTTACAATTAGACCAAATTATTTTTCATTTTGTCACATTTTACCATACATACCATACTTTTTGATTATTTATAGAATAAAAAACGTAATGACATTTTGCAAAGGCACACTTATAAATAACATATCAGACGTTACGCACATCTTGCATTTCGCATTTAGATTCTCCTCTGACACGTACGACCGCAAATTAATATTTTGGTATATTTGAGACGCACATGGTATATTTTGAGACGTACGACCGTGTTTTAGACACGTACGACCGTAAATTAATATTTTGGTATATTTGAGACACACATGGTATATTTTGAGACGTACGACCGTGTTTTAGAGACGTACGACCGCAAATTAATATTTTGGTATATTTAAGATTTTGAGACGTACGACCGTACGTCTCTACATGAGGATCCGAATTACGAAATACAATTTATATTGTTTTTTCTATCATAAAATTCTATATTTGCTACATACATATTAAAAATAAACACACATGAATAGACTTTTTACTCTTTCGGCTATTTCGCTGTTTTCATTTTCGATTGCGAATGCGGCCTCTTATGTCTCCAACGGATTTTTCGAACAGAATGTCGACGGTTGGGCGATGTGGAATGGCGGTGACGACGGTGCCTCTTTCGAACGTGAAAGCGGAACCCAATTCGACGGTGTCGGCTGTATGAAGGTAGTCAACCCGATCAGCGACCCCGAAAACCAATGGAAAGTGCAGATCCATACAAGTTTTGAGGTAGACGGTGATGGTCTTCCTGCTGGCGAATATGAGCTATCCTACTACATCCGCACTCAAAGTGGCACAGGTTCTGTCCGCGTCTCCACTTCTGGCGAAGAAAACTACCAAGGTGATCAGGAAGTGACGGCGTCTTACTCACAAAAGACTCTTAAATTCACATCTAAGGGCGAAGTGGACGGTTTTAATTTCGACATCGCCCACACAGCAAACACATATTTTATAGACAATGTGACACTGAAAGCTTTGTCTGTCGAGCCACAGGATCCAGGCAACGGAGAATACACAAAAGCATCTGTCGGCATAGACATCAGCGACAAGCATCAGGAAGTGCTTGGTATAGGTGGCGGTATTGTCTACTATCAAAGCTGGTTTACAGAGCATCCTAACAGTGAGGCTATCTTCGACACCATCTACACAGGTCTTGGCTTGTCCGCTCTCCGTATCGGAAACTGGAAACAGGACATCAACGAGCATAATGTGAAAGATGAATTGACTGTCTATAATGAAGCAGTCAAACGACTTGGCAGAGAAAATTTCATCGTGGAGATGTCGTCGTGGGCAGCTCCTGGTTCACTGAAGGAAAATGGCGACGTGAATGGTCCATACACTTTAAAGAAAGGATCTGATGGCAATTTCGTCTACAATGAATATGCCGAGTGGTGGAAAAAATCATTGGCAAAATATCAGGAAGAAGGCATCCACCCAGACTATATATCTATGCAGAATGAGCCAGACATGGAGGCAACTTATGCCGCTACTCTATTCGATGCCACGGAACACTACGTCGACTACACAGGCAAACAGTTCGACCGCGCCGGATACGACAAGGCTCTTCCGATTTTTGTATCCAAAATCAAGGAGCTCAACGAAGTGCCTAAGATTCTTGGTCCAGAAGTGCTTGGTATCGGATATGGCAACACTCAGAAATATATGGATGCTCTCGACGCTTCCCTACTCGACGGCTTGGCTTTCCACTACTATCACAGTGGCGAGAATGCTGACGACAGATATTCAAAGCCTAACGCATTTGTCAACGCTCAGAAAGAATTGGCGACAAAATATGGCAATATGCCTCAGTTTATGACAGAAAACTGTGCGATGCGATCAGAGAAGAGTGGCAACGATGTCCACACAGCATGGATCGTAGCAAACAGTTTCAACTACAACCGCGTCGGCTCATATATGTACTGGAATCTATTATGGGGAACAAGCGACAAAGACGGATGTGTTGCCGTCAACGATCCATGGAACAAGAGCCAATGGAAATCCGACGAAGGCTATCAGGTATGTCTCGACTACCACGGTCTGCGCCACTTCTCTAAGTTTGTGCCAAAAGGTTACATCTGCGTCGGCAGCACAACCGACAATTCCGACCTGGTATGCACATCATTCGTGAGCCCGGACGGAAAGAAGGCGACTATCGTAGTGATCAACAAAGGCAACAACCATGCGGTCAAGGTAAACTCTCCATTCGAAAGCAGTGTTGCCCGCCTGACAATGACAGCCACTTCAAAAGATGAGAGAAGCAAGGATTACGGTGTAATCAACTTGGACGATGAGATTCAGATGCCAAAAATGAGTATCGCCACAATCACATTTGAAAACAACGGTGAGGCACAATCTGTCAAACAGAACACAGATGACAATGCGTTCTTCACTATGTTTGTTGACGATAACTTGCAGATTATCACAGCAGAACCAGCAGATGCGACTGTTGAGGTTTGGGATGTCACTGGTAAGGTTTGGATTGACAAAGCCATCTCATTGAATGCAGGAGTGAATACAGTTGAAGCCAATCTTCCATCAGCTGTATACTTTGTGAAGGTTATCGCAAACGGCAAGCAGACAGTTGTGAAATGCATAAAATAAACTGAGACGGGATAAAATCCGTCTTTACATACCGACTAATCCAATAAAAATAGACGCAGTGAAAATTGCGTCTATTTTTTATTGCTCTGGAGAATGTGTTATTTCGTAAGCCCCCGAATTGAATTCAACTACATTTTCATCCAACCATGTTTTTCTTTCGTCGAACCAGTTTTTTAACTTATCAATCTCGTCTTCCACCTTATATGAAGAATATCTTTCGTCGTCAGTCTCATACCATCTGTCTAAAGTAAGGCGACGTGAAATAGTTATATCTTTCGCTATATCAGACTCTTTTATGATTGATAAAAATTGAGACATCTCAGAAAAAATATCATTTTTCTTTGTGTTCCAAATATGAGAGTATTCCTCCAAAAATAAAGTGTTTGCATTCGAAAGGAGGTAAGGAAAATAAAATATTCTATCTTCATGTATTCTTGCCCATGAGCTCTTGTTTTCAGGGTTTAGAGAACTGTCAAAGTCCCATGGAGAAACCATTCTGACCTTTGAGAGGGAGTCATATAAAGAAAGGTACATATTGCTTCCTCCAGAGTCATATGTTCCAATAATATCGTGAAGCAACAACCATTTAGCAAAGCTGTTCACATCAATACGTTGTGGATATGTGCCATCAAGAATAGACGATTCAACATCATTCATGAGAGAAGATATGAATTTGACCTGATCTTCAGATATGTCTTCCGGATCTGGATATTTAAATGTAAACTTATATTTGTTGTCGATTGCAGAAGCATCAGCATACACAGAGTCATTCCACCAATAAGGATCATTTTCAAAGAGAAATCCATCATTTTTACTGACATTCACACGGCAATCGGCATTACGTTTGATTGATTCCGAAAGAATGTAAAGTCCCTGATAGTCATCATTGAGAATAAGATTAACAAACTCACACTCTGGATGCCAGCCAAAATCCAACAAGTCTAAAATTTTATTTGCTATAATCGGGTTATAGTAATAATAATTCATCAACACCCAATTTTTATCCTTAAACCGATCATCACCACGAGACAGCAAATCCGCTTTTTTCTGCAGTTTCAATTTATAAGGTTTCATAGGGCGAACATACCCGCTTGTGTTGCCACGTATTCTGATTGTGAGACCGCTTACATCCTTAAGATATTCTCCACTATCATACAAAGTGTCGGGGCCCAACACTAGAAGCATCCTAGCTGGGACCTTATTTTGATTTGTAGAAGTGAGTCCATCGCATCCACTTGGAGCTTCGATAAAGTCACACGTTGGCATCTCACCATTCACTGTTTCTACTACCATAACAGGAATTTTGAGAAGACGTAATTCTTCAATATTGACTGCACGCATTGAAGAAATCACCATCGTAAGCGAAACAAGTAAAAATGCAAGTTTTTGCATATCATTTATTTTATTCTCTTGACTTCGTAAAATTATAGTATTTTGCCGACAAAAACAAATAAGACTATTTATTATGATGTTGCGTGCAATAGGAGGTCAACAATTGCGAAAAGTAGATGAAAGTATAATAAACGAAAAAAGCGCGGAATTTTCATTCCACGCCTATTTCTCTGCCTTTCCTTCAAGATTATCTCTTCAAAGCTGGCTCGTCAGACACTGTAAGCTTCTTTCTTCCATGAGCTCTACGTGCAGCTAGCACGCGACGTCCGTTTGGAGTCTCCATTCTTGAACGAAAACCATGCTTATGTCTTCTCTTTGTGTTCGAAGGTTGATAAGTTCTTTTCATCTTATTTTAACTTTTTTAATTATTTTCTAATTTCTGTTTTCAAAATCCTTGAAAATCGGAATGCAAAATTATAGTTTTTAGAGGATAAAACAAATATTTCACTCCTTTTTTTATGTGTTTGTTGAAAACTTACACATTGAGATTCAGATCACTCAAAGCTTTCTGCATTTTTTCAATTGCCTTGCGTCTGTGAGAAATACTGTTTTTTACATCATCGTCCAACTCCGCAAGTGTCTTGTCGTAGCCTTCAGGAATGAAGACGGGATCATATCCGAATCCGTTTGATCCACGTCTACCTCTGGTGATTTCTCCGTTAAGCGTGCCTTCACAATGAATTTCGTAGTTTTCCATCACCAAAGTAATATGGGCGACAAACCTTGCCTTACGGTTCTCCTCCTCATCAAGCACAGCAAGCAGTTTGTCGATGTTTGTGCTGTCCGTTGCTCCTTCGCCCGCAAAACGAGCTGTATAGACACCAGGAGCACCATCAAGAGCATCACATTCAAGTCCACTGTCATCGGCCATTGTAGGCAAGCCTGTCTTCTCAAAGATGAATTTTGCCTTTAGACGTGAGTTTTCTGCGTAAGTTGTTCCATTTTCCTCAGCAGACTCCGTGATTCCAGCCTCTGCCTGCGTAATCAACTCAAACTTGTCTCCAAGGATAGAAGCGAACTCAGCCACCTTACCTTTGTTTTTGGTCGCCAAAACTATCTTCATAGCCAACAAGGATTATTTAATTTTTGTGCCTCCGCTTAAAATATGGTTGGCAGAAGTGATCACCACTTCCTTCACACCCTTGCTTATAGCGGTGAACGCATTGTCAAGCTTTGGAATCATACCTCCGCTGATAGTGCCGTCAGCCTTATAAGCCTCAAAATCAGCTTTTGTGATTAACGGAATTACAGAAGAGTCATCGTTCTCATCCTTCAACACGCCATCCTTTTCAAAGCAATAGATTAGAGAGACGTCGAATCTCTTTGCCAAAGCGACGGCAGCCTCCTGAGCAATTGTGTCAGCGTTTGTATTTAAAAGATTGCCCTTGCCATCATGAGTGATTGGAGAGAGCACAGGCACTATTCCACGAGCGATAAGATCTGCCAGAATATCAGTGTTTACCTCCCTCACGTCGCCCACAAATCCATAATCAATAGGATTAGGTTTACGCTTGTCGCTTCTCATATAATTGATATCAGCTCCTGTCAATCCTAGAGAGTTGATGCCATTAGCCTGAAGTTGAGCCACAATATTTTTGTTTACAAGTCCGGCATACACCATAGTCACCACCTTAAGCATAGCCTCATCAGTGATACGTCGCCCATCCACCATCTTCGTCTCAATGCCAAGCTGGCTTGCCACCTGTGTAGCGCTGCGTCCACCGCCATGCACCAACACTTTGTTTCCTGGAATTTTAGAGAACTGCTCCAATAGGCTTTTAAGAGTGGATGCTTCCTCCACAATCTTTCCGCCTACTTTTATCAATGTTAGTTTTTCCATTTTATCTGATAATTGCAAATTTCAAATGTTTAGTTTCTACCATACCCTCATCATCTGCTGCAGTAGTTACAAATACATTATAGACACCGGTAGGCAGACGTGAGCCATCGCTTCTGCGGGCTGAAAATCTGTATGTTCCTCCCTTGCTAATTCCGTTTTCAATCACCATTCCACGTTGATCTGTGATTCTGACGTTACTCTCATCCATCAATCCTTTTATCTCCACGTCTCCATCATAGTCAGAGCGAACAGGATTTGGGTATATCGTGACATTATCGAAATCTTCTTCAGGGAACGATGAATCCGTTGCATACATCAACAATCCAGTATCTGTTAAAATATAAAGGACTCCCGTTTCTTTCTCATAAAAAATATCCATCACAGCATTAGAAGACAGAGGCGAATTCTTAGTCGTGAAATTCTTCAATATTTTGTCTCCATTAGCCGACACTAAAAACAACCCATTCCCCTCAGTGGCAATCCATTTCCTATTTTTTCCATCCACTTGAATCTTTCTCACTTTATCGGATGCTAACAAATAATCCGCATATCTGCTGTCATCCTCTCGTGTAATCTTCGGACGTACGTATGTCTCTTTGCCATCAAACACTCCTTTAACATTTTTCATGACAAGCGGACCTTGGTCTGTAGCGATCCATATATCTCCTTTTAGATCCTCCTCTACACCGAAAATATATACCGGTTGAAAAGTTTCTACCATTCCATCCTCATAATACGAGAATGAACTCATGATTTTTGTCTTATCATCGCTATCGTCAAATGGCGTTTTTTTCATGTCTAATATACAAAGTGCTGGCTGTTTATATTCGGCTATAATAAAATCAATTCCAGACTTTGTGCGGAGATGGAAGTGTGCAGATGGCTGTTTAAGAAATTTTTCATGTTTCAATTCATGCCATGTTCCTGCATTATCCATTACATAAACCATATGGCCAACAGATTTTGGATTTGTGGCATACAAATTATAATCATCATCATACCATGCGCATTCCACTTTTGTGATCTTTGGGTCGGACGACGATCCATTAAATGTAGAATTCGATTTGTCATATATTCTTATAAGAGAATCCTTATAGAATTCATGCAATCCCCACCATGTAGGCACATAAATATGATCCTTGTCCCGTGGATCAATCAACACTCTATATGCACAATTGAACTTATATTCCGTCTTTTGAGAAAAGGAAGAATCTCTCTCTAAAAAATCACGCAAATAGTGCCATTTGCCATCTTTTGTATAATCAGCGACAGCAGGCGTACTATAACCATCATTTCCTGTCAAATAGATTTCTCCATCCATGACCTGAAGAGAATAATATCCATTCTGACTTGGCCCATCAAACACAATCGGTTCGGAAACTGTTGCATCCAACTCGTCAACTGAAAAATCTGCCATTCTCAAGCCATCATTGTCTAGCCACACTACATCCTCATCTACATCATAAACAGCTAACGTAGATCGACACTCTCGATATTTCATGTCTCCAAGATTATCCTTATGAAAAGCCATAATCTGCCAACTTGTAATAGCCGTCAACCTGTCTTTATATACCTGCAATGTATCAGGGACTATTCCTTTTGGGCTAACGTCCACCCATGAACCATCTCCATGACGAGCATACAATCCTTCATTAGTCAGAATAAGGACATGTCCAGACGAACACTCCATCTGCTTTATTCTAACAGAATCGATAGGGCACTCTACAGGTAATTCTACTCTCTTCCATGCTTCAAAATCATTTGCATTTTCTCCTTCTTTACATATGCACAACTTCATATGAGAACAATGACTTTTGTCTGCCATCAAAGCATATATATCACCATTTAAAACAACTGTTTGGTATACTTTCTCATATTCTCCCTTGTCTCCAATAATATAAGTGTCTAACACTTCTCTCTTTTTTGTGTTGTATACGACAATTCCCGCATCCAATGAAATATATACTTTATCGCCGTCAACCTTAAGGCTGTTGACCTTCTTTCCACTTATCTCACTATCTTTGATAGACTCGTCGCTGAATGTCACTCCATCAACAACCAAGTCTATTGTCATGTCGGAATGGATTATAAACAATGTTTTCGTAGACTCTACATATTCCACCATCTCTATTGCCGACGCGCTCAGACCATCAAGAGTAGACAATGGCTTGACTTCCTTTGTCTTCTTGTCGTAACTATACATACCTCCATTAGCGACAACATATACTTTCTCTTTAGACGGAATGATGCTCGTTATTCCATTGTATGAACGAATTGTCTGCCACTCACCGGGAGCGATATTGCGTTTAGCAAAAACTGATATTGTCGCAATAAATAATACAATAACTGTATAAATGAATCTACGCATGAGCCTATTTTTATTGAAATTTAATGCAAATATAAAAAAAGCAAGGATAGAAACTGCATTCTATCCTTGCTTTTATCTTTCTGTCGGAGAAATTTACTTTATTATCTTGAAAACTTTCTCTCCTTTATCAGAAATCACAACTGCTGTATATACTCCTTTTTCCCAACCTCTTGCAGATATCTTTTCCTCTCCATTGGCTGTTGTTGACGCAATTGTCCTTCCTGATATATCAAGAATCTTCACCAACGCATTTTCCGCAATCACCGTCAAAACGTCGTTCACTGGATTTGGATAAATAATAATCCCATTATTTCCCTGTGCCTGATCTACTGATGTGTATGCCTCCCAACCTGGCATCTCGTCTAGAGAAATCACCTTGTCATGGTTCATCACTTTCTTCCACTCGTCGTTTGATGTCTGGTCGGCGAAATTGCTTCCCCAGCTCTGATACCATGGCATCATCCAACTCCACATTGCTTCATCCTCAACACATGCGTCCGCATCCACCACTGGTCCGTTCTCACTCAATGCAATAAGTTTCTTGTATCCAGACATCTTCTTCAAATTATTGAATACCACATAATTCGATTGATAGTCGAACGCTTTATTGTAAATGTCTATTGAAATCACGTCATAGATGTCTTCTCCTGGATTCCAGTCTGTGTCAGCCACACTCTGTGGATTCCATACCCATATTAGATTGTGGACTCCCTTCACGTCGACCATCTCATGATGGATAAGCTGATATAGCTTTGCATAGTTGGCTCCTCCCTGGCGTCCCCACCAGAACCATCCGCCTGATGCCTCGTGCAGTGGACGGAAAATGCCAGCCACACCTTTCTTCTGCATGTCAAGGAAGAAATCCGCAATCACGTCTATATCCTTGATCATATTCTTATAGATAGTCGAGTTCTCATTCCATGATCCGTCTGCATTCATGGCGACGGTGAAATCAAAGTCTGTGTCACCTTCCTTTAGTTGTCCGCCTTCATATCTTGAATAGAACTGATCTGTCTCATACGACGGATCACGCCAGTGCCATGTGAAAGCAGGAATACCGCCAAGACTCCATAGATCCTCCATAAGAGCTACAGACTTCTGTGTGTAGTCGGTGTACCAAGAAGCATTCGCTCCATACGCGCTCTGTCCTGTCGCATTCATGAAATCCACACCTCCAAGAGCCGGATATTTTCCACTCTTTGTGTAAACCACCTTGTAATCCTCATGGTTTTTGAATGTTCCATCAGATCCGTCCATACTTCCAGCCATGAAACCTGAAATGATATTCTTTCCGAAATTCTCATTCAAAAATCTATATAAAGCTTGTGCCGACGCAGTTGCCTTAGAATCTGTAATGCCCGATGGCTTCACCTCCTGCACTACCGCTGGATTGACCTCCATATAGTCGACAACCCACCATGTCCATCCTGGCACAACCGAAATAGTCTGCTTTCCTGCCTTTAGTTTGAATGTTCCTACTGTATGAGGTCCATTTTCATTGATGGCAACCTCAACACTTGTCCCGTCTGCCAACTTTACAACGCACACTTTACCTGCATCGTAAGGAATGGCTCCTCCTATTATAATATCGTAATTGCCATTGGCTGGAATATCAAACTCAAAATTGATATATCCGTCGGCATCCTGAACCGATACCGCCTTTCCTCCAGAGCAAACCTCAGAACCTACTTCCACTCCTTTGTAATCGGCACACTCAGCCTCGATATGAGTCGACGTGTTTAATGTACAAGGGTCATCCACTACAACCGAGCCTTTATATGTGCCCCAGTCCTTCATATCCTCAAGTGTGATGACGCGCTCATCCTCCATATTGCTCTTCCATACAGAGTTTGAAGTCTGGCTGATAAACTTGTCGTCTCCCCAGCTGTCGTACCAAGGCATCCACCAGCTCCATACCGCACCGTCTTTGTGCATGTTGTTGACATCTGGAATTGGTCCGTTCTCCGAAAGAGCGATCATCTTGTCTGATCCCATCAGATCCTGAATCTTGTTGAAGTAGCCCGACAATGATCCATTATCGTTAGCCTTCTTGTATACATCAACAGAGATAAAGTCGCAATACTCGTCGCCTGGATACCATGAAGCCTCAAGCACATTCTCATCGTAAGGAGCCTTGTTGAGACGCTCGATATTCCACACCCACAAACAGTTGTTGACACCGTTCTCCTTCACCATTCTGTCGTACATCAACTTGTAGAGAGCTTTATATTCCTCGGCAGTGCCTATACCCCACCAGAACCAAGCTCCAGATGCCTCGTGAAGCGGACGCCAGATGCACGCCACTCCGTCTTCCTGCAATCTGAGGAATACTTTGGAAACAGCGTCAATGTCCTTGATCATTATCTTGTATGCGTCACTCTCCTTATCCCACTCAGTCGTACCTGACTTGAACGCTGTACGGAAATCAAACTTCGCCTTAGTGCTGTGTTCCTCTGTCTCTCGGCTTGGATCTTTCCAATGCCAAGTAAACGCTGGAATACCTCCCTTCTGATAAAGTTCTTTCGCAAGAGAAACACAAGTCTCAGTATAGCTCTGATACCAAGAATCCGTCTCCTTAGCTCCAGTCAACATAAGAAGATCAAGGCCAACAAGTGCTGGCTGCTTTCCTGATTTCTCAACTACCGCAGCAAAATCCTTCTGATTCTTCAGCGCCGACGCACCGTCCATGTCTCCAGTCTGAACACCGGAAACTGTCTTCTTGCCGTAGTTGTCATACAAGAATTTATAAATATTCTTAGCACCGTCAGTGCTTCCTGTCACCGGACTTTGGCTGATTGCAGCAGATGCTGTAGCCCCAAAGCCTAGCAGTGCCAAACTTGCATAAAAATTAAGTAATTTTCTATCCATAACCCTTTTATTTTATTCTATCAACATTACAAATATATCATATTTTGTTTCAACCCGGTATTTCCATGCGGTGAAATTTCTTACTCCACACGGCTCTATCACAAGTGTTTATGCAAATTTAGCCCATGTCAGACAGACTGCTGCGGAAAATTGTTTCATAAACATGGAGTATTGTTTCATGAAATTAAAAATTACAAATGCGATATGCTAAATAAACATGAATCCGACGAAATCGACATTTTTCTTCCTGCTAAAGCACGAGACACATAATTTAATAAAACCACAGAGACACAAAGTTCACAGATTATCTATTGCGGGCAGGTTTCAATCCTGCCCCTACGATTATAGAAATGATTGACGTGGAAAAGGTTCTATTTCAGTCATACGTGAACCCTTTGAGATACTCATCTCTATTTGCAAGATGGACAGCATATTTTACCTAAATTTAAACAGATCCTAAATAAGCCACTAAAATCCATCTTTGGGGTTGTAAAATACTCCAAAAATAGCCCAACAAACAATCAACTGATTTACAATACATTGCAAAACTTTTTATTTTTTCTTGGCAAAATACACCCCAAAAAGTTTGTTATAAAGCAGAAAAACGCTACCTTTGCAGTGCAATTCAGAAATGAGTTGAATGGATCGCGGAGTGGAGCAGTCGGTAGCTCGTTGGGCTCATAACCCAAAGGTCGTTCGTTCGAGTCGGGCCTCCGCAACTAAGAGAAGACGGAATCATTTCCGTCTTTTTTTATTTTTAAATTTTCTCTTACTATTCCGTAGGCATCAAAAAAGGCGACGGTCATAAAAACCATCGCCTAAAATAATATTCATTTATTAAATCAAATGGAGCAGACGCAATATTTATTCAACTACACCTGGCTCCACCATTATTTTCCCTTTCAAACCACTTTGGCACAAATTTCTTGGCAAAGAAAAAACCACAAATAGCACCCAACGTGTCAGAGAAGAAATCCTCTATATCTCCCGAACGTGTGGTTGTCAGCGTGGCCTGCATAATCTCAATCAACCCTCCATATAGCATCGGAACCACAATTCCCCATATCTTCATTTTCGCAGTTGAGAAATCAACACGCTGCACCCAGAAGTCGTGGCAGAGAGCAAAACTGAGAACAAAAAAGAATGTGAAATGGGCAAACTTGTCAATGTTCGCCTTAATAAAGTCAGCCAATGGACGCAAAAAATCAGGTACCCAGCCACCCAACGTTATTGATGGCACACTCGTAGATGGCATCATACACATATTCATAATGATCAATGCCACCACCAAAGAAAGTCCATATTGTCTAAAAAACTTCATATCTAAATAGCAGTATAAGGGTTCAGTTCTTTATTTATGCTGTAGACGGTGAGTGTACTTATACAATTTTGCTGTTATGTTGGACAATCGCAAATTCTTCTTCCACTCAAGCTGTCTCTGTTTCTTTTTTCCAAGGATATATTTATCCACCACGTGAGCCACACCGTTTTCATCATTTGTGAATGTGATATAGTCGGCATTCCTCTTCACTATCTTCTGAGCATTGCTCATCGCCACTCCAAGACCAGCGAATTTGATCATAGACAAATCGTTGAATCCATCACCACAGGCAATCATCTCATTCTTTGTAAGCCCAAGATGATCAAGAAGACGCTGCAACGACTGGGCCTTGTCTATTCCTTTCGGCATTATCTCCAAAAAGTATGGCTCCGAACGGTAGATGCTCAGTGTTGCACCATATTTGTCTTTTTCGCGTTGCTCCACCTCTGCAAGATGTTCGGCATCACCCGTCATCAGACATTTGGTCACAGGATGCTGCACAGCGTCAATAAAGCTGTTCACTTTCGTGATGGGCATCTTGTTGAGCTTGGCCTCCTTTATTATATATTGGTCCTCCGGCGTCTCGGTCAACACCGATGTCGCATCATAGGAAATAATGGAGACGTTGTTTGCTCTGGAGTCTTCATAAAGCATTGGTATCATCTCTCCCGGCAACACACTTTCAAAGATTGTCTTTCCAGTCTTGTAGTCTATGATTTTTCCGCCGTTGAAAGAAAGGATGTATCCACCATGTTCCGCGAATCCCAACTCTTCAGCCACCGGCACAATTCCTGGCGTGGGGCGTCCACTTGCCAAGACAATCTTCACCCCTTTGTTTTGTGCGCGTCTCAACGCACGCTTGGTGGTTCTTGAAATTTTCTTAGCCGAGTCTGTAAGAGTACCGTCGATATCGAGGACTAATAGTTTATACATTGGTCTTTCGTTTTTAATGCTTTTCTGCAAAAGTACGATTTTTATAGAAAATAATGGTTATACGCGTGTAATTATTTGAAAATTATGTACGTGCCGAAAATAAAAAAGAGTCGCAATCACTTGTGACTCTTTTCAAAACAAAGAACTTATTTTCCAATGACTTACAAAACAATTTTGTGTATCACATTTGGTTTGTATATGTAATATTGTGTATCTTCTGTGTTTCAAATACAATGCAAATTTAACTCCATTTTCAATTCTTTTTGCATTATTCCACTCTCAGTTATTAACAATCACAATGTAGTAATCAACACTGTTAATAAAGTCGATAGGTTATTAACAAAATGGTTGTTGTTAACCCCAAACTATATATTTTCAGATAAATTTGATTCGAAATAAAAATCAAAATCTATCATCATTCCGTCTTCTTTTTTGATTATAATGCAAATTTAGAGATTTACTATGCCAGATTTAAGCATAGCATGCGTAAAAATGCCATTTTTTGATAATTATAGAAACGATAAAACTTAAGTTAGGTCAAATAAATCTTATTGTAGATAAACGATCCGTTCGATCTTCTACTTTTTTCCTTCTTCAATCTCACTCGTGCCTACAGTTTACGGAAGGGGCTTCACGTCCTTTGCATTTTCACATTTTGAAACAACCCATCTTTCATGCTATAGGCCGATACATTAGCTTGCCATCACCCCAAGGGTCGTAGACCCTTTATCTCCGACGGTAGCCGATACCAAAAGGTTGTAAACCGTTTTGGTATCGGTTTATTCGATTTTTAATCAAAAAATAATTCTATGGGCATCGATTGTCTTGTCGGTATTTAAGAATATTTTAGCCGACGCCTGGAACTTCTCCACTGATTCAGTTGTAAGAAATCTGCCTTCCCCGTATTTCGACAATCTTTCGTCCATTTCAGGATGACGGCATAGATAGTCTTTCAAACTGTCTGCCACTATTTTACCCTGTGGCACGACTGTCACATTTGACGGCACATATTTCTCTATCTTATGCTGCAACACCGGATAGTGTGTGCAACCGAGTATGATCGTGTCTATCAACGGATCCATCTCCATCAGTTCGTTCACTTTCTTTTCAATGAAATAGTCGGCTCCGGGAGAGTCGTATTCTCCGTTCTCCACCAGTGGCACCCACATCGGGCACGCGCATCCGTTCACCACAACATCCGGATCTGTCTTGGCAAACTCCAATGGATAAGTCTTACTGTTGATTGTTCCGCTTGTCCCAAACAAACCGATATGCTTGGTCTTTGTACGTTGAAGAATATTCTCCACTGTAGGGCGTATGATTCCCAACACTCTGTTTTGGGGCTCCCACATCGGCAGATCCTTCTGCTGGATTGTGCGCAATGCTTTGGCCGAAGCTGTGTTGCACGCAAGAATCACAAGCGGACAGTTGTGGTCCATCAGGTATTTGGCACACTGACGAGTATATTCATAGACAATATCGAATGAACGTGTGCCGTATGGAGCACGCGCATTGTCGCCAAGAAACAAGAAATCGTATTCTGGCATCACCTTGATTATCTCTTTCAGAATTGTCAAGCCACCAAATCCGGAATCAAAAACACCAATCGAACCCTTCTTCTCCATAAACTATTTCTTCAAAAATATGAGAGACGGTGCCATCACCGTCTCCTCAGATTCATTTAACAGCACGGAATGAGAGACTCGAACTCCCGACACCTGGTTTTGGAGACCAGTGCTCTACCAACTGAGCTAATTCCGTATGCAGTCCTCTTACTGAAGCAAGAGGGCTGGTTATAATTCAGGAATTGCGATTAGACGCAATTGCCATATACTTCCCGCTGATTACTTAGTCACACCAAGCTTCTTTAGCACAAGGTCTGTGATGTCTGTTGCAGAAGCCGACTTAAATAGAAGCGCGTTTGTGTCGAAGATGTAAGTGAAGCCATTCTCCTCTGAAACAGACTTGATAGCTGCAAGGATCTTCTCACGGATAGGATTCTGAAGCTCCTCCTGCTTCTGCTGCAATGCGTTCTGAGCAATCTGGAAATAGTTCTTCATCTTCTCCTGAAGAGTCATAAGCTCCTCCTCACGGTTCTTCTTGATTGTCTCATCCATTGCTGCGACATTCTGCTGATACTCAGAAGCCTTACGAGTGTACTCCTCTTCCATACGCTTCATCTCTGTCTCATAAGATGCCTGTACCTCCTTCAACTTTGCCTCTACATCCTTTAGTTCTGGCAATTTTAAGAAAAGTGAATTTACATCTAGATGTCCAAGTTTCACTGACTGTGCGTTAGCGAATAGTGGCATAACACACAACAAAACTGCTAAAAGTCTTTTTACCATATTTCGTTTTAATTATTTATTTGATTCCTAATTTTCTTTTTATCATGCTTGTGATATCCACTGCCTGTGGAGAACAATATTTTAATGTCTTCACATCCCACACATAAAGAAATCCCTGTTCTTTTGCGACTTCTGCCACAGCCTGGTCTATCTTCTTGTGTACTGGAATATAAAGTTCATTTCTCTTGTCAGACAATGTCTTGCTTGCCATGTCGTAGTAGTTCTGCATCTTGAGTTTGATTGTATGGATTTCCTCCATCCTCACCCTCTTGATTGTCTCGTCCCACGATGCATGTTCGTTCTGATACTCGGCAGCCTTACGAGTATACTCGCCCTCCATCTTCTCCATCTCAGCCTCATACTGGTCCGACAGACTTTTCAGCGTACGCTCAGCGGCCTCCGTCTCCTTCATCAATTTGACGATCTCATCCTCATCATAATGAGCGAGTTTGACGTGAGTGTTCTGCGCAGACGCAAAAGCGAAAGTCAGCATCAATAAGAAGGTCGACGACAAATATTTCAAGCTTGACATCATCATTTTGTGTATCCAAGTTTACTTAAAACCTCATCACTGATATCTATTTTTGCAGAGTAGTACATCACACCTACTGTAGATGTCTTGTCGAGCACGAGAGTATATCCCTTCTGCTCTGCCACATCCTTCACAGCAACGTAAACCTCATCTTGGATTGGCTTCATCAGACTCTCCTTCTTTTTGTAGAGCTCACCATCAGGACCGAAGTATTTTCTGCCAAGTTCGTTTGCCTCCTTCTCCTTTGCAAGGATCTCTTTCTCCTTAGCTTTTTTCATCTCGTCCGACAAGAAGACCACCTCAGTCTGGTAGTTTTTCTGCAACATACGGGCCTCTTCATGCTTCTGCTCCACCTCTGTCTGCCATTTCTTGGTGATCTGCTTCACCTGCTCATTGGCCGACTCATACATTGGCATGTTTTTCAGAATATACTCCACGTCGACAATAGCCACCTTGCCTCCGCCAAACTGGGCAAAACCGCTTACCGAATAAGCAAGCATTACAATTGCCACCAATATTTTTGATGCTAATCTGCTCATCTCTTTCTACAATTGATGTTACACATTAAAATTCTTGTCCGATAACGATATGACAATTATGTCCACCTTTTTTGTTATCATAGTTGTTTCTGTCGAATCCATATCCATAATCCACTCCAAGCAGTCCAAGCATTGGCAAGAAAATTCTCACTCCCGCTCCTACAGAACGCTTCAAATTCAACGGATTGAAATCCTTAAAGTTTTTCCATGCGTTTCCTGCCTCGGCAAACGTCAACACATAAATCGTAGCGGCTTGCTCTAGCATTAGCGGATATCTCAACTCAAACGACAACTTCGAATACATGTTTCCTGCATACTGCACTCTATCTCCTGGATAGAACTGCTCAACAGGAGAAAGCGTACCGTTGCCATATCCACGCAACGTCACAGTCGTCATAGCATACGTTCCGCTTGTTCCCGACATTCCGTCTCCTCCCACATAATATCTTTCAAACGGAGAACGACGGTTTTTGTCATAATATCCCAAGAATCCATACTCCGCACGTGTCATCAGCACAAGCTTCTGGTTTGACGAAAGTGGAGTGAACAATTTGGCTTTGAACTCTGTCTTATAATACTCCACCCATTTAAACAACTCCTGCTTCAGTTTCTCTGACTCCTCACCAGTCATTGTTCCAGCCTCTTTCTTTAACAAAAGTTCTTCTGCCTTCTCGTTCTTGAGGAATTTAGAGTAAGGTGGAGTAGCCTGCAATGTCAACGACACAGATGAACCACGACGTGTAAAATATGGGTTGTCTATAGAATTTCTTGCCCATGTGATACCAAATCGCAAATTATTAGCCGTTCCGTTGTGAAGGACAAAATAATCCCAATCTTTCAATGTGTAATGACGGTAGGCAAACTCATAGTATAGCGAGAAATAGTCGTCTGGCCATTTCAATCTCTTTCCTATTCCTAGAGACACTCCAAGAGTCCTGATATATTCGTCTGGGTCTGCCTCATATCGGTAGCTTGTACCATACATATATGATCCATAACCAGAATTCCAATAGTCATAATAATCATCCATCTCATATCTTGAACTGATATTTGTCTGATTTGAGAAGAATACCGACGTACTGAAACTGATAGGTCGTTTTCCTCCTAACCATGGCTCCATGAATGATATGCTTGCGCACTGATAACTGCGTCCACTTGTTGTAAACGACAACGACAACTGCTGTCCGTCTCCCTGTGGCAATGGTCTGTATGCCTTTTTGTTGAAGATATTACGTAATGAGAAGTTGGAGAACTTAAGTCCTAATGTACCATTTACTCCCGTCTGACCATAACCGAACGACAACTCCACCTGGTCGTTACGTTTCTGCTCCAAATTATAAACAATGTCCACTGTTCCGTTCTCAGGATCTGGCACCGGACGGATATCTAGTTTTTCCGGATTCCAATGTCCTGATGCCGCAAGCTCACGAGCCGAACGCTGCAGATTAGACTTGCTGAACAACTGCCCCGGCTTTGTGTCAAGCTCACGTCGGATGACATGCTCAAAAATAGCCTCATTACCTGAGATGACGACGTTGTTGATCACAGCCTGTCTTCCTTCGTAGATGCGCATCTCCACGTCTACCGAATCTCCATCTATATTCACCTCCACAGGCTCCACATTGAAGAAAAGGTATCCATTGTCGAGATACAGGCTCGACACGGCATCCTCATCCTCTAGCAGACGCTCATTCATAAGCTTCTTATTGTACACGTCTCCCTTCTTCATTCCAAGGGTAGCGTTCAACAAGTTTTCTGGATAGACGGTGTTGCCCACCCAAACAATATTGCGGATATAATATCTTCTTCCTTCGTTGACTTTGATGTAGATGTCTACCCTCTCTGGCTTCTTTGGCGACTGGTACACACTGTCACATACGATTTCAGCGTCGCGGAAACCATACTCATTATACTTATTGATGAAGTTGATTTTGTCGGCGTCATAGTTGGCCTGCACAAACTTCTTCGACTTGAACAAGTTTGGAATGATGTGCTTTTCCTTTGTGTCCTTCATCGCATGCTTCAGTTTGCGAGCAGGCACACTGTCATTACCATCGATATGGATTCTATAAATCTTAACCTTTTCCTTTCTGTCGACGTCAACATTTACAATCACATAACCCTCTTTCTCAGGATCGTCAGCCAAACTAATCTTGACATCTGCGTTCCTGTAACCATTTGAATCATAGTGTTTTTTGATAACTCCACTTGCTCTATCAAGCATATTCTGAGACACCTGGCTTCCTGTGGTCAAGCCCATCGACTTGTCAAACTCCTCCTTATCCTTTTTCTTAACTCCAGAATAAGAGATGCTTGAGATTCTTGGACGTGGCTTGACAGAAATCTCCAGCCATGCCTTGTCGCCCTCTATCTTTGTGGCATAGATTTTCACATCCGAATACAGCCCCTGCTTCCAAAAACGTTTGATGGCATTTGAAAAATCTTTGCCTGGTATCTTTATTTTCTGGCCTACATATAGTCCGGAATAGTTTGCCACAACCTTTTCATCATAGTTTCCAGCTCCTTTCACCTTCACTTCCATGACAGTGTAAGTCTTAGCAGTTGTGGAATATGTGACGGTCGGTGTCTCGCTCGCCTGAGTCTGTGGCTTAACAATGCTGTTTGTATCAACAATTGCTGTAGCTGAATCTGCCACACTTTTCAATGTGTCGACAGTAGCGGCAACCGTGTCCACCACACTTTTCAATGAATCCGTTGTCTCCGTCTGAGCAGACACATTCATTGAACAAACAAGAGCAATTATGCCGATTATTGTTTTGTAAATCTTCATCTCCTTTCCTTAATTACAACTGTTCACTTGTCTTGCCGAATCTTCTTTCTCGATTCTGATACTTGTAAATAGCCTCATAGAACTGTTCTTTTTTGAACTCAGGCCAAGGAATATCTGTGAAATACAATTCAGAATACGACAACTGCCACATCAAGAAATTGCTGATTCTCTGCTCGCCACTTGTTCGGATAAGCAGGTCTGGATCTGGCATTCCCTTTGTCGCCAAATTGTCGGAAATCATATTTTCATTAATGTCATCGATATTGATTTCACCGTTCTTTGCTTTGCGTGCGATATTCTTCACACACTCGATGATTTCCCAACGCGAGGAGTAGCTGATGCAAAGCACCATCGTAAGACCCGTACAGTTTGCTGTCTTGGCCATTCCCTCGTTAAGCTTAGCCATCGTCTTTTCATTAAGACGTGACTTATCGCCAATAATGACAATTTTTACGTTGTTTTCCTTTGCTTTTTCCGCATAAGTGGTGATGGCCGACGCGAATATTTCCATCAACGCATCAACCTCTGCCTTTGGACGATTCCAGTTTTCTGTGCTGAATGCGTAAAGAGTGATATAGTCTATGCCAAGTTCTGCGGCTGCCTCCATCACTTTGTCGACAGAATCAACGCCTTCCTGATGTCCGAAGACTCTCTCTTTACCTTGTGCTTTCGCCCAACGTCCGTTGCCATCCATAATCAACGCCACATGTTTTGGCAGACGGCTCATATCTATCTTTTCTCTTATGCTCATCTTCCTATATATCTGCAAGAACCTCTCTTCCTGAACACATCAACAGAGATGAATCCCATCAACAGAGAGTAGTAGTCATTGTTTTTATATTTCACTTTTCCCATCTTATATGGGTCGTCAGTATAGTCGTCGTATTCTCCTATATCCAAGTCGTCAGAGAAAAGTTTGTGCATTGTAAACTCCACTCCAATGTTGACTCTTTGGCTGACTTTAAACTTATAGCCAGCGCCAAATGCGATTCCTCCTCTGAACTCGTTTCCACTCCACTCTTTAGCTATTGACATCGTAGGGCCGAGCATAGCATAAGGTGTGTGACGCTTAATATCCTTGTCGTAAGAGGAAAAACCATACTTGAAGAAATTCCATATGATCAGCACATCAAATGTCATGATTCTTTTATCAAACTCAAATGCATAGATGCCACTTCCGTCCTGCGGAACTTCCGGCATCGCATTTTCCGGATAATCTCTTGCATCACACTTAAGATTAGCAAATCCACCGTCTATCTTGAAATTCAAAAAATCATTCGCCTTGAAACGTAAAAACGCTCCAGCCGCTGGCGATAAATCACGGAACACTTTTGAGGAATTGATATCTCCGTTGTAGAATGCAACACCCCCACGCAAACCTATCTCGCCGATATAGCGGGGCTGCGCGCTTACAACCATTGGAAGCATTGCCAGGACTAACCCAACAAGTATGTCTTTTATTTTGTCTCTCAACATATTTTCTTCTGATCTCAGAATGTAATACACTAAATTAGCAAGCAAAAGTAGTAATAATAGTTGAAAAGATAAAATTGCAAACGCCGTCAATTCCATCTTATTCTCCTTTTAATAACATTTTTTTGCTTTTTTTATCTAAACAACGTTTTTTTTGAGGATTTATTGTGTTGAACAGAACAAATTTGCCTGCCAATAAATTTAATTTCCTTTTGGTACGGGGTCCAACTCCATCCTCTAAGGGATTCTTGGAAGAGTACCTTCATAAAATCCCTGACAAATCCATCTCTTTATGACTAATCTCTAATCTCACACCTCTTGCTTCGCCGTCATCACTTGGTCCATCTTCACATCCCACTTGTCTGCAGGAACCTTGCTGAGCAACTGACAATCAAAACAAATACCTATCTTAAATGCTTTTATCTCCTTCAAGATTCTGTCGTAGTATCCTTTGCCTCTGCCCACTCGTCCTTTGTCTTTGTCGAAACAGACTCCTGGCACCACAACAAGATCTATGCTGCCGTAGTCGTAATAATTCCCTCCCGTCGGCTCCTGGATATTATATTCTCCCGTCTTCAAATCTCCCTTATACTCACGGATATGCCATTTCTCACCATCGATTACCGGGAGAAGAATTTTCTTTTTCGACGCATATTTTTCAATCAGTTCATGCGTGCAGACCTCATCTGGCAACGAATGGAAAAGAAGAATCGTTTTCGCGCTCTTAAACTGCTGCGTGTTCTCAAGTTTCATCATCACATCCTCACTCTCTTTCTTCTTCTCCTCTTCCGTCATGTTCTTTATACGCGTCTTAACCAACTTTCTCAACTCTGCCTTGGTAGGCAATTCATATCTTGTGAGAGACTCCGTCTCTTTCTTTATACTCTGATTAATGACTCTTCCTTCAGCTTTTGATATTTCACTGATCTTTGTTCCCACTTCCATGAATTTTTTCGCCAGTTCCTTCACCCGCTCCTTGTTATTGTCGTCAGCAGATGCACTTAATATTTCATTCTTCAGAGACTCCTGCTGATTTTTATACCACTCCATTTTTATCAACGTGATCCTATTGCGCAGATTATTGAATAGTTCACGGTCTCGCTTGTCCTTACAAAACTGGCGAGCCTCATCCGTCATCTCCGCCTCAAGAGACATGTCGTCTGCCAATATGCTGTTTATCGCATCGTTGACAGTCCTATCAGCATGATTCTGGAAATACTTCACAATGTCTGCGTTCTTGTTTGATTCAAGCTGTTTTCTTGCTTCTTCTAGCATCAGCTTAAATGTAGGGTTAGACATTTCAAACTCATCCTTGCCAAAATCATAAGCAACCGCATTGACCACATTTAGCACCTCGGATGTCTTCTTGTCTTTATCCTCTACTATTATGACATCTTTATTTCCATAATTGACAATCAAGCACATAAGTTCACGCTCATAGACATACTGCTTATTGATCGTTGCCAGGTACTTTTCTGAAAATTTGTCTACAATGTCGTTTACTCCCTGCTGTGGCTGCGACGTGGTGCCTGGATGATTATCGAAATAATCTTCCGGAATGTAATGCTCGTCAGGATACTGCGGTTGGTTTTGAGGCTGATTCGTTTGTTGCCCACCAATCGGTTGATTTACATGAGTTTGCCCCTGATTATGATTGTTCTGAGATTGATTATTATATCCACTGCCAGACGGTGCGACAATAGGCGTCTCACGGAATGTCTGACCTCTGAGTCTTTCTTTCTCCTTCTGTGCGGCGGCATCTCTGCGTATCTTCCCCACATACTCCATGATGATGCTCTGCTCAGTATGGAAAAGCGGAGCGATCTCCTTGGAATAGACATCCCGTTTGATCGGATCTTCAATCACGGATATGGTTTCTGCCATATCTTTGATTGCCGCCGCCTTCTTCACTGGGTCGGTTCCACTCTCACGGAGTAGCACATTCGATTTGAACAGAATATAATCCTGCTCATTCTCCTCCAGATACTTCTGCACCACATCCGCATTGTTGTGTTGCGCGAATGAGTCGGGATCTTCCTCAGGCGGAAGTGTGACGACGCGGACATTCAGCCCCTCCGCCAAAAACAGTTTTCCGTTTTTGATTGCGGCATGCTGGCCTGCAGAGTCGCCATCATAAAGCATCGTGACATATTTCTCATCCGCCAACGTATTGCCCACTGATGGCAACACTCGTTTGAGCAGACGAATCTGTCCGGTTGTAAGTGCCGTGCCACATGGCGCGACTATATTCTCCACACCTGCCTGATGCATCGAAATCACGTCGGCATATCCCTCCACCACATAGCATTTCTGCTTCTTGATGATGGCCTGACGGGCATAGAAAATACCATATAGGTTCTCACTTTTATTATAGACTTCGCTCTCTGGCGGATTGAAGTATTTCGCTACATTTTTGTCGGCTTTCAGTGTGCGGGCTCCAAATCCCACCACCTTGCCGGAAATAGAGTGGATCGGAAACATCACTCTGCCGGCATACTTGTCGTAGGTGCGTGTGCCTGTGTTCACCGTCGCGCCCAACGCCACAAGATGCTCCAACTTGATTCCCTGGCTTAGAGCGGCATTCGTGTATGCCTGATAATCTGCAGGCGAATAGCCAAGATGGAACTTCTTTATTATATCTTCGCGTAGACCTCTATGGACGAAATATTGGTAGCCGACGCTACGTCCTTCCTGGGTCTCACGCATTGTTTTCTCAAAATAATCCTGAAGCCACTGGTTGGCGTCCAACATTTTGTCGCGAAGTGTCTGCTGCTCTTTCTCCTCTGGAGTAAGCTCTTTCTCCACGACTGTGATTCCAAACTTTTTAGCCAGGAAACGGAGTGCGTCGAGGTAGGAAAGATTCTCCATCTTCATGATGAAGGATATGCTGTCGCCTCCTCCACCACAGCCGAAACACTTGCAGATATTTTTAGAAGGAGTGACAATAAACGAAGGCGTCTTCTCATTGTGGAACGGACACAACCCCTTGTATGAGGTGCCCGCACGACGAAGAGTGACATAGTCACCGACTACGTCAACAATGTTTGCCGCCTCCTTGATTCTTTGAATCGTGATATTGTCAATCATCGAAAATATCCTTTGTATATGTTTTGTTCTGCTCGTTGTAGACGCCGAGTAAATCAGACACCATGCCCACCACCGCTATGCTCACCTTCACATTGCTGTCGCACTTCTCCATAATCGAAGCTGAACACTCTCGGATGGTTTTGCCCGTTGTGATCACATCATCTACCACAAGTATATGTTTGCCACAAAAATCCTTCACTTTATCCGTTGCCAGATACTTATTGGCTGTGGAACTTTTGTGTCGCTTTGCATCAATACTGTTGCTCACCACCGTACCTTCGTTGACGAGAAGGTCCGTCCTGACTGGTATTCCCGTCTCCATCTCTATGCCGGCAGCAAGCAGCTCGCTCTGGTTGTATCCTCGCATCTCATATCGCTTGGATGTGATCGGCACCGGCACAACGCAATCGAACTCCCTCGCGTCGACTCGGGCATTTATCATCCTTCCCATCATACGCCCTGCCTCTATGCCATATCTGCGTACGCCTGAATTCTTGATGTTGAGCACAAAACGTGACTCAATATTAGATTTGCGATACGAAAGCAGCGGCATGAAATAGCTGAGCTGGACCTGCGTCATCTCACGTGCCAACGGTGTGAGATCAACGTCGAGCGGAATGAAATCCAAACTATATCTGCACTCTTCACATAATGTTTCCCCTTCCGTCTCCACAACAGCCCCACACGCTCCACATGTGTGCGGATATAATGAACTGACAACCGAGTATTTTATTTTCTTGAAGATTCTAGATAATCTTTCCATCCTTCATCTCAATTACCCTGTCAGACTGTTTTGCAAGAGTCATATCATGAGTGACGATAATCACCGTCAGTCCGAACTCTTCACGGAGATCAAGAAATAGTTTCTGCAACTCATCTCTGTTCTGGCTGTCGAGGCTTCCTGTTGGCTCGTCGGCAAACAGAATCTGCGGTTTGTTGATCAACGCTCTCGCCACCGCCACCCTCTGCTTCTCGCCTCCCGAAAGTTCATTGGGATGGTGCGACGCTCTTTCCGCAAGACCAAGACGAGTGAGCAATTTCGTCGCCTCTTCTTTGCTCTCCGCCTCATCACGGCCTGCAATTAGAGCAGGAATCATCACATTCTCAAGAGCCGTGAATTCAGGAAGAAGCTGGTGAAACTGGAACACGAATCCCAGATCGTCGTTGCGAAGCTTGCACACCTCTTCATGGGAAAGACGTGAAGTGTCTCTGCCAAGTATGGTGACCTCTCCCGAATCCGCAGACGCAAGAGTGCTGACAATCTGCAGAAGAGTCGTCTTGCCGGCACCGCTTGGCCCGACTATAGATACAAATTCGTAACGGCGGATGTCGAAAGAGACATCGTTAAGCACACGAAGGTTGTTGAAACTTTTGCATACTCCCTTAGCGGAAAGAACTATTTCTTGGTTCATATTCGTTGGTTCACTCATTACGCCTTCGTTTTAGACAAAATAGATTCAAGTTCCTTGGTTGAAATATCGTGGATGATTGTGCCATTCTCCGCATACGAGATTTTTCCCGTCTCCTCCGACACTATAATAGCCTGTACATCAAGGCGTTCACTCACTCCAAGAGCAGCACGGTGACGCAGCCCGAACGATTTTGGCACATTCATGTTGTGCGACAACGGAAGGATGCAACCAGCAGCCTTTATCACCTTGTTTCCGATGATCATCGCACCGTCGTGCAGAGGAGAATTTTTGAAGAAAATATTCTCGATGAGACGCGAATTGATCTTGGCTGTTATCTCATCACCTGTGACGATGATGCTCTGCAGGCTCATCTCATTCTCTATCACAATCAAAGCTCCGACCTTCTCGCGAGACATGTTTTTGCAGGCAATCACGATCTGCATGATATCGCTCTCCTCCATTGTCTGCACACGTTGCGTGTTGAGCAGACGAGAAAGGAAATTATTGCCGGAACCGATTCCCGTGAGGAAGTTTCGTATCTCATCCTGGAAAAGCACGATCAAGGCAATCGCTCCCACGTTGACAATCTGGTTGAGCACACCGCCTATCAGCTTCATCTGCAATAAAGAGGTCACGATCATCCATGCCACGATCACCACCAGCACTCCTATGAAAAGGCGGAATGCGGATGTGTCTTTAAGCATTTTATACAGCTTGTATAAGATGATGCCTCCAAGCAAGATGTCTAAAAAATCCACAAACTGGAAAAAGGATGATCCCATATATTCTTCTTTGTTTTGCTGTTGCAATATAAAATCAACAAAAATAAGAAAAAAATGCTAAATGCTAAATGCTGAATGCTAAATTAAATTTGAAATAGGTTGATATTGTCCCTAACGTCTTCCCAGATAGAATTGAAGGCGAGCACGCATAGAATAAGCACAGAGAATGGGAGTTTTAAGAGAAAGTCTTCGACTTTTTTAGAGAGAAAGAGACGGAAAATCAGAACCTATTGTATTGCCTTTCAGGCAAAATTTATGTCATCGTCGCACCATCCCAAGACGTTGTCACGGGTTACTCTCGCTTTGCTCGGTAGCGTCTTTCAGACGATTCTCCAAAACAGCGGACAGGTTTGAAACCTGCCCCTACGACCATGGAATTTATTGACTATTTTGAAAATGTCTATTTTATTTTGATTTATGATACCATGAGCCGAGGATTGTTAAGGGCGGAACGCCCTAACCCCTCCCTCGTGCGAGCCGAAGGCGAGCACATATAAAAAACACATCGGTAGCGTATTTCAGACGATTCTCTCAAACAACGGGCAGGTTTGAAACCTGCCCCTACAACCACCTCCGTATGGCAAAATGCTGTTTTCTGTTTCTACAACTAAAAATGAAGTATCAATTGCCAAACAAGAACATAAATACATTATATTTGCAATCTGAAACTTGCAAATAAAACATGGAGAATATAAAAAGAATAATTCTAACGTTGGTGGTCGTGATGTGCGGTTTGTTCACATCTATGGCTAAAGATCCTCGTTCATCATATTCAAAACATTCGGCTCTACCGAAAGAAAAGACGGGCTTCCGACTCTACGGTGACTTCATGCTCACTGCCGATCTTGCCGACACCACAGGTGAGAAGAAACCTGCGTTCGGATTGTTCGCTACTCCAGGAGCACAGATCACAAACTATTTCTTCGTGGGAGGAAAAGTGGGAGCTATGTATATGCTCAACGACTTTTTCGCATTTCCTGCCGCAGTCAACGTACGATGGACTTTCGGCAGAAAAAACATCCTCACCATAGCCCAGTCTGGCGGTGTGGCTTACTGTGAAGACAAACTATATCCCTACGTCGACTTCTATTTCGGAGGCAGAATTCCTCTGCGTGAAGGCAAATGTCTTGTTTGTGCTTTAGGCTATGCCATCTATCCACAATATAATATGCAGAAAGTGGGAGAAGACGAGACGGAAACTGTCATGCAGGATGGAATAGAGGTGGAATATGTCACAAACGAATCTCCAAGAGAGAGAAAAATCTCTTCATGGGTATCCCCTCAACTCACTATCGCTTATCCGTTCCGTTTCGAGAAGAAAAACAGAATCCGCTATAGAGTGCGTCACTCAAAGCCAAAGGTTGAGACACAGGGCGAGTGTAAGCCAAAATCGGTAAAATCAAAGGATAACGAGAAGTCTAAATCAAAATCTTACGAAAAGATTGAGGACGGCAAAAGAGCAAGACCTGAAAAGACGGATGTGGAGAGATGGAATCCGTAAGATGGTGGATGATGGACGGTGGATGATTGATGATGGATGGTGAATGATTGACGGTGGATGATGGCTTATAGCGGTAGACGGAATTGAATCCTTCGGAGCAGGTGTTGAGACTTTATTTCAACCATTTCACTGATTTGCAACCTTCAAATGCTAATTCTCCAACCTCCACGTTATTCTCGGAATTATCAATTACAATTTCAAGATTGCTACAATATCGAAAAGCCTCTTCTCCGATGCTGGTCACTCCCTCTGGAATATCTATGCTTGTCAAATTGCTACATACAGAAAAAGCAAATGCTCCGATGCTGGTCAAACTCTCAGGAATGTTTATGCTTGTCAAACTGCTGCACCTGTAAAAAGCAGATGCTCCGATGCTGGTCACACCCTCAGGAATCTTAATGCTGTTCAAACTGCTGCATCCATAAAAAGCCTTATATCCGATGCTGGTCAAACTCTCAGGAATGTTTATGCTGGTCAATCTGATGCACCAGCTAAAGGCCTCTTTTCCGATGCTCGTCACCCCCTTTGGAATGTTTATGCTTGTCAAACTGCTGCATCCTAAAAAAGCAGATGCTCCGATGCTGGTCACTCCATCTGGAATTTTAATGCTCGTCAAACTTCCACATCCTAAAAAAGCAGACGCTCCGATGCTGGTCAAACTCTCAGGAATGTTTATGCTGGTCAATCTGATGCACCAGCTAAAGGCCTCTTTTCCGATGCTCGTCACTTTATATATATCTAATCCTATCTGTATTTTCTCTGGGATTGTTATTTTTTCATCCAAATCAGATTCATAACCTGTCACTTCCACTTCCGTATCTGATATTTTCCTAAACTTCAATTGTGTGGATGAGGCTAATTTCGCATCAAAAAAATTATCGAGAAGAAATTCATACCATCCACTACTTACAGGTATAATCAAAACTATTGCCACTATTATCGCTATGATTTTCTTTTTCATCTCTCGTAGGTTTCGTCATTTTTTTATTATCGGATACAAAATTATTAAATTATTCTAATATGGGGAAATGTGAGACGATAAACGGTGGACGGTGGATGATGGACGGTGGATGATGGACGGTGGATGATGGATGGTGGACGGTGGATGGTGGACGGTGGCGGGAATTATTACGATATAAAGACGGAGGTTGATAATTTGTCGTTCAAACAGTTAGAAACGTAAAAGCACCGTCTGCTTCAAAAAAATGATGCTTGACGGCATCTTTTTAATTTTTATCACTAAATTTGCACGCAGTTTCATCAAGACAATACAAATGGGTGGCATTTTTGGTACTATCGGCAAAGAAAGTTGCGTGAAAGATTTGTTCTACGGAACAGACTACAACTCGCATCTTGGCACAAAACGTGGTGGATTGGCAACTCTTTCGGAAAAGGGATTCGTGAGATCTATCCACAATTTGGAAAGCACATATTTCAGAACGAAATTTGAGCCAGAACTTGAAAAGTTCAGCGGCAACTCCGGAATCGGAGTGATCAGCGACACTGATTCTCAGCCAATCATCGTCAACAGCCACCTGGGAAGATTCGCCGTGGCGACTGTAGCGAAAATCAATAATCTTAAGGAAATAGAGGGAGATCTGCTCAACCGTATGCACCACTTCGCTGAATTCAGCGGTGGCGACACCAACCAGACTGAGCTTATCTCAATGCTTATCACAGAAGGAAAGAATTTTGTAGACGGAATTGAACGCGTCTACAACACTATCAAAGGCTCATGCACAATGCTCCTTCTCACTGAGAAGGGTATCATCGCAGCCCGCGACAAATATGGCCGTCTTCCTCTTGTGATCGGAAAGAAAGAGGGCGCGTATGCAGTGACCGGAGAGACGGTGGCATATCCCAACTTAGGCTACGAGCCTGTCTACAATATCGGCCCAGGCGAAATCGTGCTTATCACAGCCGACGGATTCGAACAGCTGCGCAAGCCAGAGAAGAAGATGCAAATCTGCTCATTCTTGTGGATCTACTACGGTTACCCACCTTCAACATACGAGGATATCAACGTAGACGAGTTCCGTGTAAAGAGCGGTCTGCTTATGTCGAAGGACGACGAAGTTAAGCCAGACTATGTGGCGGCTATTCCAGACTCTGGTATCGGCCACGCGCTTGGTTACTCCAACGGTCTTGGTGTGCCATACCGTCGCGCCATCGTGAAATATACTCCTACTTGGCCACGCTCATTCACTCCTACCAACCAGAAGATGCGTGAACTTGTGGCAAGCATGAAGCTTGTGCCAAACAGAGCCCTTTTAAAAGACAAAGTGGCTATGTTCTGCGACGACTCAATCGTCCGCGGCACACAGTTGAGAGACAATGTCAAGGTGCTATACGACTACGGAGTGAAAGAGGTGCACATGCGTATCAGCTGTCCGCCATTGCTTTACGGATGTCCGTTCATCAACTTCTCAGCTTCTAAATCAGTGCTTGAGCTGATCACTCGCCGTATAGTGAAGGAGCTTGAAGGTGGCGACATGGATGCCCACATTGACGAGTATATCACTCCTGGCACAGCACGCTACAACAAGATGGTGGATGAGATCCGCACTCGTTTGGGAATGGATTCATTGAAGTTCAACACTCTTGAAAACATCATCGAGGCAATAGGTCTTCCTAAGGAATGTGTCTGCACACACTGTTTCGACGGAAGCAGCTACGGACACGAATAAAATCTTAATTAAGAATTAAGAGTTAAAAATTAAGAATTAGCGACCGTTGGGATTTCCATTCCAACGGTTGTTTTTTTTCATTTTGTTTCACCCCTTCGGGGTTCCCGTCGCGCGCGTCGTCCACAAAACAGGGGTTGAAACCCCTGCCTAAGAGGTGACGCCCATTCTGGGCTACATTTCCATGATCGTAGGGACAGGTTTCAAATCTACCCGCAATATTAAAAATGCGGATGGTTAAGGACACATGTTTGATAGATATTGGCTCTAACCCCTCCTTCCTAATGCGAG
>OCTX014523007.1_pt1 | contig 47789 bp, 48 predicted proteins | sample 1539691 | NCBI WGS metagenome assembly OCTX01 (sample SAMN02144231, study PRJEB22623) | gut metagenome | biome: sheep rumen | host: Ovis aries | place: New Zealand
AATGTATGAAACTGTATTCTTTGATGCTAAAGAGCTTTCGTGGCTACAAGGGAGAGACAACTGTGCAAGAAAACTGCTTGAAGAAGGCCACAAGGAAATCCAGTAGAGCGAATGCTATAATGAATATGGATACCCTTCATACATAGACAGATTTTGTATTTTAAGCGATTATAACTGAATGACGGAGAACGAGAGTCATATTGTACAGGAAGAGATGAAGGAAGAGGAACTCCAGGAGCAGCGAGTTGATTTCTTTTCTTATTATCGTCGTCTGAGGAGTAACTATTTCTCAGATACTGAGACGATATATGAAACGAAATTGACCAAGGAGGTTTTTGATCTCAAATTGCAACAGCTCTCCCAAGATAAAAAGCAGTCGGAGTTTGAAAACTTCATATTAGCGGTAGCCGCCAGACAGATTACTCCTAATATCAAGCCTCAGACCGGTCCTGATGGTGGAGGTGACGGTAAGGTAGATGGAGAGACTTATCCCGTTGACAATGCTGTTTCAGATAAATGGTGGGTGTCTGATGGATGTACCGGTGATCAACGATGGGCCATAGCAATAAGTGTTCAGAAGAAGTGGCAACCCAAGGTTGAAAGCGATGTTGATAAGGTTGTCAAAACAGGTAGGGGATATACAAAATTTCTGTTTTTCACTAACCAGAAAATCAAATCGAGTGTTCGTCTTTCTAAGGAAGATGAACTGACAAAGAAGTATGGTATAACAATTAGCATCTTCGATGGAACTTGGTGCTCCTTTGTTGTCTTTGAACAAGGTTGTCTGGACGTTGCCCTTGATAAACTTAACTTTTCTGAAGAATATCGTAAGAAAACGGTCATAGAAGGGCCTCTTGATAAAAAGCGCAGAGAGCAATTGAATGCTTTGGAAAAAGGCTTTTTTACGCGCAATATAGCAAAATTTGATACGGATTATGTTGATGATTTGATAGATGCCTGTCTTTTGAGCAGATGTTTGGAGCTTCCACGTCAGGAAACCGAAGGACGCTTCCGTCGTGCGTTGAGGGAAGCAAAAGTCCATGGTTCATCAATACAAACGTTCAATATTATCTATAACCATGCTTGGACTTCTTTTTTCTGGTTTAACGACATAGAAGCAACCTATTCTGATTATCTGGAACTAAAAGAATATACGGATAAGTATCCAACCATTCATACCATCGAGAGACTAACCAACATTGTTACTAATCTGGAGAATGTCACTCGTTTGGAGCTATTTGACTTCGACAAGTTAGAACCCGAAATCTTGTATATAAAGGAGCTGCGAAATAGAGAAGGACTATCATCAGTATGCCAACTCTTTCTTGACTTATACATTTCAGAGCATCGACTGTTACAGCTCATCGAACAAGACGATAATCTTTCGGAAGAAATAAAACACCTGTCAGACCTGCTGGAAGAAAGTGCTCACTATCCAGAGATTGGTTTCAGTGCACAGTTCCAGATTGTCGAAATGTTGGGCCGTTTGATTACCGACGAGCCGGCTTTTGAGGAACTTGTGGATAAATTGGCAAGCATAACATCTTCACGAGAGTCTGCGATTCAGGGCGCCATGGTTCATTTTACACGCGCTCAGGCACTGATGGAAAAGAATAGCAATGTCCCTGCAATCAAGCATTTGGGGCACTGCGTCCAGGCTTTCGTAAAAGATGGATGTGAAAGTGAGTATGTTAAGTCGTGTGGATACATGGGTATTGCTCTTTACAATGTGGAACTGCCATATAGTGCTGAAGCTTATTTGATAAAGGCCGCATCGGTACTCGTCAAAGAGTTCTATACGAATGGAACCATCTCACACTTGCTCATTACTTTATTATCCAAATTATGTGAGATAGAGCTGATGCTTGGTCGTCTTGTCATGTATCTCAATTGGAGAGAACTCCTTTATGTTATATCTCATAATGGCGAGGAATATTTAAAGAAGGAGTTTATTGAAAGAGATTTGACCGAAGATAGTGGATGGGCCTGCCATTTGGCAGCTTCTGATATTAGCACTCCTGAAGTATCATTGCTGCCAGCTATATTTGAGAGATGCGATATGCCTATATCAGCGAACTATCTTAAGTATGCTCTTGGGTATAAAGAAGAGGTAGATCGGACATATATAAATGCTGTTAATGATAATTGGACAGAGTTGTTGTTACAACAGCCAATCCATCAGCAATTTATCGGGGAATTCAATATTGCTACAGATGGTAATGTCTGTTTAAGTACACTTGTACATAACTGCAGATTCGTAGTCAGTTATGAGAACTCGGTAGAGAATCAACTCGTTGCTGAGACATTTTTAGCGTCTGTAGAGACTCTTCTTTCAACTTTCGAAAATTTTGATCTTGTCATTTTGACGAAAGAAATCAAGGTTGATATAATAGAGACAAAGGAATCCTCATCAATGTCGCAAGGAGCTTCAAATTCTGCTTTTCTGTTCCATGTTAATCATTCGAAGTTGTCAGACAAAGAATATTGGGAATGCTTTTCTTTCTTTATGGCTTATTTCTTCACGCAGAGTACGGCATCAAAAGAACAAGATGTTGAGCAGCTAATAAAGGATCGCCATGAGAAAGAGAAGATAATGGATCGAGTATCATCTCTGATGGTTTTGTATCAGTCTGTTTATTCTGTGTTAGGCAATAAGTTTAAATATTCCATTAGTAAGTGGAAACGAGACAACGATGAAGTATATCCTTGTCGCTCTACGTCGAGCAGAGGTGTAGCATCCAGCAAGCATACATCTCCCCAGCAGAATATGTCTGTCTATACCATTTCAGAAAATATGCAATGGTGGAATGAATCCGGGTGGTCTGGTCTTGGCTTCCTTTATGACCATTATTTTCAAAAGCCACCCATATTGGCTCTTCTCTTCAAAGATATTAACAACGGTAATAAAATCATTAACGAATTAAGGCAGATGCTATCTCCTGCTAATTCTGGCTTTGAAGTTCAACTGATTAAAGGGGTAGATAAAGACCATCCTTCATGGTATCGGGTGTGCTTGACCCCAAAGGTTCCTGATTCAAGTATTAGTGAGGGACGATATGTGACAGTCATGTGTCGCAAACACTTGATGACACCTAACAACTCACAAAATCTATACGCATTCGAACGTGAATACAAAAAATACGGGAAGTGTCGCCTGTTGGCTCTCGCTTTCGATGATAGTAAGGGTGTTGTTGGAGAAGTAAATCTTAGAGAGTCTTTCGAGTTTGACAGTGTTGTTATCGTTGATGCATGGCGTGTCTCTATAAAAGATTCTTGTCGATATGCCTTTGAGTGGGATGATAATCCCATCATTCCTGCATCTGGGGCTCAATCTGCTCCGATTTTAGAACTTCTGGAGACTTTGCGTGAAGTGCAAAAGAAAATGAGTTGAATTTGCTATTAGTATAATATGTTAGACAAACAAAGTAAAATATACGTTGCAGGGCACAATGGACTTGTGGGATCTGCTATTTGGAACAACCTGCTGCAGCGAGGATATTCAAACCTCGTGGGGCAGGAGTCATAAGAAACTGGACTTGACGGATCAGATGGCTGTTAGGAAGTTCTTCGATGAAGAGCGCCCCGATGCCGTGGTGCTGGCTGCAGCCTTTGTGGGTGGCATCATGGCTAACTTGCTGTATCGAGCTGACCTCAGCGAGATCCGTAACTGCCATATCAATGTTGGTACAGGCAAGGAGTTGACTATCCGTGAGCTCTCAGAACTGGTTGTCAAGGCCGTAGGCTTTGAAGGCGAGGTGGAATTTGATGCATCTAAGCCCGATGGCACCATGCGCAAGCTCATCGATGTCTCCAAGCTCCACTCTTTGGGGTGGCGCCACCAAATAGATATTGAACAAGGAGTTCAAAAACTATTTGATTGGTACCAGGAGAGTTTGGAGAGTTAGTCTTCATCAGCAGTTTTCATCCTTCAGACCTCTGACATCAGACATCAATAGGTGTTTATCCGAGGCTTTGCCACCGATAAGATTATACAATGACTTACGCGGATTCAATATGGGTGAAAACCCTCGAATTACATTCAGATAGTCTGCAAAACAGGGTAGACTCTCTGCAAGGCAAACTGGATGTTTTACAGGAAAAGACAAATTTCTTGTCTAATATAATAGAGACAGCAAACGATGGTGTTAGCAATCAGTTGTCAGCCACGAACAATTTGCTAGCTTTAGTTGCAGTAATTGTTACAATTGCTGCCATATGGCTGGGTATACTTATTGAGAAAAGAAAGCGGCAAATTGAAAAAATGGCAGAAACCATTGATTTAAAAAAGAAAGCAGTCGAAGGATTGGCAAGTACGATTGATGGGAAAAAGCAAGAAGTTGAATTATTAGCAAAAACGACAGAAGATCTTGATAAGAAGATTCATAGCGATATAGCAGGCTTATATAATGATCTTCGTAAAGAAGAAACAAAAACTTTATTCCAACGTATTGCAAAGGAACCGCTTGATATTGATAATCTCGCACAATTACTTTTGGCAAGAGAAGTAGATCCTGAGAATTTCACATTGCTAAAGCAAGCTTTCCTAAAATTGCAGGAAATACCTAAAGTAGAAGATAAGATAGACTTGGAGAAAGGAATACTTAGAATAAAGACTGATACTAATCATTCTTTCATGCTTCAATTCTTTCAGCACTTCTTTTATCAGTCATTAAAAGATGATGATATAAGACCAGCCTTTGTTGATAATTTTAAAAATGTTTTCGATAATGCTTTTGAAAGCGATATAATAAGGGCCACAGATGGGCTATGCAGGGCCCTCACAGATGCTGATTCGACTTTTGACAAGATAGAGGTACTTACAGAATTCCTGAAGGCAATTAATGATAGCAAATTTAGCAAATTTGATATTATAAGAGAAATATTACAGGAGAAAGTTACACCTCAGACACTTTTGCAAAGTTCAATAGAACGATGTAAGGCTGATAGTGCCTACTTGTCTCTGTTTGGTATCAATCAACCTGAGGGTAGCGAAACCCCACTAAAGAAGAGCTGACAAAAGAAGAGTTAATTAATGAATTCCAATATTATAAACCATTTTTTATGATAGTTCGAATATTTACATTGTGTGATGGTGCATACAATTACAATGGTAAACTAACCATAGTAGGGACTGTAGATAATATAAAGGTTCAGAAAGTACCAGAAAAAGCAAGTGTTGGATTAGCTGCGAAAATTGAGTTCCCACCCCAAGAGAGTGGAGATAAACAAATTTTTTTTAGATTTAAGGACTCTAACAAAAATCTAATAGTGCCGGAGCTTAATGTTCAGACGAAAACTGAAAAGCGAGGTGAAACAATGAGCTTGGTAATCGCGGGAAATGTAAGCGGACTTGATATTAAAGAAGTTGGAAATTATACTGTTGAGATGTCTGTAAATGACGAAGTTGTCACCCTACCGTTTAAAGTTGTGAAGTAGAAGATGGGATTACGATTGTTTAATAAAAAGGCGCAGACTCTAGTATCTACACCATCATTTAACCCTTTGGGAGATACTTCTGTATCATTAAGAGCATCCGTGATATCAGGTGATGAAGTGGAGAAAGTTGACTTACAAGACACAATATCCGCTTGTGATTTTGATATGGATTTAAAGTATTGGGAACGCGAAACATCAATGATGTCTGTCAATAACTTCGATAATGCTCATTTTGACTCAATTGTAAAGATGGGAGAAGATGCAGTTCCTTTTATTTATAAAAAATTGCAAGAGGGTCCAACTCAATTGGTTCATGCGCTAGAACTTATTTATCCAGATAAAGTACCATACAAGGGATTTGTTTCGTTAAACCAAGCAAGAAGGTTATGGTTAAGGATTTTGAAGAAGCAAAAAAGGAACTGAAACAGATTTTTACAGGTCTTAAAAGAGATGGAAGGTTTCTACCTACAAGCAATAAAAATTTGGACTACAATTGTATTGCATGGGCAATGAGGTTAAGTGACAGATGGGTGGATATACAACAAACAGCGGGCCATTGGTGGCCAGGTGAGATAACCCCTCAGTCAGCGACACAACAAGGACTAAAAGATGCTTTTAAAGCACTTAAGTTTAAAGAAACAACAAACCCGAAACCAGAGAAAGGATATGATAAAGTAGCTTTGTATTATAATCCATATACAAATTATTGGTCCCATGCAGCACGAATAATAGAAGAGCATTTGTATCATAGTAAAGTAGGAGGTTTATGGGATATACATCATAGCGATGGTAACGTGTTGCATATTAATAATCCCAAATATACATATGGCTTCGTTTATGGGTACATGAAACGACCTAAGTATCTAAGGTACTATAGTTTGTATTTGAGTATGAAACTGATAGGAGATAAAATAGCAAATGAGTTTAGGGCATTAATTTAGACTTCTCTTAAGCAGTATAGATTGCCCATACCCCCTGACAAAAAACTACAATATAAAAATATGATTTTTGAATGTCAACCACTGCTGAATATATAAAAAATCATAAGTATCGGGGCAGGCTCTTATCAGGGCCTCTCATAAAAATGAAAAAGGTTCAATAACCTGATAATCCTGCACCTTTTCAAACAAATAGAAAAACGCCTTGACTCCTCCTTTGTGTCTCCTGAACTTTGCCCACCAGAAGACTGACAGGCATAGAGGTATCGTTGTTGAATCAAACGCAAATACTTTGCCTTTTAGCTTGAAAATGTCTGTCGCACGTTTGCTGCGAGCAAGGTCCATCATGTAGAAAGCGAACTCTTCGAAGATGCGATAGTCTCGACTCTGATTGGCTGTGGCGAAGGTGGTCTTTGGGATGGGCTTCCTGCCAAGACCAAGATGGTAACACTTGGACTCATGAGCCTCCAAAACGGTTATCAGGTCACGCAAGCTTTCGCGATTACCAAGTTGTCCAAACATCAGAGCAAGGAGTTGGTTCCAGCAAGTGAAGTGCTTAACATAACGGTCACCAGAGTATTTGCGAGCCAAATAGTTGAAGTGATTCCTGTCGATAAATGCCACCAGCTGAGCAAAAACGTATTTGTTTTGATTCATATGCGATCTGTTGTTTTGACCGCAAAGATACAAAATCAAATCCGTTGACTTGCAAAACTGCTCATAAAAGACTGAATATCAATTATTTCAAAGAACGATTAGTCCACTTTAACGGGACAGTAGTGAGGTTACAGAAGACTATACATCACTGTACAGAGAGAAGAGATAGAAAGAGAGAATAAAGTATTTTAGAAATCAAAAACTATGTATGCTAACAAAGATATAATAGGGACAAGAGGAGAGATGCTTGCATCGAGCATCCTGATGACTGACGAGGTGTTTTATGTTCTCTTACTTGGGGGCAAAGTTCCTTCGTTTGATCTTTATGTAGAGATTAATGATAACAATATACCTTTTCCTATGCTAATACAGGTTAAGACAACTAGTCAGCAAGATAGATATAACAGCAACAGTATTAAAACCCCAGTAGATGATAAGACAGTAATAGAACTGGCCTTGAAGCCTATTCCAACTTATGTAGCCGGTTTTGATATGACGGATAATATATTATATGTCGCACCTGTTTTTTCGGGGAAGGAGCATTATCCATCAATACCGCTCACTCATAAGATCGAACTGAATAATCCGATAAATGCTGTTTTAGAGTTGAAAAAGTTGAAAGATGATGTTATCAACTTTTTTAAGAACGGTAAAGTAGATATCCAGGGGTACAAACAATCATATCAAACGCAGTTATGAAAGAATATATCTCTAAAATAAGGAATATCCAGCTTGTAGCCTCATTTTTGCTGCAGCTTGAGCCTGACTTGCAAATATTTCAAGCTCATAGTGACGTGGTGGATCTATTTGCTGAATTGCCAGTGGATAAGGCTCGTTTTGCTATTGTTACTTGGCCTTCTAAAGTCATAACTTCTGAGAATATAAAAGACTATGTACATCATATTGTTGAAAGGATTTCCGAAATAGATGGATGTCCACTGATAATAGCTCATTATGATGTGGAGTGCGGACTAATGGCAGACTTTCTTGTAAAGTGGAATTTTGGAGAATTTGAGTTACTTACAAATCCACAACTTAAGATCCTGTCTCAGGATAATATCAGGGATTTCTTTTTTGAAATCAGGCGACAAGACTGTCAAATCCGAATGTTAGAAGACAAGCACCTTAGAGTTGTAAAGAAGATAATTCTAAACGAAGATAGAAACGGTAATCAATGTAATTCAGAATGGATTTATTTAAGAGAGTTTACACCAGAGTATAAAATGAATCCTAAACCCGTTGCGAGTGAACAAGAAAGATTCAAGAGATATCTTAATGGACAGCCACAAGACGAATACCCCCATGATTTGCTTGATGACAAGATTGCAGAAGCTGTTCAATCGGTTTATCCGAACGTTCAAGTACATAATAGTCTATTAGCTACAGCTACAGATTATCGCCAGCTGTTAAAATATAGGAATTATCAGAAAGACTATGCAGAATTCAGGATTCTACCCGACATAAATAGTATTCCCATTGAGCAATATCCGCGAATGGGTAAAATTGATGGGATGAGGTTTGTTGTTGATATATTTATGATGATGCGCCCCAGGAATGCCTTTGCTAACGAAGGATTTAATTTGACATTTCCGTTAATGGGGTGGTTTGATACGTTAAATAAACTTGTGTCAGAACTACATACATTACATAGATTAAGTGAGATAATTAAATAGTTAACGATATAGAGTAATGTTCAACCTAGATAAGTTCATCTCCGACTTTGTAACAAAGCGCCCTGTTAGCATGTTTGCTCCAGATGTTGAGGCAAACAAAAAGACGCTTAGCGAAGAAATAAAAGATAAGAAAGTCTGTGTCATTGGTGGTGCTGGCTCTATTGGCTCTAGCTTTATCAAGGCTATCTTGCGCTTTGAACCAAAGAACGTAGTAGTCGTTGATCTTAATGAGAACGGCCTCGCAGAGTTGGTAAGAGACGTTAGAAGCACTAATGGCCTGTATGTTCCTGATGAGTTCCGCTGCTATACTCTTAATTTCGCAGATCCGATCTTCGAACGTATTTTCCGTGAAGAAAAAGGTTTCGACATCGTGGCTAATTTCTCTGCTCATAAACATGTGCGTAGCGAGAAAGACCGCTATAGTGTGCAGGCATTGATTGAGAATAATGACATCAAGGCGAAAAAACTGATGGATTTGCTGATGGTGTATCCGCCAAAGCACTTCTTCTGCGTCTCTACCGATAAGGCCGCCAACCCCGTGAACATTATGGGTGCCAGCAAACGCATCATGGAAGATTTAGTGATGGCTTACAATAAGTATTTCAAGGTAACCACAGCCCGCTTTGCCAATGTCGCTTTCAGCAATGGCTCATTGCCAGACGGTTGGATTCACCGCTTGCAGAAGAAGCAGCCTTTGGCAGCCCCAAGTGATGTGAAACGTTATTTTGTTAGTCCTGAAGAGTCTGGTCAGATTTGTATGCTGGCCTGTATCTTAGGAAATCCGGGCGAGGTATTCTTCCCGAAGTTGGGCGAAGACCAAATGCTGACGTTTAGTAGCATTTGCGATAAGTTTGTTACTGCGAATGGGCTTGTGAAAGATCCATGCTGCAGCGACGATGAAGCCAAACACAAGGCCGCTGCACTGAGTTGGGATGAAAATAAGTATCCCACTGTTTATTTTGGATCTGATACAACTGGAGAAAAGGCATATGAAGAATTCTACGTGCCTGGTGAAAAGATAGATATGCAACGCTTCGAAGCTCTGGGTGTTGTGGAGCAAACTACTCGTCATGACATGGCCGAGGTCAATGCTTTCTTCCAGAATCTCGAAGCCATCTTTGCCAAAGACGACTTCACCAAAGCTGAAGTGGTCGATGCTATTAAACAATTCTTGCCCAATTTCCAACATGAGGAAATGGGTAAAAATTTGGATCAAAAGATGTAGCGCAGCGAGAGCAATACCAAGCTTGCTTGTGTATTGCCGTGTCGTGATACATCTCGACAAAGTCAAGACAATATTATGCAATTCAAAAAAATAACCGACTTCATTCACGACCTCTACGGAGGTGGAGACTTTGTACCCTTAGCTGTCCCTGTATTTATTGGCAATGAAAAGAAATACCTCAATGAATGTATCGATACTACTTTTGTAAGTAGTGTAGGAAAGTTCGTAGATCGCTTTGAAGAGGATACTGCCAGATATACAGGTTGTAAACGTGCTGTGGTGTGTGTAAGCGGAACCAATGCGCTCCATATGTCTCTGATGCTTGCTGGAGTTCAGAGAGACGATGAGGTCCTGACTCAGGCTCTGACATTCATTGCGACCTGTAATGCCCTGAGTTATATTGGTGCTCATCCTGTCTTTATAGATGTTGACAAAGATACGATGGGCTTATCACCGGTTGCTGTGCGGGAATGGCTTGCCAAAAACTCTGAGCAGAGAAATGGTGAGTGCTATAATAAGCAAACTGGTCGTCGGGTTAAGGCTTGCGTGCCGATGCATACCTTTGGCCATCCTGTTCATCTGGACGAATTGGTCGAAGTGCTCAAGGAATACCACATTGAGTTGGTCGAGGATGCGGCAGAGAGTATCGGTTCCCTCTACAAAGGCAAACATACAGGAACTTTTGGTAAGGTAGGCGCTTTAAGCTTTAATGGTAATAAGACCATTACCACTGGTGGTGGTGGTATGATGCTTTTCAATGATGAAGAGCTTGGCGCCTTTGCAAAACATATCACAACACAAGCTAAGATTCCTCATCGTTGGGAGTTCCGCCATGATCATATTGGTTACAATTATCGAATGCCAAATATCAATGCGGCTTTGGGCTGTGCTCAGTTAGAGCATATTGAAGAATATGTTGCAAGCAAACGTGAAACAGCCAGGGCATACGAGGAGTTCTTCAAAGACATTCCGGAAATAGAGTTCTTTGTGGATACGCCAGATACACGGAGTAACTATTGGTTGAATGTCGTTATTCTCAAAGATAAAGAAGCTCAACTTGACTTCTTGGAATATACCAATGACCATGGTGTGATGACTCGCCCAATTTGGGAACTGATGAATCGACTCCCGATGTTTGAAAACTGCGAGAACGATGGATTAAAGAATACGATTTGGTTTGCAGATAGAGTTGTGAATATCCCCTCAAGTGTCCGAATAAAGGCATGAAGAAGAAAGTTTGTGTTATTACTGCTGCTCGTTCTGAATACGGGTTGATGCGGTGGATTATAGATGCGATTTACCATGACGATGCACTTGAACTTCAACTCGTGGTGACTGGAGCGCATATGTCTCCAGAACAGGGATTAACCTATAAGTTTATAGAAGAGGATGGATATCCTATTACAGAGAAAGTACCAATGCTTTTGTCAAGTAATGATGAAGTAAGTATAGCAAAATCAATGGGAGTTTGCTCTATTTCTCTGGCAGATACTTTTAAAAGATTACAACCAGACATAATTGTTGTTTTAGGAGATCGTTATGAGTTGTTACCAATTGTTAGTACGGCTTTAGTGATGAGAATTCCTGTTGCACATATAGCGGGTGGAGATGTTACTGAAGGAGCTATTGATGATGAGATAAGGAATGCTGTAACCATGATGTCATCTATTCATTTTCCTGGAGTGGAAGCAGCAGGGAATAATATCCACAGAATGTTAGGAACATATAAAAATGTCTATGCTGTGGGAGAAGTAGGGTTAGACAGTTTTAATCGTCTGGAGTTATGGGATAAGAGTGAAACTGCCAAAAACTTAAACCTTGATTTAAATCAGAGATGGTGCTTGATAACTTTACATCCAGAAACCAAATTATCACTTGATGAAAATCTCCAGATGGTCAATAATTTGTACAACGCGATGAAATGCTTAGAAGGTGTTCAATTTATTATAACGAAAGCCAATGCAGACTTCGGAGGCTTACAGATCAATGAATATTGGGAAAAGGCTATTCGGATGTGCCCACAGAAGATGCAATTATATCCATCATTAGGTCAGCATCGTTATTTGAGTTTTATGAAGCATGCAGATATGGTTGTAGGGAATTCATCTAGTGGTATTGTAGAGGCGCCTTTTTGGGGTACACCGGTTGTTAATATTGGAGACAGACAAAAAGGTCGTCATATTTGTAAGAATGTTATATGTTGTGGACGATCAGAGAATGAAGTAACTGAAGCCTTGAATAAAGCAATGGTTTCTGAAAGGAGGATAGATAAATATTGGGGAGATGGACACTCTTCAGAGCGAATTGTTGAAAAGATAAAGGTTTATCTGAATGCTTAAGACACCATATTATATCATAGATTTGAAGAAGTTAGAGAAGAATCTTTCTGATTTGCGACAGTCATTTACTGCTTTGTGGCCAAATTTTGTGGTTGGCTATTCTTTCAAAACAAATAATCTGCCGTGGACTGCCAGTTGGATGAGGTCTCAACAGGTATTAGCAGAAGTGGTCTCAACACCAGAATATGAATTGGCTAAGTATGTTGGCTATGAGGATGGTCAAGTTATTATCAATGGCCCATGTAAGGGCTATGAGACAATGGATAAGATCCTTAGAGCCGGTGGAGTCGTTAACTTGGATAATTTTCAGGAAATAGTTTATATACAAGACCGTCAGTCTGATTATCCCAACGAAATTAAGGTGGGTTTAAGAATCAACTTCGATTTGGAGACAGCTTGTCCGGGGGAGACTATCCCGGGAAAGGAACCAGGGAGATTTGGTTTTAATCTTGAGAATGGTGATTTCGAAAAAGCGGTTAATCTCCTTAAAGAAATACCGATTGTAAAGGTGGTCGGTATCCATGCACATCATAGCACGCGAACCAAGAGCCTTGGTATATTCAAGGCTATTACAACAAAGGCATGCGAATGTGCAACTTTATGTGATGAATTGGAGTATATTGATTTGGGTGGTTGTTTGTTTGGCGACAAACCTGGTGCACCCACATTCGATGAATATGCACAGACTATCGTATCTGTACTTAATCAATATCACATACCATCTTCGGTGAAATTGATAATAGAACCCGGTGCAGCTCTCATAGCATCACCTGTTTCATACGTATGTAAGGTGATAGGCACCAAAGATATCAAGGGTGTGAGATTGGTTTATACTGATGGTTCCATCAAGCATATTGCGCCTCAGATGAATGCTATCAAGTTTGGATATACTGCAAATTGTTCTTCATCCAATATCATCAATAGGCAAGTCGTTTCTGGTTATACATGTATAGAGATGGATAGGTTCTTGGATATTGTAAATCAGAAGGAACTTTGTGTAGGCGATAAAGTTACTATTCACAATGTAGGTGCTTATACGATGTCATTAGCCCCATTGTTTATTGAATATTTTCCAGCTGTCGTTGTGAAAGATGGAGATGCCCATCAGGTTGTACGTGAACACTGGTCAACTGAAGATTTTACTCAAAAGAATAGTATTAATTTATGAATCTCCTCATTTTAAGCCCCGGCCGTAGGGTAGAGATTGTCGAATACTTCAAGGAAACCTTCCATGCTGCAGGCAGAAAGGTTTATACCCTTGATATGAGTCCTTATGCTCCCGCATTATATTCGGGTGATGAGTATTTTTGTGTCGAGAAGAATTTTAATAATTTGGGTGCGTATATTGATACTGTTCTGGATATATGCAAGGTGAAGGACATTACATCAGTTTTGACGTTGATAGATCCGGAGCTTGTACTTCTTTCAGATTATAAGGAGAAGTTTGAGGCTCAGGGAATTAAGTTGATCTTGAGTGATTTAAACTTTATCAAGCAGACTTTCGATAAATTCGGCTTTTATAATACCTATAAGGACACAATCAAATTAGTTGAAACAGTTGGTTCGTACGAAGATGCCATTGAAAAAGTCAATAGTGGGGAATGGTCATATCCTCTCTTTGCTAAATTGAGGGATGGAAGTGCCAGTATTGGTATTAAAAAGATTGCCGCTCCAAGTGATTTTGAAGGTGTCAAGGAGAATAAACAATATATCTATCAGCCTTTTATAGATGGAACCGAGTATGGTGTTGATGTTTACTTTGATATGATATCTGGAGAGCTAGTATCTGTTTTTATGAAGAAGAAAATAGCCATGAGAGCAGGTGAAACAGACAAAGCAATATCAGTGAAATCTGAAAAAGTATTAGTTGAAATTAAAAAGCTCCCAAAAATTAAGGGCTTATATGGCCCTATCGATGTTGATGTGTTTGTAAGCATTGATGGCGATGTGTTTATCAATGAGATAAACCCAAGATTTGGAGGAGGCCATCCTCATGCATACGGTTGCGGTATCAACTTTATGAAGTTGATACTTAACAATTTGGAAGGGAAGATAAATGAACCTGTCTTTAATAATTATAAGGAAGGTGTTATGATGTTGAAATATAATGGTTTATTATTCCGTGATACCAATGAGTAAGGTTTATATAATAGCAGAGGCAGGCGTTAATCATAATGGTGATAAGCATCTTGCCTTTAAACTATGTGATGTTGCTAAAGAAGCAGGGGCGGATGCTGTGAAATTCCAGACTTGGAAAACCGAGAAGATAGTAACCAAGAGTGCTACCTTGGCAGAATATCAGGAGAATAATATCTCCGATAAAGGAGCATCCCAATATGAGATGCTGAAACAACTTGAGCTCAGTTATGATGACTTTTTAGAGGTCAAAGATTATTGTGATCAAATAGGCATCCAATTCCTGTCAACTCCAGATACTGAGGAAGATATGGACTTCTTGTTAGGATTGGGTATTCCTGTTTTGAAGATTGGATCAGGAGAAGTAACGAATATCCCATTTCTGCGTGCTATAGGAAAAAGACGGCAGAAAGTCATCCTTTCTACAGGTATGTCGACACTTGCAGATGTTGAGAAGGCATACCATACATTGATGGAAAGTGGAGCGAAGGAAGTCTCACTCCTGCATTGTACCACCAATTATCCATGTCCATATAATGAAGTGAATCTACAGGCCATGCAAACATTGAAAGCTGCATTTAAGTGCCAAGTTGGCTATTCTGATCATACTATGGGAATAGAAGTTCCTATAGCTGCAGTAGCCATGGGAGCAGAAATAATAGAGAAACATTTTACATTGGATAGGAACATGGAAGGTCCCGATCATAAGGCTTCTCTTGATCCTGAAGAGTTAAAACAGATGGTAATATCCATTCGTAATATTGAGCAGGCAATGGGGGATGGCATTAAGCGGCCTAATGCATCAGAACAAAAGAACGCCGAAGTTGTTCTGAAAAGGATCATTGCAAAGAAACCTATAAAGAAGGGAGATGCTCTTGGCGAGGATAATTTAGCACTTCTGCGAAATTCTGAGGGGATACCTGCAAAATACTGGGATTTGATTGCAGGAAAACCTGCTAAGAAAGATTATACAGAAGACGAACCAATAGAATTGTGATGAAAAGTTTATTTCTGATTACAGCAAGAGGTGGCAGTAAAGGGATTCCTCATAAAAATATTAAACCTTTAAACGGGAAACCACTCATATATTACGCAATTGATGTGGCTCGTCAGTTTGTTGAAGATGAGGATATTTGTGTTTCAACAGACGGAGACGATATCATTAAAACGGTAGAAGATTATAATCTTAAAGTGCTATTCAAACGTCCTGCGGAGTTGGCGTCAGATACTGCAGGTAGTTATGAAGTAATACTTCATGCTGTACAATACTACGAGGCATTAGGTCGGCTATATGATAATATTGTGCTATTGCAACCAACTTCGCCATTCAGGACGAAGGAGGATGTTGAAATGTGTCTGTCTAAATACGATTCAGATTGTGACATGGTGGTGTCTGTAAAACCGGCAGCGTCAAATCCCTATTATGATATCTTTGAAGAGGACGTTAATGGTAACCTTGTTATCTCGAAAGGAGATGGTAAAATCACCCGTCGTCAGGAAGCTCCCAAATGTTACGAATTTAATGGTGCCGTTTACGTTATAAATATTGATTCACTAAAGTCACGACATATGAGTGATTTTAAGAAGGTCAAGTTCTGTGAGATGAGTGAGATTCATTCTGTTGATCTTGATACCATGCTTGATTGGAAATATGCAGAGTTGCTAATTCAGGAAGGACTTGTATGAATAAACATATTATAAGCAAAGATAAGACATTGCTTGAAGCGTTGTCGCAAATCAATGATCTGGCTCCAGAACCATTGGTCCTCTTTGTTGTTGACGAAGAGCAACGGATGGTTGGTACACTGACTGATGGGGACTCTCGCCGCGCTTTAATTGCAGGTGCATCTGTTAACGATAAGGCAGAAATGATTATGCATCGTGGTTTTAACTATATGCGAGACGATGATATACAGAATGTTTTAGAACTTCGACATCAGAAAGAATTGTTGATGAAGCTGGTACCGATTTTGGATGCTGAAAAGCATATAGTGGACATCATCAATCTGGAGAAGTTTAAGACAAGGTTACCTGTAGATGCGGTGTTGATGGCAGGAGGTAAAGGAGAAAGATTGCGTCCTCTGACGGAGAAAACCCCTAAGCCTTTATTGCCTGTAGGAGATAAGGCTATCATTGATCATAATGTTGATAGGTTAATTTCGTATGGTGTTCAGCATATATCTGTGACAGTTAATTATTTGAAGGAACAGATTGAGGATCATTATAAAGAACCTCGTAATGGAATACAAATCCAAACTGTGCGTGAGCCTAAATTCTTAGGTACGATAGGTAGTATCAAATTTGTGCAGAAATTTTATAATGATACCATATTACTGATGAACAGCGATGTCTTTACTAATATTGATTATGAAGATTTCTATCTCCATTTCCTGCAACATGATGCAGAGATGTCGGTAGCTGCCATTCCATATAATGTTAGTATTCCTTATGGCATACTTGATTTAGAAGGTCGTAACATTCAAGGACTTCAAGAAAAGCCCAAATATACATATTATGCCAATGCCGGTATTTATTTGATAAAGCGACAGGCTTTGAATGAAATACCTGGCGATTCCTTCTTCAACGCGACTGATCTTGTCGAAAAACTGATAGCAGAAGAAAAGAAAGTGATACGTTATCCTCTGAATGGAACCTGGATTGATATAGGCAATCCTCAGGAGTATCAGAAAGCCCAGGATTTGGTGAAACATTTATATTTATAAAAATGTATCAAGTAGCAATTATAGGCGTAGGCCAACTTGGAAGCAGACATTTGATTGTTGTATAAAATGATTGAAGAAAATAAAAGAATAGCGAAAAATACGATAGCTATATACTTGAGGATGTTTATCTCAATCCTCGTCTCGTTATATACCTCTCGCGTTGTATTACAAGTTTTGGGCATATCTGACTATGGTATATATGCATTAGTCGGGGGGGTTGTTATGATGTTCTCATTTATGAATAATGCACTGGGAGGAGCTACCTCTCGTTTCATTAATTATGCAATGGGGCTTAAGGACGCGGAGTATTTGAAGAAGACATTTAGGACAGCTCTTCTTTCTCATATCATTATTGCATTGTCTGTTCTTATTCTATGTGAAACTATTGGCGTGTGGATGCTAGTCCACAAATTAGTGATACCTGAGGAGAGAATGTTTGCTGCACATGTTATCCTGCAGTTTTCCATTTTTTCAATGTGTATTGGTATCCTGCAAGGCCCATTTACGGCTTGTGTTATTGCTCATGAGAGAATGGGCGTTTTTGCGTACGTCGAAATCTTGATTGTTATCTTAAAACTAGTAATTGTCTATATTCTTTTAATTGTGCATGCGGATCGATTGATTGTTTATTCATTACTTGTATGTCTGGTCTCGGTTATTTCCATGATGATTTATGTATTGTATTCTGCAAAAAAGTTCGGGGAAACTTCTTTTGTTCCATTATTTCAGAAAGATATGTTGTATCCGATGCTGTCATTTTCAGGTTGGCGGTTCTTTGGGTGTATTTCGGGAACGTTCTCTGATCAAGGACGAAACATCTTGCTGAATTTTTTTGGTGGGACGGTTTTAAATGCAGCGGCAGGATTAGCAATTACTATTGAAAGTGTTATTGCCGGTTTTGCATATAATGTAATGGTTCCATTTAGGCCTCAAATAGTTACTTGTTATGCAGAGGGGGAATACGCTCGTATGCAGTTGCTTTGTGAAAGAGCATTTGCCTATTCCAATCTGTTGTTCTTGTTGGTGGGAATTCCTGTGTTTGCAGAGTGTGATTTTTTGTTGAATTTATGGTTGGTTGAGGTCCCTGAGTATACTTCATCTTTTGTTCGGGCAACTCTTGTGGCAGCACTAATTACGAATAACTATGGATTTTTAGGAACCATTATTGGGGCTGCTGGCCAGATAAGATTATCTCAATTGATCGTGGGTATATGTAGTATATTGACTATTCTTTTCTCGTATCCTTTTCTATTATATGGATGTAGTCCAATATGGGTTTATTATATACTTGTCATATTTAATTTCTTAATCTTCCTGGCGAATTTTTGCCTTATTAAGAAATATATACCTTCTCTAAGCCTTAAAGGCTTGTTTATAAATGGATTCCTAAAAGATGTTTTGATATTTGTTTGTAGTGTTGTTGCCGTACTGTTGATATGTTTATTTATGAGCTCCGGCCTAATAAGATTGATGGTTGTGGCCCTTTTTAATACAGTTATAATAGGAATTGGGTGCTATTTTTGTTTGATGACTGATTCCATAAGGAAAGAATTGCTCGTAAAAATTAAAACATGGTTGTAATATGATAATGAAACAGTGCTTAAAGGCGAAAACTCGTCAATACAATAATGTATGTTACTTTGTCAGTACATATTCTTTATTATTATATTTGTGTTATACTTCTGAAGAAGAATTCAATAATACCTATTTTGTTTTTAGTGAGACGTTCCCTAAAGATATCGCTAAAAATTTTCGTAATAGTTGCTTTGTTCCGAAATATAAGGAGCCCAATTATTTTTATGTTCCAAAGAAGTGGGTCATTTCAAAATTTTACAAATGGCTTTTTATTCCAAGGATAAATAAAAAAACGAGGATTTTTTGTCAAGACCACACGGCAATGCTCCAGTTGTTGATAGGAAACCACCCTTATACTTTAGTGGCAGAAAGCCCAAATATGGTGGAACTTCTTTTATTGCATGTACCAACGGAGCAAAAGAAACTGATATTGAAACATCGTATACTTGATGCAGTTAATAGGACGTTGCTTGGCTCTATATATGGCCATACTTTTGGGAATAATGCATTGTGCTTTTCGGCATTAGTTACAGATGGAGAATCGATAAATTATCTGAAAGGGAAAACTGTAACAGTCTTAAATATATTTGATGCATGGAACAAAAAAACACAGGCCGAAAGAGATATGGTTTTGAGGCTCTATGGCATTTGCTCTTCTGATTTACAGATGTTTAAATCAAAAAGAATTATTGTTTTTACTCAACCGCTTGTACCAGATATGACTCTTGAAGAGAATAAGAAATACATGGTAGCCTTAATAAATAAATATCCTCACAAAGATATGGTCATAAAAATTCATCCAAGAGATGAAATCGATTATGAGTCTTTGTTCCCAGATGTTACGGTATGTAGATTACGTGTACCTTCTCAATTATTTGATATGTCAGGTGTCCGTTTTGAAATTGCGGCAACTTATTTCTCTACTGCCGTGTTTGATTTTTCTTATGATATAAGAATCGATTGGTATGCGGATGAGCTAACACAAAAGTTAAAATTCCTAAATTATTGTAGTCCGCCGTCCCGAAATGCTAACAAATGCAAATTGTAACGATACAAGGTCCAATGACATAAAGTAAAAGTACTTCCTGTTTTCTTTGGCAAATTCCGAAAATAGTCGTACCTTTGCAGAATGATCAGGTGAATTGATTCCGAAGATTGTGCCTTTTTGATTTATTTGTAGGTGTGTAAATTGACTAACGCTTTGACTTTCATAAGATTAAGCTCTTGTGTTGGTAATATTTCTGTATGGTTGCAGGTAGAATATTTGGATTGGATCTTATAAAGGCCCTTTCAATGACTATGGTTGTATTATATCATTTTGGAAGCATAGATTTTGGAAGAGTTCCTTCTGAGGGTTATTATATTCCAAATCTTTCTAAAATTGTTTTGTGTTTTTGTGCAGCAGGAGTTCCGTTATTTTTTATGGTAAATGGCGCATTGACATCAGATAAAGAACTGTCTTTTAATAAATGTATTAAGAAAAGTGGGAGGCTTTTGTTTGTTGCTTGCTTTTGGACTACTTTTTTTGCGATAATAGTTAATCCAATATTATTTAAAAGATCAATGGATTCTTTTGGTTCTTTTATTAACCATTATTGGTTCTTATATACATTAGCGTTCCTATATTGGGCGAATTATGTGTTGTATAATAGACCAGTTATGAGAAGTATTGTTCTGTTATTGCTTTTGTTTTTCCCTTTTATTTCGAATCTCTTCTGGACAATATATTTGGCTTATAATATAGATTCCGAGTTGCCAAGTTGGGGACATGATGGTTTTCTGACTTTATACTCAATCCTTTATTATTATTTGGGTGTTAAACTATATAAGATGACGGTTTCCCCTACTATAATCCTTTTATTTATATTACTGGGCCTTGTCTTTCTCATAGGGGAGGTGTCAATAATGAGTACGTATTATAAAAGTGTTTATGATGGGGTAAATAGTTCATTCCCAACAATCGGTGCTATGTTTTTGTCAATAGGACTTTTTATGTTATTAAAAGATATAAATCTGAAAAGCTGTGGGTTTTCAAAAAGGATAGTTGAGTTTATCGGTAGGAATACTATCGGTATATATGTGTTTCATCTTTTTTTCATTGGCATAATGAAGGTGTATTTATTTAAAAATGATAATATGCCAATTGTTGTTGTGTATCTTAGTACTCTTGTAGTTGTGTGTGTTTGTGCTCTGGCATCTCATTTTGTACTTAATTCGAGATTGAGATTTACACTGAAACTATAAAAAAAGGCCCACTTCGCAGGCCCCCAAAAATACAATGCTTTTTAATTCCATAGAATTCCTACTTTTTCTCCCAATAGTATTTCTGTTGTATTGGGGCGTTTTTCAAAGGAACCTTAGATGGCAGAATGCATTCTTGGTACTTTCAAGTTATGTGTTTTATGGTTGGTGGGACTGGCGTTTTTTAATTCTTATAGCATTTACTTCTTTATGTAGTTGGTGGAGTGGCTTGTTGATATATAAAAACAAATCAAGGAGCCTTGTTTTTTTATGGCTTAATATTGGTACCAATTTGTTGATATTGGGTACATTTAAGTATTTTAATTTTTTTGTTAGCAATTTCGTAGAAGCATTTGCTCTTTTAGGATTTTCTTTGCATGTTACTTCTTTACAGTTAATACTGCCTGTTGGGATTAGTTTCTATACTTTTCAAGCACTGAGTTATAGTATTGATATCTATAAAGAAAAAATAAGGCCTACTGAGGATTATATTGCTTTCTTTGCATATGTATCCTTTTTCCCTCAATTGGTGGCTGGCCCTATTGAAAGAGCCACTAATTTATTACCGCAGATATTGAAATCTCGGTCATTCAAATATGAGGAAGCTGTAGATGGTTGCCGACAGATTCTTTGGGGCTTCTTTAAAAAGGTGTTAATTGCTGATAATTGTGCGGTTTATGTAGATACGGTTTTCAATGATTATACTCAATATAATGCTAGTACATTATGGTTTGGCGCCCTCATGTTCACATTTCAGATCTATGGTGACTTTTCTGGCTATTCTGATATTGCTATAGGAACGGCCAAATTGTTTGGTATAAGATTAAAAAAGAACTTCAACTTGCCTTATTTTTCTCGTAATGTTGCTGAGTTTTGGAAAAGATGGCATATCTCATTAAATACATGGTTTGTAGATTATGTATATATACCACTTGGAGGAGGCAGAAATGGAAAATGGAAAAAAATACGAAATACTATTATTATATTTCTAACCAGTGGATTGTGGCATGGAGCAAATTGGACTTATGTCTTTTGGGGGATGTATCATGCACTGTTGTTCGTTCCTCTCATATTGACAGGTGGCAATAAGAAATATAACAATATTGTTGCGGAAGGGAAACGCGTTCCTTCTATTCGAGAATTCTTAAATATAGTAATTACTTTTGTTCTGATTCTTTTCGGATGGATTATTTTCCGAGCAGCTAGTATCAGTCAGGCCTATGGATATATGGGGAAGATGTTTGATTATTCATCCTTTACCACTCCAAATGATCCTCTAACACTTATCAAGTTATTGGTATTTTGTTCTGTTCTAATAACAATTGAATGGTTCCAGCGTCAAAGAGATCATGGCCTTGATCTTAAGATCAAATCACCTGTTGCTCGTTATGCTATATATTTTACTATGCTGTTCTTTATCATTGCTGGTTCTGGTAATCCTGTGACCTTTATTTATTTCCAATTCTGATATGGGCCGTTTTCTTACCAAGTTGATCATGTATGCGGGAATAACACTTGTAATCTTCACGATTGCAGATTTTTTTCTTTCTCGAAAATTGAGACACTCTAATATTCTTGAGTTTCAGGCTTGGAACAATATCTACAATCAGAAATTGAAAAATGATGTAGTTATTATGGGCTCTTCACGTGCGTTTGCTCAATTCAATCCTCGAATTATTGATAGCATTTTACATGTCAACTCCTATAATTTGGGATATAATGCTTCGCTGGTTAATCGTCAGGTTGAGCGTTATTACGCCTATTGCAGGATTCAAAATTGGGAGCCTCAAACTATTATTTATAGTATCGATTATGGAACGTTATCTGGAATAAGTGCTAATTTTGAGAGAGAACAATTTTATCCTTATTTCTTTTATGATCGAGCTCTGATAGAATCTTTTGATAAATATCAGCATTTTTCTATGATGGAAAAATATATTCCTTTTTGGCGTTATTGTACGTGCTTTCTGGATTTTCATTTTTTTGATGTTTTGACTAATCCTGAAGAAAAAGAGATTTTTTATAAGGGATTCAAAAACAATCGGATGAAGTGGGAAGATGATTTGGTTATAGGTTCAGATTCGTTAGAATACACTTGCTCAGAAGAGGCGTTGCTTATTTTTAAGAATTATATTAAGGATATGCATTCTAAAGGAAAGAATATCATTTTCGTGTATGCTCCGTTATATACGGAATTCTTCAAAACGTTTAAGGGTATAGAAAACATGTATAGCGTTTTGGGAGATATAGCTCACAAATATGATATCCCGATATTGGATTATTCTCATGACCCAATGTGTAGTGACACCTCTTATTTTTACAATTCTGCTCATTTGAATAAAATCGGGGCTGATAAATTTACGCTTCAACTATCAAATGATTTGAAGCGTATGGAGTTAGTAAACTAATAATGAATTAAGATCTTTTTTTGATGAATTATAATAGTCCTCAGATAATACAACTTCCCAAATTTCTTGATGCTCGGGGAAATCTCTCATTTGTAGAACAGGAGAATCATATTCCTTTTGTGATACGCAGAACCTACTGGCTCTATGATGTGCCTGGTGGTGAATGTCGTGGAGGTCATGCTTATCGGGAAAATCAGGAATTTATTGTTGCGTTGTCTGGTAGTTTCGATGTGGTGCTTGATGATGGGAAAGAAAAGAAGGTATTTACATTGAATAGGTCCTATTATGGGTTATATGTCCCAAAAGGATTGTGGCGAGAAATGGAAAACTTCTCAACGAACGCTCTGGCTCTCGTTCTTTCTTCCACAGATTACGATGCAAATGATTATATAAGAAACTATGATGAATTCTTAAACTTGAAACGTGATGGCAAAATATAGTGTTTATGATTGCACAATCATTGAGCTGGATCAGCATCATAGTGACAGAAAGGGCAATATCTCTGTTGTTCAGAATGGTGATACGGTTCCGTTTGATGTAAAAAGGGTGTACTACCTGTATGATGTACCTGGAGGAGAGTCAAGGGGTGCTCATGCACATAAAGAACTGAGTCAATTAATTGTGGCAGCTAGTGGCAGTTTTAAGGTAACTCTTGATGACGGACAAGCAAAGAGAACCTTCTTCTTGAATAGGCCATACCAAGGATTATATTTGAAACCAGGAATATGGCGTGACTTGAATGACTTCTCATCTGGCGCAGTTTGTATGGTATTAGCATCGGAGAAGTATGATCCTGATGATTATATTAGGGATTATGATGAATTCATAAAGTTTAGAGAATTATGATACATCGTTTGGCGGATTGTATGAATACGAATGTACCAGAGAGTACGAATATCTGGCAGTATTGTGTTATCTTCCCTAACTGTAAAATAGGCGAAAATTGCAATATATGCTCCCATTGCCTGATTGAAAATGATGCAAATATAGGTAATAATGTCACAATTAAGTGTGGTGTACAGATTTGGGATGGAATCACATTGGAAGACAATGTGATGATTGGCTCTAATGTAACCTTTACAAATGATATGTTCCCACGCTCAAAGAATAAAAAATGGACACTTCTGAAGACGAAAGTCTGCAAAGGTGCAACAATAGGGGCAGGTTCTGTTATATTGCCAGGTATTACAATAGGTGAGGGGGCTTTTGTTGCTGCAGGAAGTGTTGTAACAAAGGATGTCCCTGCAGGAGAACTATGGATGGGTAATCCTGCCAAGTTTTATAAGAAAGTAGATTTCTGATGAATATTCCTTTTTTAAGTTTAAAAGACGTTACGGCTCTTCATGGTGATGAGATTAGTGCGGCTGTTGATCGAGTTATAAATAGTGGCTGGTATCTTCAGGGTGACGAGAATAAACGCTTCGAGGAGAACTATGCAAATTATATTGGGTCCAAAAATTGTGTAGGTTGCGCCAATGGTCTGGATGCATTGATTTGGATATTCCGAGCCTATATTGAAATGGGCTTCATGAAGCCTGGGGACGAAGTGATAGTGCCGGCGAATACATATATCGCTACCATTTTAGCTATCACAGAGAATGACCTGATTCCTGTGCTTTGTGAGCCCAAACCCAATACATTGGAGATAGATGATGATCTGATAGAGGGATTGATTACACCAAAGACCAAAGCAATTACAATAGTTCATCTTTATGGGCGTATAGCTTATACAGAGAAGATAGGAGAACTATGTAAGAAGTACAATCTGAAATTGATAGAAGATAATGCTCAGGCGCACGGTTGTAAGTTCTATGATGGTAGAATGACTGGATCAATAGGAGATGCAGCAGGTCATAGTTTCTATCCTGGTAAGAATCTTGGTGCACTTGGCGATGGTGGGGCAGTGACAACTGATGATTCTGAATTAGCTACTGCTATTCGAGCATTGGCAAATTATGGGTCTCAAAAGAAATACGTTTTCAAATACACCGGACGTAATAGCAGATTAGATGAGATTCAGGCTGCGGTGCTTGATGTGAAATTGAAACATCTTGTTGAGGATAATCAGCACCGTAAGGAGGTGGCTCAATATTATTACGAGCATATCAGTAGCCCTTTAATAACACTACCAGATTTGCTTCCAGATGAACAGAATGTTTATCACTTATTTCCTATCTTGGTTGGCGAGGGTAAACGTGATGCTCTACATGATTACCTTGAGCAGAATGGGGTAGGGACTGTATGCCATTATCCGATTGCGCCTCACAAGCAAGAATGTTATGCCAAGGCTTTATGGAATACACCTCGGTTAAACCTTCCTATTACAGAGAGACTTGCTGATGAAGAGTTGAGTTTACCTATTGGACCAGCAACAACTATAGAAGAGGTTTCTTATATTTCAAATCTGATTAATCATTTTTAATGAAGTCATTATCAACAACTTATCAGACAAAAAGGAATGTCGGTCTAGATTTGTTTCGGGTTTCTTTAGCACTGCTTATATTCCTTTTTCATTCTAATATGCATTTTGATTGTCATTATGGTATATTTGATCATTTTGCAAGAATGGGTGCTGTTGCTATGACTGGGTTCTTTATGTTGTCAGGCTATGCACTAAATCTTTCAAATAAAAATGTTTTGACAGATATTAGTGAATACAAGAAGTTCTTACTGAAAAGATTGATTAGTATCGTTCCTCTGTACTATTTTGTTGCTATCATACATGTTCTATTCTTTAGCAGTGACTCTTGGCAGTCAGAACTGTTACTATTTCCGATAGAGGCTCTTGGACTCCAGTCTTTTTTTTCTTCCTTGTTTGCTGTATCTCACAATGGTGGAACATGGTTCATATCATGTATTTTACCCTGTTATTTGCTGTTTCCTTTTTTACAATGGTTATTTAGAAACCTTTCTGTTAAAGAGAAAATGGTATTGGGGGGGGCGATTTTGAGTATATTGTTCATATCTCCTATTGTACAGCATCATTTTATGCTAGCGAGTTTATATGACAATCCGTTCTTTAGGATTCTGGAATTTTCAATAGGAGTACTTATTGCGGTCTTACACGACGAGGAATATGAGTGGATGCAACTCGGTGTTCTTCGAAGTAAGCTGTTCTTGCTTTTAATTATTGTATTGTTAATGACAGGTGTTAGTTACGGGGATGTTATTCTTCCAGATCGTGACTATATGTTAATGAATTGGGTTGTTCTTCCATGTTTGATTGTTATGTTCATAATCTTTAGGAATGTGTCCTTTAGAAGTTTAGATAGCTCAAGATTGTTACAATACCTGAGTAAATTGGCATTTGCTTTTTTTCTTGCCCAATTCTATGTATGGACTATCAGTTCCATTGTAGTGTTTAAAATTTTAAATAAAGATGCTAATAGTATTCGTATAATCGTTTCTTTTGTGTGTTGTCTTGTTGTTTCAACTTTCCTTCATGAAGTTATAGAGAAACCAATAAAGAATTATTTGATAAAGAAAAGAAGACATGCCTAATACAGAATCGAAGAAACCGTTAGTCTCGGTATGTATAATCACTTATAACTCGTCAGAGTTTATAGTTGAGGCGCTTGACAGTGTTTTCGAGCAGACATATATAAATATCGAGTTGATAGTGTCGGACGATTGCTCGCAAGATAATACGGTTGAGAAATGTCGCCAATGGATGGATGAGCATGCTCATAGGTTTGTTCAAACAGAAGTCCTGACTGTAGAAAAAAACACAGGGGTAAGCGCAAATTGTAATAGAGCCGTTAGAAGGGGTTCGGGCGAATATATCAAGCTATTCGCAGGGGATGACCGTCTTTTACCCAATTGTATCTCTGATAATATTGATTATGTAAAAAAACATATTGGGACGGATCTGCTTTTTTCTGATATGAAGGTGTTTGGTCAAGGGCAGAGTGGAGATGGGATCGTTAGCCCATCTGTTTATTTTAATCATTTGACACCATATCAGTTTAAGATTTGGCAATTGGTATATTCGCTTCTACCAGCTCCATGTTGTTTCATGAAGCGATCTGCATATACACAGTTGGGAGGCTATGATGAGAGTATTCCAATGATGGAAGATAAACCATTTTGGGTAAAAGCGATTTTTGCAGGATTAGTTATTAAGTATCTACCTAAACTAACAGTATGTTATCGCGTAAGCCCCAAATCTTTATCACAATCAAAAGATAATTCAAACTATCGGAAATTTGAAGAGAGCCGTAAGTTGGCCTCGGCTTATTTTTTGTCTTTGGAAAAAAGTATTAGCTGGTGGCTTTGGTTTTATGTGAAAAGTATCTATGATAGGGAGTTCTCCCCTTCATTATCTTCTTCTATTGTATATGGATTACGTTTTTTTAATCCGTATTATTATTACCTGAGATATATTTATTTCAAGATCCGTTTTTTTTCCTTGCTGCATAGTTATGATCTAATAGAAAAGTAATGGTGATGAAGATAATAGATAGATTCCTGTGTTTCTGTGTGGAAAATAAGTGGAAATATAGACTACATAATAATTGTGTTAGGGTCCGTGGTACAGGAAACCTTAGGGTTGGTAGCGCTTTTTGTTTATCTAATAGTTCTATTTTCATTGATAATGGTTCAACTTTAGCTGTTGATGATGATGTTATTATTGAAAACTGTCAAATGTATATAAATGGAAACGTTAAAATCGGACATCATACACAAATTAAAAATGGCCAATACTTAATTGAAGATGGGAAATTAACTATAGGGCATCATTCTAAATTGATTGCACGACGTTTTTGGGTAAGATTTGGTGGTGAGGTGTGTGTTGGTAACTATACTAATATTAATGAAGGTTCAGAAGTTCGGTGTGATGAGTCCGTATGTATTGGGGATTACAACCAAATCAGTTATAATGTTAATATATGGGATACCAATACGCACAATGTTTATTCTTCTGAAAAAAGACGAGAAATTGCAGAAAAATATTGGCCGTATTTTGGTAAGGAGATAGAACGCCCTAAAACAAAACCAATACATATTGGCGATGATTGTTGGATTGGAGAAAATTCATCAATACTGAAAGGTACTAATCTGTCAAATAATGTAATTGTAGGTTTTGGAACGATTCTTACTGGTGTTATTATAGAAGATGGTAAAACTGTAATGAATAAAGTCGAGCTGAGAATCTTGTGACAGACTAAGTAGATCTAATATGGGGAGTAATGTAATGACTAAGCAATTGGTTTCGATAATAATTCCAATTTATAATGTTAGGCAATATATTTTGGAGGGGATAAATATCATTTGCAAGCAGTCATACCCTGAGATTGAGATATTGTTAGTTGATGATGGTTCAACTGATGGCAGTGGAGATCTTTGTGACTCAGTTGCAAAGAAATATAATCATGTACGTGTATTCCATAAAAAAAATGAAGGTGCTGGTTCTGCAAGAAATATAGGAATAGATAATGCGAAAGGTGATTTTGTATATTTTTTTGATATTGATGACAAGGCGTATCCCGAATTGATAGATCGATGTGTGAAATTGATGAATGAGAAGAATGTGGATATTCTTACCTTTGGATTTAATGTAAAAGATGTAAAATATGGGAAGGGAAATATCGATAGTGTAAGATTTCCGGATATTCTAATAGAGTCAAATGAGGTGTTGAAGAGTTATTATCTTTCAGAAATCCTATTGGTCCCTTATGGAAACGGATTCCCGTGGAATAAATTCTATCGTAAATCTTTCTTAGATAAATATCGTTTACGATTTGAAGATCAACGTATTCAGCAAGATGAAGTGTTTAATTTAAAGTGCTATCAGCATTTGGATAGAATGTTTTTATCGTCAGAAGTTCTATACTTGTATTATATATACGACAAAGGAAATACCCGTTCACGGTTTATTCCCAATCGCTTTGATATCTATGTCAGTGTTCGAGAGCAATTTGAGAAACTGCGTAAACAATGGAATATTACCGACTCAAGATATGATGATTATTTGCGGAAACGTTTTTATCAGAGCGTTGATCAAACTCTTCGTTTTAATCTATTTCATCCAGACTGCCCTTGGAATAAAGAAGAAAAGAGGAATGAGATGTGCAGAGTGATGAACCATCCATACACAATAGAGTCTATGACGTGGGCAATGAATAATACTAGAGGCTTGGAAAATATGTTGTATTTGTATGCTTATAGACACCAGAATATAGCTCTTTTGTCTATTTCATCATCAATATTCACTAGTCTTAAGAATCTGAAGCATAAAATTTCATAACATGAAGATTGAAGAATACGCCTTGCGAACAGGTGATGTAATTAAGATTCCCATTCCAGAGTTTTATGCAGATTGTTTAGAATTGATTCGTAGTGATTATTTCCGATATAATGGTTGCGTTAATTCAATCTTTAGAATGTTTATTGAGACATTGTCATCACCTCCATTTGCACTAACTTTTTGGCTTCGTATGGCGCAGATTCGTGGCTTTTGGTATTGGCCAGCCAAGTTCATCCATCGCCATTATTCTCATAAATATGGATTTCAGGTCTATCCTAGCATGAAAATTGGTTATGGTTTTTGTTTAGGACACGCCATCTGTGTTGTTATTAATCCGCAGACGATTATAGGCAACAACGTTAATTTAGCTCAGTTTACACAGATAGGAACGAGTGGGGGGCGGGCTGCTATTATTGGTGATAATACGAGCCTTTCTCCTATGGTTTCCTTAGTAAATGATGTGCATATAGGTAGTAACAGTACCATTGGCACAGGAGCCGTTGTGACTCATGACGTACCTCAGAATGCTACCGTAGCTGGTGTGCCAGCAAAAGTGTTGCATTATAATCGTCCAGGCCATTTTGTGGGAAACAGGTGGAAAATAAAGTAATGAAGAAACGGGTATTTATTTCCATGCATTATATGGAGATTGGAGGAGCGGAAACAGCCCTAATTGGAATTCTGCATTCAATCGATTATGCTCGATATGATGTCGACTTGTTCCTGCATGCGCATCGTGGTGAGATGATGCGGTTTATTCCAAAGGAGGTGAATCTGCTTCCAGAGATTAAGGCGTATGCGCATATAGAAAGCTCGATGATGCAGGCTCTGATGGGTGGCTGCTGGAGAGTATTGTTTGGTAGGTTGAAGGCAAGGTGGCAATTTAAGAAATATTTGAAGCTAAAAAGGCTTAAAGAGAGTTCGTCTATATTTCAGTATGTTGCGAAAGCAGTAACTTCGGTTCTTCCTTCTTTGGAGTATTTGGGCGAGTATGACCTGGCTGTCAGTTTTTTGAGTCCTCACAATATTGTACGTGATAAAGTAAAGGCAAAGAAAAAAATCTGCTGGATACATACAGATTATACGCGTATAGATATTAATGTCGAACTAGAGTTACCTGTCTGGGCAAGTTTTGATCATGTCATGTCAATCTCTCCTGATGTAACAAGAACCTTTCTTCAAGTGTTTCCTTCATTAAAAGACAGAATTGTAGAGATGGAGAACATCCTTCCTGAAGATTTTGTTAGGAAACGTGCGGAGGAGTTTGATGCAAGTGTAGAATTGGTAGGAGATGGAATTAAGCTTCTTTCTGTTGGTCGCTTCTGTGAGGCAAAGAACTATGATAATGTACCAGATATTTGTCAACGTATCCGCGAACGGGGTGTCAATATACGCTGGTTCCTTATAGGATATGGTGATGATTTGCTGATACGTCAGCGAATTCATGAGAAAGGTATGGAGGATTATGTCTTCGTTTTAGGTAAGCGCTCCAATCCTTATCCTTATATCAAAGCTTGCGATATTTATGTGCAGCCTTCTCGTTATGAGGGAAAGAGTGTCACTGTACGCGAGGCACAGATGCTTTGCAAACCTGTGGTTGTGACCAATTATCCAACGGCATCATCTCAGGTTCAAGATGGTATAGATGGTCGTATAGTACCGATGGACAATGAAGATTGCGCCAAAGGAATGGCCGAATTTATTCTTAACAAGGAATTACAAGAGCAAATTGTTGATTATCTGCAAGTTCACGACTATGGCAATGAAAGTGAGGTGGAGAAGTTGTATGAACTTATTCCTTAAACGGTATCGTTAAACATAGCGAGGGAGCATGAAAGAACGGATTGTTTATCTTGATATTATAAGGGTGTTGGCTTGTTGTATGGTTGTACTTATGCACTCACCTCATCCTGATGCGGGTATTTCTGGCTTGATATTATCGCCTTTGAGTTTTTTGACGGCAGCAGGTATAGGCCTATTCTTCATGGTGAGTGGTGCATTGCTGTTGCCTGTAAAGATAGGTACTAGAGATTTCCTGAAGAAGCGAATCGGCAAAATTATAGGACCATTGCTGTTTTGGACACTATTTTATATAGTGATAAGACTACTGACGGGTAACATGCGAACAGCAGATTTACTTATGTCTTTGCTTTCCATCCCATTCTCGACGCAGGGTCATGGTGTGTTATGGTTTATGTATACATTGATAGGCCTCTACCTGTTGGCTCCTATATTATCGCCATTCCTGGAGAAAGCAGGTGAACGGGAATTACGCTTCTACTTGCTATTATGGGCAGTAACCCTATGTTTTCCTATACTGGCATTGTTCTTGGATGTCAATAGAGGTACTATGGGTATGCTGTATTATTTTACAGGCTATGTCGGTTATTTTGTACTTGGATATTATTTGAATATCTATAAATCCCTGTTCAAGTCTATCTTTTTGATAGCAATGATTATCCTATCCTTAGTATTTTTTGCCATTCATCGGTATTACGCCTTGCCAGGTGATTTCTTTGATATCTTCTATTATTTGAGCATCACGGTAGTGGTTATGTCTGTGGCATGGTTTGTCGGGATAGGTAAAATGGTAGAGGCATTCCGTCTGGGGGCGACACAGCTGCTAATAGAACTGAGCAATGCATGCTTTGGCATTTTTCTCATACATATCTTCATTATGCGCAATATACTATGGCACTTTGATTTCATCGTCTATGCTTTTGGTGGCATTGGACAAATTGTTATTACTTGGGTGATGACATTTGCCATTAGCTTTGCGTTGACCTATTTGATATCTTATCTGCCATATGCAGAATATATTGTAGGCTATAAACATAAGAAATTCAATGATTCCTAAGATAATTCATTATTGCTGGTTCGGACGGAATCCATTGCAAGATTCTGCTCAGAAGTGCATCGCTTCATGGCGTGAATATCTGCCTGATTATGAAATAAAGGAGTGGAATGAGGATAACTTTGATGTAAACATCATTCCATATACGCGGGAAGCGTATGAAGCAAAAAAGTATGCCTTTGTGAGTGATTATGCCCGCTTTTGGATTCTTTATCATTATGGCGGTCTGTATTTTGATACGGATGTAGAGGTTATAAAGCCCATGGATGATATCATTGCTCGCGGTGCCTTTATGGGTTTGGAAAAAGGGGCTTACCGAGATGGTAAACCTATGGTGGCCCCTGGCCTGGGACTTGGAGTAGAGGCAAATCATCCTTTCTATAAGGCAATGTTGTCAACATACGACGGCATGTCTTTTTTGAATGCTGATGGATCGCAAAAGAGTGGTACTGTTGTGACAACAACCTCCGATGTCTTATATAAAAAGGGCATGTTGCCGTCAGAAGAGATGCAGCAGATCTTTGGTATTTGGGTTTACCCTGCAGACTATTTTTGTCCGCTGGATTCTACTACTGGCATCCTTTCAATTACCGAGAATACAGTCTCAATACATCACTATGATGCATCATGGATAGACCATTCTACCTTGAGCTATAAAGTGCATTTGATTAAGAATTATGTGTTTAGGTTTCTTGGTACACGTGCTGCAAATTTACTCAATAGACTAATGCATCGAATATAGAAATCCTTTGTTTTAGAAGTATTTACAAGATGGAATTATTACATCCGTTTGCTCAGTATTATTATTTTGTTTACTGGTTTATAGTAATGTTGATGACCATTAGACAATTTAACACGATGAAGAAATGTTCTGGATATGGTGTAATCCAAAGATCATATGATTATCGGCCAATCATATTGTTTTCGTTATTTTATATTATTTTCTTTGGTCTTCGACCAATATCAAAGTTTTTTGGGGATACAGGACTTTATGCTTCTCAGTATTCTTTATTAGCAAACTACGGGGTTTTTAATCTTGAAGGCTCAGAAGAATTGTCATCAGATTGGCTCTTCTCTTTTATACAGAAGTTTTGTGCAGCAACAATCGATGTGCATCTATGGTTTATGTTAATGATGTGCTGTTATATCATTCCTATGTATAAAGGTTGTAAACAGATAGATATAATACACGGGGCATTGTTAATGCTATTTTGTATCGGTTCTTTTCAATTTTATACCTTTTCGGTAAATGGCGTCCGTAATGGTATAGCCTGTAGTATTATGATATTAGCGGTGGCTGTACTAATCAAACATAAGTTATTATTAGCAGCCATTTTGTGTTTTATAGCCATTGGATTCCATAAATCAGCAGCACTTCCAGCAGTTGCCCTGTTCTTCACCTATTATGTTCGTAACCCTAAGTATATGTTTATCACATGGCTTGGGGCTATTGTCGTAAGTTTGGCTATAGGAGGATATATTGATGCTCTGCTATCTGCAATGAGTTATGATGAACGGCTCACGTCAGAACTGCAAGCTAATGATGCCGATGGCTTGGTTCTGGAACATCGTTTCCGATGGGACTTCCTGCTTTATAGTTCTATGCCGATTATTTTGGCTGCATATGCCATATTCAAACGTAAGTTATATGATACGGCTTACTTGTTACTTTTGGGTACCTATATGTATGCCAATTCGTTTTGGGTTTTAGCTATCAGAGCGATGTTCTCTAATCGTATAGCTTATCTCTCATGGTTTATCTATCCCATCGTATTGGCATATCCCCTTTTAAATTTTAAAATTTTTAAGAAAAATCATAGTGAGAAGACTTCTTGGATACTATTAGGCCATTTCGGCTTTACAACCATATTGTGGCTTTTAGGGAAATAAAAAATAATGAATACAAGACCATTATTAACAGTTTTTACATGCACATACAATCGTGCCCACACCATTGGACGCACCTACGAGAGTTTGTGCAGACAGACTTGCAAGGATCTTATTTGGCTGGTCGTTGACGACGGTTCGACTGACAATACTGGTAAACTCGTCAAGCAATGGCAGAAAAGGGATAATGACTTTGATATTCAGTATGTGTTTAAAGAAAATGGTGGATTGCATACGGGGTATAACAAAGCCATAGAACTGATGGATACAAAGTTATGCGTTTGTGTTGATTCTGATGACTGGATGCCGGGAAATGCTGTGGATATCATTATTAAAACATGGAAGAAGGCTAATAACAAAGATATTGCAGGAATAGTTGGTCTAGATTACGATCTTGAAAACAGGCCTGTAGGTGGTTTGCTTCCCTCCGTACCTCAATGCCATATTTACGATTTGGATTTTAAATATCATCATAGAGGGGATAAAAAGATTGTAATCCGTGTAGATCTTTTTAAGCAAGTTGCTCCACAACCTACTTACAATGGAGAGAAGAATTTTAATCCCATGTTGATGATTTCAAGGATTGACCTGAAGTATGAATGGCTGATTATTAATGAAAACTTGTGTTTTGTAGATTATCAGCCGGATGGCATGGCTAATGGCATATTCCGTCAGTATCTGAATAGTCCAAACAGTTTTGCTGCATTGAGGATAGAAAACTTTAAATTTCCAAACACTCCACTCATTTACAAGATAAAACAGTATATTCATCTATGTTCTAGTGTTTGTATAGCCAAAAATCTTAGTTGGTTGAGAAAGGCACCAAACGTAATAATTGCATATATGTTTCTTCCGTTAGGTTATGTTTTGTCCTTATATGTGAGGGTGAAAGCTGCTAGATAATTTTTACTCTTATATAATCAATTATGATTTGCTTTATAAATAGATCAACAATAGATTATGATATCCGCCTGAATAAGTATGTTCAAGCTTGTAAGGCCACAAATACACCATACATGGTTTTAGGGTGGGATAGGATGCTTGACGCAAAGTTTGTTGATGAGCATGAAAAGCACTTGAAGATTTATTCCCCTTACGGTCATGGAAGAAATATGTGGCATCTTTTCAGATGGCTGTTTTTTGTGTGGTATCATTTAATTGTTAACTTTGGAAAATATAAAGTTATCCACGCCTGTAACATGGAGAATACATTGTTTGTATTACCATTTAAGCTGTTGGGTAAAAAAATAATCTTTGATGTTTATGACAGCCAGATCCCTAGTATAGAGAAGATAATTATCCCTATTGTTGATACACTAATCCTGCCTCATGCGAAACGATTGGAACAAATTGGAATAACAGAAGAAAAGGTTAATAGATTGTTTGTCGTGGAAAATGTGCCAGCTTTAAATTATGATCTAAAACCATTAAGGAAAAAGGATGATGATAAAATTCATTTATCTTACGTTGGGGCATTCCAGAATAAAATTAGAGGGATAGAGAATTTGCTAGAAATGGTCAAACAGGACAATAGGTTTTTTCTCGATATTGCTGGTACGGGTGATAAGCTTGATTCTGTTGTTAAACAGTATGAGGCAGAATGTAAACGTATTATCTATCATGGTAAAATTTTGTATGATGAGGCTTTAGAATTAATGCATAATAGTGATTTTATTATAGCTTTATATTATTTGTGTATTCCTGTTCATAAGTATGCTTCGCCCAATAAATTTTATGAATCCCTTTTTTTAGGGAGGCCAATTATTACATCAAAAAATACTCTTGTGGGAAATCGTGTGAAAGATTCAAACACTGGCTATGTGGTTGATGATACGGCTGAAAGTCTGTTGTCTGTGTTTGATGGATATGGATCTAACACATATATGATTGACTATAAAGAGAAATGTAAAAACTGTAGTATGCTATGGGAGCGAGAATATAAAGATTATAGAGAACAAAAGTTGGAATGTGATTATATTAATCTTCTACACGAACTGGAAGGTAATCATGGGATAAGGTAGTTCCAAACTTTATTGCCCACAGGAAAGAATGAAATATACATAGTTGACTTCATAACAGGACAACCTGTTGCGAATGATTTAACAAATGGAAAGGATTAAAATAATTCGCGCGACGACAGTTCCGATGTCGTTAGAGGCGTTTTGCAATGGGATGCTGAAGGAACTGTCGGAGAAATATGAAATGATAGCTCTTTCTTCGCCTGGTGAGGAGTTGAATACTGTGGCAGATCGAGAGGGAGTGAGAACCATCGAAGTGCCCATGGAACGACATATCGCAATTTGTAAGGATATTGTTGCGCTATTTAAACTGATTTGTGTGCTTCTTAAAGAGCGACCAATAATGGTGCATTCGATGACACCTAAGGCGGGTTTACTTTGCATGATGGCTGCATGGCTGACGAGAGTGCCACTAAGAGTGCATACTTTTACTGGACTTGTGTTTCCGACTGCGACAGGACTCAAACGTAAAATCCTGATGCTGACAGATAGTCTTACTTGTGCTTGTGCAACCCATGTGATTCCAGAGGGAGAAGGTGTGAGGAATGATCTTCTGAAGCATGGTATTACAAAGAAACCCATGAAGGTTCTTGGTCATGGAAATGTTTGCGGCATAGATTTAGATAAGTTCGATTATAGATCTGAAGTGATGAAGCTTTCGCAGGATATACGAAAGGATGATGTCTTTACATTCCTTTTCGTAGGCCGAATAGTGAAGGATAAGGGAATCAATGAACTTTGCTCTGCGATGGATATGTTGTCAGGCTCTTCGCCAGCTAGACTATTGCTTGTTGGTGATTATGAAGATAATCTTGATCCAATATCTCCAAAATCTAGAAAGATTATAAAGGAGAATTCTGACATAGAAATGGTTGGACCGAAATATGGTGATGAACTCGTCGCTTATTATGCTGCTGCTGATTGTTTCGTGTTCCCCAGTTATCGTGAAGGGTTTCCCAATACGGTGATAGAAGCTGGAGCGATGGGATTGCCATGCGTTGTGACGGATATTAACGGTTCACGGGAAATTATCGTTCAGGGAGAAAATGGTGTTATCGTGCCTCCGAAGGATGCGGATGCTTTATATAAAGCCATGTTAGATATGATTCGAAATAAGCCTGCACGAGAGCGAATGGTTGCAAATGCCAGGAAGATGATTGCATCCCGTTTTGAACAAGGTTTTGTTAGGAAGTGCTTGTTGGATTTTTATGATGAAATATTGGAGCCTGTGACATGCAAGCGATATTAGAACTAATAGGTTAGCGTGTTATTTAATTCTTTCAATTTCTTATTTTTTCTGCCAATCGTATTTGTGTTGTATTGGCATGTGTTCCAGCGAAATTTGCGTTGGCAGAATCTGTTTGTGGTTGTTGCCAGCTATGTATTCTATGGTTGGTGGGATTGGCGCTTTCTGCTGCTTATCGTGTTTACAAGTCTATGCAGTTATGGAAGTGGCTTATTGATAGACCATTGTTTCCAAAGAGATGAACAGAAAACTGCCAAATGGTGGGCAGGCCTGAATATTGTTGTGAATCTGTTGGTACTTGGTGTCTTTAAGTACTTCAACTTCTTTGCAGACAGCTTTCAGACGGTTATGGCTGGTATAGGAATGACAATTGATGCACCAACATTGCATGTAATACTGCCAGTGGGTATTAGTTTCTATACTTTCCAGGCTTTAAGCTATACCATCGATGTCTATCGCCGACAATTGCCTGCTACGCGTGATGTCGTGGCTTTCTTTGCGTTTATCAGTTTCTTCCCTCAGTTAGTTGCAGGCCCTATAGAACGAGCAGCCAACCTATTGCCACAGTTTCAGAATCACCGATCATTTAATTATGCCAAAGCTGTTGATGGGCTTCGACAGATGCTATGGGGATTTTTTAAGAAGTTGGTAGTAGCTGATAATTGTGCAGTGGCAGTGAATTCTATTTGGGAGAGTTATACGGATCAGTCAGGATTGGCTTTATGGATTGCAGCTTTCTTGTTTACTTTCCAAATATATTGTGACTTCTCTGGTTATAGCGATATTGCAATTGGCTGTTCCAAATTGTTTGGGATCACCCTACGTAGGAATTTCGATGTGCCATATTTCAGCCGTAACATTCAGGAGTTCTGGCATCGTTGGCATATCTCGTTAATGACTTGGTTTCGTGATTATGTGTATTTCCCATTGGGTGGTAGCCGATGCGGAAAATGGATGACTGTTCGTAATATCCTCATCGTATTCTTTTTAAGTGGCTTATGGCATGGTGCCAACTGGACTTTTGTGCTTTGGGGGTTATATCATGGGATGCTCCTGTCTCTTTTGTTTATAATAGAGAGTGGGGCGAAATATAAAGATATAGTTGCTGATGGTCGTAGGTTACCTTCGTTGAAGGAAGGGGGACAAATAATTGTCACATTTATAATGGTTCTCATAGGTTGGATTATTTTCCGTGCAGAGAATATAAGCCAGCTGGCGGGAATAGGGAGCAAGCTCATCTCTTCAGACGGCTTCTTCAACCTTTATGGTTCTGGCTTGAGAGCTGATATCTTTGTGTTTATTGGCTTTATGCTGATTGTAGAATGGTTACAGCGTACGAAACTGCATGCTCTGCAGTTCCCTGATATTAGATTGTTCCGTTATCGTTTTGTACGAGTTGGTATCTATTATCTCCTTATTGCATGGATGTGGGTGGCCTATAGTTCCTCTCAGCAGTTTATCTACTTCCAATTCTGATAGATGAAGCGGTTCTACATAGCTATTATTCTGTTTATGCTCCCCATATTTGTCTTTATGGGGGGGGCAGAATTTTGTGCTAGGCAGATTCCCAATTACTATTCCTATAAATATGGTTATATGGACCAACATGCTGAAGAGGTTGAAACATTGATATTGGGGAGTTCACATAGTTTAAATGGTATTATACCAAGATATTTTGGTGAGAATTCTTTCAATTTGGCATTACCAGGTCAGACTTTAAAATATGATGCATATTTGTTTTTTAAGTGGGCAGATAGATATAAAAAACTAAAATTGGTGATTTTGCCTATTTCTTATTTCTCTTTTTTCATGGACCATTCAGAGTGGATAGGTGAAACATATAGTAAAATATATCTGAAAAGTCCGTTTCATTCTGATTTCTCACGATATAATTTGGAGATGTTGGAGTTTAAACCGCTACACTCAAAAATATATCTTTGGCGTACTGGGAATGAAGAATATGTTAAAGAACGTGGATGGCTACCAATGTACCTGAAGGATAAAAATCAATCTACATGGAACCTCAAGAATAATAATATACATGGAGTAAAGGAACATACTATAGAATCCTGGGAATTTGTCGATAACAATTATAAATTAGTTTCTTCTATTATTGAGTATTGTAATAAGAATGGAATAAAAATCGCTTTAATTACAACTCCGCAGTATAAAGACTATAATATTCATTTAGACAAAGCCCAATTGGGTAAGATGTATGAGTTAATTAATAATCTTCAGAGAACGTATGGCGTGTTGTATCTAAATTACTTGCAAGATGACAGATTCTGTGCGGATGATTTCTATGATCCTAGCCATTTAAGTGAGATTGGTGCAGAGAAATATACAAAGATGTTGATAAATGACATCTGCGCAAAAAAATAACTAGTTCTGGTAGATGAAGCGTTTTTGTATAGCGGTATTTTTGTTTATGCTTCCCATCTTTGTGTTTATGGGGGGGGGGAATTTGCCGTAAGGAAGATCCCAAGTTTTTATAAATATAAAAATGAGTGGATGAATAAGAATGCTGATAGGGTCGAAACACTCATATTTGGTAGTTCTCATGGTATGAATGGGATAAATCCCTCTTATATTGATGGTTTGGCATTTAATCTAGGGTTGATGTCACAATCGTTAAAGTATGATGCATTTTTACTGTTAAAATGGGGTGACCAATATAAGAAGTTGAAAACGATTATTGTTCCAATTTCATACTTTACTTTCTTCTTTGATGAACCCTTTGGCTCCCCTCAAGTACCTTGTTATTACAAAAACTATATGGACTGCCCATATCATTCGGGGTTGAATAGATATAGTTTTGAAATGCTATATTTTAAGCAAATGCATGGGAAATATCTAACTGTACGTAATAATGGATGGAAGGTCTTGTGCGATGAATTGGGATGGTTAGGTTCTGACCCGAAGGCTCCCGATTGGGATGATCCTGTTCAAGCAAAAAAAACAGTTCAATTACATTCTGGCACTACAGATTATGTAAGCTCAAATTATGATTATCTAAGAGAGATGGCATTATATTGCAAAACTCATCAAGTCAGAATGATTCTGGTATCCACACCAATGTGGAAGATATATAATCAGTTATTAGATCCAAATCGAGTTGAAATAATCAGGTTGCAGATTAATAAGATTCAAAAAGAATTTGGACTTGAGTATTACAATTATCGCGAAGATAGTAGATTTACAGAAGATGATTTCTCGGATATTCTGCATTTGAGTGCCTCTGGAGCAAAGAAGTTCACAAAGATATTGATGAATGACATCAACTCAAAAGGTAATTAGTCTCTCTTTATGAAACGATTGACTATTTTTACACCGACATACAATAGAGCATATATATTGCCGAAGTTATATGATAGTCTGTGTGAGCAGACTTGTCAGGACTTTGAGTGGCTGATCGTTGATGATGGATCAACTGACAATACACGGGGGGTGATTGAGGGATGGACCAAAGAAAAGAAGATTTCTATTCGATATTTCTACCAAGAGAATTCAGGTAAGATGATGGCTCATAACAAAGCTGTTAGTGAATCAAAGGCAGAATTGTTTATGTGTATTGATTCTGACGATCAACTATGTTCGGATAAGACGTTGGAGGATACCTTGTCATTTTGGCAGCAGCAAATAGCGATGGTGGATTCCCCAATGAGTATTTGTGGTTTAATTGGTTATAAAATGATTGGAGAAAAGAAACAGAACTTTCCGCAAGGCCTGCAAATTGCCCATCTTTCTGAATTATTCGAGAAAGGTTTTTGTGGAGAGACTACTTTGCTTTTCAGACGTGATATCTTGAAAAAATATCCATTCCCATATTTTGAAGGAGAAAAGTTTGTGACGGATGTTTATGTGTATGATCAGATAGACAGAACGTATAAATTCTTTCTGTTTCCTTATTATATGCAGAATTGTGAATATCAAATAGGAGGATATTCAAATAACTACATGAAGTTGCTTTTTGATAATCCTAAGGGATATAGAGCATATCACAATCAATGTGTAATGTTTCATAAAAAAGGTTATTTGAAAAGTGTAATATGTTATGTTGCTTTATCAATAAGGATAGGTGATTGGAAAATGTTTAGTCATGCAGCTAACCCATTCTTGACAGTTCTGTTTTTTCCTATAGGAATTATTAAATATCTTTTTGACAACCATAGACTATCTCATATTTAATCGATGAAAGGCGACGCTCATAAAAGTGTATTGTGGAGTGGTATCCAGCAATTTGTGGTATTTGCTATCCAATTTGCTGTTGGTATCGTTTTGGCTAGATTGCTTGATCCTTATGATTTTGGAGTCATTGCCATGCAGGGTGTATTCTTTGCTATTTCAAATGCCTTTATTGACTGTGGGTTAGAGGGGGCACTCATTCAGAAAAAAGAATGTACCAGATCAGATGAGAATTCCGCTTTTATATTCTCAACCTCAATCAGTCTGGCATTATATCTGTTGTTATTCTTTGGAGCGCCTGTCATAGAAGAGTTTTATCAAACCCCAAATTTGGGAAAAGTATTACGTGTATCAGCACTTGTGTTGATGATTAATGCGGTTGGTATTGTTCCTCGATCATTGTTGCAGAGGCAATTACGGTTTAAAGAATTGGCCGTGGCAACGACCACCATTTCAATGTTTTCGGGTGTTGTTGCGTTGCTTATGGCTTATAATGGCTATGCATATTGGGCGTTGGTTGGGCAGACGCTATTGGCTGCTGCATTGATGAATATGGCGTATTACGTTTATTCACGCTGGTGGCCATCGCTTCAATTCTCAGCAGAGTCTTTTAGACAACTTTTTTCCTTCGGATTACCCATGATGTTTACCTCACTGGTACATGCTGTATATAACAACCTGTATTCTTTAGTTATAGGCAAACGCTTTAATGCATGGCAGTTAGGTTTATATAATCGAGCTGATAATTATTCCTCCTATGTATCGTATAACTTGAGTGATATGAGCATGCGAGCCTTGTATCCAATACTTTCAAGAACTCAAGATAATATTGAACAATTGAAAGTCGCGGCCTTACGTATTTTGCATGCTTCTGCTTTTATTGTTGTGCCGATTAATATTTTCCTATTGGTAAAAGCTGAGGACATTATTTGCATTTTGTTGACTGAAAAATGGTTGGAGATGGCGCCATTGATGCAAGTGATGTGTATTTCCAGTATGGGGTATGTCGTGTCTAACCTTCATTTTAATTTATTTAAGTCAATAGGACGTACTCAGATATTGTTTATCTGTGAGTTGATTAAAAAGATCTTGGGTATTTTGATACTATTAATCACATTTCAGTATGGTCTGATGGTGATGGTGTGGGGCTTATTGGTTTATGCAGCTCTGAGTATATTGGTAAGTTCTTTGTTTGTATGGCACTTTATGTTAATTACGCTGCGGGATCAAGGTCGACAAGTCTATATGGTGATTCTTAATACTCTGATACCGATATTGGCATGTTTCCTGATAGGAGAGTTCTTTGATAACATCTATCTTCGGTTGGGACTTTCTTTAGTTACTTTTTTCTCTATCTATGGTATTCTTGCATGGTTTGAGAAAGATAAGGCTATAGATTTCCTGATGGGGTATTTTAAGAAGGAGAAGTAATGTATAGAAATTATCTCAAGAGGATTATTGATTTTGTATTATCGCTTATTATATTAGTCTGTATTTCGCCCATTTTGTTAATCGTGACGATTTGGTTACATTTTGCCAATAAAGGTGCAGGCGCTTTCTTCTTTCAAGAGCGTCCAGGAAAAGATGGCAAGATATTTAAGGTCATAAAGTTTAAGACCATGACAGACGAGCGGGATGTGGAGGGGAATCTGTTGCCAGATGAGATACGCCTCACAAAGGTCGGCAAATTTGTAAGATCAACATCTTTAGACGAATTGCCTCAGTTGATTAATGTCCTAAAGGGGGATATGTCGTTGATTGGGCCTCGTCCTCTATTACCTGAATATTTGCCTCTTTATAGTAAAGAACAGGCTCGCCGACATGATGTTCGTCCGGGTATTTCTGGGTGGGCACAATGTCATGGGCGCAATTCGATAAGTTGGACTGAGAAATTTAAGTTGGATGTTTGGTACGTAGATCATCTTTCTTTTATGACCGATTTGAAAGTGGTCTGGTTGACAATAGCTTCTGTTGTTAAGCGAGAAGGTATTTCGGAAGAAGGTATGGCAACAGTTGAAGACTTTAATGGTAATAATTAGAATATGTTGAAAGAACTGCATACTCCATGTTTTATTTTAGACAGGCAGGAGCTGGTAAAAAGCATCAGTGAATTTAAACATGCCTTGTTGAATAACTTTGGGAATTTTATAGTGGGCTATTCTGTTAAGACAAATTCATTGCCTTACTGCCTAAGTATTGCTAATGCTCAAGGATGTTATGCTGAGGTTGTTTCTTCAGACGAGTACGATTTGGCATTGTTGTGTGGCTTTAATAAAAAAAACATCATCTATAACGGCCCTATGAAATCGAAGGAATCTTTCTTGGAGGCCGTTATTCATGGAGCCATTGTTAATATTGAGTCTCATCGTGAGTTGGAATGGCTTGATGATTTGCCCAAAGATAATCGATATAATGTCGGGTTAAGGTTGAATGTCAATATTTCTGCAGTAGCGCCAAAAGATGCTGATGGAGATAATGATAATAGTCGTTTTGGCTTTTCTGATGAAACAAATGAATTCGAGGATGCTATCAGAAGAATAGAAAGTATGGCAAATGTAGTTTTGTCGGGGCTTCATATTCACAGAACAGCTCATAGTCGGAGTGTAAACTTTTACGAAAGTAGCATAAGATATGCTTGTGAAACAATCAGAAAATATAATCTGAGTCTTGATTATCTTGATATTGGGGGAGGCTATTTCGGTATTTTTGCAAATAAGCCAACCTATCAGCAATATTCAGATGCATTCAAAAAGATATTGTCTTCTTACGGCCAAGACAAATTGTGTGTTATCGTGGAACCTGGGAACGCCCTCGTTGCTTCATGTTTTTCATTTTTAAGTGAAATTATTGATGTAAAACACGTAGAAGATAAGTGCTATTTTATAACCACAGATGGATCTAGGAATGACATAGATCCTTTTTTCCGAAAAACAGGTTATATGACTGAAATCATTTCAGAGAAAAATGGCCCAGTTGTTGAAGAGCAGACAGTATCAGGATGCACCTGTTTGGAATATGATAGACTATTTTCACTACGACAATTTCCATTACTTAAGACGGGAGATAGAATTCTATATAAGAATGTAGGGGCATATACGATGTGTTTGTCACCGCTATTTATTAGATATCTTCCAATAATATATGTAAACGAAGACGGGAATTATAATATAATTCGCGAAAAGTGGACCGCTAATGAATATATTAACAAGTCAATTTTATAATGAATAAGAATATTCTTTTTTGTAGCGTTGGACGTCGTGCCAAGTTGCTTATGAATTTTAGAGAGTCGATGAAAGGCTGTGGCAAATTAATTGCTACTGATATGAGCCCTGTTGCACCTGCTCTTTTCTTTGCTGATGAAACCTATCTTGTTCCTCGCATAACAGATCCAAATTATTATCAGATAGTCATTGATATCTGTCATAAAAGTCAAGTTAAAGCTATTACGACACTTATCGATCCGGAAATTGAAATCCTTGCAAAACATCGTGTTGATTTGGTACAGCATGGGATTTTACCGTTATGTCCAGCTGATTGGACTGCACACCTTTGCTTTGATAAATATGAGATGTTTAAATATCTCCTTTCAAAAGGTGTTAGAACTGTATTAACCTACAATACACTTGAGTCGTTTAAAGTCGGAATTACAAATGGCGAGATTTCTTTCCCTGTATTTATGAAGCCTATATCAGGTAGTGGAAGTGTAGGGATAGGAAAGTGTGATAATATGCAAGAGGTTGAAGAGAAATGGTATGATGGCAAATTTACCTATATCATTCAGGAGCTAATGACTGGTGGCGACTGTGATGCTGATGTTTATGTAGATTGCTTTTCTCATAAACCCGTTTCAGTTTTCTCTAAGAAAAAGATAGAAAGTCGTATTGGAGGTGCCAGTAAGACTATAAGTTATAAAGATGATAAATTGTTCTCTTTTGTTGAAGAGGTTTGTTCTGTTTTAGAGCTAAATGGTCCTTGTGATATGGACTTCTTTATCAAAGACGGAGAATATTACCTATCTGAGATTAACCCTCGTTTCGGTGGTGCTTATTTGCATGCATACGGAGCTGGCGTTGACTTCATTCAATTAATACTTAATAATATTGACGGTAAGGAGAACCATAGTATCATTGGACAATATGATGAAGATATTATTATGATGATGTATGATGATGTAGTTATCAAAAGAAAAAGTGAACTAATGTCGGATGAGTTCTCTCTATTGTAAGTGATTTTGAAATTTTGCCTACTAACGATTCCTGTAATATGATAGAGATTCGGGTCTATGCGACATCTGTGGCAGGGAATATTCCTTTTGATATATATTGGAGTTTCTTGGGCCTGTTTCTTATCGGGGCTTTGGTGCTGATTTTGTGGAAGGGATATGGGCTTGGATTGCGTTATGGTTTGTCATTGTTGCTTGCAGAATGGGCGTTTTTGATATTATGCGCTACGATCATCTTTCGTGAAACTGGTGCTGAGAGGAGGTGTAATCTGATTCCTTTTTGGAGTTACTTCGATTATGGGAAGCAAAGCTACTTCATGGAGATGTTTGGTGAGAATATCCTGAATGTACTGCTGTTTGTGCCTATTGGCTTTTTGGCAGGTTGTGGTTTGCGGAGGATGACATGGAAGAAGGTCTTGTTTTTTGGTGGAGGACTTTCGGCTTGTATTGAAGTGCTTCAGTTTATCTTTAAGAAAGGCTTTTGTGAGACGGATGATATCATTCACAATGTTTTAGGGTGTATCATTGGATATGGTTTGTGGCGGGCTGTATCTTATGTTCCCTATCATAGAGATCTTAAAATAGTATGACTCAAAAAACGACAGAAGATATGAAGAAAAAGATAATGCTTGTGTTTGGGACTCGACCGGAGGCTATTAAGATGGCACCGCTGGTGAAGGAGTTTCAGAAGAATCAGGAGGATTTTGAAACGATCGTGTGTGTGACTGGTCAGCATCGGGAAATGTTGGATCAGGTGCTGAAGATATTCGATATCAAACCGGATTATGACCTGAATATCATGAAGCAGGGACAGGATCTCTATGATGTGACGGCAAGGGTGCTGACTGGCATGCGTGATGTGTTTAAGCAGTGTAAGCCTGATGTGGTGCTGGTTCATGGTGACACCACGACTAGTACAGCGGCTGCACTAGCTGCATTTTATCAGCAGATTCCCGTGGGCCATGTGGAGGCTGGCTTGCGTACGCATAACATCTATAGTCCGTGGCCTGAGGAGATGAATCGTCAGATTACCGGGCGTATTGCGACATACAATTTTGCGCCGACGCCGCTGTCTGCGAAGAATCTGAAGGAGGAGAAGGCGCATGGGCAGATATTTGTCACGGGTAATACGGTGATTGATGCGTTGCACATGGTGGTGGAAAGACTTCATTCCGATCAGGCGCTGGCTGAGGAGCAGGTGAGGGCGCTGAAGGAGGCGGGGTATCCTATAAATAGTTTAATTGGTAGGCGAGTGGTGCTGATTACGGGGCATCGGCGGGAGAACTTTGGGGATGGATTTATCTCGATGGTGACTGCGATGAAGGATCTGTCGGAGAAGTATCCAGACGTGGATTTCGTGTATCCGATGCATTTGAATCCGAATGTCCGTAAGCCGATTCATGAGGTGTTCGGTGAGGATCTGACTAAATATAAGAACTTCTTCTTTATCGAGCCGCTACAGTATCTGGAGTTTGTATATCTCATGGAGAAATCGTGTATCGTGCTGACGGATTCTGGTGGTATTCAGGAGGAGGCTCCCGGGCTTGGGAAGCCTGTGCTTGTGATGCGCGATACCACAGAGCGGCCTGAGGCTTTGGAGAGTGGCACTGTGCATTTGGTGGGTACTAATCATGATTTGATTGTGAACGAGGTGAGTACGTTGCTTGATGATCCTGTAGCATATGAGAAAATGTCGAAGGCTGTGAATCCTTATGGCGATGGTCAGGCCTGCAGGAGGATCGGTGAGGCGTTAAAGTAATTTAGTGGCGGGGGCACCCC
>OCTX012259254.1_pt1 | contig 47625 bp, 49 predicted proteins | sample 1539691 | NCBI WGS metagenome assembly OCTX01 (sample SAMN02144231, study PRJEB22623) | gut metagenome | biome: sheep rumen | host: Ovis aries | place: New Zealand
AGCAAAGCCCTTTGTATGGCTCCTACCGATGCTGCACTTACATTTCCGTATGTCGTTGTGTATTCCTTTGCGTGGTTAGATACATAGTCGAGCATTGCTCGCAGGTCTTTCAAATCTATGAGCAACAGCCCTCGTTCGTCAGCAATGCGGAACACTATATTCAGCACTCCGTCCTGTGTTTCGTTCAGGTCGAGCAAACGACTCAGCAACTGTGGTCCCATCTGCGAGATGGTTGCCCTCATCGGATGCCCCTGTTCGCCATACACGTCGTAGAAACGAACTGGGCAGGGTTGAAACTCAGGATTCTCCACTCCGAACTCCGGCATTCTCTTCTCAATGAAACCACTCATCTTTCCTGCTTGCGAGATACCGCTCAGGTCACCCTTCATGTCTGCCATGAAACAAGGTACTCCGGCTTGACAGAATGTCTCTGCCATCACCTGCAGGGTTACGGTTTTTCCAGTACCAGTGGCTCCGGCGATGAGTCCGTGCCTATTTGCCATCTTACCGCATACCGACAGAGCTCCTCCATCGCTATGTGCTATGTATAGTCCTCTTTCTTTCTCGTACATTTTATATATAATGTATTTAAGTTTCGCAAGCTTAACTTTGGGGAGTTATTGTGTAGTTATGAAGGAGTTACTAAGGAGTTATGGGGACGATACTGCATCAAATTGGGCAAGCATCCTCTACTATTGTCCCTTTAACTCCCCTTTAACTTCCCTTTAACTTCCCTTCTGCTCAACTTGTGAAAGTTGAGTAATGTATATATAGTTTCAGAAAATCAGTTTTAAAAGTTTACGCCCAAATTCAGGAACAGACACCCGTTGTGTGTCACGTCGAAGTCGTCCCTGCCTATATTCGCCAGTCCGAAGTCGTAACCCAGTTCTACGTAAGCCAGGTCGAAACTGAATCCGCAACCGAAACGCAGTCCGGCATCAAACCTGCGAAAACTATGATCTACGTTGTCGAACGAACCATAGGCATTCTTGTCCTTGAAATTCCTTATCTTGCCACCCAGTCCCAATGCTAAGTAACCGCCCAGGAAGGGTTGGAAACTCATGTGCTCATCCATCTCCACACTGTACTTTATCACAATGGGCAACTGCAGATAACCCAGGTTGAACGTGAACTTAGCCCGCGAACCGTCAGTCATCGTCACATAACCTCTGCCTCCTTTCTGCACAAACGTCAGACCGCTCTCTGCAAATACCGGAGCAGCATCGGTCAACTGCAGACCTACTACACCGCCAAAACTCAGTCCCGTCTTCATGCTGCCACCATTGAGCATCGGGTCGTCGCTGTTTACAAATGCAAAAGCAGGACCTATTCTGAAACCAAAATAAATAGGAATATCACGTTCACCAAACAGTCCTGAGTGACTCGACTCTTTCTTTCCCTGACCTGAATATTTGCCTTCTGCCCGCGCGCCAGTCAGTGCCAACAGACACAGGCAAATCATGATAATCTTATTTTTCATTTCTATAGTATTAAATTTCTTTTGCGAAGATACGGTTAAGCGAGAATAATACAAAATAAAATCCGTTTTTTTATTTTGTATATAAAGAAAGATTTTGATAGAAATGTACATGTTTGAAAAAAAACTCCTATTTTTGCAAAGTAAACAAAAGAAAAAACGACATTTCTATGAAAAAAATCTACCTATTCTTAGCGGCTCTCTCGCTGACAATAAGTGTGATGGCAAATCCCGTAAGCAAGAAAACTGCTGCTAACATTGCCAAAAGTTTCTTCGCAAAACAATTGTCCGAAGGCGGTTTTTCGTCAAATGGGAAGTCTGATGACACACCCGTCGTAATGGTTTACGAGAGCGACGAACTCTATGTCTTCAACGGACAGAGCGGGTTTGTTGTGGTAAGTGCCGACGACCAGACAACCCCTGTGCTTGGTTGGTCAGATAGTAAGCAGTTCGATTCTCAGAACATAAACCCTGCCACAAAGGTATGGCTCGAAAGCTACGAAGAACAGATTCAGGCTCTGAAGGATAATCCGAGTCTTAAAACTGTGGCACTCTCAAACTTTGATCCTGTAAAGCCTTTGGTGCCTTTCAAGTGGGACCAGTCTGAACCCTACAATAAGTATTTGCATATAGACAAGAAAACAGGTGAAAGGTGTATTGCCGGTTGTCCTTCTATATCATTGGCACAGGTTATGGCAACAGTGAAGTACCCTGAGGGAGTTATGCCACGAGGCATTCCGGCACAGGACTTTTACGAAGGTAAAGGTGAAGAGCGAAAATTAATCCAACATCTTGATGCTCTGCCAGCCACATCGTTCAACTGGGACAAGATGAATGAAAAATATGATGCAGACGATGAGTCAGATGCTCCTGACGAGGTAGCCAAACTGATAAAGTATGCCGGTTATGCTTCTGGAATGGTTTATACATCGAAGTTTTCTGCTGCTTGGGATGCAAGTACTTTCGAGGCAGCACGACTGTTCTTCGGTTACAGCGAAGTGAATAAAATTGAACGTTCTGCTGTTACATATTCAACATTTGAAAACACCATATATGACGAACTGAAAGCAAATTGTCCCGTCATACTCTCTGGCTCAGCCATCAGCTCAGAGAACAGAAAGAGTGTCGGTCATTCCTTTGTCGTTGACGGATATGATCAGGGCTACTATCACATTAACTGGGGGTGGGGCGGACAGTACGACGGTTACTTTGTGCTCTCTGTGCTCAATTACGAGGATCCGGGAGAAAAGGGCATGAAGGTAGCAAACGGTTACAATTTCGAAGTTAGAGCCGTATATGGATTTAAGAAGCCAACCGTTGCCGACCCTGCTGATGGAGTGAATCTCCTCGGTATATGGGAAGTGGACCTTAAAGACAAGACAATTGAAAAACTCTCGGAGCTAGTGCTCAATCGTGCCAACGTAACGGAAAATTTCCCCGCTTTCACACATGGGGTACGGTTTGACAGAGAAATGTCTCCATATATTAATAAGGTTTACGACATAGGATGGAACATCTACGATGCGAATACTAATACCTATTTTTTCACAGAACCTCAGGTTGTGAAGCTGGAGAGTGCTTTCTATCCGGGCGAGAGAAGGCGCGAGGAGTATGAAATCGTCATTCCTAAGGATGTTCCCGACGGCACCTATCAGCTACACTGGCTGTTCCGCGACTGTAAAGGCGAGAAGAATACCGACAAGTGGTTTCTCTGTTACCAGAGCAGTATCTATTGCATGGAGTTTTGTGTTGAAGGCAACAAACTGACCGCATGGCCAAGTTTCGATGATTTTGATAGGGAAGGAGACACAAAAATCAATTCAGTGACTATTGATGGTGAAGCTAAAGTCTATAATACCGTAACGTTGAAGTTTAATGCCACTAATCACTCCAACACACACAACAAGTCTATTTACCTGTGGGCAAGCGATGACGATGGCAAATTCGAAATGTACAACGGCACAGGTATGAACATCGATAAGGGCAAGTCGGGCGACTTCTATCTCACCTTCTTTCCGGAGACAGCAGGAACTTGGAACATAGCCTTGCTCTCTTATGATGCGGGGCAGTATAATGCGGAATATAACATCCTCAGCAAGGCTCAGAGTCTTATCACCGTCAAGGGAACCTCCCTGTACTATGATGTGTCAAATATCGACAAAGATGCAGAGACCTCAGACTCGAAACCACTGCTCAGCAACAGCCTTTTGGGAAAATATGAGATTAGCACCTCCGACAAGGCTCCTTGCACCAAGACAATGTATATCATCCTGAAAAAGTATAGCCAGAAAGACGATGAGTTCCTGTATAGCGAGAATCCCGATGACCCTATGAACAAGAAGGTTGTAGGTGATTTTCAGGAGGACAAACCAGTCTCAGGACAATTCTCTTTCACCGATCTGGAAAAAAATGTAGAATACAAACTGGCTGTAGGCGAACTTGTTGCTGGAAAGGTAGAGTCTGTCTATGACTATCCTACAACCTATATCTATAAGAGTGACGACCCAAGTATCGTCAACGAAGTGAATACCCGTGTCGCAAAACCAACCCCTGTAAAATACCTCAAAGACGGCAAAATCATCATCGATGACAAATACAACCCCGCAGGTCAACCAATTACCTGGTAACGGTTAACGGTTATCGTTTTCTCACCTCAGCAACCACATATTCCGACTGAGTACCTATGCGGAACTTGCCGCCCCAGATACCCAGTCCACTGCTGATGTAGTATCTTGTGCCCTTGCGTTGCCACTCACCCCACGAACACTCATACACCCTGTCCGTAATCCATGAGATAGGCCATACCTGTCCTCTATGCGTATGTCCGCTCAACTGGAAATCCACACCCAGCTTTTCAGCCTCCTCCAAATGGTATGGCTGGTGATCCATCACAATCGTGTACATACCCTTAGGCGCATTCTCCACCAAAGTCTTCAGACTCTTCCTCCTGCGGTTTGTCCTGTCGTCCCTTCCTATCACACATATCTCGCCGTCAATCGTTGCACAACTATCCACAAGCAGATTGATGCCCGCATCCTTGTAAAACTCCCTTGCCTTTTCCTCCCTGCTGAAATACTCATGATTTCCCAGACAGGCATACACCGGAGCCTTCAACCTGCGCAGTTCCTCAGCCATATTCTCCTCCAATAACGGACGCACACTTATATCTATAATATCCCCTGCAATCAGAATCACGTCCGGCTTCTCATCATTTATCATATCCACCCATCGAGCCAGTTCACCCCTGTGATGGTGATACCCCAGATGCAGGTCGCTCAGCATCACGATCCGGTAATCCTTCTTTAGCGCCTTTTCTGTCTGCAGAGTCAGTGGCACCCTTACCTTATTGTTATGGTGCATGTTTCCCAATACCAGCAACAACGCGATTCCTCCGGCTATGAACCCGGCACTCATTCCGTTGCTGCGGAACAGATCAAACGGCAACACCTTCACCACGCACAGCACATCTATGCAGAGGAAAACCAGAAACAGATAGAGTAGGGCAATCAGACTCGACGTGCCAATCTGATACAACGTTGACGACAACCACAGCGGCAACCTGTCCAGCATCCCTCCGAAGATAAGGAACATACACAGAAAACATCCTCCCATCACCCCTACGGCAGTCCATCGCCACACCGTCTGCAGCGGCAACACCTGCCACGTATGCCACAACACATAAAACAGACTTCCAAATGTTAGAAGCAAAAACAATAGAAAAAACATCATTCTCATAGTCCCATTTTCATTACTTTTGTCGGACAAGCCTTTACGCACTTCTCGCATTTCAGACAATCTGCATGCAGAAACCCGACCTCACTTCCACGGCACTCATATGGAGTCAGCTGCATCGGACAAACGCGAGCACACATCTTACACTTCATCTCACAACTGCTATCCACACGAATACGTGTGAATACACGTGGCAGCGGAATCCGTTTCGGAGTTACCCACGACGACAGCGTACCCATCGGGCAGAACGAACACCACGTGCGCGGAGCATAGATAAACGACAGCACCACACCCACAACCGTAGTCAGCAGGATGATATTCCAGAACACCCTTCCCATAGCACCCCAGTCGCCCCAGGCGAAATACATCTGCACTCCGAACATAGTAAAGATAAAACACACCATGAACAGTCGGAACCCGAACGTCCTCACAAACTTAGGAATAGGGCGGTGAGGCGAATACTTCGACAATAACCTGTCATACATATTCCCTCGCGGACACACATGTCCGCACCACCATCTGCCCCTCCATACCGATGTCAATACAGGACCGATCATACAGATTACCGCAGCCCATCCCACAACAGGGAAAAACCATCCCAACACCAGATACGCAAAAATAATCCAATACAGATTGGGACCTCCAACCTCATAATGCCTGTGAAACCTCTTCTGTGCCATATTAAATATATATATATCGCTGCAAATATACAAAAATTTTCTATTTTGATTCATTTTTCGTTATCGTTGAATTCCCAGTTTTTACGTATTGACGCAAATAAATTGTTATTTTGACACATTTTCTCTGAAAGAAAAATTCCTCAATTGCTGAAAAAAATGAACCTTTGCATCAGAAAACAACTGTTGATAGGTATAATTACATATCTGATTTAAAATAATCATATTTAAAATTATCTAATGACGAATAGTTTTAGAACTATTCAAGCGGGAGTGCCAAGCACCCCCGCTTTTTATTTTACTAGAAATATAACATAGAATAATGATTAGTGGTTAGCGATGTACATAAAATTGAAAAAATCGTAATTTTATTTGTTAGTATCAAAATAATGATATACTTTTGCCATCGAATTGATAGTATAATGCTATCATATTATATTTTATACTTGTTTAATTATGGCACAGTCAGCAGTTACAGTAAGATTGGATCCAGAGATGAAATTGCAGTTCGATAAACTCTGTGAACAATTTGGTATGAGTGTTAATACGGCATTCAATATATTTGTGAATGCTGTAGTGAGGAGTCGTAGTATTCCTTTCTCCATTCGATGCAATAGTGTGGAGAAGTCACGTGCATTGGATTTATTTATGCAGCAGCGAAATGCTGCAGAGGGTAGTTCTGAGTCTGAGATAACCCTAGATGAAATCAATGCAGAGATTCGTGCTTATAGGAAAGAACGAAGAAAAAAACAGCAGAAAGTATGATATATGCTGTTATAGATACCAATGTGCTGGTATCGGCACTTATTACGCACAATTCGGAAGCTTCAACCGCAAAGGTTGTCAAATCTCTTCTTGAACAAAGATTCGTACCTATCTATGACGATGATATCATCGCCGAGTATGAAGAAGTGTTGCATCGACCTAAGTTTCCAATACTTGCTGAAGTAGCGAATGCTCTGATTTCTTTTATCGTTGAAAATGGTATAGAGGTCTCAAGGTCTGAATTTGAAGGTCCTATGCCAGATGAGGATGATAGGGTTTTCTATGAGGTAACACTAAGTGTTGAAGATTCATTTCTTATAACTGGAAACCAAAAACATTATCCAGTTTCTCCGCGTGTCGTAACTCCTGCAGAGATGCTCGAGATTTTGAATAGTTAAGAAGTAAATTTTTGCACACCTATCAATAGGAAGGTAAGTCTTTAGCTATTTTGAACCCTTGCATTAAGATAATTTCATTACTAGCAATTGATGTTTTTATTCTTGTCAATTTCAATCATTGTGGTGATTCTTTTGAAAACATATTTGTGCAATCTGATGCAAAAGAAAATCAGTGCAAATGAACCTATTCCACTTAGATACGGATTTACGTTGAATCCCATTATTATTGCATCATAAATGCCATGTGCTATAACAGGATATGCAAGAATCTTTATAGCGTTCAGGGGCGAATGATCAATGAAGTGATATACTGAGTAGTAATAGCCCATCATGACTGCAAATGCATAATGAGCAGGAACTGCAAACAGTGCACGACCGATTGCAACAGAGTGCCATGATTCTTCCCCTACGACATACATGATATTTTCAATGGCAGCGAAGCCCATGCCTACACATACGGCATATACTATTCCGTCAAAGTGTTCATCGAAAAACGGATTCTTTCGTAATACGAGCCATAGAGCCAATAACTTGAAAGTCTCCTCAGGAAGAGCTGCAACAACGAAAGCATTCAATGTACTGTCAAAAATGGTCGTCTGTTTGCCTTCCGGTCCGAAAAGTAAGAGTTGAAGTAATAATTCCACAACAATTACCGGAATGATTATTGCCATACCATAAAACACAGACTTGTACAACCACGACTTTGGTTCCGGTTGTGGGTCTTTCCTGAAAATATACATTAGCAGAATTGCCACAGGAAGAATAGCTGCTGCAAAAACGAGAAGTATATTCATTATTATCAGTTTCTGGTAGTGAAGAAAACCTCCTTTCAGCCGCAAATATACAAAACGCCCCCAAAAGGACAAAGGACAAAAAGGACATTTTACAGAAAAGGTGAGTCCCGAAGGGCTCACCCAGTTTTCGTTTTGGTTTTCGTTTTTTCGACCACAGATCTAACGGATTTGCACGGATACTTTTTTATCTCACATAGATATCACTGATACTACCGAACTTATTTTTCACACTGATTTATTGATGACAGTCTATTGGCTGCTATATCTGGAGATAAAGTTATTGTTTGTTTGAAGAATCTTCCATGCTAACTTGAAGAAGTTCTTCTAATCAAATAAAACCATCATCCATCAATCTACTTCAGCATAAAATTTTCGATTATTTAGTGTTTTTAGATGTTATCGGAATATCAAAAACCTAAATAACATGAATTCCCATGAATTGATTATGAATGCCCATGAATACTTCTGTGATATCTGTGTGACCTTAGAAGTCTTTAGTTATCGTTGAATTTCCACTTTTTACGTATTGACGCAAACAAATTGTTATTTTGACATATTTTCTCTGCAAGAAAAATTCCTCATTCGAAAAACTATATTGAATAATATCTCAGTACACCTTAGTTTTTTTTGTGAATAAAAATTGCACACTATGATAATTGTGTATCCATAGATTAGCGTGTTTTTTTCTGTTCATTAATGAAATCGATCCAATTCATTAATGAATACGATGAAATTCATTAATGAACGTTTTTTGAACACTAGATTTCAAAATTGCACACTATCAAAACAGGGTATTGTTGACTTGTCGGTTTTGATGCTGTCAAAAGCCATAAAACAATCGTATTCATTATCAGTCATTGTCTTATATTTGGAAGGCAGAGAATAATAAGCATATTTCTGTACTATGCTGGCGATGTCTTCTTTGTAGCTGAAATCAGACTGTGGTTCGTTTATCAATGCTTTATAATCTTCACTGTTTTTGACGAGCTTTTTTACTGATTTCTCATAACTGACGAATGCGGAAACAATACTGTCTTTCTCCATATTCTTCAGATAATAGAGTGCAATGGACACTTTGTTGAAATTTGAGATAACCAATATTTCGTTTCTTAGTAATATTGTGTTTCTTGACAGTTCTAGGTCTGCGTATCTGCTGAAACAGATTTCCCTTACTATTGAAAACAGAATATCTATTGCCTCATCATCTGCAATCTGTCTGCCTGCATGAGACAAAACCATCAGATAGTCGGTGTTACTCAATCTTGTCTTATCAATAACAAAATCGGGACTGTCTGCCAGTCTGCGACAGATGAAATAATAATCCCTGCCTTCATTGAAGGTGTTTACATTTGCTTTGATATACTCAATGGGAAAATGACGGATAATAATCCAGGAACATTTTTCCTCGTGATATGATTCCCATAGTTCCATTATCTGGGGTTCAAAAGAAGCGTCCCATAAGTTTAGCACTCTGGAATATGCCCAATTTCTATCTGTTGCATTCGATTCGAGAAATGCAGCCATGATTTTCTTCTGGTCTTTCCAGTCAAGTCCAAAGAAACGTCTTTGAATCTCATTTCGAGCTATAGTTACCTTACCGCTTTTCTTATCAATGTAATTCTTGATTACTTTTGATATGGGATTATTTCTTATGTTTGTTTTCATATCAAGTGCTATTATAGATGGTTACGTACTCATAATTAAATAATATGTGTATGAGTTTTCAGTTTTAATGCTAATATATCGCAGCCGTAAACTATTTTGTCATAAACTTGCTTATATACTTCATCCAAATTACCTGTGGGATCTCTTAGATCGGTCATTTCATCGAAACATACTTCGTTGAATCGCTTGATTCGGTGCCAATGAGAATAGGGGAGTTCTTTCTGTATTTCTACCATATGAAAATGGCTCATACAGATTATAATGTCTGCTGATTCTATCAATTCTTTATTGATTCTTATGGCCTTTCCCATCATCTCATAGCCGTCCTTCTGTGCCAATGTAATCATGTATTGGTCACGCGGTTCCCCTTCTAAATCTAAGATTCCTGCAGAACAGACCTCGACATCAGAAACATCTTTCTCGTCGAGTTTCTTTCTGAGTACAACTTCCGCAAGCGGACTCCGACATATGTTAGCTGAACAAATGAATAATACCTTCATACTTTATAGTTTTAAATATATATGTAGATAGATGGGCTGAATTTAGAATTTCTATCTTTCGTGAACGTAAAAATGCTGAACGAAATGTGAGAATCTATTCAGCATTTTTTAAATCTGTAACTATAGAAAGTTATTTAAGATCTCTAGTAAAGATAGCAGTTATAGTCATTGTGTCACCTTTTTTATTGCTTGTAAGTCCCCACTTAAACTCCAATTCATTATTGTCGCTAGACATGTCATCCATGAATTCATGTATTATATTCATGTCATCCATAAGCAAAGGGTCTTCTTCTTCCATGCCGATACTGACAAGAACATATTTGCATGTTTTTATAAAGTCTTTCTTTTTCAGTTCCTCAAAGAACTCAGTCATGAAAGTTGTATTATCCACACCATAATCTTTGTATGCATAATACAACATACCTTCTTTGCCTACAAGCATGTATCTGATATCATTCTTGTCAATGTTAATAACTTCTTTTGGCTTAGTAGTGAATTGAAAAATCTCATTGAGGTTGTCGTCGTTGATAAATGTCTCTAATATTTTCATATTGTTTAGCCCTGTCTTGGTGTCGGACGAATTTCTAAGTTTGAATATAAGGAGTGATCGTTTTATGTATTTCTATCTTTGAGGTATGAAAATTTTAAAAGTAATATACATTTATTCCAGACTGCAAATATAAGGGGAAATAGTATGTAATGTAAAAAAAAGCAAAAAAAAATTTTGTTGTTTTTTTCTATTATTTTACCTTTGCGCTGACTCTCAAAGTCATTAAGGGGACAATATATAATGTCTTGTTTTATCTTATGAGCATAATAGGGAGTCCTACATTATGTAGAAAAGCATTTGCCTAATACATTGAGCAGGTTTTCCGTTTTATATCTTGTAGCTAATCTGATACCGCATTGTCTAATGTGAAAAACAAAAAAAGTGAGTGTTATACTCCTTGTCTCAGTGTTGCAACTGATACTATCCCCGAAGCACGTAGCTCACAAACTGGGGCGTCGGTGAAATATGTCCCAGATTCACAAAAAAAATGGTATGTATTCCGGGCTTCATACGGTCGTGAATCAAAGGCTTATGATATATTGGTTGAAAATGGTGTATATGCATATGTACCTCAAAGATATATATATAAAGATGTGAATGGTTCTCCCAAAAAAGTTTTACAGAATCTTATACCTAATCTTATTTTCGTGTATGTATCTAAAGAAAAAGTAGAGAACTATATTAAATTTGAATCAAGGTTGTCCTTCTTGTCTTTTTATTACAATCATTTTAAAAGTGACGAGAACCAGAACAATTTACCATTAATAATTAGTAATAAAGAGATGGAAAATTTTATCCTTGCAACTTGTAACAAAAGTGAACATCTCAGATTTGTTACAGAGTCGCAATGCAATTATAAGCGAGGTGATATGGTTCGAGTTATAGAAGGTGCGTTTAAGGGTGTTGAGGGCAAGGTGGCGAGAATTTCTGGTCAACAACGGGTGGTTGTTTCAATAACTGGTATTGGACTTGTTTCGACTGCATATATTCCAACAGCTTTTTTAGAAAGTGTTAATTAATTGAATTAAATAATTATCCATTTATGGATTTATCAAATAATGATAAGTATTATTCGCTAACGGATAGACAGATTGTTAAAAAGATTCTTGATATCCCGCATAATGAAGAAGCTGCAGTTTTCCTCATCTATAGTCGATATGTACTATTATTACGTAGCATTTATAATAGTATAACTAAAGATTCGACATGGTTTGAGGATTGTTTGTCTGAAATCTTTATTCATTTAAAGGGAAAAAATCGAGATTGGCATACATTGAGTACGTTTGAGTGGCGTAGCACTTTGGGGTGTTGGTTGAAGGGTGTTGCCAAGAACAAATTTCTGGAAGTTTTACCCAAACTGATAGAAAACAGAGGTTTCAACGTATCTTTAGATAACGATGATTCTGATAAGCCAAAGGTGCAGATACCTGACGGAGGTGAGGAAAGTTATGAACGTCGCCAACGAAAGGTTATGCTTATGGAGGCGATAGGTCAACTGAGGGACGATGACCAGCGCTTTGTCATCTTGAAACGTTTGGAAGGCTACAATAGTAAAGAGATAGCCATCCTGCTTCAGAAGAAATGGCACAAGCATGGAATTAAAAAGTATAATAATAAAAAAGAACTTGTCGTTCCTGATGCAGCCTATGTTGATGTTCGCACTCAACGGGCAAAAGAGAATCTGAAAAAAATCATCGTCGTATTAAAATAAGAACTGAACATGGAAATTACAAATGAACTTTTGGCTGCATACGCCGAAGGCAATGTTTCAGAGTCAGAACGTAAAGCCGTGCGCCAGTATCTAGCGGATAATCCAAAGGAGTTGGAAACCGTTATGATGATGATGGACGAAGACTACGATTTAGACTTAGATGAGGAAACGGAAGTTGAGGATGTAGCTTTAGCAAGTAAAGAAGGCTCATTTTCCGACATTTGTTATAGTGCGGCGGCCTTTGCGCCGCGTATTATACCGATGAAGAATATAATTGAGAGTCCAGGACACGTTGACAAAAAAAGTTTTAATCAGTGCATGGACGATTTGTTAGATGAATTAGATTTGTGATGTGATAGTTTCTATGCACAATCCTATTCTATAATAATATGAAAGCTTTAAGCAGAGCATATAATGGATTACGAGGCTTTGTCGATGAATTTGCCAATTCGACGACAGGTAGCAATTTTGCTCCACGAAAAATAGAGAACAGAATAGCCTGGTATGCTGAATGGGATGACAACTATATGGGGGATTTGCTCAATAATTATTTAATCAAATCCTTATTACGAAAAATTGCAAATTCTTATTATGGAGAACAGTTGGATGCTTTACTTGAAGAGGCAACAGAACTGACGTCAGAGTCTTATCCTATGTTGTATGAGGTCTATTCAAATTCTTGTGACATTCTTGGAATGTATAATAAGCCTCAAGTGTATTTGACAGGAAAAATGAAGGGTATAAATGCCCTTAGTCTTGAGGTAAATGGAAAGCAACTTATTTTAATTAGTCCCAAGGTTGCGGTTTCCCTTCCTCCAAAAGAACAAGCCTTCCTATTGGGGCACGAAATAAGTCACCATCAGCAAAGTAATCTCGTTTGTCACACAGTAAATGGATTGATGGACAACATTAATAACGCTTCTGAGATTTTTGGTCCATTGGTACTTGATACTATAGAAGTTCCACTAAAACGTTGGTGCCGTTGTTCGGAATTTAATGCTGATAGAGCTGGATATATCTGCTGTAAAAATGAGGAGGCAATTAAACAACTATTCCTTAGATTGGGAATGAAGTCAAATTCATCTGCATATGCAGATTATAAGGAAGTTGGAGCAGCACATCCAATGCTTCATACGCGATGGAATGTTTTAAGAGAATATATTCAACAGAAATAAACAACATAAGACTATGATATACAACAAGCAGATTCTTACAGGTCTGAAACACAGCCAATATGAGCATCCATTTGATAAAATGGCCTTGGAGAAGTTGGAATCTATTCCGCTTCTGACAAAGTTGTTCAAATGGATAACAGCTAATACTGTAGAGCGAATCTATACCATTCAATATACAGGTAGTAATTTAAAGGTGACGAAAGAAAACTACCCCCAAATATACCAATATCTTGAAGATGCATGTAAAATACTAGACCTAAAAGATATTCCTGATTTGTATATTGAGTGGAGTTACAACATAAATGCCTGTACGATAGGTGCAGAGAATCCTATTATCATCTTAACCTCAGGCCTTATAGACCTTTGTACGGACGAAGAAATTATGTTTATTATAGGTCATGAGGTCGGGCATATCAAGTCAAACCACATGCTTTACCACATGATGGCACAAGTAATCAATTACTTTATTGATGCTACACCAGGTGGAACCCTTGTTGCTGGCAGCCTTCAATACGCCCTATATTATTGGAGTCGAATGTCGGAATTCACAGCAGACCGTGCAGGACTTCTATGTTGTCAGAATCCCGAAGCAATGGCACGCGCTTTCATCAAGATGGCAGGTCTGCCACTTAAGGAATTTAATAATATAAGTACAGAGACTTTCCTTCAGCAAGCTCGTGATTTTAAAATGCTTGATTACGACGGTATGAATAAGGTCGTAAAGTTTCTCTCTATTGCAGACGAGACTCATCCTTGGACGGTTATGCGTTCTGCAGAACTTCTGAAGTGGATAGAAGGGGGCGAGTATAATAATTTTTTTATTAAATATTATTAGTAGTTATGTCTAAAAGATGTCCGCATTGCGGTTCGTATAATACTGAAATTTCAATCAGGAATTATGCCGCGAGAGCTATAATAAATTCAGCTAGGTATTCTGTGGCCGTAGGTGTTTCACTAGTGGCTAGTTTATTTACTCCTTCAGCAGCACATGCTGCAGGTCATGGAATCTTGCATGAAACCGATCCCGGTGAGTTGAATGGACATCATTGCTGTAATTGTGGAAAAGACTTTTCTGCTTGATGTTATTTTATATAAGATAAAAGGGTAAAACACATCAAAGAGTAATGGAAGGATTATTATCATATATTTCAGTTTCAATTATTGGTGGTGTTATTGGTTACATTACCAATGACATTGCAATACGCATGCTATTCAGACCGCATACGGCAAAATATATCTTCGGATTTCATGTGCCATTTACTCCTGGTATAATTCCCAAAGAGAAGGGACGAATTGCAGAAGCCATTGGTGGAGTCATCAGCGAGAATCTGATGAATCAGGAAGTACTGCAACGATATCTTCTTTCTGATGAAATGCTTTTGAAGATTCGAACTGCAATCGATGATTTCTTTGAGAAACAGAAAAGCAATAATGAAACTGTGGAAGAGTTTTTTTGCCACTACCTTTCACAGGACGAGATCAATAGTATAGTTACAAGTGCGAACTCTAATATCACTAGCCAAGTTAGTGAGAAGTTGCAGGATTCCGCAATTGGTGAACAAATCGCACAATTGGCAATGGATCATGTTGCTGACAAACTCGGTAGCAATGGAGCTCAGGAGCTTCTTGCTGGTATTGGTGGTGCATTCGGAGGATTAGGAGGAGCCGCTGCTGCAATGTTTGGTGGTAGTATTGTCGGACGATTTCTCGGTATGCTTAGAGAACCAACAGAAAAGTTTTTGGCAAGCAACATCAATTCAATGATGCGAAACAACGGAGCGACAATAGTTTCTAATATGATTTCGGATGAAACAACTAAGTTGTTTGCTACCCCTGTGTCAACGCTGTTAACGGGAAAGGATGGTCAAATCGCTCAGGGCGTTTCTACAATAGAGTCTATCTACAAGACAACAATCAATGAACATCTTCCTAAGATTCTCCAGTCTATTGATATTTCTAAGATAGTACGTGAACGTATCAATGAAATGGATGTAAAAGAGACCGAGAAACTAATATTCCAAATAATGGATAAGGAACTTAAAGCTATTGTATGGCTTGGGGCTTTGCTTGGAATGATTATGGGAAGTATTAATGTTATGTTCTAAATTTTAAGTTATGATGTCTAAAGATTTTTATTGTCCATATTGTGAAAAGATTACAAAGCATTTCGAGAAGTCGTGGCAAGAGGTTTATGCAGGAGATGGAAAAAATGGGAGGCTTTTGGTATGATAATGGATATGACGGGAACAAGTACTTTATGTAAATATGCAATGAATGTTTTCTATTGGCGTTGTTCTGTGTGCGGTTATGGCACGTGCCGTAAGTACAATGGAGAGATAGACCATCTAACTTATAATTTCTAACCTTGATATTAAGGTATATGGGGTTCGCAAAATCATTATTAAAAATAATAGGAGGTTCTGCATCAGTGTCAACATTGGATCCATTAAGTGTTGTTAGTGGACTCTGTTCTGTTGCATCAGGCTTTATGGAAATGAAGGATGTCATAGAGGATTTTATTTCACAAGTTATAGAGATAACAGGTTCTTGTCTTTCATATGTTCATAATTATTTCAATAATGGAGAAGATCCTTACAATATAATGCCGATTTTAAAAGACATTAGAAAGATGTTACAAGATAGAGGATATGGTTGGATTTTCTCTACATTTGAAAATGCGTTACAGATGTATGCTATTTCTAAAGGTGATATAGGTAGTTTAAATTATAGTTTAAAATAGTTTTTATGGCAATAACAGATAAAATCAATGAGATTATCGACCGACGAATTGGTCGTAATGGGTTCGAGGGGAAAGGACACCTCGAAGTTATAAAGAAGAAGAAGGGTTTCTTCGAAGAACTAGGTAGTCTGATGGACGAGTATTCAACATTGCATGAGACTATCCTATCCCAGATAAAAGAGCAAAAGGGAGAGTATTACGTGATGTCCGTCGAGGATCCGACCTTCCAAGACAAGGTGGAATTGGCAGACCCGTCAGCATTCATGCTTCAGCTTCAGAAGTGCCAAGCTGAGTGCGAGCGACTAGAGAAGCGGTTTAACCGGGAAACTATTAACATCAGTGTTGTAGGACGTGCAAGACAAGGAAAGAGTCGGCTTTTGCAGTCTATAAGTGGATTGAAAGACGAGGTTATACCAGCTTCTAATGGTGGTGACTGCACAGGAGCCAAGTCTGTTATAGCTAATAATGCTGGACAGACCTACGCTAAGGTGGTATTCTACAATGAAGTGGAACTGATTGAGCAAATCCAGAAGTACTTGGATACGATAGGTATCTCGCGACATATAGGAAACATGTCTCAGATCAAGAGTTTACAGAATGACGTAGATACTTTTGTTGCTTCACTTTCTTCCAAGACAGGAAAGCAGCAGTCATTGTTTCAACATCTGAGGAAATACGTTGAGCATTTTGATGACTATGCTGAATACGTAGGAACAGTTAAAGACAATGTCGCAGAAAGTGAAATCCGTAATTATGTGGCTCAGTATGATGTGAACATGAATCCTACTTTTGCATTTTTAGCTGTGAAAGAGGTTTATATTTTCACTCAGTTTCCAGTAAATGACGCGGGGAAGATAGTGCTGGTAGATACAATTGGTCTTGGTGACACTTCACTTGGCATACGTGAGAAGATGATTCATACCTTGCGTGATGATAGTGACGCAGCCATATTAGTTCGTCTGCCGAGTGCCAATGGTGATAGCATCCGTGTAGAAGATGATGAACTCTACGACTTGATATGCGAGGCCATGGGGACAGAAGCATTGAGTAAATGGCTTTTCTTTGCACTGAATGTCTGTGACGCTTTGGGAAATCACAACTCTGGCAAGGCAATGGAAGATGCTTTAAAAGGCCGCAAACTCAATTTTGCATTTATTAAGAAGGTGAATTGCGGAGAACGGAGTGAGGTAGAACAGAATCTTTTGTTGCCCGTACTGGAGTACCTGACATCGAACCTCTCCGAAGTAGACAATAATCTGATGATTAAGGCAAATGAGCAGTTTGTAGATGCCTACCAGAAGTATTTTGATCTCTGTGCTAAGATGCAGAATGTACTCTCTGGCGGATTCAAGAAGAGTCTTCAAAGCGGTGGACTGTTTGATGAACTCTATGAGGACAAACTGGAACTGGCTCGTCAGATAGAGGTGTTGATAAAGAAATATTCCAATAGAAATGAAGAATGCGATGTAATCCGTGATGAAGTAAAGTCCGTTATTAGAAATATTGCTTCACATTGTCCTACTTCTGAGGAGATACGCCATCGCCTAACCGCAGGCGGCCCAGAAGCATATCCCAACAATGTTTATAATTACTATGCAGATAATCTCCGTGCTGCCGTTAGAGATGAATTTGAGGAGATTAACCGCAGTACCATTGCAGGACTTCAAGACGGATTCAAAGCAGAGGTTTGCGAAATATTGAAGAGCGAGGAAGGTGGAAGACTAAAGTTCATTCCACTTCAGACAGAAGTTGCTGGGGATGATGACATAGAGTGGCTTAGTGCTATAATCGAAGAGAAACTAGACAAATACCCGTTAGTCGCAGAAGCATTCAAGGATATATATGATTATCGCCTGAATATTGAAGGATTATTAGAGTTTAAAGCAAACAGGTCACTTGATAGCTTGGATCCTTCACCGCAGAATGATAAATTTATTCAACCAGTTTTTCAGGGTCAAACAACAGATGAAATTGTAGAACTGATTGAACAAACTTTGATGAATGCTATACCTATCGTTGCAGACGAGATGATGGAAGGTATTAAGGAATTGTTAATTATACCTTATAATTCGTTTAATGCAAGAGTTCGTAAGCTTAATGATAGAATCATCTTCAAAAAGGATGGCAGACGTGAGTTGAAAAATTTCTACCGTGAGAATGCCACTGCTATCTGGTCAGAGGAATTCAAGAATATTGCAGGTAAGGAGGTCGCCCTTGGTCAATTAAATGACTATAGTGATAAAATGGCACAGAAGAGAGTAAAGGATTTGTTTATTTTAAAATTGTCATAAATTATGGGCATTTTTGATTCTTTTAAGAAAAAAGCGATTTCCCGTATACCGATGAAAGTCTGTATGATGGGACCGCGGGCTGTAGGAAAAACGACGATTCTTACAGCAATCTTCAATGATACTCAAGAAAATATTGGGGCGACAACCAATCTTGTTTTAAAAGCAGAGGGTGACACCAATACAGAACTGACCAGCAGAAAACACCAGCTCAATGCTATTTTCGCTAATTTGCAGCAAATCACTGACAAACCTGCTGCAGGCCTTGCCGCTTCTTCTACGGTGAACACATTTGATTTCGTTTTCGGACTGAAAGGAAAGGAACCACGTATTGACCTTGAGATAAAAGATTTTCCTGGTGAGTATGTTCAAAGTAGACCTGATGAGGTTGTTCATTTTATCAACGAGTCAAGTGCAGTATTTGTTGCCATTGATACACCTCACCTGATGGAAGAGGAAGGCCAATACTGTGATGTAAAGAACAAACCACAGGTAATAACGGATTTCTTTAAAAAGAGCTTGCAACAGATTAAAGGTGAGAAATTGGTTCTTTTGGTTCCATTGAAGTGCGAGCGATATTTCTTCGAACAACGTATGGATGAGGTTCTTAGCCGTGTTGAATCCGTGTATAATGATTTGATAGAAACTTTCATGCAGAATGGCAAAGTGGCTTGTGCTGTTACGCCTATTTTGACTTTAGGCGGAGTTGAATTTGATTATATAAAAAAAGAAGGTGGAACGATTCCATTGACTGTTGAAGGTTGTCCCAAGGAAGTTGTATATCGGTTCAGAGGTGATAAACCGAAATATAATCCCGTATTCTGTGTACAACCCCTTTACTACATGCTTTCATTCTTGGCTGCACAGTATGGTAGGGAGAAGAAAAATAGAAGTATTTTAGATAAAATTTTTACTACGATATATGATCTATTTGATAATGACGAAGAATTATTTGATGAAATCCTGAAAATGGAGAAAAATCGCAAGACCGCTTTGGCTGGCTATAATGTAGAATGTGGATCTGGATTATTTAAATATTGTAAATAAAATAATAAGTATATGGCACATCAAATATTAATGTTAGGTGGAAGACGCTCCGGTAAATCGTCTATATTAGCCTCTATCCTCTATTCTTTAGGAGAGAATATGGCTGATAATCTCTGTTCTTTTACAGACCAAACAGATTATTCGGGTAGTGATGGTATAGGGGTCCCATTACATACAAAGCGTATAGAAATAGACAATTATCTGCGTACTCGTCAGAAAATTGGAGCGAATAGCAATTTTTTGGTTGACATGACCCCAAGCAAAGGTAAGAGTACATATAATCTTGAAACACAAATAAAAGGCGCATCAAAAGTCTCATTTGATTTTGTTGATGTTCCTGGTGAGTGGATGGAAGCGACAAGTCCCAATTATAATACTCAGAAAGATCTTGTAACCCAAAGTGATGTGTTTGTTATTGCAATAGATACTCCCTATTTGATGCAGGAAGAAAATGAGAATATAAACACGGTTTATAACAGGGTTGAGGAAATAACGAATCTTTTAGCAAATATTCAGATAGAGAATGAGGAAATAGATCGAAAACTAATTATTCTATGCCCTGTAAAATGTGAAAAGTGGACACAGAGTAAACGAGCTGATGAAGTTACTGAGAAAGTATGCATTGCTTATAGAAAACTCATTAATAATTGGGTAAATCATAAATCTGTCGATATTTGGGTTATGCCGATTGAAACAGCTGGTGGTATACTCCATTCAAAACTGTTAGATGGTTATCGCGTATTTAGGAGTGATAAAGATAAGTTTGGCGAATTATGTTCCATTAATGATTTGACTAATCAAATTATGATGAAAGACGGAAAAATTTTGTCTCGTAGTTCTGTTTATTCGATAGAATCTGAACCGGACAAGAGTCTCTTCTTTGATTTTACACAACTTCCTCTTTCATGGTATGTAACCAATGGTAAAGGTTTTTCGCCTTCTCTTTGCGAGCAACCTGCTTACCATATTTTAAAATTCTTGGTTGAAAAAGAGATGAAGGCAACAAGGGCTCAAAAAGAATTAATTAATAATGCTCCTTGGTGGATACTTTGGTGGCGGAAAATATGGAGCCCTCCATTTGGTCGATATTTAAAAGCATATGAAGAACTAATCTCCAATATGGAACGACAACATTTGATAAAAACTAATGGTGATGGTTTTAAGAAAATTGAAAACGTAATTCAGTAAAAGATATGATTAGATGTTATTGTCAATATTCATACGGTGGTTTTAAAACATTCCGTATTAAGGGTGAGGCGCATGAAGCTCTTACACAAGAAGTGAAAGCAGAGAAATCCTATGGTTTTCCCAAATTGGCCGATTTGTATTTCAATCAAGGGGGCGCAAAAATCTTGTATCGCTATTTAGACAAGAATACTCTTGCTCTTATTATTCGTGAAATTCCAGGCCCTGGATTGGATACGGATAATAGACAGATTAATTGTGCAATCCAGTTTATTGGAGATGCTACAGACAGAAAACATTTGGATCGCTTAGCAATTAAGATAGTCAATAATCTCCAAAAATTTGAAACTGACTTCGCAGATATGTTTGATATGCGTGGTGGTTTGTTTTTTGATGGAGACAAATTGAATACTATTGTTAAAGAGAGTGAAGCGGAATGTCTATATGAGGGTGAATCAAAGTTGCTCCAGATTCAAAACAGACAAGGAGTAGTTCTTCTGTTTGTACCTTTTTCTGCTAGTTTTGGTACTGATCCAAAGGTGACAGAAAAGATTCTTTCAGAATTGCATCTCCCAGACGAAGCTGCAGAAACAGATAGATTGATGTCTTTATTGGAGTTAAAGAAGATTCAGAATTTCATTGAAGTGAACCCCATTAATAAAGATGTCCAGATAGATACAAATTATAAGGATAAAACAAAAACTAATGGCTTTGGTGAATTAATAGAAAAGTTGGAGGCTAAAGAAAAAGAACTGGAGGAAAAGAAACGAGAGTGCTCTCATCTTCGCAGTGAAGCAGTAAAAGCAGCGAAGGAGAATGAAAGTCTGAAAATAGAGTTCAATGAGTGGAAAGACAAAATGAAATTAATTATTATGGTAGGAGGTGGAGTTTTGGGTCTTTCTTTATTAACAAATATTATTAATTTTTTTTTTAAGAAAATATGAAACAGAAACTGATTAATCTTCAATCTTCGGAATACGAGCATCCTTTTGATAAGGCTGCTTTGGAAAAATTGCGCAGTCTGAAGGGTTTTGACACCGTTGTTAATTTTGTCCTCAATTGGACAACAATCAAATGGCGTATAGTTGAGTTATGTGGTAGTAACTTTCATGTAACAAAGGAGTCTTGTCCGGAATTATATAATTTAGTACAGCAAACTATTGAAACATTAGATATAGACAGACTTCCGCAGATTTACACCCAGTGGTCATATAATGTTAATGCATATACAACGGGTTATAAAAATGATACGATTCTCGTATTATTTACTGGTGCAATAGATTTGATGCCGGATGCTGAATTAACTTTTATTACCGGGCACGAGGCTGGACATATCAAGAGCGGACATGTTTTATATCATGTTATGGGGCAAGTTTTTGCAAATATTGTATCTCAGTCTATTTTAGCAGGTTCTTTATTGGGTCCCATACAAATCGCTTTGCAGTATTGGAACCGAATGTCTGAGTTTACGGCTGATAGGGCAGGTCTGTTGGCATGTCAAGATTTAGATGCAGCTTTAAGCGCTACCATGAAAATGGCAGGTATTCCTAAGCGATATTTTGATACCGCAAATCCCCATGTGTTTGCTAAGCAGGCTGAAGAGTTTATGACTCAATATGGTGATACTGCTAATACTGTAATCCGCAATATCTCTATACTTGATGATTCTCATCCATGGACTGTGATGCGTGCTTATGAGTTGATAAAATGGGTAGAAAGTGGAGAATACCAAAAAATAATCGATGCTCATCGTGGAAAAGAATGCCCAATGTGTCATAATTTCGTTGAATCTGATGCAGTAGTCTGTCCAATCTGTGGATATAAATTTGAATAACAATGAATACCACTATCATTGATAATCTGAAAGCCAGTATGTTGCTTGTTAAAGGGAGTACCTTTATGATGGGCGATTTGTTTGGCATGTATAAGCCAATATTCTCCCCCAAGATAAAGAAGGTTCTTGTTCAATTAAACGACTTCCATATTTGCAATCATACAGTTACTCAAGAAGAATGGGCAACTGTTATGGGAATAGATTATGATCCTGATGATGCTAAATTCCCTGTAGTTGGATATAGTTGGCATCAAGTTCATGAGTTTATAGAAAAGCTGAATAAAGAGACTAATTGGAATTTTAGATTACCAACAGAGGCAGAATGGGAATATGCAGCTCGCGGAGGTGAATTAACAGACAGTTCCATCTATTCAGGAAAAAACATCTTGGATACAATAGGGTGGTATGCTGTTAATTCAGGTGATATACTACATCCTGTGGCTCAGAAGGAATCCAATCAGTTAGGTCTTTATGATATGAGTGGTAATGTGTGGGAATGGTGTCAGGATGTTTATGAATCACATTACAAGGATGGCCCCCGTAAAAGCTTATTTTCGATGGAACGACTTCCGATAGAGAATCCACAAGGTGGGATAGTAGGTGATTATCGTGTAATACGTGGTGGGTCATATCGTTCAAAAGATTCTAAATGTTGGGTGTTTTATCGTGAGAAAAAAAAGTCCGTGGAATCAAGTTGCGATTTGGGGTTTAGATTGGTCTACTAAATATGATAAAACATTATTATGGCTTAAGTGTTCTTTGTTATCAGTATAGAATGTACATTGGATTTAGAAAAATAATTATTAACATATACAATATAAGATATGAATATATTTGAAAAAGCATTAATTGGTGGTATTAATAAGATGATGGATGCCGAAGAAAAGTTAAAAGAAAAGACAGGCATAGATTTAATGAAAATGACTTATGATTCAATAAAAGCAGATGAAAAATTAAAAAAAGAACATCCAGGGAGATGGATCGCTAAGAAAATAACGATAGGAACATTAAAGGGGCTATTGGGTGCAGGATTCTCAAAGTAGTGTTTATTAAATGGAGTTTACAGTATGGCAACAAATGCATTTTATTGTTCAAGATGTGGAAAATTTACGAGACATTGTAAAATTTCAATGAGAGAGTTTAGTGCTCTTGATGGTGATGGTTTTTTAGGGCAAGCAGTTAGTCTTTTTGATGATGTTACTGGTATAACATATCTCACAGGAACAGTTTGTGATTTTAGTTTTTGGAAGTGCATGAATTGTGGTTGTGCTACGAGTAGAAACGCTAAAGGAGAAATTCAAAATGTTGCGAAGAATAGTTAGTCTTAATTTACCATGAGCAAAATTAATTCATATTATTGTCCTAAGTGTGGAAGATATACTAAGCACTTAAAAATTTCTTATAGAGAGTACTGCGCTTTGGAGGGGTTTGACACATCAACTCAAATTGTAAATGGAGTTCTATGTGATTTCTTGGGACTGGGAAAAGTCTTTGATATTACTTGTGGAGTGAATCCGTATAAATGTATGGAGTGTGGTAAAGCTACGTCGCGAAATTTGAGAGGAGGAATTGCTTTATATGGTGATCCGGACGATTTAAAGTCTTTATAATAGGATCTGAATTAGTGATAATGTCTAACCTAATATGAGACTATAAAATGGAAAGTTTATCAGAATTAATTCCTGGATTAGGTGATGCTATTCGCATAGGGAGACTATCATATCAACTTGGGGAAATGTTGGCTAACTATTTTTCTAAGGAGAATGAAACAGACACATCGAATGTTGTGAGTTGGAGAAAAATAGCAGTATTTAATAAGGAATACTCCTATTTAAAGTTTACGGATTCAGCTCTTTTCATTATAAGTGGTGTTCTTACACTGGGAGCGTTGTGGATAGTGACTCTTTTATTTGCTCTAATACAATATTTATTTTGTAGAGGTCCAATAATTGCAATAGCTGAAGATATAGAGGTTACAGATAGTCGGTATAAGATGCTAAGAAATAAAAAAGGAGAAATGGGATTGTGCAGATATAACATAGACGGATTTACTCTAGATTATAGTGACAAACTGCTTCTTAGGTGTGAGTATAAAATATTGAAGGGATTTAGAAACTCATATATTGTCCAAGATAAAAGTGGAAAATACGGCTTATATAACGCAGAATTACAAGTGTTCGTAGCAAAATGTGAATATGATCTTATTGCAATTTATTCACAAAATACCTACTTATACACAAAGGGAGATGTTATTTCATTGATGAATGAAAAGGGCGATAGGGTTTAATGTAAAAAAAATATGTAATGTTACCAGTTGGTGGATTTATAAACATTACCGGCAAAATTGCTGAGTATTTCGGATTGGTAGAAGGTGTTTCTACCCAAGTGACAAAATTAGTGCATCAGGCTTTTAAGAGTGCGAATGACAATCTGGAATATGCGAAGATGACATCTGGACAAAACCAGATTGACTACATTAAACGCGCAAAGGATTGTTTTATCGGTGCGGTAGTTGTAGAATGAAAATAAAGTGCTTGCATTAGTCGGCCTTTCGATGTGCCAGTATTTGCTTGGCGACAATTTTGGTTCTCAACGTACTTTGGGAAGAATAGATGATGTTGATTTTTCAAGAGCAAAAATAACAAAATATGCAGTTGCTCAAGCTGGGAAATATGCATTTTTTAACCCTATGGCTCAACTTGCTTCAAGGTTTATTACAGAAAATTCATCTCCTTCTTTAACGGCAAGAATTAAACGTTTTGAAAATACAAAAAATGAAGCAGTAAGGACTAATAGAAAATTGTTGCAAGATTAAAATGATTTCTGTACATGAAATGGAGTTAATGTTGTTGTGTTTGCGCTTTCAGCCTCTTGATTGCAGCACAAACAATGGATGTTTTGTCTCGGCTTAGAGATAATTATAATCTTGATAAGAGTGTTCCTTCTAAATAATAATCGGGTCATTCTAATAATATTTGACATTGTCATGGCACCTTTAAGATTGATTGCGCATACAAGGATTTTTATCTTTGCAATTATTGGTGGAATAATTAGCTATTTGGCTGCCATAGGACTTGGCGGATATTTGCTCGTGGCAATGGCGCTGTATTTTATATACTCTTATGTCAAGAGACGTTATTATCGCAATAGGATTGTGAAGATTGCTTTGGAAGTTTTTCTGAATGAATTCGGAATAGACAGGGACTGTATCTTCCATTGTGCTAAGATGATTGGCGACAGTGAAGCATTCCATACGCAAAATGGAACGTTTATTGCCATTGATAACGAGGGAAAAGTGGCAGAATTCCATATAGTATATGTGATACGGAAAGCTGATTACGACAAATGGCTAAACAGACTCCTAAAAGATTTTGCAGATTTGGGAAATGATGCCGTTTCGAATATCAACTTGTTTTATCCTAAGGAGGGAGATAATATTGTCAATGATGTTGCCGTTTATAAGTTCAAATACACTATAGACATGGAAGCGGCATCTGATAATCTCTACACTATTCTTGCCCTGTTTATCAAGGAACACGAGCCTAAAGCGGAGATTATGACACACATGGAAGTGAAAGAATCAGACGATCATTACATCCTATGGTTCAAGAATGATGCATTGATTCAATGCTGGTTCGGAAAAATTGATGAGGAAATGAAGATGAAGATAGAATGGCTGGAAAAGAAATGGCGGAGCCTGAACTTTGTTAACTATAATAAGCAAGCGGAAAAATTGGAAATTAAAATCATTTCGTAAATCACAGAAAACATGATGCCGATGGAATGCTTGGAAGGTTATGAATGGGATATGTGATAATCCGAAAAATATCTGAACGCTGTTGGTAGCTATACTAGTTTATTCCTTCCATCCTATTACGATGGACAATGGAAGTTTCGCCAGGGGCTGAAGAGCTATGGTATCGTCAAGAATCCGAAAAGCGCATATTTATTGAAAAAGCCAGTGATTAAACATTAGAATAAATAAAAGAGATCTTTTTACTAATCCGCAAAACTGTAATTATAGATTTTGCGGATTTTCTTTTGCTAATGATAGATATTGTCCCAATCTGCTATCTATACCTTTAAGTACAACATAGTATTTAACAATAGATATCAAAACTAACATTAACCTCACACAATATTGTTTTAAAATGAAAAAGACAATTATCAATTACGAATTTCTATTAGAGAAAATAGGGGATTATGCAAGAAAGGCAGGAAGAGTAACAACTAAACCTGTATTGCTTCTCTATTATGTTATGATGTCAAAGGATACACCATGGAAAGACAAAATGTTGATATTATCAACTTTGTCGTATGTTGTGTTCCCAATTGACATTCTTGATGCAAAACGCTTGCCAATCATTGGATGGTTTGATGAAGCTGCTTCTTTGTCTGTTACATTTCAGAAAGTACGAAAGAATATAACACCAGAGATTGAGATGAAGGTGGATGATATTCTTGAACGATGTTTTCCTGAATATACTCCATATGAGATGATAGCGGATTAACAACTGCGCTTATATGAAATATTATTTTGTTTTTTTCTCATTTTTGTTTGTATGCATAAATATATATGCTGACAGTGATTATTATATCAGACAAGCAGAATCCTATCAGCGCGATGCAGTGTATTATACGAAGAAAGCTGAGGGATATGATAGGGAGGCAGAGTATTACAACAAAAAAGCCCAGGGCTATTTGCGTGAAGCAGAGTATTATTCCAAGAATAAGAAGTATGATAAGGTGAGTACCTATACAAATTGGGCAAAAGATGCCTCGGAAAAGGCTCAATTGCAAATGAGATGGGCTAATGAAGCGCGAGAAAATGCCCGTTTAAGGATGCGATGGGCTCAAGAAGCAATGGAAAAAGCCAGAAGATAAGATTGTTGTATATAAAATTATTGTAAAATGATTGATTAGAAAAATATTTACTATATTTGCCTCGGAATAATAATCATTCTAATTATAAGATTATGATACGTTTAGAACCACAAGATGTTCATTACATCATTTATGGAATTCCTGAGTTGGAGGGATGCGAATGTTATCATTGGGGAGAGAATCTGTACCTTGTGGAAGATAAGGACGAGGGACGCTATCTGGTGAATGTTGAGTCTGAAAAGATAAGGAAGATCTCAGAACCAGGAAAGTTGGTAGGTTTCTCTGATGATGAAATTGATCTTGAGGCAATCGAAAAGTTGCCTCACAGTTATAATGCACGTCTGCGCCTGATTGAGTACGGAGGTATCAGTCGATGGGATGATTGCAGGGATGGACTGATCACTCTCTGTTGGACTCTTTATCCTGATGGTCGTTATTTTGCTGATGAGGATGGTTTTGGTATGGAGGATAATAAGGAGGTGGCTGTGTATTGTGTGATGAACGATAATTTAGAGGTGGTAAAACCTTTTGCTCCATCTAAGTATTATGATTAGTTGCAAAGAGTTTTAATGATATGGCACGATGCTTGACATAGAAAGAATCATACAGACTCAGATACCTGATATTGCACCAGTATATGGTGGAGTGAGGGGACGAACTATATCGTCGCGTAGGCTCGCATATGCATGGAAAACTGTTGTTGAGGCAGGAGTCCGGCAGGTGATAGATTTGAGAAAGGATTATTGTGAGGATAGGTATCCTGAGTTGTGCCGTCAGTATGGGGTAGATTATTTTTATTACCCTATAGATAATGATCGGGAGACTATTATCAAGATGGTGGAACTCTTTCCCCAGTTATGTAAGAAGATAGATAATGGTGATTTCTATATTGCTTGTGCTTTAGGATTGCATAGAACGGATATTGCTTTATGCACTTATTGGGTGTTCTATGCAGCTGATAAGGGTATTGCACCGCCACCTATCAGGGGCTACAGACAGGAGGATGGGCATAACACTAATAAGATTATGCGTGTCCTCAATGCTTTCTATCAGTATAAGGCAGAGGTTGATGGTAAAGAACCAATGCCAATAGAACTGTTCAAGGAACGCAAGAAAGTGATTAACGAATTAAGTAAGTTATGAATACATTACAAGACAGAATACGCGGTTCACTGATTGGTGGAGCTATCGGTGACGCATTGGGTTATCCCGTGGAGTTTATGAGTCGTAAAAACATCCTGCACAAATATGGTGATAAGGGCGTTCGTAGATTTCAGGAGTTTGACCGCAATGGTAAAGCCGTTGTGTCGGATGACACACAGATGACTCTTTTCACGGCATGTGGATTGCTATTCGGTGTTACCCGCCTATGCACTCATGGAGGACTTGGAGCAGGTTTGAAAGATTTTGTTGCTTATGCCTATCAGGATTGGCTGCAAACACAAACCTATGTTGATAATTACTATGCATATCACTATTGTTGGATTCGTGATATCGTAGAACTTAATGTGCGTCGTGCTCCAGGCAATACATGCATGTCTGCATTGATGTCGCTTATGCAGCACAATAAAGTTGACAACGACAGCAAAGGATGTGGCGGCGTGATGCGCGTGGCTCCAGTGGGATTGATGGCCGCTGCCGATGAAAACATAATGATAAAGAATAGTTGTGGAGTAGATTTTCCAAGATGGAAGTGGACAGAAAAAGAAGTTGCTCGTTTGGGTGGCGACTGTGCTGAAATTACTCACAAACACCCTCTGGGCTATCTCCCTGCTGCATTTATGGCTGACTTGATATATTATATAATGATGTATGATGAGCCTATAACATTTAACGTCTTAGAGGACTTTCTTGGTGCTGTTTATGCTGATATTAAACATGAATATACGAGCGAAAGAGAGCAAAAGTCTTTGGAAGAGTTGTGGGCACTTATCGAAAAAGCTATAAACCAAGCAGGTGATATTACAGTTTTAGATGAATTTGCCATTCAACGTCTAGGTGAGGGGTGGACTGGGGATGAAGCTCTTGCTATTGCCATCTACTGCACTATGAAGCACCTTGACAACTTTGAGGATGCCCTTGCAGCTGCCGTCAACCATGACGGCGACAGCGACTCTACTGGAGCCATCTGTGGCAACTTGATGGGTGCAATTATCGGATATAATGCTATTCCCGAGCATTTCAAACGGAAGTTGGAACTGAGGAACTTGATACTCGATATAGCTGATGATATTGTCAGAGGCTGTACTATAAGTGAATATCACTCTCCTGAGACTCCCGACGAATTGCAATGGGAGAAACGCTACGTAAAGATTGAGCCTGTAAGCCCCAGGCATTTCAAGGGAATGTTCTCGTTCTTGAATTCAGAATACCACATCATGCCGCAAGCTCAAAGAGTTCTTGAGATTAACGAACTGTTCAAACAGATGAAACTCGATAAAACCGGACCAGAATGGTATGCATATAAGATAGCACTGAAAGTCTATGATACAGATGATTTCGATCCTTATCACCCATTGGAATATAATGAAACCTGTCGTGAACCTACAGATTATTTCCTAAGCAGAAGTTTAATGCCAGCCTATTGTTATGGATTTAGTGATGACAAACCGCTTGAATTCTCGCAAAGTGTTTTCAGAACAATTAGAATAAATACACAATGTTTTGGGTGGCAGAATCCCGTGATAGCGATAAGAAAAGATGAAAGTTTGCCAATTAGCATTCAGCTTCATGGTGGTCTTATGCCGTTTAACGATAAGAAGATAAATGATAAATATCCAGGATGGGTGTTTCTTACAGTTGATTGGATGAAATATCATTACGCTTTTATTACACATAGCCTAGAGAAAGAGTTTGCTGTTGAGATTGCTCATTTGTGGGAAGACGGAACATTACACAGAATTTATCATTTTTGTTATTGACATATCATATATCAACACATATTCTTCACTCGACATCGAGAAGAAGTTGCCTCTCAATAGTAGTTGGGAGGCAACTTTTCTTTTTTACTGATAGAATGGGTTACTTTGGACACTCTATAAGCATATACATTTAAATGAAATGTTATGAGTAATATTTAATTCAATGTTTTACAAACTTTAAAATCTTATCAATTATGGAAAAGGTTTCAGCAAAAATGTTTTTCACTGTATTGTGGAAAGGAGTGTGTCAGGCTTTTGTATGGTTTTTCGGACTATTCGGTTACAAGAGAGATGGAAAATTCAGTAAATGTGTGTGGGGATTGTTTGCCACGAGTGCAGCTGTGATAATGTTTATCATAGCAGGAGTTTTTGTATATGGTGTCTGGGAAGTGATGGAAAGACATTTTCTCAGCTCTCATCAATGTGAAAGTGGTGATTGCGTTCATTCACAGTATGTAAACGGAAATATTTATTTTCATAATACAGTGGATGGAAAAGGGTATGTATATAATTGTGATTCAAAAGAAGTTTTAATACGCCAGATTGATTGGATTGCAACACCAATGTGGAACGATTCTCTGGTTTGCTTCAGTAAGAAAGATAAACGCGGGTATTTCAATAAATATACTGGTGAGGTTGTTATTGAACCTAAATATAGGCATGCGTGGATTTTCTCTGACGGACTTGCAAGTGTTGAGGATGAGGGTAGAATAAAATTTATAGATGGTACAGGGAAGGTCGTAATCGATAATAATATACCATATATTAAGGGTAGAGAAGGTTATGTGTTCCATGGTGGCTATTGCGTTGTCAGTAGCAAAGACGGAAGTAAATATGGTTTAATAGATAAAACTGGAAAGGCAGTTGTACCAATAGAATATAGTGATGTCAGACCTTCGAATGATTATGAGTTATGGTGTGTGGAGAAAGATAATCAGATGGCTGTTTTGGATAAAAATCTTAAAACGGTATTACCTATGGCTGAATATTCTGTTTATTTCGTGGGAGAATATATAAATGTCGTTATGCCTGATCATACAGAAAAGATGTATGATACACAAGGTAATCTTATTAATGACTTTGTGGTTTACGAGGTGAGAATGTTGGAATACGAAAAAGATGAAATTCTATATAGTTCTCAGACTAGTTATGATGATAATAGAGAATGCAATGTACAATCACTTGAAGCATATCGTCCTCATGCTGTAGCTCGTCTCCGCGCCTATAGAACATCTTCTGGTTATGAGGGGTTGATGAGTGCAGACGGTCGTGTCATTACATTGCCGCTGTACAAAGATATAGAAGCTATAGGTTCCGATTTGTATCTATGTGAACTGACAGACTTTGAAAAAGTTGTAGTCGATGGTAAAGGGAAAGTAGTTAAATGATTTTTAGAAGATAACCTGCTGAAAGGCAGGTTATCTTTGTAAAATGTCCTTTTTGTCCTTTGTCCTTTGAGGGGAGTGACAATTGATAATTGATAATTGAAAATTGAAAAGTAAAAAACTACACAAATACTTCTGTTTTTAGATTAGGGTTACTATCTTTACCACAAAATTTGAATATTATGTACAACAGAGAATTTACTCCTGAGAGGATAACGGAGTTGAAAGAGAATGAGGTTTTTGTGTTTGGCAGTAATCTGTCGGGTAGTCATGGCGGGGGCGCTGCATGGATAGCATATCAGAAGTTTGGAGCTATCTGGGGACAGGGCGTTGGACTGCAGGGACAGAGTTATGGTATCCCGACGATGCAGGGTGGGGTGGAAACTATCAAGCCATTTGTGGATGAGTTTATTGAGTTCGCTAAGGAACATCCGGAACTGAAGTTTCTCGTGACTCGCATCGGGTGTGGCATCGCGGGTTTCAGGGATGAGGAGATCGCTCCACTGTTCAAGGATGCTATCGATGTGGAGAATGTTATTTTGCCAAAAAGCTTTGTTAGTTATTCCGACATCTAAAGACACGAAATGCTCGAAAATCTTTATATGTCTCACAGAAACCACGGATATCACAGAAAGGTTTCGCACTGATTTATGGATGACAGCCCATTGGCTGCTTTATCAGGAGATAAAGGTTTTGTTTGCTTTGAAGAATCTTTCAAGCGAGCTTGAAGAAGTTCTTCTAATCAAATAAAACTATCATCCATCAATCTACCTCTGCACCAAATTTTCGTTATTTTCGTCATTTTCGATGTTCTCGTGATCTAAATTATTAATGGAAATTAGTGTGAAAAGTTTGACTACGTCTTCCTCCGACGCGACTCGGCAAAGTTCAAACGAGTTTGACTCTGCGCTCGCTGCTCCGTCGGTTCTGTGATTTCCGGGATTTCTGTGTGAGATTATAGAATAAACCGTTAACCGTTAACCTTTAATGTAGCCTGCTTTTTTGAGTTCACCATAGACGAGGTGGCATTCGTCGTACCAGGACTGACCGAAACGGCGGATGAGGGGTTCCTTGAGGAACTGGTAGAGGGGGAGCTGGAGTCGTTCGCCTAGTTCGAGGGCGGGACGACAGATGTCCCATTTGTGGTAGTTGAGGGCTGGCATGCCGGCTACGGTGGTGATGCGGATGGGGTAGAGGGCACAGGAGATGGGTTTCTGCCAACGGAGTTTTCCGGCACGGTAGGCGGTGTCGATGGCACAGAGTGCACAACGGGGACCACGTGTCTTGCCGCCATCGGGGGATAGGTTGGCATAACGTACGAAGACGCAGTCTTTGCCGTTGATGATGGAGGTGACGAGTTCGCCGTCGCGGTCAGAATAGACTACTCCGTTCTTTTCTATTTCTGCTTGTGCTTTGGGGGATATGTCGGGCCAGACGATGTCTTTGGCATGTTCCAGTTCTGCTACTTCGTCAAGGGCTATCGGGGCTCCTGCGTCGCCTTCGACGCAACAGATGCCATGACAACGGGTCAGGTCGCAACAGAAGTGAACCTGAAAGATGTCGAGGGATACGAGGGTGTTTTGAATTTGTACCAATTGGGGTAACGTTTAAAGGTTAATGGTTAACGGTTAAAAAGTTTTGGTTTTCGTTATCGTTTTCGTTATCGTTTTCGTTATCTCGACCCGAGGAAGAGGAAGAGCATGGAGAGGAGGACGAGGAGGAGATCGACGACTTTGGAACGGAGGTTTTTCTCATGGAAGATGAGGGCTCCGAAGAGGAAGCTGACGATGACGCTGCCACGGCGCACCATGGAAACGATGGATATCATGGCTCCGTCCAAGCCGAGGGCATAGAAGTATGCGAAGTCGGCGGCGGAGAGGAATACGCTGATGAGGATGATGCTCCAGTCCCAATGGAAGGGGGTGGTGCGTTTGTGGTTTGGCCACCAGAGGAGGAAGAGCATGGCTAGCATCATGAAGAACTGGTATATGTTGTACCAGGACTGCACGGCGAGTTTGTCGAGTCCGACGCCGTGGTTCTGGGGCGATGCCATGAGGAATTTGTCGTAGAGTCCGCTGATGGCTCCGAGTATGTTTGCCAGGATGACGAAGATGATGAAGCGGTTGTGCTTGAAGTCGATACCTTCTTTCTTGCTGGAACGGGAGAGCATGTAGAGTCCGACGATGGCTATGGTGACTCCTAACCACTGCCATAGGTTGAGTCGTTCGCCAAAGAAGGTGATGCCTCCGATGAGTACCCAGATGGGACGTGTGGCGTTGATTGGTCCGACGATGGTGAGGGGCAGGTTTTTGAGTCCGAAGTAGGCAAAGAGCCAACTGCTGAGGACTATGACTGATTTCAGAAGTATGTATTTGTGTTCTTCCCATCCGTAGGAGTGGGTGAAGAAGAGGCTGTCTTCAGGTATGGTACCCTGACGGGAGAGTACGATGAAGGGTATGAAGATGAGCGACGAGAAGAGGGTGTTGAGCAGGAGCACGGGGATGACGGCATTGCCTTTGAGTGATTTCTTCTTAAAGACGTCGTAGAATCCTAATAGACAGGCTGATATGAATGCGAGAATGAGCCACATTTTTAGTTGAGAGTTGAAAGTTTAGAGTTGAAAGTTGAAAGTTATTGGCTGTTGGTTTTTGGTTGAGGTCAATAACCTATAACCTATAACCAATAACCATTATTCGTATTTTATGTCGGAGAGGAAGAGTGCGTTGCCGGGAACGGAGTTGCCTGCGGAACAGCGGTCTTTCTTTTCTATTATCTGCTGTAATTGTTGTAGGGTGATGGTGCCGCGACCGACGTCGAGGAGGGTGCCTACGATGGCTCGAACCATGTTGCGGAGGAATCGGTTGGCGGTGATGGTAAACTGCCACTTGACGGGTGTGAGCTGTTGCCAATGGGCATAGGTCACGGTGCAGATGTTGGTCTTGGTGTCGGTATGAAGTTTTGCGAACGATGTGAAGTCGCTGGTGGTGAGAAGAAGTTGGCATGCCTGGTTCATCAGTTCGAAGTCGAGCGGTTGCGGATAGCGGTAGGCATAGGGTTCGAAGGGTGTCTTCTCGGTCACAATATAATAATGGTACGTGCGTGAGGTGGCACTGAATCGTGCGTGCATGTCGTCAGTGACGGGGTGTATGTCGTGGATGGCGATGTCGGCAGGCAGGAATTTATTGAGTTTGTAACGGAGTTGTGCGAGTTCGTCGGTGGTAAATGCTGTGTCGAAGTCGAAGTGGGCTACCATGAATGAGGCGTTGACTCCGGTGTCGGTGCGCCCAGCTCCTACGATTTCGAGTGGTGTGCGTAGGAGGGTGGAGAGTGCCTTCTGGAGTGTTTCTTGTACGGAGGGTGCGTTGGGCTGTATCTGCCAACCGTTGTAGGCAGCTCCGTCGTAGGAGAGTGTGATGAAGTAGCGCAATTGTAAAGTTTAAAGTTGAGAATTGAAAATTGAAAGTTAGTGGGTGAGTCGGTTGTTGAAGAATGCTGCGATGCGGTGAGGCAGACTTTGTGCTCGTGCCTGACTCTTCAGATGGGTTGATTCGCCTCCATGGTAGTATTGCCAGAGCATGATGGCGGAGGTGATGAATGCAATGGCGTCGGCTGCTGCGATGGCTATCCATACTCCGTTAGTGCCCAAGAGTGTGCCGTCGGCAGTTGGCAGTTCGGGGAATATGATGAGGAAGGGCACGAGGAATACCAGTTGGCGGCTGACGCTAAGGAATATGCTTCGCTTAGGCATTCCGATAGACTGGAAGAAGTTGCTCGTGACAATCTGGAATCCGACAAGTGGCGACATGCATACGATGATGCGCATGGCAATTACGGAGATGCGGGTGAGGTCGGTGTCGGAGGTGAATGGCAGTATGATGTATTCAGGGAAGAATTCGCAGATGACGAATTCGATGCACATGACTGTGGTTGCCATGTAGATGGCATAACGCAGTACGAGGTTGACACGGTTGTAGAGTTGTGCTCCGTAGTTAAATCCTGCTATAGGTTGCATACCCTGACAGATGCCGAGTACTATCATGACGGAGAGGAAGAGTACGCTGTTGATTATTCCGTAGGCTGCGATGGCTATGTCGCCTCCGTGGGTAGCCAGTCCTTTGTTGATGAGTATGACTACGAGGCAGGCACAGAGTTGCATGCAGAAGGGTGATAGCCCTATGGAGAGTATGGTGCGTACGATGGTCTTTCGAAGTCCGTAGATGCCCCGTTGCAGGTGGATGAGGTCTTTCGGTGAAGAGAGTTTTATCCATACGAAACAGAGGGCGAAGAGTTGCGAGAGCACTGTGGCTATGGCAGCTCCCCGAATGCCCATGCCGAGGGTGAAGATGAAGAGGGGGTCGAGGATGGAGTTTACGACGACGGTTGCTACAGTAGCCATCATCGCTGCACGCGGGTGACCAGTGGAACGCAGTGCCGCGTTGAGTCCGAGGTAGAGGTGCGGAATGACGTTGCCCAGAAGTATGATGAACATATACTCATAGGCATAAGGGTAGGTGTTTTCACTGGCACCGAAGAAGGTGAGAAGGGGATGGATGAAGATGAGTGCAACGACGGACACAAGGATGCCCATGATGACGTTGAGAACCACGATGTTCCCCAATACACGTTTTGCACTTTCGTAGTCGCGTTGTCCGAGTTTTATGGACATGAGTGTGGAACCACCCACTCCTACCATTGCCCCGAATGCTGCAGCGAGGTTCATGACGGGGAAGGTGACAGCCAGTCCGCCTAAGGAAAGTGTGCCTACATCGGGTATGTGACCTATGAAGATGCGGTCAACGATGTTGTAAAGCGATGAGGCAGCCATTGCTATGACGGCTGGTATGGCGTACTTCAGCAGCAGGGAACTGATGGGGGCTGTGCCGAGTTCTTTGGTGCGGTTGGTTTGTTCCATTCTTTTTTTATTTTGGCTGCGATATGGTATATCGCAGGACTCAACTTGGGGACTTGCTTGGGGCTTACTTCTTTTCTTCCTTTTTGTCTAAGAGGCTCCAGGCAGGAGGGTCGATGCCGAGGAGATTCTTTACGAAGAAGTCGAAACGCTTGTGTTCGCCGTAGGCTTCACCCATGGTGTGGTGGGCACCAGGAATGAGGATGAATTCGAAGTCTTTGTTTGCCTTCTGCAGGGCATTGACTACCTGGTAGGATGAGGAAGGATCGACGTTGTCGTCCATTTCACCAACGAGGAGCATGAGTTTGCCTTGGAGTTTGTGGGCATTGACTACGTTGCTACATTCGATATAGCTGGAATCGACTGGGTAACCCATCCACTGTTCGTTCCACCAGATTTTATCCATGCGGTTGTCGTGACAACCACAAGCAGCATAACCGGCTTTGTAGAACTCAGGATGGAAGAGCAGGGCTCCGAGTGCTTCCTGACCTCCGGCAGAACAACCATAGATGCCCATGCGGTCGATGTCCATATATGGATATTTCTGTGCTGCTGCCTTTATCCATGCAATGCGGTCGGGGAAACCTGAGTCTTTGAGATTTTTATAGCATACCTGTTCGAAGTCGAGGGAACGGAATGAGGTAGTCATGGCATCGAGTTGTACGACGATGAAGCCCAGTTCGGTGAGTGCATCCATGTAGTAGAGGGATGGTGAGAAGGACTTAGGTACGTATTGGTCGCCAGGACCTGAGTAGATGTATTCGATGACCGGGTAGCGCTTGGACGGGTCGAAGTTGCGTGGACGACGAATGAGTCCCCACATGTCGGTCTTGCCGTCGCGACCGGGAGCAACAAACACTTCTGGAGCTGTCCAGCCTGCATCCTTCAGTTTGCTTATGTCGGCAGTCTCGAGGGTGGAGATGACTTTGCCGTCGATAGCAGAACGGAGGAGGGTAGTTGGAGGACAGAGCGGAGTGGAGTATGTGTCGATGAGAGTCTGGGAATCCTCGTTGTAAGTAGCACGGTGGTTACCTTCCTCGGGTGTGAGGGCAACGACCTTCTTTGACTTCAGGTCGAGACGATAATAGTGGATATTATATGGGTCTTCCTGTGAAATTGTTCCGTCGAGACTTGAAGTGACTTTACCTATATTCTTGCAGTTCATGCCGTTGGCAGAGAAAATCACGTAGCCCTGTCCCTTATCGTTGCAATCGTGGGCAATGACGTTGCGTACCCAGTAATCGCCTTTGGTGAGTTGGGTGAGTTTTGCTGTCTTGCGGTTATAGAGATAGAGATGTGCATGTCCGTCGCGGTCGGATTTCCAAAGTATGAAATTAGGATTGATGTCACGACGCAGATTACGTGAGTATGCTACATACTTATCGTTCTTCTCCTCGATGAGAGTCTTTACTTCGCCCTTGAGATTCATTTCGAGAACTCGGTAAGTCTTGTGACCACGTTCGTTGAATTCGAAGGTAACAGTCTGACTGCCTACATCCCATACCGGAGCCTCTACATGGTACTGGCTGAGGAAAAGATTGCAGGACTGAGGACGTATGGTGCGATGGTTTTCAACATCGATGATGACAGGAATGCGGTAGTTGAGAGAATCACCCGGTTTTGCATATTCCTGCTGAGAGTAGCGGGGCTGTACCTGATCGGTAGGTGAAGAAAGGGTGTAGGTTACGAAACGCTTTGGTGCGGGTTTTATTAGTACTGTAGCGTAGTACTTACCATCTTCGGACCAACGTCCCCAAGAGGAATAGTAGCAGGTGTCCTGACCGTCGGAGGTGAGTCGGGTGAGTGTTTGTTGTTCACCGCGCTCGTCAGACAGGTATAGGTCGTTGTCCTTATGAATAATAAATGTGTTCTTGAGGGTAGGAGACTCTGCGTGTCCGTCCTTCTCGTCGAGTACTTCCATCCAGTGGTGACCATTACCATCATGATGAGGGCGATGACGAGGACGAGGGTCGGAGATGAGTTCTTTGGCTCCAGTCTTGCTGTCAACACTGTAATAGACGGTGCTGTCGCCGTTATATACAGAATACCAGAAATTGCCGTCTTTACCCTTGTGGGCTTCGACGTTTCCGTTTTTCATTTTCCAATGATACTTGGAATTGATTGCAAATGCGTTTTTGTACTTTTCAACCATGTCCTGTGCAGAAGCATAGACGGTTGTTGCTGATAGGATGCAGAAAAGGATATAGTTTTTCATAATTAATAAAGATTAAAGTCTGTGTAGAAATAATAGTACCACCAATAGCTGTCGCCATAGACGGCATGGAGACGTTTTGACATCTCCGTATCTGAGAGTCGTTGTGCGGACAACTGATTGTAGTCGTTTACGAATCGGTTATAGCGGTCGGCAATGAATTTGTCGAACGGGAAATGGTCGAGTGTGATTGGGGAGTCCTCGCGTGTGCAGAGGAGTATGGCAGCCTCTTGGTAGAGTTGCGGAATGGCATCGTTGGGGTGTGCATTAACGTAATTGTAGAAATGCACGTCGAAGGCATATTCGTCCTTTGCCCATAGGGATGTGGTTATGATGACTTCTTCGAGTTTCGGGTTCGAAGGATGTAGGAGGTCAGCAAAGTGATTGAGAATCCATTGTTCGCACATGCCATTGTCGGAATCGAGATTGTCGGGTTCGTCGGTGAGTAATGGTGCGATATTTTTGAACTCATCAGACTGCATGAGTAGCGTGCTGGAATAAATGAAGCGTTCCTGCTGGTTTGCCCACTGACGGTGGAAAATGCTTGCCTTGAGCAGAGAGATGTATTTGCGAGCAAGGTCGAACTCCTGATTCATTATTGCACAGCGAGTCATGACTTTTATATCTCGAGCAGTGAGTCCGTACTTTACTATGTTGCTCATAGCCCTTTCATAGGCGTAGTTCAGTTGGCCGTACTGAAAATAAACCATTGGGGCAGCGAGTCGTGAGATATGTATCTGTAGTGTATCTGCCGGCATGAGGCGTGTAATAGGTGCAGGTACAGAACCGCAGTTGTTTGTCTTGAACATATCCTGCAGTTTGTCTGTGTGCATAAGGGCTATGTTCTTATAAACCACCATAAGGTTGGTAGGTTGGGCAATGGCATGGTGTTCGCTGATGATATCTTTCCAACGACCTTCCTCAACAGCTCGATACATACGCAGTTCGCTGTAGAAACTCTTTTCAGGCATGGTGACTGAATAGATCTTCAGTACAGGACGAGCTGAAATGAAAGAAAGCAAGAAAAGGAGGTAGGGTTGCCACCAGCGGGCATGATGGAGAAAACGTCTTATGAGGTAATCAGTGATTAGGGCGAGGAAAGATGCGTAAAGGAGTACGAGTGTGGGTACGAATGCAATGCCGGCAGACTTGATGTAATATATCCAATAGCCGAGGCATAGCAGAAGATAGAGTAGGGCACATTGTGGCAGGAGTGCGAAGAGGCGTGCCCATCCTTTCAAAGAGAAAAGTGAGATGAGGCAGTAGTATGTGATGAGCCACAGGAGAATGAGGATAGCAGCACCTATCCAAGGGTAGTAGAAAAACTGAGTGAGCCAGCACCCTATCCATGCCCACAGTCCACCTCGTTCGGAGATTATCTCAAGCATGAATGTTTTACCAGAAACGAACAGAGAGTTGTCGCTTATGGCAAAGAGATAGTCTGCGTGGCATAGGAGAATGGTGTATGCCACGATGACGAAAAGGATGGGGATGATATGTTTCTTAATGAAAGACACTGTGAGCGGTGTGTGGTTATATAGTCGGAAGAATGTGTGTTACTTGCTTTTGAATGTTACCTTCTTAGGGTCTTCGCGAGCAATGCTGACAAACTCCTGTGGCGTAACCTTTACGGGTTCTACCATGAACTCAGGACGATTGTAGGAACGCAGGAAGAAAGTGTAGAAATTAGGATCACGCTGTGGCAGTTCGAATGCTTTGTGGCACTGTCCGTTCTTGTCAAAATAAGAAATGTAAGGACGGGTGTAGTTGCCATCGTCACGACGTGAGGCAGTCATAATCCAACGGCTATTGCTGGAGAATGAAGGATAAGACTCAGACTGGTTGGAGTTCAATTCTGTAAGTGGTCGTACTTCGCCTGTCTTAAGATCCATCAGTTTTATGTCGGCATCTGGATGCCATACATGGAAACACCCGAATTCGGCAAGTGAGAAGACAAGGTATTTACCATCGGGAGAAACACGTGGCAGGGTAGCGGAGAGTCCGAGTGAGTCGGCATTGAAAATCTTTACAGAAGGACCGAAAGTGCGTGTCTTAGGGTCGAAAGACTTTGCGTAGAGGTTGTAGTGAACCTCCTTATAGCGCTGAATCATTTCTGTTTCCTTTGCCAGACTGTCGTTGTGGTATTCGAAGTGCGCAGAACAGTAATAGAGAGTTTTGCCGTCTGCAGACCAGCATGGGAATACTTCGAGTTCGTTGGAGTCGTTCTCGATGATGCTTACCTCGTCGGTTTGCGGGTCGTAGAGGATGAGGTCGGAACGAGTGTCCTGTACTTCAATCTTTCTTATGTCCTTAGTATGGAACGACTGTCCTGTGTTGTTGGTAGAGAACGCAATAACATTGATTTGTGGATGCCATGAAGGATATACTCCTGCAGAGATAGTGGAATCGGTTTTCAGATCCACTTTCTTGATAGTTCCTTCATCTACAATCATTGTGCCTCCGTAGCCCTGACGCATGTGGAAGAGCATACGACTGGTTTTGTAGTTCTGATATGAGTGGCAATTGATGCACTGACCTGTTTTCTCGTTTGACAGAGGCATGTTGCTGTAGATGTCGCTCTCGTCGTAATTGGTGAGGTTACGCTGGCGAATGGCTATATTCTCGAAAGCCACGTAGGATGGTTGTATGTTACGATAGGAGATATATGGGTCAATGTCTTCCTCTGCAATGTAAATATTGAATGGTTTGAAACGAACCCATTCCTCAGAAACCTTAGCAAATACTTCAACAGCAATGCCAGAACCCTTGGCAGCGTTACGCAGTTCTGCCCACTCGTCTTCATCGATGATGATTTTGCCATCTTCACCATACGTGTAGGAGAGTCCGCCCGGAGCTGTGAAACGAGCCACAACGTTGCGTGTGCCTTGCAGGACAGCAAAGTTTGGAGGGCATATATTGGCAGGCATAGTCACCTCTGCATAATCGGGACGAATAACAGGAAGTTCCTGAGTCTCTATATATGTGTCAGGGGCTTTAGGACGGCTACAGGAGATGAATGCGCCTGTTAGAGCTAAGATTAAAGCTAAATTACGTAAATGTATCATTGTTATAAGGCTATATTTATATGACTTCATAAAGAAAAATATTGGTTAGTATGAAACTATATCGCGACAGAAGAAGTAGAACCACCAGAATGTGTCGCCATAAACAGCCTTCATGTTTTCTCCTACTTGTTTAGTGTCCAAACCTGTACTGAGGAGTGATTGTGCCGTTTGGTTGAAACGTTCGTAGCGAGCTACTATCTGTTGTTGGTCGAAAGGCATGCGTGAGATATCCATGCTTTGTGGTTCGAGTTTTCCGTAGAGATATGCAGCCTCCTGATAGTGGATTGGCATGGTTTTGTCGGAATTGAGGTATGCATACTGCACGAAGCGAGGCCAGAAGAGTTGTATGTCTTTCTGTACAAGGGCATAGACGAGTGTCATTTCCTGGAAATACTTACTGTCTTTGTTCATGCTTCGTGAGAAGTAATTGATGAGATACATCTCTGGTATGCCGTTATCTCCATCGAGTACGGAACCCATGTGGCGTTGCAAATCGATGATGTTTGCCAGTTCGGGGTAGTATTTTTGTATGTTATGCTGATTGAGCATGTATGTTTTTGATGTAGCAGGCATATAGTGCTCAGCCCATTCCTTTTGGAACAGTGTGTTGCTCAGTATGTCGAGATACTTGCGTGCCAGCTTGTACTCCTCGTTTACGAGAGCACAGATGGTTAGAATACGCAGGTTGTTGTAGCTGTAACCGTATTCTACAGAGTTTTCGATGCACCAACGGGTAGAGAAGTTGACTTTCCCGTGGAACATATAAAGCAATGGGGCAGCTGTCTGTACCATGTGTACTTTGAGAGAATCGCGTACGTAGGGCTTTTCTCCCATGTTGTTGTAGTGGAAGAACTGGTTTCCGACAGTACCTTTGTTGAAAAGGGCGATGTTTTTCAGGATTACCATCTCACGAGTAGCGTCGCCAGGCAGTTTTGCTGATTCTTGAAGTATTGTATCCCAATCGTAGTCTTCTGCAGCATTATACATACGCATTTCGGCATGGTAGTTGTAATTGTCGAAATTAGCCTTGTGAGTGATGAAGGCAAGTGCGACGAATATTAGTGTTGAGCATAGCAGGGATAGTTTGCTGCCACTGAGTTTATCTGCTACGAGGTTAGTCCATTTTGCAGGTTTGGGTATGGCGAGTATGAACAACCACACGATGGCAATGATGAACGGTATGGAGAGAGTCCAACTGCTTGCCTCCTCGGCTTCGAAAATAGGGAAGCCGGAAATCCATGCGTTTTCTAAAGCCAGTTCGCTATAGGCACGGAACCATAGGACAGGTGTGACGACTGCGAGAACGAAAGGAATAGCTACGTTCATCAGGTACCATTTGCCTTGCATCGAGTGTGTTTTCTCGTCGTTTCCGTTTTTGCCCTTAACACCTTGTAGTCCGGTGATAGCCATGCAGAGTAGGCTATAGATGCCGAAGAGAGGGTAGGTGAGCGCGGGAATGACGGTCCACAGACCTTTCTTAGGCAGTCGGAGTGCAGCCCATGAAACGACTAACATGAGTCCGAGTGTGGGTACAAAGTAATAACCTATGAACTTAATGTAATAAATCCAATAACCGAGGTCGATAACTGAAACGAGCAACATAAATGGAACTACGAGGTTCAGAGGCATGAGCAGGTTCCGTATGCTGAAAGCCTTCTTTGTGATGAGAGCTATAACAACCCAAAGGAAAATGAGTATTGCTGCTCCGAGCGCTGGAATATAGAAAAACTGAGTAAGGAAACCTCCTATGAAAAATAGAAGTCCGGCTGGCAGCTGCATACACTCTTTAAAATGGATTTCGCTATTGTAGAAGAGCGATCGGCTTTGTGCCATGAAGAGAGTGTCGTTATTTTCTGTAATCAGGTAATAGGCTGCAAAGAGTACGAATGCCAGAATGAAGGCAAAAGCCCATCCCCGTTGCATCCATTTCGACGGTGTTATCTGTTTGGGTTTTGAGTTTTTCATTGTTGTGATTATAAACTAAGTGCAAAGGTAAGGCTATTTTTTTACTATTAGACTTTTCTGGCTATTTTATTTAGATGTTTTTTTGTTGTTCGCTAATTAAACCGTAATTTTGCATCGATATTACGTAGTTGAAATAATAAAATCACGTTAAACATGAAGAGATTTTTTAGTGGCAAGACATGTAATGTGTCTCGTTTGTTGTATGTGTTGCAGCGATATATGTTTTTTGCATGTGTTGCTGTATTAGTAGGTTGTGGAGGAAACTCGAAACAAGGTAATGAAACTGCAAAGATGGTCAATGTTTCAGTGTGCAGGGATGCTAGTGAGTTGCCCCCTACGTCGTTCACGGGGCTGGTACGTTCTGCTGATTTGGTGAATGTTGCGTTCCGTGTGAGTGGAACCATCAGTCGTGTAGTGGTGAAGGAAGGTGACTATGTGAAGAAGGGACAGTTGCTGGCTATATTGGACGACCGTGACTATCAGGTTCAGTTGAATGCCACTAAAGCAGAATATGAATCGGTGAAGGCTGATGCAGAACGTGTTATCGCATTGTACGAGGATGGTAGTACTACTGCTCAGAATTATGATAAGGCCCGTTATGGTCTTCAGCAGATAAGCCAGAAACTTGCAAACCATACTAATCAGTTGCGCGATACTCGTCTTGTGGCTCCTATGGCAGGAGTTGTAAAGCAAAAATTGCGTGAGAGTGGTGAGGCTGTTGCAGCGGGTTTGTCTGTTGTGGAACTGAGTAGTTCCGACAGACTGGAAATAGAGATAGACTTGCCAGCAAAAGAATTTATGAATCTGAATGAATATCTGGAATTCTATTGCACGTTCAATGTGACTGGTGCGAAGTGTTATCCGTTGAAGGTTGTTCGTACATCAGTTGAGGCTAATGCCAATCAGTTGTATTCTGTGTTTTTGCAGTTTAAGGATGGCGTAGGTCACAAGGGAGTTACAGCTGGTATGTCGGCTATGGTTTATGGTCGTAAAAGTACTCATCGCAGCAGTATGGATGAGACAGGTGCAGTAAAAGATGAAGAGCATGATATCATTATTCCTGCCACTTCGTTAGTGAGAGATGGAGATGTTACTCGTGTGTTTGTTGTTGATGAGAAGGAGGGTGTTGTTAGGGAGCGAGTTGTAAAATTAGATTTTATCAATCCTGATGGTACGGTTACTGTATCGCGTGGTTTAAGTGTTGGAGAGAAGGTAGTTCGTACGGGAGCTCACAGTTTGTCTGACGGACAGAAAGTTGAGATTATGGCAGAGCCTTCAAAGACAAATGTTGGAGGTATGATTTAACAGAAGAAAACAGATTGAAGCGATGAATATAAGTAAATGGGCTTTAGATAATAGAAATCTTGTCAACTTTCTGGTGTTCTGTCTGATGGTTGGCGGTATGGTAGCCTATTATGCCATGAGTAAGTTGGAAGATCCGGAGATAAAGGTGCGACAAGCTATGGTTGTCACAACATATCCCGGTGCTTCTGCACATCAGGTTGAACTGGAGGTTACCGATCCACTGGAGAGGGCAATAAGGGAGATGGCAACGATAGACAATGTTGACAGTAAGAGTTTCGCGGACCTGAGTCTTATTACTGTAGAACTTGTTACAACAACTCCTCCGAAAGAGATAGAACAGCAATGGGATATGTTGCGCCGTAAGGTTGCGAATGCACAGAGCGTGTTGCCGCAAGGTGCATCGGCATCAATTGTGAAGGACGACTTCGGTGATGTGTATGGAATGTTTTTCGCATTGACGGGCGACGGCCTTGGTGATTACGAGTTGTCGGAATATGCGAACTTGATAAAGCGTGAGATAAATGATATAGACGGTGTGACACGAGTAAATATATATGGTCGCCGCAATGAGTGTATCAATATCGAACTGCTTGAGGACCGCATGGCTCACCTTGGTGTGATGCCGATAGAGGTGTTGCAGACATTGAGCAATCAGAACAGTACGAGCTATGCTGGTTACTATGATAATGGAAACCGCCGTGTTCGTGTGACGGTTAGTGATAAGCTGAATAATGTTGAAGATATTGCTAATGTAATAATTCAAGGACACGAGGATGATCAACTGCTTCTCAAGGATATAGCTAAGGTGTATGAGGACTATGAAAGTGTTACTCGCAACGAGATGTCGTATGACGGAGCACGTTCTTTGGGTATTATGATAGCATGTTCGTCGCAGTTCGATGTTGTTAAGATAGGTGAGAAGGTTGACAAGAAGATGGCAGAACTTGAAAAACGACTGCCTGCCGGTGTGGAGACGCACAAAGTGTTTTTTCAGCCAACCCGTGTGAACGATGCCCTGAACACTTTTATGATAAACCTGATAGAATCGGTGCTGATAGTTGTTGTGCTGTTGATTTTCTTTATGGGACTGAAGAGCGGACTTATCATCGGTTACAGTCTGGTTGTGATTGTATTCGGTTCATTGCTTATCTTGAAGGGTTTTGACGGAACGCTGCAACGTGTGTCCTTGGCAAGCTTCATTCTGGCAATGGGTATGCTTGTGGATAATGCCATTGTGATTGTGGACGGAATACTTGTGGATAGCCAGAAAGGGCTGTCGCGACTGGAGACGTTGACGTCGATAGGGCGGAAGACAGCCATGCCGCTTCTCGGAGCTACGCTGATAGCTATTCTTGCTTTCCTGCCTATATTCCTGAGTCCTGATACTGCCGGGGTGTATGTGCGTGACTTGTTTATAGTCATAGCTGTTTCGCTGATGCTCAGTTGGGTGCTTGCCTTGCTCCATGTGCCATTGTTGTCCGATCGTTGGCTGTTGCCAAAGGATTACGGAATGAAAGGTTCTGCAAGTAATAATAAAGGTGATGCAGCTGATACCAATGAACTGTATCGCGGAAAAGCCTATACGGTGCTTGAGAATATTCTGAAATTCGGTATCAACCACCGCATGATGATAGTTCTGATAGCTGTAGTTATGTTTGTTGTCAGTGCGTTCTCTTATCGTTTCCTCAATCAGGCATTCTTCCCTGATATGGAATACGACCAGCTGTATATGGAGTATAAATTGCCTGAGGGTAATAACTTCAAGCAGACGGAGATAGACCTTGACTCCATACAGCGCTACCTGAAGAAGAAGGATTATATAACTCACATAACAGCTTCAGTAGGTGGTGCTCCGGGTCGTTATAATCTGGTTCGAAGCATTCCGACGCCGTCGTTAGCGTACGGAGAACTGATTATCGACTTTGAATCGCCAAGCGCGCTTGTAGATAATATCGACGAACTTCAAGATGAAATAAGCAGGATGTTTCCTGAGGCGTATGTGAAGTTCAAGAGATATAATCTGATGTATAAGAAATATCCTATCGAGGCTTGTTTCCACGGACCTGACCCAGCTGTGTTGCATCGGTTGACCGACAGTGCCATGGCAATTGTGGAGAGGAGTGATAAGGTGTTCTTGCCTACGTCAGACTGGGAACCTAAAGTGCCTGTTCTCTCTGTTGATTACAGTCAGCCGCTTGCCCGACGCAGTGGACTTTCCCGTTCGGATGTGTCGCTTTCGATGATGGCATATACAGGTGGTATTCCTGTGGGCAGTTTCTATGACGGAACGCATTTGGAACATATATATGTAAAATGTACCGACCCTAACGGAAATCCGGTTTCGAACCTTAGCGGCGTTGAGTTGTTCAGTATCGTACCGCGTCTGCGTCAGTACTTGAACAAGAATACTATTCAGCAGCTGCTTACTCGAAACCTGACGA
>OCTX012291506.1_pt1 | contig 47606 bp, 55 predicted proteins | sample 1539691 | NCBI WGS metagenome assembly OCTX01 (sample SAMN02144231, study PRJEB22623) | gut metagenome | biome: sheep rumen | host: Ovis aries | place: New Zealand
TTTTTTTTTTTTTTTTTTCCTGCATCCAGCAAGCCTCTCGTCCAACAAAAAGTATTCGGACTTTCTGTTGCGTATAGAATGGATAGAAGCCATCCATATTGAACAACTTTGCATGGACACGTAGGCTTTGCGATTTGTCTATATGTCCACGCCACTTATCTTCCAACTCTTTGAGGGATTTAGCCATTTCTGATTCTTCGTCACACATCGTGCCTTCATCATACAGTTCTCTCTGTTCACGCACTCCCTCAACATTTTCATCGTGCGCGGTTGTCATATCAACCAACGATTCCAAAACGCCAAGTAGGTCGCGAAAAAACCCACAATACGCTCTGGATTGGCAACATTAATCGGCTTGTCATATTCGAGGTCGCTCAGTAACTGACACACATCAGAACGAACGCCATCACGTACAAGTTCAGGAATGTCTTTGTTTGATAATTGTATTGTCATAATTATTTACTCTTTCTCAAAAATTTAGAAACTATACTCCACGCAAGGGGCAATAGCCTAAACCACAGGATCGCCGCAGAAGGCGCGGCGGCCGCAATCGCGGCAAAACGCTCCTCGCCAAACGGAATCGAACTGCTCGACAAGCGGTTCGACAAGTGCGGGGTCGTCAGTGAGAACGCCGTTCTCGAAATTGCGCTTCTTTTCCAACTTCGCGCCCATCCCGGCACCGGTGAGATTCGCCGAACCGAAATACGCCTTCACACCATCGACGATGATGCACTTGAAATGCACCCGCGGACAAAGCATTCGTTCCATTCCACGCCACAGATCAGGATAGCGGTCGAAATCATCCCGCCAGTTCGGCCCTGGCTCCTTCGCATGAATGAGCCGCACCTCGACTCCGCGCTTCAGCATCCCGTCCAGCACCTCCAAGAACGGCACCATATCCCTCCCACCAGACCTGGCCTCCGTAACTTGTGAAGGAGTCTCGACATACATATCCTTGATATCCGCAGTCGCAATCCACAACCGCTCCTTCGCCTGCGATACAACCCCGCAGACAACCCGCTCGTAGATTTCACGATTGGAAAGGAAGGTGGTCAATTCCAAACTCCTTTAGCATCTCTTTGAACTCGTCAACAGCGACTTGACAAAAATCAGTTGTTGCAGATATTCTTCGCAAATTCATGAAGGGCCTGCAGCTTGCGCACAATCTCAACTTCGACTACTTCTTGATTCTGGTATTTATCATACCAATACCACCATGTTTCTCCCTCGCAGAGCTTGTCGCTGTCTATGTCTACATGCGATGCACGCTCAAGAGCCGCCTTGATCCTTCGATATGTGTCTTTATTTGTGGCGGAAGCGCCGCTCGTCTTTCTAAGACCGATTTCCCAAATACCATTTATCCCGGTGCTGCTTAAAGCCACCGAAACTCCATTCACATCAACGGACAAGGTTATTACATTGTTGCAACAAAACGCTTCATGCAGTTTATCCCTTTGGAATATTTCTTGTTCCTTATTCTCTGCTGCAATACTTTTGAATGATAGCTCCATGTCTGGCAGCGCAGATTTAACCTGCTTGAATATGCCATACCTGCGAATCGCCGCTCTCCAAAGTTCTGACGATGGCGTTGGACTTTCTATCGCCGCCTTGAAGTCGAAAATCCTGCCAAAACCCATGTCTCTGTACCACTCTTCATACAGCTTTCGATACCGCGTCATGACGGCATTGCAGAAATCCAACGGCGAGATTATCCCGTCGCGCCACATGGCCTCAACATCTGCCCCATTGATGAATAGTGAGACCTGATTTTCCGCACCTCCTGGATAATTGGCATCTCTTGCCGAATCAGACAACGACCTATTCAGCCAGAAAGGAATCGGCGCAAGGTTGCCTATCGAGTTCTTCAACCACTCACACGCTATCTTTTCGTCGGAATCCGCCATCTTCTCAATCGTGCTATGCGGCATGATATGATCATAATCCCAAGGACAGTTTTCTTCCGACCACAATCCCAACTCGCGATTGTAGGCGAATTGATTGTTGAGGGTCGAGGTCCTGCAAGCGTACAGTAAAATATTCAATGCGCGATCATTGTCGGAATTATGGTATCCCTCCGCCATCATCCCTGCAACGTGCGGGTGTTCGTTTTTCCAATCCAGCAATGCTTTAATGTCAGGGAAAGGACCATGTACGTCCTTAAACATTTCATCCGGCTTCATAGGCGCAACGAGCCTGGCACGCCCATAGTGCGTCTCCTTCAAAAGATTCGCAATTGCAATAGGCACCCCTCACTAAATATTTTCCTGACAGCATAATCAATATGGGTTGCATATCCAAACAACAGCTCGGCAATGCCTTTGATGTTGTAGCCGTCAAACAATCCGTTTTCTTTGACAGCCAGCATCAGCAAAAGAAAAACGTCACCGTTCCTCTCTGACGCATATCTGGCGCTATGCCATTGTGTCAACTGGTAATTTTTCTCGACTTTCTCGACAATCGCCCTAAAGTCGTTTTGAATGAAGTCGTAGAACAACTGCTTGTCTGAAGCATTTTCCGTCTTGCACATTTCCATCACGGCGGAGAACACCGAACCGGAATAGAATCTGTCCTTCCCGGATTTAAATAATCTAATGGCAAGATGTGCGATTCGCGGCTCGCTGGCCAGGCCGTGCTTTAGATGCACCTCCTGAATCACATCCCGGAAATCAGCGTTCAGCTTCGACTTCAAGACAGAATACGCCAATTCTTCGTCGCTCGGCACAACTCCACCCTTTCCTATCCGAGTGAAATACAACGCTATATCATTCTCGGCAACACTACTGGCATCCAGCAACAGGACTTTGTAGTCATCAGATATTGAAGCCACTTTGTCGCAGAGGCTCCTAAACTTATCCGCATCCGGATTGTATTGCTCCAACACCCTAATCAAATACTCGTTTATCTTACCTCTGATCCGTTCGCAGAACGCAGAAAAATCGACATTGCCGCTTGCCGTTGCATCTATCGCATATTCTCTCAGCAGCGTATAAGGGACAGGAACTTTTGCCTGCATTGGGTATAGCTGAAAAGGATAAGGCTTTACCTGCCCTTCTTCCCAGTCGCCGGTCATTTTCTGAGCCGCTTCGCGCCTTTCGTTGGCGGACAGCAAACTGTTCCTTGTTTCACTTGAGCTTTCGGCATACCCCCATGGCTGAGATGCCGTTGTCACGAAAAACCCGTAATCGTCATTGTTGCCGTTGGACGAATCAAGATCAATCCACAAAATTGAATCGAATTTATTATCCAATCCCGGGAAATCGGCAAAACCCAAAGAAACGGCCGTTGCGCGTTGCTGCCCATCCAGAAGATCAAAGGCGTGAGAATCATCTTCCCGACATCTAACGCTCAACGCTCCGATCGGGAAATTCTTGAAAATGGAATCCCACAATGTTTCAATTCTTGCCGCATTCCAAACTTTACCTCTTTGGACTGCCGGTATGACAAGTCGATTCTTGGCTTTGTTATCACCCTGCCCAGCTGCGCCATCATGTAGCATCTCAGCCACCTTCTTTATAGCGACTGGGCACGGCAATATCAAGCTCTCTTCCGATTCGATGTCTTTCATGCTTCCGACTGTTGCTGGCGACTCTCTTAATGCGCCCATAACATCGGCTACTGCATCCTTGAGGATGTCCAGATCCTCCTCTATGTCTTTCGCTTCTAACACTGGTCTCCGCACTCTCCACATCAAACTGCTGTAATATGATGTCGCCAAAACCTGCCGTCGCAATTTGGGCTCTGCAAACTTTGAAATCAAACCTTTCCGTAGATCTGGCCTTTGGTTTCTCGCCAGTTCAAAATGCAGTTCGACATGATACTCCTCGCCCGCACCGCTACCTCTGGCAATCAATTCATAATGGAATCCCGAAAGGTCGCTTTGTTGCGGTTCTACAACGGCATATATCCACTTTGCGTCATTTGGCTGAAAGAAGTCTTCATTGTCGTATTGCGCAAAGCACTTCTTAAAACAATCCCTCATTTCATTGAATTCCATTGCTTGAACCTTTCTTTTCATCGTACTTACGTAGACAGTAAACCCTCATACACCGCCAGATCCCGTTCCGAGAAACAGCAGAAGATGACTTCCATCTCCTCTGCGCCCTCTGCGGGAGAGAAAAACTCACGACTCATACCCCATCTCTTTGAGGCGGCATTCAAACTGGTAGTCATCTTCGCAAGGGATGAACTTGCCATCGACAATTGCGCAGAGCTGGCCGTCGTGAAGTTCATACGAGAAGTTTGGAGACAACTCCCCATCGCGCCCGTCCAACGCCTCGTCATCGTCTGGCGTGTCCAGAATCTGAAAGCCAATCGTTAGCGCGTCGGAACTAACCATAAACCGCTCGCCCTCCTCGAAATCTTCGAAATCGCAGTCATCTTCATACATGTAGTTTATGCGCACAATCATCACAACACTCCTTTCTTTGCCTTTTCATTAGCAACACCCGTGCCAACCGCATTTGAGCGGCAAAAAGCGCATTCCACGCAATCCCGCCGCTCAAAATTTCACCTACCAATCAAAATCTGACTATGCCATCTCATCACGAACAGTCTTCGCACTTGGATTTATAAATTCTTGTATACTGCTTATAATCACATCAGTATTAATCCCATTAGTATCAGTATCAGTTAATTTAACGATAGGTCCGCCTATTTTCTCGCAAACGACCTCACTTGTTATGTCGTTGCCATCCTTATCTTTACGCTGATTGCCATCAAAATAAGTGCCGACCCAATATACACCAATTTGCTTACTATCATCACCATCTCTTGGGTTAGTTTTTACGGCGAAATACTCTCCACACCAACCTTTGGGATTAAACGAATCCTTTTGCGGGAACGGCTCTATCCTATAACTCACACAACTCAACCTTGGGAACACTTGCTGTCTGAGATACAACGGCAATTTTCTAGCGGCATAAAGAGATTCATCTACCTTGTTGGGAGCTGTCGCTTTTTTCTCCTCGCCCTTTCCTGTAATTATTCGCTCACAGACATCCTTAAAGGCATCGCTGAATACCAGATCATCAACATCTTTATTCGCCACCGGAAAATCATAACAAAATGACAGCCACGATTCTTCGTGTTTGTTAAGCCGTTTAAAAACAGGTGCGCCCCAACCTTCCATATTGTCAAACGCTATACAAAAGCCGGGATGGAAACTCTCCGTTAGCAGCCATCCGGCCCACCCCCAAATCTTTTGCCCATTACACATCTTCTCCGTATCACTAATATTCTCTGTCACATCTTGCGCTTCAAAGTAGATACCGATAGACTCGGCTGGCGTATTCGCTACGCGGTACTTTTTTATAGTTATACCATGCAGTAAGCTATCTATATTAATACTTATGGCATTGCTTTTATTTAAGTAGCTCTCCAAGGCTTCATACCATATCTTTATTGCCTTAAAATTTTCAGAATTATGTTCGTAATTGTTAACTGGTTCATCTGCGAACGGCGTGGGACAAACCATTTCACAATAAGCCAATAGACCTTTAACATCTTCGTCTAAGCAACTAATCAGACTTGTCTTGGATAATGCTTCCTTAAACTCCTTCCACGTATGAACACAGCAATTGTTAAATACGCATTTATCTGCGCCAGCAAGATCTTTATCTGGATCAATGTAATAATTTGTTATATACCCAAGATGTGGCCCCGAACAGAACTCCGATGTATTAAGCTTATTCAACCTACTGCAATACTGCGAAAAGTGATGATTCCTATCTCCTATTTTAACTTCAATAAAGTATCGCTCTCCATTATCCTTCTTTGTCATTACAAAATCCGGTCTGTCATTGCCAAACGAAACTTCGCGTTCAATGCGAAACTCACTTGCAACAAGCTTACCATCTCCAAAAACGAAATCTAGAAAGAACTGCATAAATCCCGGATTGCTTCTGCAAAGTGCATAAACCATATCCGAAAGATCGTTCTCTTTGTACATCCGCCTTGACAATTCCCGGAAAAACTTCTCAATATTCGTCAGTTCCTTTTTAATTTCATTAGTCATTTTCTATTCTCCTTTCTCCATATAGGATTATACTCGCCCGTTGTGAATCTCTTTCAAATAGTAAGCCGCTCTTGGATAGTCCTTGACCAACGCCGCCCCATAGAGGCGCGTTGCTGACGGCACATCTGTTTTCCAGCCAATCCCTACGGCAAGACAAAACGCAGCGAGGCAAAGCGCATCCGCCTGATAGTTGCGGATGAAGTAATCTACGTCTGGTTCGTCTTCGTACTCTTCAAAGAGTTGTTCTCGCATTCCTTCCAGCGCATCTTTGGCTTCTTTGACACAACCAAGTGTCAACGCCTCCGTAAGCAGATCAACCGCCTTCATCACATCCCACTCTCTGCCACCATTTTTCGGCCAATCCGAATTCATGTACAAATCAGCGAGCTTAACTAAAGCTTCACCTCTCTTTCCAGATTCGCCATCAGCATGGTAACCCGCAACATACAATCGCGCCGCGAGCTGTTCGTCACCACAACTCTGGCATTCGTCCGCCAATACAACATAATCTTTGGGTGAAAGATTCTTTTTCTCTTTCAATTCGCGGACATCATATGGGACATCTTCTTCATCGCAATAGAATTCAAGGACTGCCTCGAATGCCTTACCGACATAATCAAATTTACCCGTAATGTCAAACGAACGCAAAATGTCTACGAGGTCTTTTCTCACATCCGGTTCAAAAACAACCTCCGGCGCAGTGATAGATGCCTCATCGGCCTCACTAAACGAAAATGTCGGAGGGCGTCCTGCCTCATCCCGCATAACGATAAAGAACTCGTAGTGATCATACTTTTCAATTGCCGAGACACCATCCTTGAATGTCATGACAATAAACTGGTACATTGATTCTAGCGACTTTTTAAGTTCATTCTCAAGACGCATGATATCAAGCGTTCTATCTGTAATGCGCCAACACGCAGCATCTGCGCCAAATTCGCGACCGATCATCGCCAGCGCCTTTTTCAGCGAACGGAAATCCCAGCCAATCCGCGCATTCATATCTATGCTGCCATCATGACAGATTTTATCTAAACGGATATGGTAATACATTGTCTCCCTCCTTGTGCTACACATCAACAGTAGCACCAATGATACCAACACAATCTAGCCAACAATAGCCTCTTCTATGCTTTATCGCCATTCAGAATTTAACCAATGGTCAAAATCTTCACAAATACTTGCGTACGGTATTGCGGCTTACATCGAGTGCCGCGGCAGCTCGTGTCAGGTTCTTGCCACACTTCTCGTAGACACGGCGGATGTGCATCCTGATTGCATCTTCAAGTTTATCGGGTGCCTCTTCGCGCATTTCGGTCGCCGCTTGCCACAAACCGGCGTCCAGTCCAGAATTCATTTCCTTGTGTTCGCGCATCAGTAGCTCGAAATCGTTTTCGCCCAACACTGTTGCCCTTTCGAGCAAATTGATGAGCTCGCGCACATTGCCGGGATAGTCGTATTGCTCCAGCTCCGAAATCTGCTTGTCTCCCAAATGGGTGCCATTGCGCCCGAACCACCAACCGTCTGCAATGTAGCGGATATCTTCCTTGTGCTCGCGTAGCGCCGGGACTTTTATCGGCACGACATTTAGCCGCTGATACAAGTCTTCACGGAACTTGCCTTCCCTCACCAGCGCCGGCAGATTGCGGTTGGTGGCGGTTATGAGCCGTACATCAACCGATATTTCTTCGGTGCCGCCGAGGCGCTGAAAACGCCCGCCCTCCAGCACGCGCAGCAGCAACCCCTGCACGTCGAGCGGCAATTCTCCGATTTCGTCGAGGAATAGCGTTCCGCCATCCGCCTCCTTGAACAAGCCGTCGCGTTGCGCATCCGCCCCGGTAAACGCCCCTTTCTCGTAGCCGAAAAACCGGCTTTCCAGCAAATCTTTGGCGAAGGTGGCGCAATTGAACGGAATGAAGCGGCGCTTGGCCCTAGGCGACAGGGTATGGATAAGTTGGGCCACCGTTTCCTTGCCGGTGCCGCTTTCGCCAAGAATCATCACGCGCGCGTCGGGATGCCCGGCAACGACCGCAATCCGATCTTTCAGACGCTGGATGACCTCCGAAGTTCCAACCAGTTCGCGATTCCCGAATCGGCGGTAATGCGTTACCGCATTGAGAATCGGATTGCCCCAGGCCGAAGGCAGAATGCCTGCCGCCATCAATCCCACAACTTCACCGTAGATCTTATCGTCGCGATAGACGCGTTGCCTGAATAGAGCCGCCGACACCAATTCTTCATACTTGGCAATATCGCCCGCCGCAAGTTTGTCAAGACGCGTCCCGAATCGCTCGATGGCCGCCTCCTCGAGAGTATCCATGGCAAGCATAGTCATCTTGACCAATCCCGCAAGCGCTTGCTTGGTGGCAAGTTCGGGATCGATAACCGACAGCCACTCAACCTCCACTTTGCGCCGCGCCAGCTCTGCCAGCGCCGCCTTGAGCGCCACGATATCGCTCTCCAGCGACACCCCGAGGATGAAGACGCGTTTTTTGCCGGTTGCAAGCTCGACAATTCTTTGCGGCAACTTGCGTTTGCTCAAGCCTACGACTTTGGCATCGTCGCCCAATGCCTTTTTGGCCGTGGCGCCAGCAAGCGCATAATCAAAATACCCGACTCCGGTAATAATCAAATCCTGTACCATGATATTGAAATTTTACCAAAAATCCGCCCAAACTGCAATACAAAAGAAAAAACAAAAGGCGCGGACTTGCCGCGCCTTTCATCAAACGGAAGCTGTATCCGTTTCAGGTTCAGGCGACCGTGCCGCCGACCTGCTCGATCTTGGCCTTCGCCGCCGCCGAGCAGGGAACCTTCACCGTGAGCTTCTTCGTGAGCTCGCCCTTGGCGAGAATCTTCACGAGCGGCTTCTTGTTGCTCTCGAAGCCGGCCTTGGCGAGCGTCTCGACCGTCACTTCCGCACCAGACTCGAACTTGCGCTCGAGGTCGGAGAGGTTCACGGCAAGCGCCTTGGCGTTGAACGCGGCATTGTTGAAACCGCGCTTCGGCAGACGGCGCACCAGCGGCATCTGGCCGCCTTCGAAGCCGAGCTTCTGCTTGTGGCCCTTGCGCGCCGCCTGACCCTTGTGGCCGCGCGTGGAGGTCTTGCCCATGCCCGAACCGCAGCCGCGACCGACGCGCTTGCGGCGCTCGCGGGCTCCCGGGGTGTTCTGGAGATTGCTGAGATCCATTTTCAAGTTCCTTTCCTTATGCCCTGAGCGCGGCGATTTCCTCCGCGCTGCGGAGCTTCATGAGCGCGTTCATCGTGGCCTTCACCACGTTGAGGCGGTTCTTGGAACCGAGCGACTTGCCCACGGCATCGCGGATGCCCACAGCCTCGAGCACGGGACGCATGCCGCCGCCGACGATCAGGCCGGTGCCTTCGGGAGCCGGCTTGAGAATCACGCGGCCGCCGTCGCACACGCCTTCCACGTCGTGCGGGATCGTCGTCCCGTGGATCGTCACCTTGCGCATGTCCTTGCGCGCCGCCTCGCCGCCCTTGCGGATGGCGTCGGAAACCTCGTTCGCCTTGCCGAAGCCCACGCCGACGCGGCCTTCCTTGTCGCCCACCACGATAACCGCGGAGAAGCTCATGCGGCGGCCGCCCTTGACGGTCTTCGCGCAACGGTTGATGAATACGGTATGTTCGTCGAGCGCGTCTTCCGCACCCGCGTCACCGCGCTTGTCACGATTCATTGCCATGTTACTTCTCCTCCGCGGTGATGGATACGCCGTTCTCCACGGCTGCGTCCACGATAGCTTTCACGCGACCGGCAAACTTGTTGCCGCCGCGGTCGACCACTACCTTGGTAATGCCGGCGGCCTTCGCCGCAGCAGCAGCCGCAGCGCCGACGCTCTTGGCCGTCTCCAGGTTCGCCTTCGCCTCCTTGAGGCTCGAGGCGGACGCAAGCGTGCGGCCGGCATCGTCGTCGATGAACTGGACGTAGAGATTCTTGTTCGTGATGCAGATCGCCATGCGCGGACGCTCCGCCGTGCCGATCACGCGGCGGCGAATGCGCAAGTGGCGCTTCTGGCGCTGTACTTTGCGGTTGAAGCTCATTATGCGACCTTCTTTCCTTGCTTGCGGCGGATATGCTCGCCGACATACTTGATACCCTTGCCCTTGTAGGGCTCGGCCGGATAGAACGAACGGATGCGCGCGGCGGATTCGCCGACCAAAGCCTTGTCGATGCCGGTGAGCGTCACCTGCAAACCGTCATTCTCGACCGTCACGGTGAGACCCTCGGGGATCGCATAGATCTTCGGGCTCGCGAAGCCGAGCGAAAGCGCCAGCTCCTTGCCCTTGAGCACCGCCTTGAAACCGGTGCCTTCGATCGACAGCTTCTTGGTGTAGCCCTTGGACACGCCAACCACCATGTTGTTGATCAGCGCGCGGGCAAGGCCGTGGAAGTTGCCGTACTTCGCGTCATCCGCGCAGGAAACGACAATCTTGCCGTCTTCGACCTTCGCCGTGATGCCTTCATGCATCGTATAGGACAGCTCGCCGAGCTTGCCCTTCACCGTCACCTTCTGGCCCGCAATGCCGGCGGTCACGCCTTCGGCGAGCTGGACGGGTTCTTTACCGATTCGAGACATTGTCTTCAAACTCCTTCAATTAAGCGACCGTGCAGATGAGTTCGCCGCCGATGCGAGCCTTCTTCGCCTCCGCGCCGGACATGATGCCCTTGGAGGTGGAGAGGATCGCGAGCCCCATGCCGTCGAGAACGGCGGGGATCTTTTCCACGGGAACATACTTGCGAAGACCCGGCTTGGAGATGCGCTTGAGCTCGGTGATCGCGCTCACCGCCTTGTCGGTGTACTTCAACTGGACGATTAGTTTCTTGGGGAATTCGCTGGTGACGACATACTCGGCGATGAAGCCGGAATCCTTGAGCACCTTGGCGATTTCCGCCTTGACCTTGCTCGCCGGCATCGTCACGGAATAAAGGCGGGCCTTGATTCCGTTGCGGATGATCGTGAGCATGTCGGAAATGGGATCGTTTACCATAAGAATGATTCCTTTCCTTTACTTTACCACGACGCCTTGGTTACGCCGGGGATGAGACCGGAGAGCGCGAGCTCGCGGAAGCACAGACGGCACACGCCGAACTTGCGGATGTACGCATGGCGGCGGCCGCAACGCTGGCAGCGGTTGTACTTGCGCACCTCGAACTTGGGCGCCTTCTTCTGCTTCTCGATGAGACACTTCTTCGCCATGATTAGTTCCTCCCTGCGAACGGCATGCCCATGGCGACGAGCAGCGCCTTGCACGCCTTGTCGTCCCTGGAGCTGGTTACGAACGTGATGTCCATGCCGGAGTGACCCGCGCCGCCTTCCACGAGTTCGGGGAAGATCGCGTGCTCCTTGAGGCCCATCGTGTAGTTGCCCGCGCCGTCGAAACCGCGGTTGGATACGCCGCGGAAGTCGCGGATGCGGGGAAGCGCCGCCGAAATCATGCGCTCGGCGAATTCCCACATGCGCTCGCCGCGCAGCGTCACCTTCGCGCCGATCACCATGCCTTCGCGCAGCTTGAAGTTCGAAATCGACTTCTTGGCGCGGCACAGCTGCGGCTTCTGGCCGGTAATCGCCGCCAGGTCGTCCACGAGCTGCTTCTGCTCGTCCTTGCTCACAATGCCGAACGCCATGTTGAGCACGATCTTCTGCAGACGCGGAACCAGCATCTTGTTCGTGATCCCGAGCTCCTTCTCGAGCTGGGGAACCATGCGGCTCGCGTATTCGTCTTTGAGTCTTGCCATTTTTCGCAGTCCTTTTAGATGGCCTTGCCGCTCTTCACCGAGATGCGCGTCTTCTTGCCGTCGACGACTGCGGTGCGAACGCGGGTTCCCGCCTTCTTCTCCGCATCGTAGGGCATGAGCTTGCACAGACGGATGGGCATTTCCTTGTCGATGATTCCGCCGGGGGTCTTCTCCGTGCGGCGCATCGCCTTCTTGTGGACGTTGATCCCGCCGACAATGGCGGTCCCGTCCTTGGGGTCGACGCTCATCACCGTGCCGGTCTTGCCTTTGTCGTTGCCGCTGATCACGATGACGGTGTCGTTCTTCTTGATTCTTGCAAGTGACATATTCGTGTCCTCCTTGTCTATTAGACCACTTCCGGGGCCATCGAGAGGATCTTCATGTAGTTGCGCTCGCGAAGCTCGCGCGCCACCGGCCCGAAAATGCGGGTGCCGATCGGGTTGAGCTTGGAGTCGACGAGCACGCACGCGTTCTGGTCGAAGTGCACGGTCGATCCGTCCTCGCGGCGGATCGGCTGGCCGGTGCGGACGATCACCGCCGTGGCGACCGACCCCTTCTTCACCGAACCCGTGGGGCTCGCTTCCTTGATCGCAACGCGGATGACATCGCCGAGATGGGCGTATTCCTTGTGCTGCTTGAGGATGCGGAAGCACATGGCGCGCTTGGCGCCGGTGTTGTCCGCCACGACAAGATTGGAGAGTTCCTGTAGCATTGGCTTCTTCCCCTTACTTCACGATGCGCCAGCGCTTGGTGGCGCTGAGCGGACGCGTTTCCATGATGGTGACGGTATCGCCGACCTTGGCCGTGTCGTCCTCATCGTGTGCATGATACTTCTTGGTGCGCGTGACGATCTTGCCGTAGACCGGGTGGCGTTCGCGGTAGCTGACCGCCACGACCACGCTCTTGGCGCCCATCTTCGACGCCACCGTGCCCTTGCGGACCTTGCGGGCGCCGCGGGTGTTTGTGTTTTCCGTGCTCATCAGATTTTAACTCCTGCGCGGGTGATGAATTTCGTGTGGATGCCAAGCTTGGTCGCCGCGAGACGGAAGCACTCCTTCGCGACTTCCTCGCTGACGCCGCCAACCTCGAAGAGCACCTTGCCGGGGAGAATCACGGCCGCCCAGAACTCGGGGTTGCCTTTTCCTCCGCCCATACGCACTTCGATAGGCTTGCGGGTCACGGGCTTGTCGGGGAACACGCGGATCCACAACTTGCCCTTGCGTTTCATTTCACGGTTTACCGCGACACGGCACGCTTCGATCTGCGTGGCGGTCAAAAGCCCGCGGGTGAGCGCCTTGAGACCATACTCGCCGTAAGCGAGCTCGGTGCCGCTCGTCGCGTAACCGGCGCGATTGCCCTTGGAAACCTTGCGGAACTTTACTCTCTTAGGCATGAGCGGCATGGCGCTTTCCTCCTTCGCGGTCGCCGCGGCGTTCGCTCCTCGGAGCGCGCGCCTGGAAACCTTCCTTCTTGCAGATCCAGACCTTGATGCCGATCTTTCCGGCCGTCGTGTTGGCCTCGGCAAAACCGTAGTCGATGTTCGCCCTGAGCGTGTGCAGCGGAACCTTGCCCTCGCGGGACCACTCGACGCGCGCGATTTCCGCGCCGTTGATGCGGCCGCTCGCATGGATCTTGATTCCGTCCACGCCCATGTCCATCGCCACCTTCATGGCGCGCTTCATCGCACGCTTGAGCGCAATGCGGCGCTCGAGATTCTGCGCGATCGATTCCGCCACGAGCTGGGCGTCGGCGTCGGCGCCGGCGACTTCCTTGATCTCGAGGTAGACTTCCTTCTTGGTCATCTTCTCGAGCGCGACGCGCGTAGCCTCGACATCCTCGCCCTTCTTTCCGATGATCACTCCGGGACGCGCGCTGAACATCGTGACGCGCACGCGGTTCAGGTAACGCTCGATCATGATCTTGGAAATGCCAGCCTCCGCAAAGCGCTTCTTGCAGACTTCACGGATCTTCTGGTCTTCGATGAGGTAGGCGCCGAACGTCTTCTTGGGCGCGAACCAGCGGCTGCCCCAGGCGTGAGTCACGCCAACGCGGAAACCGATAGGATTGACTTTCTGTCCCATTACTTAGCCTCCTTCTTGGCGTCGGTAAGCACGACCTTGCAGTGGCACAGGCGACGGGCGACCGGATGGGCCGAACCGCGGGCCGTGGGCCAGTAGCGGCGCATGCGCACGGACTCGTCGAACACGCACTGCTTGATCGTAAGCGTGTCGACATCGAGACCGTTGTTGTTCTTGGCGTTGGCCATGGCGCTCTTGATGGTCTTCTTGAGGATTTCAGCGGCCTTCTTGGGGCTGAACTCCACGACCTTGAGCGCATCGGCCGGCTTGAGACCCTGGCAGGCGCGCGCCAAAGGACGGCCCTTGAAGGCCGACATGCGCGCATTGCGGGTGATTGCGATAACTTCCATTGTTTGCACCCCTTACTTGGCCTTCTCCACCGAGTTGCCGTGCGACTTGAACGTACGCGTGGGGGCAAACTCGCCGAGGCGGTGTCCGACCATGTTTTCGGTTATGAAGATAGGCATGTGCTGCCGACCGTTGTGAATCGCGAACGTGAGACCCACGAATTCCGGGAGCACCATCGAACGGCGGCTCCAGGTCTTGATGGGCTGCTTCTTGCCGCTCGCCTGCATCTTCTCGACCTTGCGGAGGAGGCTGTCCTCCACGTAAGGTCCCTTCTTGAGAGAACGTGCCATGGATTATTTCCTCCTCTTGACGATGACTCTGTTGGAAGCCTTGCGCTTCGGACGGGTCTTGCCGCCCTTGGCGAGCTTGCCCCACGGCGAACGCGGGTGGCTGCCGCCGGAAGTGCGGCCTTCGCCGCCGCCCATCGGGTGGTCGACCGGGTTCATCGCCACGCCGCGCACCGTCGGACGGATGCCGAGATAGCGCTTGCGTCCGGCCTTGCCCAGCTTGATGTTGCCCCAATCCTTGTTGCCGACCGCTCCGACGCACGCCGTGCAGCGGCCGTCGAAGATGCGCACTTCGCCGGAAGGCATCTTGAGCGTCACGCGGTTGCCGTCGCGCGCCATGACCTGGCAGCCGTTGCCGGCGCTGCGCGCGATCTTCGCGCCTTCGCCGGGCACGAGTTCGATCGAGTGGACCATGAGGCCGAGCGGAATCTTCGAGAGCGGCACGCAGTTGCCGACCGTCGCTTCCGCATCGGGACCGTTCATGATCTTCATCCCGACCTTCAGGCCCTCGGGGGCGAGGATGTAGCTCTTGTCGCCGTCGGCATATTCGACGAGCGCGAGATACGCGCTGCGGGTGGGGTCGTAGGCGATGTCCTTGACCAGCGCCTCGACGCCGGTCTTCCGGCGCTTGAAGTCCACGATACGGATGCGCTGCTTGGCGCCGCCGCCGCGATGGCGGACCGTGATGCGGCCCTGGTTGTTGCGGCCGCCGGTCTTGCGCTTCGCGATCGTGAGCGACTTCACCGGCTTTTCTTCGGTGATCTCCTCGAAAGTCGGGGCTACGCGGAAGCGCATTCCCTGGCTGCGAGGCTTGAATGTCTTGAGTGCCATTTCTTAAGTCTCCTTAGACCTGCTCGATGCGCTCGCCGGCCTTGACGGTCACGATCGCCTTCTTCCAGGTTGCCTCGGTGTAAACACGGCGGGTGCCGCGCACGAACTTGCGCGCCCCCTTCATGTTGGCGGTACGCACCGCGAGCACGTGCACGCCGAACTTCTTCTCGACGGCATCGGCAATCTGCGGCTTCGTGGCCTTGACGGAGACCTCGAGCATGTAGCGGTTGTCCGCCGACATCGCCGAACCCTTCTCCGTGATCAGCACGCGTTTGATGATTTCTTCGTTCGTCATGACATCCTCCTTACTTCGCGAGGCGCTCGATGAGCGCGTCGAAACCGGCCTGGTCGCAAACGATCTGGCGGTTTGCCATGAGCGTGTAGACGTCAAGCGCCTGGGCGGTCGTGTAATCGATGCGCGGCAGGTTGCTCATCGCCATGAGGACCGTCTCGTCGACATCCTTCTGCACGATGACCGCGCTGCGCTCGACGCCAAGATCCTTGAGCGCCTTGGCCATGAGTTTCGTCTTGGGGGCTTCGAGATCGAACTTGTCGACCACGATCACCTCGCCGGCGACGAGCTTGTCGGAAAGCGCGCGCTTGAACGCCAGCGCCCAGACCTTCTTGTTGAGCTTCTGCTCGTAGCTGCGCGGCTTGGGGCCGTGCGCCACGCCGCCGCCGCGCCACACCGGGCTCTGACGGAATCCCGCACGGGCGTTGCCGGTGCCCTTCTGCTTCCAGGGCTTCTTGTTCGAGCCGGCGACTTCGCCCTTGCCCTTCGTGCTGGCGGTACCCGCGCGAAGCGCATTGAGGGTCGCCACCACCGCGTCCTTGACCGCCTGGGCGCCCTTGTCGGTGACGAGGATCGCCTGATCGTAAGCTGTTTCAATCTTCGTCATCGCTTAGGCCCCTTTCTTGACGTTGTTCTTGAGGCTCTTGCGCACGATCACCGTGCCGTTCTTCGCGCCCGGGATGGAACCCTTGACGAGAATCGCGTTGTCCTCGGGGCGGATGGCCACGACTTCGAGGTTGGTGACCTTGCGGTTCACATCACCCATGTGGCCGGGCATCTTCTTGCCCTTCTCGATCCAGCCGGGGAGGTCGCGCGCCGCCAAGCCGCCCGTGCGGCGCTTGGAATGTCCGCCGTGCGTCATGTTGCCGCCCGCGAAATTGTAGCGCTTGAGAACGCCCGCGAAACCGCGACCCTTCGTCACGCCCGAAACGTCCACATACTTGACGCCCTCAAAGTTCTTGACCGTGATGACGTCGCCAACCTTCACCTCTTCGCCGGCTTCGGTAGCGAACTCCTTCAACACGCGCACGCCGGTCGCGAGACCGCCGGTTTTGGTGAGGTGGCCGCTCTCCGCCTTGGAGATGCGGTTGCGGGCGCTGCGGCCGCCATGGGCCTCCTTGTCCGCCTCGGGATCCTTCCACAGCTTCTGCACGCCAAAACCGAGCTGGGCGGCGACATAGCCGTCCTTCTCCATCGTCTTGACCTGAACCACCGGGCAGGGACCTGCTTCAATGACCGTCACGCACAGACGCTTGCCGTCCGCATCGTAGACTTGGGTCATTCCGACCTTCTTGCCGATCAAACCTTCCATCTCGTCCCCCTTACACCTTGATGGCAATATCCACGCCGGCAGGGAGGTTGAGCTTCTTGAGCTCGTCGATCGTCTGCGCCGTGGGGTTGACGATGTCCAAAAGGCGCTTGTGCGTGCGCATTTCGAACTGATCCATGGATTTCTTGTCGACGTTGGGCGAACGGTTGACCGTCCAACGCTCGACGCGCGTGGGGAGCGGAATGGGCCCCACCACCTGCGCACCCGTGCCGCGGGCCGTGTCGATGATTCCACCGACGGCCGTATCCAGCACACGATGATCGTATGCCTGGAGGCGGATGCGTACTCTTTGCTGCTGCATTGTTGTTTTCCTTAGTTGTTTTCGACTTGTTTCCTGCGTTCCGGCGGCTGCACCATAAGCGGTCTTGAGTTCCCCCAGGTTGCCGCTCAAGGCCCTTCGCGGCGCCTTGCATGCAGTTTTGCCTTCGCACAGTCCCCTCACCAGAATCAAGCGCCCGCGGTGCTTGTCGCGCCGCGGGCCGTCAGGTCCTTGAACGCGACGCAGCCGGTCCGACCAGCCCGTATCGCACTCTTTTCCAATGAAAGTTCGTCAATTATATCATATTTCCGCCCGTTTTGTCTAGAGGGTATTTTATTTTTCTCGCAATTTGCCAATCGAAAAAGCGCAAAACATGAAAAATCTGTAGATCGATTTTACACTATATGTAAAAGAACTGGGTTCACTGCCAAGTCCAGGAAGCCGGACTACCAAGTCAAGAAGGCTAGACTACGAAGTCAAGAAGGCTGGACTACGAAGTGGAGGGTGCTGGACTACGAAGTAAAGAATGCTGGACTGCCAAGCACCTGCATCACGGTCTTATAATGCCCATTTTGATGGCAGAGGTGACGGCGGAGAGCGTATTGGGGACTCCAAGTTTCTTCATGATGATCCGCACATGCGTCTTCACCGTTTCCGTCCCCAGATCTAGGGCTTGCGCCACTTCTTCGCGCGTTTTGCCTTGGGAAAAGAGCCTGAGAACCTCGCGTTCGCGCATTGAAAGGATTGCCGGCACATCCTCCTTGCCGTCGCACACGAACTCGCAACCGGCGGCGATTTTGCGGACAACTTCGACCAGGCGTTCAAGATCGGCGGACTTGGAGATATAGCCCGAAGCACCTAAAGCCTTGGCTTCGTCGCGCTCGGCGGCGGTTGGCGAGCCTGCGATCATGAGCACTTTAACCTTCGGGTGGCGTTTGCGCACTTCCTTGAGCAATGTAAAACCGTCGCCGTGAGGCATTCGCACATCGGTTATGATAACATCCGGCGCACAGCCCTCGAGCGCTTCCAGCGCCTCGGTGGCGTCGGCGGCGGTGCCGAGGCTGTCGAAGTCCTCCTCGCTCATCAGCATCGCCTCCATGCCGTCACGGACGACCGGATGATCGTCCACCAAAAGAAAGTTAATCGTTTTCATTTTCCTGAGCCTCCTTTAAAATGGGGATTTCCGCGACGACCTTCGTGCCTTCGCCGGGTGCCGAGACTACCCGCAGCGTTCCGTTGAGCTGCTCCGCCCGAAGGCGCATCGATACCAGTCCCAGCCGCGACGGATCGCCGGCGAAGTGCGCGACGTCGAACCCGCATCCGTCATCCGCGACGGTCATTGTTATCCTGTCGCCGCCGAAAACCGTATCTACCGATATATGCTCCGCTTTGCCGTGCTTGAGCGCATTGCCCACGGCTTCTTGCATGATCATGAGCAAGACGCCGGAGCAGTGCTTCGCCGCCACGGGCTCTTTGCCGGAAAAATGCATCTCCACCTTTCCTTGCCACTGTGCGAAACGCCGGGCGGCATACTCAAAGAGCCGGCGCATGCTATCACCGCTCTCGGTGGAGTCGTGCAGCTCCCAAAGTATCTTTCTGAGCGCGGTCTGGGCCTCGCGCACCGCCTGCCGCGCAAAGGCGAACTGTTCCTTGGCCTTCGCGTCGTGTCCCTTATCGAGGTGGTTGATGCCCGCTTTGAGGCGGCACATCGCGCCGGCCAAAAGCTGCTGAAGATCGTCATGAAGGTCGCAAGTGAGGCGCAGCCGCTCCCGTGCCACGGCCGACGCCTCGATATCCGCCCTCGCCGCCGCAAGTTCCGCCGCCGCAAGTTCTCGCGTTCTGCGCTTGACCAGCATATCCAGAAACAAGACGAGTGCCAGCAACGCCGCAAGCAGCGCGAGGACGATCGCAACCGTATTCCTGAGCCGCGCCGCCGTCCACCATTCGGGCGCATTCAGGAGCCGGAACGCATCGGCGTCCTTCACATACAAATACGCATTGTCGATAAGCGTTTCACCGGGCGAAATGCGGTAGTTGTAGAGACACTCGAAAATTCCGGCCGCTTCCACCTCCGCGCCCGGTTCCACGAAATCGGGCACGACCGGGCTTTCTCCCTTTATGAACACCACGGTGATTTCATCGCCGCCTTGCGCGATCGCGATTCTGGTCTCGCGCTTGCAATCTGCGACCGACATTACTTTTCCGTGCGTCCTCACCTTGCGGCCGCTGCGCATCGTGCCCATTCCGCCTTCGTCCGGCGACTTCACCAAATCCGCGATTTCAACATCTTCGACCGGCACTTCAATGCCATGCTCCCAGGAAGCGGGTCTGAAACTGGCCTTGACATAGTTGTCGAGCCCCGGTGCTTCTTCTTCCGAAGGCTCTCCCGACACGATTACATACGCCCCCTCTTGCGGTCCTGGATGGCCGTATTCGAATGTGAATCGTGCGGTGCGGTTGTGCGCATCGAGCACATAGAAAAACCGCCGGTTGTCGTCGCAGAACGTGACCACGCCTTCGGTCTCGCGCCGTTCACGGGACGATTCATCCGCAAAGGCAGCTCCGGACATCGCCGCAAACAGGAAAATTGCGGCAAATCGTTTCATCGTGCGCCAAAAAGCCCTGCAAGTCTGCGACGCGACGATTCGCGCACGGAATCGAAAAGCGATACGCCATGGCTGTCCATGGCGACGACGCCAGTAAAGTTCTCCACGTCAAAATGCCACACGGCCTCCGCCGCGCCGAATTCATCGAGCATGCTCACGCCCGCGACGCGGCGCACGGACGCAGCACTCACCGCCGCCGCGCCGCCAGTCGCTTGCACATAAACGCAGCCGTGCCGCTTCATCGCCGCAAGCGTCGCGCCATCCATGCCGCCTTTGCCGATTATGATCCTGACGCCGCTTTTCGCAATGAAGTCCGGCTCGTAGGGATTTTCGCGCACGGACGTCGTGGGTCCTGCCGCCTTTACCTGCCATTCACCATTCGCGCCCTTGACCACTATGGGACCGCAATGATACAAGGCGCCATCCCGGAAATCGACCGGAAGCGCACCGCCGTCGGCGAAAAACTTGTGGAGTTTGTCGCGCCCGGTATAAATGCGCCCGGAGATGGAGACGGTATCTCCGGCCTTGAGCGAGCGCACCTCTTTTTCGCCGAAGGGATATTTCAGCCTAGCCATATCGTCCTCCGCCGCAGCGCCCAGCACATGTAGGCCACCGTCACAAAAAAACTCGCAGGAACTCGCGGACGCTCCGCAATCTTGATCGCCAACAGCGTAGTTTTGCCGCCAAGCCCCATGGGACCTATTCCCAGCGAATTGGCCTTTTCAAGCAGTTCTTTTTCAAGTTTCGACGCCTTTTCGTCCAAGGGCCGCAGAAGTTGCGCTTTCGCCGTCTCGTATCCAGCGGCGCGGTCGCCGCCGACACATACGCCCAAAACCCCCGGCGCGCAACCATATCCCTGCGCACGCCAAACGGCGTCGAGCACGCACTTCTTCACGCCTTCTTCATCGCGACCGGCGGCAAGCTCCGCGTCCGGCAGCGAATATTGGCGCGACATGTTCTCGCTGCCGCCGCCTTTCATGACCAAAGTGACTTGCGCCTTGCCGTCCTTCTTCGGGTAGTCGCCATAATGGATTACCGGCGCACCATCGCAGGTATTATCGTCAAAAGACCTTCCGGAAACCGGCGAGAGCGTGTTCTTCCTCAAATACCCCAGCCGCGTCGCCTCGCGCACTGCCGCTTTGATCTTCCCGACCGTAACCTTGCGCCGCAAGCTGAAGTCCACGAAGAACGTAAGCGTCCCCGTATCCTGGCAAACCGGCACCGACCCTTCGGCCGCAAGCGCGATATTGCCTAGGATCGTCCGCAAGACCGATTTCGCGGGAGAACCCTTCTCTTCGCGGCGGAACGCACGCTCAAGCGCCGTCCGCACATCTGACGGAATCTCGCAACTGGTGCGCCGCACAAGTTCGATCAATTCCTCTTCGATCGTCATCATCATTCGCCTGACAGCTTCTTCACTTTATACGCCATCATCCTCGGGCTTACGCCGAGCTCGCGACCTGCGGCGCTGCGGTTGCCGCCGTGGCGGCGGATTGCATCATTGAGCACCTTGCGCTCGAACGCCGCCACTTGATCGGCAAGCGTCATTCCCCTTTCCGCCCCCGGAACCGGCGCGAAAACATCGCCTGCCGCCGTGGCCGACTGCACGCTCGGCGGCAGATTGTAGCCGTGAACAATGCCGTCGGTGGAGGTCAAAACCGCCCTCTCAATGCAATTTTCGAGTTCGCGCACATTGCCTGGCCACTTGTACGCCAAAAGCATCCCAACCGCCGGCTGCGAAATCTCCCTTACCTGTTTGCCGTATTTCGCGTTCATCTTCTTCACGAAATTCTCCGCAAGCAAAACAATATCGCCGGCGCGTTCGGAAAGATCCGGCAGCGAAATCGGGAAGACCGAAAGCCGGTAGTAGAGATCCTCGCGAAACAGCTTCTTTTCCATCAACTCCTCGAGATTGCGCGATGTGGCGGCGATGAACCGCACATCCGCATGCAACTCTTCGTTGGAGCCCACGCGGCTGAATGTCCGCTCCTGCAGAAACCGCAAGAGCTTCACTTGCACCGGAATCGAGAGATCGCCGATCTCGTCCAAAAACAAAGTGCCGCCGTCGGCAGCTTCCGCACGGCCGATTCTGCGCGAAACGGCGTCGGTGAACGCGCCCTTCTCGTGTCCGAACAGTTCGCTTTCGACGAGGCTCTCCGGGAGGGCGGCGCAATTCAGAGTCACGAACGGCTTGTCTTTGCGCGGGCTCATGGCCTGAATGGCCTTGGCGACGAGTTCCTTGCCGGTTCCCGACGCACCGCGGATGAGCACCGTCGCGCCGGACGACGCCACAACTTTTATCTGTTCGTATACCGCCTGCATCTGACGGCATTCGCCGAGCATCTCGCCGTGGCCCACATTAAGCCGTTCGCGCAGCCGCCGGTTTTCGTCCTTGAGCGCCATGCGCTCGGCCACATCCTGCCGGCACAGCGCCGCAGCGTCCGCAGTGATGTTCGCGATAATCTCCAGAAGCGCCACGTCTTTTTCCAGCGTGGTTTCGTTGCTACCCGACATCTCGCGATCCACAGACAAAGTCCCGATCACCTGTCCCAAATGCACGAGCGGCACGCAGACGAACGCGATATGCTCGTTGGCGGCGCGTGCTCCGGTGCGGTTCAAAAACCGCTTGTCCTTGCGGATATCGCGCACGACCTCCACTCTTCCCGTGCGCGCCACAGTCCCGGTTATGCCCTCGCCAATCCGATATACGCCAAGCGCGCGTTCTTCGGAGTTCAAGTCGCCGGTCGAGGCCTCGATCTTAAGCTCGTCGCCCTCCAGCAGCGTAATCGTTCCTCGCAGCATCCCCATGCGGTCATGCAAAATCTCCACGACCTTCCCGAGGAGCTTTCGCACATCGCGCTCGGAAACGAGCACGCGCGAAACTTCCTGCAGCACGGGGATTTCCGGCGAGAGCGAGGTTTTCACTTGGTCTTCTTGTCCAAGGACGCTTTGAGGCTTTCCACCGCCTCGAGCAAGCCCTTGACATATTCCACGAGCATGCGCTTTTCGTCGGCGATCTCCTCCGGAACCTCGATCGCCTCGATCTCCTTAACGAGCGCGGCGACCTTCGGCGCATACATGCGCACCATTTTTTTCGGACCATCCTTGCCGGACTTGAAGACCTTGTTCATCTCCATCGCGAGCGCGCGCACCTTTTTTTGCCATGGTGTGATGTATTCGTCGATCGCCGCCTGGTTTTCTTTGAGGTAGAATAGCGTCTTGGCGTAAGCCGCGCCGCCGCCATTCTGATAGCCAAGCTGCGATACGACCTTGCCGTCCGCATCGAGAATGTAGCATGTCGGAAAACCCTGCACCTTGTATTCGGTGCAGACGGCCTCGTTATGCGCCTTCCCCCAGTCGCTCAAAAGCGATTTATCCTGCGGCATGTCGATGTAGACGAGTTCGAATGCGTCCTTTACTGCCGGAATGAACGACGGATCGGACAAAACCTCCGCCTCGAGTTTCCGGCACCAGCCGCACCAGTCGGAGCCGGAACACACCATGAATACGCTTTTCTTTTCCGCCTTCGCCTTTTCGAGCGCGGCGGGCAGGTTGTCCGTAAAGCCTGCAGGCGTCGATACCGCGAGCAAAAGCGCGCCAAACAATATGCCAGTCATCATCTTACTCCTTACTCCGCTCCCAGGCAAAGTCCGTTGGCCTTGAGGTCTGCAGCATCAAGCGCATAGACGGGATCGATCTCGATCGCCATGTCGCGCGAGACAAGCACGCCGGCCTCCGCGAGCCACTTGGCCCACTTCTCCTGCATGTCCGCCTTGCAGGTCGCAGGCGAGTCGTTGCCCTCGGCGTTTTTCACTGGGCTGAACTCGTCCTTCTGCTCGAAGGCGAGGAATGCCGCCGTCTTGGCATTGGGGAGAATATCGAAGATGAACTTCTCGAACTTGTAGCCGTTGGGCTCGGCACTCTTCACGGTCTTGCCGGAATCGTCGACCACTGGTATTTTCTTGAACGCCAGATGCAGAGGCATCGGACGCGAAGCCTCGCGGTCGAGGAACGCACGATCAAACACGTGAATCGCGGGAGAGCCATACTTGAAGTAGAGTTCGCCGCTCTTCGTCTTGCGCGTGCACTGTTCCTCGGTCATCTCCGAGTATTCGACCATGCGGTACTTGTCGCCGAACTTCATCGGCATGCCCACCTTCTCGAACGGATCGCGCTTTGCGCAAAGCTTGAGCGAATATTCGCTCTTCATGTTCACATGGTAGCCGATGAACGCGGGATCGGCGATTTCCACGAGCGGGTTGTCCACCTGGAAGAAGAAGACGCTCTTGATGCCGCGCTTCTTCATGTCTGCAAGCGCACCAGATTTCTTAAGCGCGGCGAGGAGTCCGCCATGTCCGTCAGGACTCATGAACACATGGCCGGGCGCATCGAGAATGATCTTGCCTTCCTTCGTCATTCCCGGCCACATGCCTTGGGTGAAGAAGAAGACGTCCTTCTTGTCGAGCCCGAAGTAGTTGTTGTCCTCGAAGCACTTCACCGTCGCGGCGTTGTTGGCCTCGCTCGTCATCACATAGAACGGGATCGGCTTGCCGTAGCGGTTGGAGCGCGCAAGAATCTTGCGGGCGTGGAAGTAGAAGAGCGGCGCACCCGTCACCGGACCGATCGAATAGCAACCCTTGGGGCCGTCATAGCCAAGGCGCGATCCCTGACCGCCTGCGACCAGCAGCGCCGCCACGCGCCCGGCTTTGAGCTCCGCCTCGCCGGCGGCAATCGCCTCTTTGAGCGCCTTGCCCTTGAGGACCGACACCTTCGGCGCCGTGCCTTTGGAGTTGTCGACCGCCTCGACTCCCGCCTTGAGCGCCGTCTGGCATGCCTTCACATTCTTGGGCTCGATCGTCGCCACCTGCCCCAAAAGCGCCGCTTGCTCCTTCTTGCCGAGCTTCTTGAAAAATCTGAGCACATGCTCCTGGCCGCAGAGCTTGAGCTTCTTTTCCGCTTCTTGTATAGTCATTTTACCGTTTCCTGTTTGTTGTTGTGAGTTTTTGAAATCGTCATTTAGACACTGGCTCGAGAATCCAGCGCTTGTTGTACCAGAACCACTCTTCCGGATGCGCCATCACATGGTCGGAAAGAATCTTCATCGCCTCTTGCGTCAATTCCTGCGCCGTCTTGCCTTCGGGCCTAAGCGTGGCAAGATGGTTGTAGACGTGTTTGCCGCCCTTACGCGACATCGCCGCCACCACGACGGGCGAGCCGCACTTCACCGCGAACATGCATGCGGCGTGCGACACGTTCGCCTTGTGGCCGAGGAACTCGACTTCCGTGTCCGGCGTCGGTACGCGCAGATCCGGCAGTATCGCGAACGCCCTGCCACCCTGGAGATAGTCCTTGATGCGGTTCAACGTCCCGCGCTCCGACCGGCACAGAACCTCGATGTCGCCATACTGCCTGGTCATCCACGCATCAATCTTCGGATTGCGCTGGCGCGCCGCGATTGCAAAGAGCGGCAAGCCGTATTTCGCCATGGACCAGGCCGCCATGTACCAGTTGCCGGAATGCGGCACCATGATCACCACGCCCTTGCCCTCGTCCACATAGTGCTGCAGCTTATCCTTGTATTCCGCGCCGTCGACGACATGGCGATCCATCCATTTGCGCGAAAGTTTGGGAGCACGAACCATCTCGATTCCATTCGCAAGTACATTGAAAAGCGAAAACTCCGCAATCTCCAGTTTTCTCGCCTTGTCCGAGCCGGGAAACACCTGCTCGATTCTCGCGAACGTCCGCTCGCGTTTGAATTTGAAAATCCTCACCGCGATCTTGGCGGCAAGCCGCGCCATCCACATCGCAACAGGATATGGAATCGCATTCACAATCGCACACGCGCCGCGCAAAGCGCAATATTCAAGGTTGATCGCCGTCCGGCTCTTTTTCATTCTATGCGTATTATACCAAAAATCGCGCTAAAAGGCAATGCCAATTCCCTGTAAGGAATCAACCCCTTGGGCAAAAAAAAAAGGTTACTCGCCTTCCGGGGCGGCAATATTGACCTTAATGGTATCCAATGCGCCAGGCGGCAAGGACGCCGGCAATTCCTTTTGCTGACGGATCGGGTTCTTGACCTGTTCCTCCAGAGGACGCATATCAAGCGAATCCAGACCTTCGGCCTGGCGATTCGGGCGGTCGCCTGGCTCCTGTCGCTTGCCCTGCGTGTACTGCCGCCCCATCACCGCATTCTTCGGCAACCCCGCATCTTTGCGCATATTGCCGGGATCGACAAGCCCAACCGTGACAAAAACCAAAATCTCTTTTTGCACTTTCTGGCGCACTTTGCTGCTGAAGAGCCACTCGCCAAGATAGGGAATGGACTTCAATCCCGGAATGCCGTTGTCGACCTGCTGTTCTTCGGTGCGGCTGAGGCCGCCGATTACGGCGGTGGTCCCGCTGGCCATGTCGAATTCGGTAATCAGGCGCTGAACATCGATGACCGGATATTTGGCGCTGATGGTGCCGCTGGCGGTATCTTTCGAGTAATTTGCCGCCTGAACCCAGTCTTTTTGGCTGGAAATGGTGGGAACGATGGACACATTGATAATTCCGTTCGTGCCGATTCGCGGCAAGACTTCGAGCGAGATTCCCCAACTAAAGAACGCTTCGCGGGCGAACATGAACTTGTCCTCGCCGGGGATCGCCGCCATCTGCATGTCAAGATCCATGGAGTTTACGCCGTTCGAGGTGGTGCGCTTGGAGCTGATGAAGACGTTTGGATACTTCGTCGTCATATCCACCGTCGCCTTCCTGCCCGACGAGACGATGATCTTGGGGTTGGAGAAGATGCGCGCGTCCTCGGTCGCCTGCAAGGCGCGGAGCGTCAGCGACATTTCGGAGAAGTCGAGCGTGCCGGTAAAGTGGGTCACGGAGCCGTTGGCGCCTTGGGCGCCGGCAATCTGGGTCACGGTGGATTCGGTAGCGGAAGATTCGGTATGCTGATAATTGTAGATTCCCTTCCCTACATGACGGCCGTCGATGCCGCCGCCGAAGTTCGCAGTCCCCTTCATGCCATCGAGCATCGACCAGTCGATACCCACCTTGTGCGACGCAGTGTTGCCGAGCTCGATAAATCTGGCCTCGATATAGACTTGCGGAGTTGCCTTGTCCACTTCACGGATGACATTCTCGCACTCGCGGATTATGTCTTCGGTCGCGGTCACGGCTACTGCATTGGCCTCGGGATAACTCATGGCGATGCGATAGATGCGCCCCAAATCGCCGATTCCCGCAGCCCAGGTATTGTTAAAGCGATCGGCAAGATCCTGGGCGCTGACATGCGAAAGATGAAAGACCCTGGTGCGGACCGAGGGGACAAGGTTTTCCAGTTGCGGAAGCAATGGCTGAATCTGCGATTGGACGCCAGGCGCTGCGGGCTGAGGCGCGGCGACGACCGCCGGATACTGAGCTACGACCGCCGGATCAACCGCCCGGCCCTGCTCGACTACCGTCTGGGCGCAAAGCGGAATAAACGCAAAAATCAGTATCGAACCGTAGAAAATGAAGAATTTGCGGGCGAAAAAGTTGATAAAGAAACTGACCAAGACCTCGATGACAACGGCGAGTGAGGTCATAAGCCCCAGATAATTGATAAGTGCACCGGATGCGCCAATCGCCACGACCGTGGCAAATGCCGCCGAAAAGAAAAAAAGCGAAAATTCCGCCCACAATTTGAACTTGCCTGGAGTGAATACATACTTGCGGTTCATGAGCCAGCAGAAAATGTTGGCGATGATAAAGCCGATAGCCGTGGCGGCGGCAAAACGCCAAGCGCGGGCGGAATCCGAGACAAGCGCGACGGGGAAATCGAAATGCTTCACCGCCACATCGTCGTATTTTAGACATTTAAGACATGTGCAGGCGAGGGCGTAGAACACCCCCGTCTGCACGATCGTGGACAAGACGCCAATTGCGCCGTACTTGCCCAGCTGCCAGAAACTCTTGGCCTTAGACATTGAGCGCAGAATCGTCCTTCTGCGCGATCAGACGATTGACCATGTCTTCGCTGACCGACTCGATGCCGAGCGGCTTCGCCGTCTGCCAGCCGCCGCAAGTGAAGTCCGGCACATCGTACGACGCGCCGCGATTGCAGGCGGACTTCTCGGAAAGTTCCGCGACCGCGCAGGAAGAAGCAAGGTCGTAGACATCCATATCGAGCGGCAAGCCGTTCTGGAGGCAGTAGCACAGGCGCAGATCCATAAGGAAGTCCATGCCGCCGTGACCGCCGACCTTCTGGGCGATCTCACCGGCGACCTTCCAAAGCGGATGCTGGTATTCGTCGGCGATCTTCGTGGCCGTTTCCTTGTCGGCCCAAGCGTGCGCACCCTCGCCGGGAGCGTCGGCAAGCGCCACCTGAAAATCGTAATCGCGCCCAATGCCGCGGATGATGCCCCGGGTGCCGGATAGCAGATTGATGCGGCTGTAGGGACGCGGGCTCGTAACATCGTGCTGGACCATGATCGTCTTGCCCTTCACGGTCTTGATGACGGTAGTGGACATGTCGCCAAGCTTCGGGTTGAGCCTGGCCTGCCAGCTCGTTTCGCCGAACTTAACTTTGGCGTAGGCGTCCATGCCAACCTGGTCGGACGAAACGCAGGTAAGGTAGTCCATGCGGTCGCCGCGGTTGATGTTCATCGACTGCATCACCGGCAGCAGACCATGCGTGGCGTAGGGATTGCCGTAATGCTGAGCATTCCACTTCAGGCGCCAGTAGTTCTGGTAGCCGCCGGCGGCGGGATCGAGATAGTTCAATTCGCGCAGGTCGTGGATGTACGCGCCTTCGCCATGGACGAGATCGCCCAGAATGCCCTTGCGCACCATGTTGAGCGCGAGCATCTCGATTTCGCCATAGCAGCAGTTCTCGAGCTGCATGCAGTGGCGGCCGGTGCGCTGGGCCGTCTCGACAAGCGCCCAGCACTCTTCGAGATACATGGCCGAAGGAACCTCAATCGCCGCATGCTTGCCATGCTCCATCGCATAAAGCGCGATCGGGGTGTGCATCTTCCACGGGGTCACGATATAAACGAGATCGAGCTCGCTTTCGCACATCGCCTTGTAAGCCTCTTGGCCTACGTAAGACGCGGCCTCTTCGTAGCCGTTGCTCTTGAGCCAATTGTTCTGGCGCTCGACACGCTCCGGGAAAAGATCGCAAAGCGCCACCACTTTGACGCCGGGGATAGAAGCAAGACGGTGCACCGCGCCCGGTCCGCGCATGCCCAGACCCGCTACGCCGACGCGCACGGTTTCGATAGGCTTGACGGCGAATCCCGCCATGTTGCCGCCGACCGCCACCTCGTCCGCCGCCTTGGCGACGCCGCCCAATGCCGCCACCGCGCCAAGCCACGCGGTGCCTTTCAAGAATTCTCTGCGAGTAGTCATTTCAATGCCTTTCCTTTTCTGATTTTGTCTAAAATACATTTCAGCCGTTGCGGCCGCGAAGCGAACCATGGCTCAAGAAGCCATCGTACTTGCGCACTAAAAGATGCGACTCCATGATGCGGAGCGTATCCAGAGCGACGCCGACGACGATCAAGAGCGAAGTGCCGCCGAAGAAACTCGCAATCGCCCACGGAACGCTCATCCAGCCCATGAGGAGCATCGGGATGAGAGCGACGACAAGCAGCCCCGTGCCGCCAATCAAAGTAATCTTGGTCATCATGTCGTCGAGGAACTCCGCAGTGGCGCGTCCTGGGCGGATGCCGGGAATGTAGCTGCCGTCCTTCTTGAGGTTCTCGGAAATGTCAATCGCATTGAACTGGGTGGCCACCCAGAAGAACGCGAAGAACATGATGAGCGCGGCGTAGACGACCATGTGGAGCGCGGTGGGATTGCTCAAATTCTGCGCAAAGCGGTTGAGCGTCCCCGAAAAACCGGCGGAGGTGGAGTCCGTCATCTTCATAAGCAAAGCGGACGGAATCTGGATGAGCGGCTGCGCGAAGATGATCGGCATGACGCCAGTGTAGTTCACGCGGAGCGGCATGTAAGTCTGCTGCATGCCGTAGGTGTTGCCGCCACCGACGGAGCGGCGAGTAGAATGGATGGTCACCTTGCGGACACCCTGAGTGAGAAGTACCGTGCCCATAACGACCGCGAGGAAGAAGATGATGAGGATCGGCAGTTCCATGATCGGCGCGGAAGCCTGGACGCCGCCAAGACCGAAGTAACGCTCCCATGCGCTGATGATCGCCTGCGGCAGGCGCGAAGTAATGTTGATCATGATGATCAAGGAGGCTCCATTGCCGATGCCGAAAGTCGTAATCTGGTCGGCGAGCCACATGACGAAAAGCGAAGCCGTAGTCATGCCAATAACCGTCATGAGATGGAAGCCGAGGCCGGGATTGACGACGATTTCCGCGCCGGCGAAAGCAGGACCGAGCGCACCAGGGTGGCTGAGCATCGTCGCGATGCCCCAAGACTGCACGACGCAAAGGAAGATCGTCAAATAACGCGTAATCTGCGCCAGCTGCTGCCTTCCGGATTCGCCCTCCTTCTTAAGCTTTTCGAGAGCCGGAATAACGGAGGAAAGGAGCTGAATTACAATCTGGGCCGAGATATAAGGCCAGATCGAGAGAAAGCCGATCGCACATTGCGCCATCGCGCCGCCAGTAAAGACATCAAACCAGTCGAGCAGACCGCCGCCCGTCGAAGTCTGGCGCGCAGTCTCGATCACGCTTTGAAGAGCGCGCCAATCCACGCCCGGGGTTGGAATCTGCGACACTAGACGGCACACGAACACGAGCCCCAAAGTGACAAGAATTTTCTTCCGCAGTTCAGGGATGCGGAAAACGTTCGAGAAACCCTTCATCATTGACATATTGTTGCTTCCTTCGGCTTTTCTTTACAATTAGTGATATTATATCAAAATTGGCGGATTCTTTCAAGGTCTCGCTTGATGGCTTTTTCCTTCAGGCTGTCGCGTTTGTCGTGCAGAGCCTTGCCGCGGCAGATGCCCAATTTGACCTTGATGCGACCGTGCGCGAGGTGCAAATCAAGCGGAATCAGCGTAAGCCCCTTGGCTTCAGACTTCATCTTGAGCTCGCGAATCTCCTTGGCATGAGCCAAAAGACGCCGGTTGCGGAGCGGCTTGTGGTTGAAGCGGTTGCCGAATTCATACACCGGAATGTTCATCCCAACGAGATAGAGTTCGTCTCCCAGCACCGCACCGTAAGCCCCCGCGAGCGATCCTTCGCCATGGCGCAGAACCTTGACCTCCGTGCCCGTAAGCTCGATACCGCACTCGAGATCCTCGAGCACTGCATAATCGTGGCGGGCGCGGCGGTTGTCGATCATGCCGCTTTAGTCTGCGTAGAGCGAATTGATGCTGGCGCGCTTCGCCGTCCACTTCGTCTTGGCTTCTTCGGCCTTGGCGATGGCGTCGAAATCAATCTGCGCGACCAGTTTGCCCTCGGCGATTTCACGAAGCGCGATGTCGCACTTGTCCACATCGAGCGACTCGGGGCGCACCAAAGGCTTGGCACCATCGATGAGTTCTTTAACGCGCTTGGAGACCAGGTTCACCAAAACCGGCACGGAGCCGATTTTCTCATGGGCCTGCTTCAAGAGTTTCGTATCCATTTGTATTCTTCTCCTTGTCTTGAAATAGTCACACTTCGCGGTATGCTTCAACCGCTTTCTTCCAGGCGTCGGATCCGCAGTATCCGCAAGGCTTGAACTCCGGACAGAAACCACGGTAGACGCATTCGGGAACGCAGCAGGCGGCGACTTCAGGCTCGACCTTGGCAATCTCGTCGATAACGAGCCGCCACGCCGCGCGCGTCTCTGGAGAGGCCTGCGAACAAAGCCGACGCCGGGAGATGAACATCACCTCGGCGGCGTTCGCCTGACATTCATGCATCACCGGAGCGTCCTGACGCTTACCCTCGCGGTCATCGCCAGTGCGGTCGCTGCGCTGGGTCGAGACGAAATGCTCGATCCCGTATTTATGGCGCACAAAATGGACGCTCACCCAATAAGGCAGGTCTACCCACTTCCAGTTGAACATCAACTTGCGGATCGGCGAATGTTCTGCCAGCAGAATGCGCTTCTTCCACTTGGAAGTAGGCTCCTTCGTGCCTTCGTCCTGGCGGATCGTGGTGCGGGCGGCGTCGGCGACCATGCGCCACGTCCCGATAACATTCATGAACTTGATTTTCGCCGTCATCACTTTACCACGAAATTGACCATCCGCTTGGGGACGGCGATTACCTTGACTATGGTTTTACCCTCGAGAAACTTGGCGACTTCCGCATTGGCCTTGGCGGCGGTCTCCATCTCGGCTGGCGTGGCCGCAGCGGCGACTTTGACGCGACCGCGCAACTTGCCAAGAACCTGGACCGGGATTTCAATCTCGTCCTCGACAAGCGCCTTGGGGTCGTATGCCGGCCACGGCTCGTAGGCTAGAGTGTCCGCGTGCCCCAGGAACTGCCACAGCTCTTCGCCCAAGTGCGGCGCGAAAGGTGACAGGCAAAGCGTGAACTTCTCCGCCGCCTCGCGCGTGGTGGTCGCTCCCGCCTCGTTCAAATAGACCATCATCGCCGAAATCGCCGTATTGAAGTTCATGGACTCAAGATCTTCACCGACCTTCTTGACCATTGCATTGAGGCGTTTCGCCTCCGCCTTCGTCAACTCGCGGTCTTCAAGCGGGGTCTCGGTCACATACTTGTTCGCACGGCGAAGGAAACGATGAACGCCCTCCACGCCCTTCGTCGACCACGGCTTCACCGCTTGAAGCGGTCCCATGAACATCTCGTAAAGGCGCAAGCTGTCGGCACCGTAATCGCGGATAACATCGTCGGGATTGACCACATTCTTGAGACTCTTGGACATCTTCGCGGGAAATTCGGTCAAGAGTTCCATTTCTCCGCCGTCTTCCTTGCCGTAAGGCTTGCCGTCCCGCCATTCGATCTGGTCCATCGGCACCAAAACCCCGCGCTTCGTCTTGTAGGCGAGTCCCAGAATCATGCCCTGATTAACCAAACGCTGGAACGGTTCGGGCGTAGGCACGAACCCAAGATCGAACAAAACTTTGTGCCAGAAGCGCGCGTAGAGAAGATGGAGAACGGCATGTTCGGCTCCGCCCACATAAAGATCCACGGGAAGCCACTCTTTAAGGAGCTCGGGATCGGCAAAAGCCTTGTCGTTCGCCGGATCGATGTAGCGCAGGTAGTACCAGCAGCTGCCGGCCCACTGCGGCATGGTGTTCGTTTCGCGCACACCTCTCACGCCATCGGCGCGCACGACATTCGTCCACGACTCCGCCTTCGCAAGCGGCGGCTCGCCGGTGCCGGTAGGCTTGTAGTCGTCAAGCTCTGGGAGCGTCAGCGGCAGGTCTTCTTCCTCGACGAGCGAACGCGTGCCGTCTTCCCAGTTGATTACCGGGAAAGGTTCGCCCCAATAGCGCTGACGCGAGAAAAGCCAATCGCGAAGCTTGTACTGGGTTTTCGCCTTGCCTACGCCCTTCTCCTCGAGCCAGGCGATCATCGCCTTGCGCGCGTCGTCCACCGAAAGCCCCGTGAGAAAGCCCGAAGACACCATCACACCGCTCGCGATATCGGTAAATGCGCACTCGCCCGAATAAGGCACGGGATCGGGCGAGGCATTCTTGGCCGCTTCGCTATCGGCAGGCGCAACGACCTGGACAATCGGCAGATTGAACACTTTGGCGAAATCGAAGTCGCGCTCGTCGTGCGCAGGGACGGCCATGATCGCACCCGTGCCGTATGAGGCGAGCACATAGTCGGAAATGAAAATCGGGATATTGCCGCCATTGACGGGATTTAAGCCTTCGACACCCTCAAGTCTGACACCGGTCTTTTCCTTGTTGAGTTCGGTGCGCTCAAGATCGCTCTTGGAGGCGGCCTTCCTCTGGTATTCGCGCACGGCATCGGCATTCTTGACGACCCCGGCGGCAAGCCATTTTGCGACAAGCGCGTGCTCTGGAGAAAGCACCATGTATGTCGCCCCGAAAAGCGTGTCGCACCGCGTGGTGTAGACCGTAATCGTATCGTCCGTGCCGGTAGTCTTGAAATCGACAAGCGCACCTGTAGACTTCCCAATCCAGTTGCGCTGCATCTCCTTGATGCCTTCAGGCCAGTCGAGAGTATCGAGATCGGCGAGCAGCCGCTCGGCATATTCGGTAATCTTGAGCATCCACTGGCGCATCGGCTTGCGGATGACGGGATGGTTTCCGCGCTCGGACTTGCCGTCAATGACTTCTTCGTTCGCCAAAACCGTGCCCAGCGCAGGGCACCAGTTGACCGGAACCTCGGCAACGTACGCCAGCCCCTTCTTGTAAAGCTGCTCGAAAATCCACTGCGTCCACTTGTAGTATTTTGGATCGGTCGTATTGACCTCGCGATCCCAGTCGTAGCTGAATCCCAGCGAGCGGATCTGCTCGCGGAACCGGTCCACATTCTTCTTGGTCGTAACCGCCGGGTGGGTGCCCGTCTCCACCGCATACTGCTCCGCCGGAAGGCCGAACGCATCCCATCCCATCGGATGCAGAACATTGAATCCCTTCATGCGCTTGTAGCGGCAAAGGATGTCGGTAGCAGTATAGCCCTCCGGATGACCTACATGTAGGCCGGCGCCGGAAGGATAAGGGAACATGTCGAGACAGTAGAACTTTGGCTTGCCGCTCTTGGCCGGAGTCTTGAACGTCTTGTTCTCCAGCCAGAACTTCTGCCACTTTTTCTCGATGGCGGTAAAGTTGTATTCGCTCATTTCTGCTTTTGGTCTTCAGCGTATTCGCCGATGGCTCTCGCAATGATGCCGGAGACATCCGCCTTCGCAGCGGCTACGGCCGCCTTGACGGCGTAGAATATGGTCTTGTGGGAAGAATTGCCGTGGGTGATGATAACCGCGCCGGGGACGCCGAGCAGCGGTGCGCCGCCGTAGATGTCAGGGTCCATCTGGTTCTTGAGAGACTTGAAAGCACCCTTGAGCATAAGCGCGGCACACTTGCGGAATAGCGTGGCCATCAATTCGCGCTTGAGCCAGAACCCGATCGCCTTGGCGATGGATTCGGTCGTCTTCAAAACGACATTGCCCACGAAACCATCGCATACCGCGACATCCACTCCACCGTTGAAGAAGTCGTGCCCTTCAATGTTGCCGATGAAGTTGATGTCCTTGACCTGCTTGAGGAGCGGGAACGTCTCCTTCGTCATCTCGTTGCCCTTGCAATCCTCGGTGCCGATCGAGATGAGCCCCACGACCGGAGTCTCGCGTTTCAAGACCGCATGCGAATAGGCGTTGCCCATGATCGCGAACTGCACAAGCCAATCTGGATGGCAGTCCATGTTCGCGCCAGCGTCCAGTAGCAACAGCGGACGACCGGGCTCGCGCGTAGGGAGCGTCATCGCAATCGCCGGACGCGCCACACCGGGAATCCTCCCGAGGTTGAAAATCGCGCTCGTGGCGACCGCCCCGGAATTTCCGGCGGAAAGAAACGCATCCGCGCGTCCTTCCTTTACAAGCCGCATTGCTACATTGATCGAACAATCCTTCTTGCGGCGGACGGCATCGACCGGACTTTCGTCCATCTCCGCCACATCCGGAGCATGGACGATCTCGAGCCGGCCGCTCTCGATGGCGCATTGCGCATCTGCCTTGAGCGCTTTGTCAAGGCCGTCAAGAACCGCTTGGATGGGAGCGAGCTGCCCCACCAAAAGAATCTTGACATCAGAAAGCCCGGTCGCGGCTTCCACCGCGCCCTTGACTATCTCGCCGGGGGCGTTGTCGCCCCCCATCGCATCGAGGGCGATACGCGTCATGATCATTCTCCGACGCTTACGACCTTGCGGCCCTTGTACATGCCGCACGAGGGGCACGCACGGTGCGAACGGACCGCAGCTCCGCAATTGGGGCAGGTTCCGACCTGCGCGAGAATGGGCTTCTCGAGTGAAGCCACACGCTGACGCTTGCGCATTTTCGACACCTTGTGCTTGGGACTAGCCATTTTCGTTTCCTTTCTTCGTTATCAATCCATCAAGCGCAGCCCACCTGCCATCGACAGGCTGCCGCACGTCCGCTGCAATCCCGGGACACGACTCTTCGCAGACCGGATACGACGGTAAGTTGAGTATTATACTATCTCTTGCGTCAGAAGTCAATACGATTTCTCTACTTTTTTCATCGACAGGGTAGGACTCCGTGAAGTCGTCAACGACAATTGTAGTATCGAAATCCTTGCCGCAACGGCTGCAGACAAGATCGAAATCCTGCTCCAGATGCCCGGTGACGAGAAGTTCGTCGCCGACAAGTTGCGCGTGCAAACGATACCTCACGCCGCCGAACGGCTTTACGAACTCTTCATCAAGATCGATGATGTCCGCCTCGCCCTCGATCGTCTCCCCTTCCGGGTCGAGCCGACCGAGGTCGATAGAGATTTCGGTATCCATCTCCTCTGCCGCCATGACTTTAGAAGCCGAGCGTGGACTTCGTCTGCTCCTTGCGGATTTCCTGCTCGTCGCTCCAGATGATCTCGCCGGACTTCAGATCTTTGAGGTTGAGCGTGAACTTGTAGTAGCGGTCGGTGATGCCATTCACCTGCTGACGCATTTCGGTGAGCGCACCGTAAAGATACATCTGCGCGGCGCTCTGCTGTCCGGCGCGGATGGCCTTTGATTGGTCGGTAAGGCCATTGAGCGCCTGATCGTTCATGAACTGCAAGTCGTCGGCCGAGGTGGTGCGATCCATGAAGCGGAATTTGCGCGAGCGCAAGAGCTTCGTGCGGATGGAATCCGTGAGGCTCGTCATGTCAAGGTGCATCGTTGAGCGGTTCTGGATTCCGGAGATGTCCAGCACTGGGCGGGTGCCGCCGATTTCCTTGATGAACTCCTGATCCTGGAGCATGGAATCTACCATCTTTTCGACGGTGCGGCGCACATCCTGCGGCTCCAAAGCCGCAGTCATCGCCTTGCGGTCGAGTTGGGTTTCGCGCGCCGTAGTGGTGGCGCAGCCTGCGAGCAATGCGGCGGCGCACGCCGCCATGATCATGGTTGTGGTTTTCATTCTGCCGTATCCATTTCTCTTACTTGGAGTTTTGCGGTGCGACCCCTGGGCGATGGAGCCATGCCGCTGAAGGTTGTGAAATCGCGCCCGTCGAGGACAATCGCACGGAACGGCTTGCCGTCGGCATCGATTTCCGAGCCGTCGTCGTCAAGCCACACCATACGCGCTTGCAGATCCTGGCGCTTGTGCGAGAGCGACTCTATCGTAACCGTCGCCTTCATGATGCCGTCCACCTCGCTGTAGGTGCAACGGGCGACGCGCACGCGATTCCGGAGTCTGGTCGAACATTCCATGACCGAGGCATCCCCGGTCGCGGTATCGATGGTGACTCGCGTTCCCGCGGTCTCCGTGCAGCCGATCATGGCTGCCGCCGCCAAAGCGGCCAACAGTACTTTACAGTTCACAACTTCCTCCTTTGAATCTGGATTTTATGCGAGAAACATAGATGAGCGTGGTCTTGCCGGGCCTGAGCGAAACCCGCTCGTGGTGCGTGGCGCCACCGACGGTAATCCCTATCTGGTATTCGCCTGGCTGCATTTCGCTGTCGCTCCAGATTTGCTCGCCCATCGGCAAAGTGATCCAGCTTCGCGTATCCGCGCGTCTCAGCACCATGGCCGTGGCATTCACCGCCAGAACTGCAATCTGGGCGTATTCATTGCCCGAAGAGTTGACCGCAGCCTGCGCCGCCGCCGCCGTGGCGGCGCGCGTGACATTGCGCGTAATCACGCCGGGAAGCTTTTCCTTGAGGTCGCGAGCCGCCAACGACTGGATGTTCAATGTCTGAGACATCGGCTTCTCCCCGTCAGAACCGGATACCGACACTTCATCCGGCACATAAGGCTTGTCTCCGTACTTGGGGATGTCTATGCTCATCGCCGTGTAGATTGGAAGCGGGATCTTGAGCGATTGCCGCCGCGAAACAAAGTCCTGATCGTAGATCACCACCAGCCTCGACTTGCCCGGATCTGGCGCACGCCCCATTGCATAGGGATTGCCCGGACACAGCGCCGCCGCCTTGCGGTAGGATGCCATCGCAAGTTCCGTCTCGCCGTTCTGGTCGAACATGACGCCAGTAAGCCACCACAAAACCGGATTCTCCCAGGAGTTGCTTGTGGCCGCCACCAGATCGTCGAGCGCCTGCGACTGCTCGGCATAGATGTCTCTGGCCGTGGAATCGCCGCCCGTCCCCTGCGTAGCGACATCCTCGCCATATTCCTCCGCAAGCGAATTCTGGATATAGACCGCAAGTCTCGCATCGGCCATCGCGTCGTCACGATGGCCGTTCAAGAGTTGGGTGATGATTCCATACTGCAGCGCCAGATTGATTTCATACGGCTGGAGGTAATACTCGCGGGTGCGGTCGTCAGTTATGGTTCCCGCAAGCGCCTCGTTGCCCCAGTCGCCAAGCTTGATCTTGGGTGCACTCTCCTTGCGGTCTACCGCCGTATCCACCGCCTTGCGAAACCAGTTTTCGGCTTGCGAATAGCGACCGGCGAGCATATTGACGCGTCCGGCCTCCACAAGACCTAGCGTCTTGGAATAGTAGCTGTCAGTCGCGAGATCCTCCGCCCACTTGACCGCCACATCATCCTGCCCCGCTTCGAGTGCGACGATTGCGTTCCTTGCGTCGCCGTCCTCGGTTACGCAACCCGCCGCGACGGCGGCGAGTGCAATTATGGCAAAAAGCCTCTTCACGGCATTACGACTGTCGTGGTGTTGCCCTGGTTGACATCGCGCCAACCGGAGTTGTCGTAATTGATCTTGACTCCGCGAAGCTGCGCGGCTTCGGCATATCGCTTCGCGAGATCCGCGCGCAGGGCTTCAGCCGACCCCCACTTGGCGAGACCTTCGTCGCTCATCTCCAACGCCACCTTGAGACTAGTGCCATCCTGGATATTCACGGTCGCCGCATACGGACGCATCCACTCGCGCGTCACCTTGAGCTGATGGAGACCGGGCGCCACCATGAATTCGCCCGGAGCCGACCCGATGACCGCGCCATCAAGCTCCACGGCCGCACCGCCGGCTACACGGCGCAATTCTACCAGCACTTCGCCCTTCACACCCTTCGTCTGGCTTTCAAGTTCGGCAATCGATTCGTCGATCGTTGTGGAAACGTAAAACCGCACGAGAGTGGCGGGATCGGGCGAATACTTGCGCCACCGCGGAGCCTTCTGCGCCACCACGCTCGTCACCTCGTCGGCCCACTGGTCGAAAAGCATCTGGTAATAGTTCATGTCGTCGTCCTCGCTCGCGTCGAGGATCGGCATCTGGCGCACCCATGTGGGCATTCCGTCCACGCTCGCGCCGCGGGCGTCCATGATCTTCAAGGTCATTCGCAACGTATAGACGGTGGAAAGCCTGCCGCCCATGTTCCTGCGCATCTTGGAGGCGTTCACGACGGTAGCCGCCGCAATGTAGTCGCAGCCGATCATCTTCGCGATAGTCGGCACCGATCCGCCAGAGAAAATACCGCTCACCAGCCCGGCCTTCTCTTCTCCCACCGTGACTTTGTAGCGGCGGAAGGTATCGACGACCTGGGCGCTGTCCATCACCGAAAATCCGTCCACCTCGGCCAGAGCGCTGGCGAGACGGTCGCGGATTCCGTCGATTTCGTCGTCAAGTCCCGGAAGGCGCGAGCGGTTCTGCACGAAGACTGCGATCGTCTTCAAATCATTGTTCTGCTCCTGCACCGTGACCTGCTCGACGATTGTCGTCGTCACATTCTTCACGATCGTCGTTTCAGTCGTGGTGTAGGCCTGCTGGGCGAAGATGGGCAGCACGAGCGCCGCCGCAACAAAAGCCAAGGTCTTTTTCATTTTAGCATCCTCCTTTTCTTCTGTCAAGTTAGAAATAGCAGTTCAATATGGGCAGGAACGGGATGTCGTTGTCTTCAATCACATTCACTACCCCGATTTGCACGCCGTACATCTTATGCGAATAGTTTACGACTCCAAGCTGCAGACCGCGAAAATCGTCCGCGACATTCACAAGCCCAATCTGCCAGCCGTCGAAAACCGGATGGTAGTTGCCAAGTCCGATTTCCAGACCTCTCACATCCCAGTCAAACCCAAAACACGGAATACCGACCGGCGTGATTATATTGAGCGAAAACGGAGTCCAGCGCTCCGACATCTCAGCCTGGCGCAAAGGCTCGGACTTGACAACCCTCATGCTCGCCTCGCGGGCGAAGGCCGCCGCGCACATCATTATTGCCGCCGCCGCACTAATCGCTTTATTCATGTCTTGTGTCCTCTTTTGTTGGTTGTTTAATCGTTTTATTAGCGTTTGCATTTCTCGAGATGCCGCTGCACGGATTCGGTCACGAACGGCGCGGTGTCGCCGCCGTAGCTCGCGATCTCGCGCACCGTCGACGCGGTGACATACGAGAGGTTTTCGCTGGGCATCATGAACAGCGTCTCGATTTCCGGCGCCATCCGCCGGTTGGTGAGCGCCATCTGGAACTCGTACTCGAAGTCGCTGTACACCCTGACGCCGCGAATCACCACCTTCGCGCCTTCGCGGCGGCAGAAATCGACAAGCAGCGTATCAAGCGGCTTTACATCGACATTCTTGATTCCCGCCTTGACGACGTCTGCCGCAATCATTCCGATGCGCGTTTCGCAATCGAACATCGCGCCGTTCTTTGACGAGGTGGCCGCCACCGCGACAATCACCTTGTCGTAGAGCTTGGCCGAACGCTGGATCAAGTCGAAGTGCCCCAGCGTCATCGGGTCGAATGTTCCCGGATATACCGCGATTCTCTCCGCCATTTTTCAGTGCTCCGCCTTGTCCGCGATTTCCGCGACCTTGGATTTCAGTTCCTTGACTTCCGCCTTGAGCTTCTGGAACATTTTCGGCAAGAGCGTCCGCGCGCCGAATTCCTTCATGCTCTCGGCAGGTGCGCCAAGCACGTACTTCACGCTTCCGTCCAGCGTCTGCGGAACTCCCGCCTGGGGACCTACCTGCACGCCGTCGGCGATCTTGATGTGACCGCTGATTCCCGCCTGCGCCCAGATGAGACAGCCGTAGCCTATCTCCGTGGATCCCGCGATGCCGCTCTGGGCGATAAGGCCGGAATAGCCCTTCACCTTCACATTGTGCCCCACCTGCACGAGGTTGTCGATCTTCGTCATGGGGCCGATGTATGTGCGTCCAATGCGCGCACGGTCGATCGTCGTGTTCGACCCGATCTCCACTCCGTCGCCGATCTCGACGATTCCAAGCTGCGGAATCTTCTCGATATAGACACTGCCGTCTTCGCGGCGGCCATTGTTGAAACCGTAGCCGTCGCCGCCGAGTCTCACTCCGCAATGGAAGATGCATCCCTTGCCGACGATCGTCCCCTCGCGCAGCGTGACTTGCGGATATATATGCGTTCCCGCGCCCACCTTGCATCCTTCGCCGATGAACACCTGCGCTTCGATCACCGCGCCGTCGCCGATTTCCGCGCCCTTTTCAATGACCGTCCACGGCCCGACATGCACACCCTCGCCGAGCTTCGCCTCCGGATCCACGACCGCAGTTGGATGCACCCCCGGCGTACGCACCGGCTCCGGCGGCGCGAAAATCTTCGCCGCGGCCATGCATGCGTGGTTGGGATCGCCGACGCGGATTATCGCACACGGAGCACCATGTTCCCAATCATGCGGCAGCAACACCGCCGAGGCCTTCGTGGTCTCGACGAGCTTGACATGCTTGGGATCCTTGCAGAAGCTCAAGTCGCCCTTGCGAGCCTCCTCAAGTCCGCCGCAGGCGACGAGCTCGACATCTTCGCCTTCGAGCGATCCGCCAAGGATATCAGCAAGTTCACTTGCCTTCATCGGTCCACTCCCGCGCCTTCTCCACATCCACGCCCATCGCCTTGAGCACCGCCGCCGTGACGTCGATTTCCGGCGAAGCATAGGGGCACGCCGTGACATTCACGATCATCTCGTAGCCATTCTCCTTGGCGAAGGCCGTAATCTTCTTCTGGAGGTCTTCGGTCGTCGTCTTCAAAAGCCTGGCCTCGAGGTCCGCGAGTTCCTGCTCGCTGCGCATTGCCTCGGACCGGAACTTCTGCTGTGCGGCTATATATTTGTTCTGCACCGCCCCGAGCTCCTTCTCGAGCTGCTCCTTGGCCTTCGCCGCCAACATCGGATTGCGCACCTTTTCCGTGAGCTTCTTTCCCTCTTCCTGCAACGAATCGATCTCGTCCTTGATGCGGTCGATATTCTTCTGGTAGTCGTTTTGCGTCTCGGTCAGAAGCGTCTTGTTCGTTTCGTAGGAAGCGTGGTTCCTCACGAGCTTGAGCATGTCCACCGTGCCGATTTTCGCCTGCGCAATCATCGCCGCGCCGGCCACCGCAACCATCGTCAAAACCTTCTTCATGTCGTTTTTCCTGTTTTTGCCGTTTATGTTTATTTGTTTTGATTAGAAATCGTAGCCCACCATGAACGAGAACACCTCGCGTTCCGCATCGTCGGGCTTTTCGATCGGGAAGCCGAAGTCTAGCCGGATCGGGAACATCGGCAGGTCGATTCTCAGTCCAAGACCCACCGACCACGCAAAATTGTCGGAGAAGTCGAAATCGAACTCGTCTTCACCAACGGCGCCGAGGTCGGTGAATGCCGCGACCCTAAGCATTTTCACGATGGGGATGGTGTATTCGGCGTTGACGAGCCAGAGCGTCTGCCCGCCCCACGGGATGTCGTCCGACCCGTTGCGTCCCTTCGCAAACGGCGAGACATGGCGATACTCCACGCCGCGGATCGTGCGCGGTCCGCCGAGGAACATGCGGTCGTAGATCGGGATGTCGTCGCCCAGTATCGTCTCGGCGCGGATTGCCGCCATGAGCGTATGATTGTAGCGCTTTACCGGCTCGAAATAGCTGCGATGGCTGAACCCGAAACGCACGAAATTGTTGTCGCCGCCGGTGAAGTCCGCGAACACGTTGGACCGCGAACCGCTCGTCGGATACTTGAAGTTGTTGCGGGTGTCGCGATTCCAGAAGATGCGCGCCGTCGCCTCCACCGCCTTGTCGTATTCGTGCTCTTCGTACCGCAGCCAGTCGCGCGTCTTGCCTTTCCACGTCCAAAGACCGTGATCCACATCGTCGAAGTTTATGTACTCCACGCTGCCGCGGATGCCAAAGCGTCCGAATGTAGGCCAGGTAGGCCAGAACTTCACGGGATAGCTGATCGTCACGCCGCCGCCGGTGCGGTAGATGTCGTAGTCGTCATACCAGCGTCCGCGGCGGTAGAGTTCCGTCGTAAGTTCCAGCTGCCGTTCCAGGAAGTATGGCTCGGTCAAACTCAATTCGTACGTCTGGATCCTCGGACCCACCTGGGCGTAGGCTCGCGCCTTCTGCCCGGCGCCGCGCCACAACTTGGAAGGCGCGAACAGATCGAAGTTCGCCTGGCTCACCTCCGCCGAGAGATAGACCGAATCCGTGGACGATGCGCCAAGGCCGATCATGAAATTGCCGGTGTTCTTTTCGTCGAGCTCGTAGACGAGATTGCGATATTCCTCGCCGTTCGCGTTCACGCCCTTGTCGGCGTTTTCAAGATAGTACCTGACGCGCGAAAAGTAGTCCAGATTCTCCAACCGCTTCTGGCTGCGCTCGGCGCGGTCTTCAAGCATCCTGTCGCCGGGACCGAGCGCGATTTCGCGCCGGATCACCTTGTCTTGCGTGTAGTCGTTGCCGCGGATGATCACCTCGTTGATCACCACGGGGAGGCCTTCCGTCACCTTGAAGACGATGTCCACGAATCCGTTTTCCCCGGGGATGGTCTGCGTCTCCACGACCGTGTCCGCAAGACCCAGATCGCCCGACCCCACCGTCACCTTGATGCGGTGCGCCGCGTCTTCGAGATCTTTCTGCCCGGCGATCGCGCCGGCCTCGGGCAGTTCGCTCTTTGCGATCACGTCCTCCGTGGCGTATTTGGTGACGCCGGTCACCGAAATCGCGCCCACCCGGTACTGCGCGCCTTCATCGACCTTGAACACCATGTCGATCTTGCCGTCTTCGCGCTCGCGGCGCGTAGGCATCGCGCACTTGACATCCAAATAGCCGTGGTTGCGGTAGGTTTCTTCAATCTTCCGGCAGCATTTGGCGAGCTGCTCGGGGCTCGTTGGCGAGTCGATGAACCAGCCGGTTGGATTCCACCACGGATAATCCTCGATCGCCTCGTGAAGCTCTTCGTCGTCCTCCCACGTGCAGCCGTCGAAGACGTAGTTCTTGATCTTCTGCCTGCGGCCTTCGTCGATAGTGAAGGTGATTTCAGCATCATTGCCGTCAATCATCCGCCAGCTTGGCGTGACCGTCGCGTCGAGATAGTATTTCTTCAAATACGCCTCCCGCACGCGGTTCGCCGCCGCCACGATGTCGCCCTCGCCGTAGAGGTAGCCGTCGCGCAGTCCGGATTCGCCGGAAATCTTCGACTCGCTCAAGGCTTCCGCGCCCTTCACGACCATCGGCGCCTGATAGCGCATTTTGCGCCGCACCTTGAAGACTACCGCCACTCCGCCGTCCACCCGCTCGACATCCGCAACTACCTCTTCATAGTCGCCGGAGTCCTTGAGCGACGAGACATCGCGCGTCAAGATCACCGGGTCGTACTCGGCTCCGGCTTTCGTCTGGCAGCGGCTGACGACCGAAGACGAATCGCCGCCGAAGTCATCGAGCGTTTCCGTCCTGACCTCCGCCACCTGCACCGCCTGCGCCGCCAAGACCATGCCGAACGCCGCGCAAAGCGCCGCAGTCCGCATGCCGCAAATCGAAGAATATTTCTGCATACTGCTAGTATTTTACCATATTTATCGCGTTTCGCATAGCCTCGCGATCGATTTTTTCTTCTTTCACCGTCTTGGCTCCAGAAGCCGGGAAGCTCAGCGGCTCCTTGCCGTGCGAGAGTTCCCAGGCGTCCAAGCCGAAAAGCACGTTGTCGGGCTGCGCGAGCAAATGTCCCGAGTGCGCAACGCCGTCCGCCGCACCGCAATCGACGAGAATCTTCGCGATTCTCGCTTCTTCCGGCTCGCTCAAAAACCCTTTTATCATTGCGTATTTCGCGTCGATCATGAGCCCGATCGTCATCGCGTAGCCATGCGGCAGCTTGTAGCCGCTCATCGTCTCCAGACGCATCGCCGACCACTCGCCGATCTCTTTCGCCGATCCGCGCTTGCGGGTTTCAAGGCAGCGCGAAACGATCTCGCACATGGCGTCGTAGTCGCGGTCTTTGAGGTCTCCGGCGTGTTTTTCCAGCAAATCCATCAGCGGCGCGTCGCACGCCGCCGCGAGCCGCGCGGCCTCTGCGAACCCCGCGCGCCACACACCGTCCAAAACCGTCCGCGCAAACGAATAGTCGATGAATACCCCGTCCGGACGGCAAGGAATCTTCAGCGCGTCCTTCACATTCACCGTATTCACCGCCGCCACGCCCGACCACGCGCCGTCGATCATCGACGCCACGGTCGTAGGCAGCCGCACGAGTTTCACACCGCCGCGAATCTGCTTTGCCGCATACCCCGCCACATCGAGCAGCGCACCTCCGCCAAGCGCGAGCACGATATCGTCACGCCCGATCTTCGCGTCCAGCATCGCATTCATCGTGCGCATCACCGTCGAGAACGCGTCCGACTTTATCTTTTCGCCGCCCGACAGCACCGCCGGCTTGCCGCAAAGCTGAATCCCGCCGGACTGGAAGCATTTGCCGATCTTTCCGCCGAGTTCCGGATTCTGCTGCACCACGTTGAAGTCCGCAACCAGCATTACCCGCGGGCTTTCCGTGCCCGAAATTTCCTTGAGCGCGGCGCAGAATTCTTCGCGCCCGGCTCCAAAAATATCATTTATCGCCTTTTCCATGTCTTATCAGTTCTTCCGCATGTTTCTTGATTACACTTGTCAAATTCTCTCCGCCGAGCATCCGTGCGATTTCGCACACCCGCTCGTCACCTTCCACCTGATGTATCGACGTCTTCGTCCTGCCGTTCTCCACGCGCTTCTCCACCTTCAGGTGCCGCGTCCCGAACACCGCGCTCTGCGGCAAATGCGTGATCGCGATCACCTGATGGCTCGCGGCCACATTGCGCATCTTCTCGCCTACCTTCGCGCCCGTCTCGCCGCCGATGTTCGCGTCGATTTCATCGAACACCATCACATCCGTCTCGTCATGCCCGCTCAACACCGCCTTCAACGCCAGCATCACCCGCGCCGCTTCGCCGCTGCTCGCAATCGCCGCCAGCTCCCGCGCACTCTCGCCGGGATTGGGCTCGAAAAGGTATTTTACCTTGTCGGTCCCGTGCGCCGACATCTCCGCCGCCGCCACCACGACCTCGAATTCCGCCTGCCTGAACCCAAGATCCTTTAGCTCCTTCGTCACCGCCTTGCCGATCTTCGCCGCCGCTTTCCTGCGCGCTTCGCCAATCTTGCCGCCCAGCTGCTCCAGCGCCAGCCTTGCCGACTTCTCCCGCGCCTTCAGCTCCGCAAGCCGCTCTCCGCGCCTCTCCAGCTTCTCCAGCCGCTCCGACTTCGCTTCCAGCGCCGCCATGAGTTCCGCCACCGTCGCCGCCTTGTATTTGCGCTTCAGCCGGTTCACCAGCGTCAGCCGCGCATCGAGCTCGTCCAAATCTTCATCCGCGCCTTCGAGCCGCATCGCCGCACGGTTCACGTCCTCGGAAAGCGATTCCAGCTCCAGACGGATGTTCTCCGCCCTCTCCAGCCACTCGTCCGTCTCGAGAAACTTCGCCAGTGTGCGGAATCGCGGTCGCAAACGCTCCAGCAGTTCCGACGCTCCGCCGTCGCCGCCCAAAACTTCCGTCACCTCGCCTGCCGCCTCCACCGCGTCCCGCATCCGCGCCGCCCTGATCTGCCGCTCGCCGATCGTCTCGTCTTCCTCGCCAAGCGCCGCATCCTTCAATTCTCCAGTCTGGAAGCGCAACATGTCGATTTCATCTTCAACATCGCCCGCGCCTTCAAGCTCCTCGATCTCTCCCGCGATCGCGCCCAGCTCGCGCCACTTCTCCATATACTCCGCGCGCTCCGGCATCTTGTCCACGCCGCCGTAGCGGTCCAGCGCCTCGCGCTGGAAGTCATCCTCGAGAATCCTTTCGTTCGCGCTCGCGCCATGGATGTCCACCAGCCCGCGCCCAAGCTTCTTCAAAAATCCCGCCGTGACCGGAGTGTCGTTCACCCACGCCTTGCCGCCGCCCGACGCATTGACCGTCCGCCGCACCACGAGCGTTTCGCCGTCGAACTCGATTCCGGCCTCCGCCAGCGTCGCCTCCCAAAGCCCGGAACCGCGCCCCTTGAACCCGAACTCCGCTTCCACCCGCGCTTCATTCGCACCGTCGCGCACCGCCTTGACGTCCGCCCGCCCGCCAAGCACCAGCTCCAGCGCCCCCATCAGCACGGATTTACCCGCGCCGGTTTCGCCGGTCAATACATTGAGCCCCTCGCCGAACTCCACTTCGGCGCGCTCCACCACGGCCAGATTTTGTACTGAAAGCCTTTCGAGCATTTTTGCCGTCTAGAGTCGCAAGTCTCAAGTTGCAAGGCCCAAGATATAAGGTGCAGATTATTGAACCTCAAACTTTCAACTTCAACTTTTCAACTAATTTAACGTAAATCGAAAATCTTATGGAGCGGGCGATGGGAATCGAACCCACGTAAGAAGCTTGGGAAGCTCCTATTCTGCCATTGAATTACGCCCGCAGACTTGGCGGAGAGAGAGGGATTCGAACCCCCGATACCCTTGCGGGTATGCATGATTTCGAGTCATGTGCATTCAACCAGGCTCTGCCATCTC
>OCTX012290474.1_pt1 | contig 47513 bp, 37 predicted proteins | sample 1539691 | NCBI WGS metagenome assembly OCTX01 (sample SAMN02144231, study PRJEB22623) | gut metagenome | biome: sheep rumen | host: Ovis aries | place: New Zealand
CGAAGTGGATTGTATCCAAAGCTTGCGGAACATAGGTCGAATCAATCGTTCTGAAGTCTGCAACGGGGAACCAGGTAGAACCAGCGTCAGCAGCAGCGGTGTTGATGTTCACACCCGAGCCACCGAATACGCCGGTGTACTCGTAAAGAACGTTATTCTCTACCGGACTCATTTCTTCCCAAGTCCAAGCGCTACCGCCATTCCAGTTGTTCTTGATGTAGTAGTGCTGTACGGGAGCGACTTCCTCTTCGATATTGGTTACATAGACCTGAAGAGTAGTGTTGTAGATAGCTACGCATCCCAGCATGGTGTAGGTCTTGGTGCTATCGAAGTCGTAAGCCTCTTTCCAGTTGTTGCGGAAAGCAACTTGTTCGCCGGCGAAAGTACCGGTGATATTGGTAGCGGAGGAAGTGGTGAAGGAAGCCGTCGGCATATGAACGCCACGGAACATCATTACCTCATTGACATTATCAGCGGTCGGAGCAGCCTGTGCATCGAAGATGACGGGAGCCTCACCGGGAACGATAGTCAGGTCTTCAATAGCGGTCGTGGGAGCCAACTCGGGAAGATTGCGATACAGTTTGGCTTCACCTGCAATACCGCTAACGCGGTCGCCGGCTTGAAGCGTGCTGTAAGCGTTGGTGTAAACCAGCGTAGTACCGGTAGCGTCCTTCACGTAGATGTACGCACCCTTTGCAAAAACAACAGTCACTTCATTCAGTGTCATGTTGGTGTTAGTTGTAACGGCATTGACGTCAGCGCAAGTGTTGTAAACCACGGGAGTGCCCCAAGTGCCATAACTCTTGGCATTCTCACCTTCGCCCCAGCCTTCTACGGTGAAGTACATGTCAGCGTGGTTGATAGCGTAGTCAACGGTCTGGTTCCAAATGTTGCTCCAGGTTACGGTATCGATAGCGTTGTCCAGACGAACGAATACGATCGAGTCAGCGGTCTCAGGAATCTGAGCACTGTACATATTCTCTTCATTTAGCGGAGTGAAGAAGTCGGTCCACATGCCTTCGAGGCTGTCGCCCCATACCCAAGCAGCGTACTTCTCGTTAACGTCAGCCACATTCCAGATGTTGGCATTGAAGGTCAGAGTCTCCATCGTCACGGGAACAATCACGGGAGTGGTGTCCACGGGAACAACGGTGCTGTCATCAGAAGCGCCATCTTCAATAGTTACCACGATTTGCGAAGCGCGAACCTGGTTCGACTCTGCGGTAAAGGTTACACTGGTAGCAGAACCTACCCAGGTACCCGTATTGCCGGATGCCTCATAGGTGTAACCCGTCTGAGCTGCAAAGCAACCGGGGCCATACTTAGCCGCACCATTAGCCGTGCACGTGAAAACGATGCTCGTAATGTTAGAAGCAGCCGAGATCGTGATCGACTGGTTCTTAAAAATACGCATCTGGTCTGCAGTAACAGTACTTGCGGTAACAGCCACGGTTACACCTCCCTTAGTCGTAGAATAATCTGCGGCGGTGGTCTCAGTGAAGTCACTGGGAGTGATTGTCACTTCAGTTGCCATCATACTACCTGCAAACAGCAAGGCAGCAAAAAAACAGAAGAATTTCTTCATTTTGTTTGTTGTTTTGTTAATAAATTGGGTTAATTGTATATTTTGTTGTTTCATACAAGCCAAAAATCGCTGCAAAGTTACTACATTTTTTTGGATTATGCAAATATTTCTCTATTTTTTTTAAATAAAAAAAACGAGCCACCTATTTGGGCAGTTCGTTCATTGCTTTGAGACAGCGGCTGAGACCGTCTGTCCAATAGGGGATTTGGGCATTAAAAGCAGTCTTAAATTTCGCCTTATCCAGCACGCTGTAATGCGGGCGTGGAGTCTTGTACTGATACTGGCTGCTAAGGATGGGTTCGACCGTGCAGTTGACCCCTGCCTGCCGCAGGATCTCAATGGTGAAGTCGTACCAGGAGCATACCCCTTCGTTGGTAAAATGGTAGATGCCGGGCTTCCATTCTGTGTCGGCAATAACGGTCAGGATGGCTTCCGCCAAGTCACCGGCATAGGTAGGTGTGCCCACCTGGTCGTATACGACCGTCAACTTATCCCGCTCCTTGCCGTACTTGAGCATAGTCTTGACGAAGTTGTTGCCGTAGGGAGAATAGAGCCAGGCTGTTCGGATGATGACGGCAGTAGGATTAGCGGCGAGCAGTTGTTCCTCGCCGTGCAGTTTGGTTCGGCCATAGGCGGTACGCGGTGCTACGGGGTCGGTCTCGCGGCAGGGGATCCAGCCTTCGCCGGCAAAGACATAGTCCGTAGATATATGTATCATGCGCACGGGCATGGAACCGAGGATACGCACGGCATCAGCGTTAAGGCGTTCGGCGGTGGGTTCGTCCTCTTCCGCTCGGTCCACATTGGTATAGGCGGCGCAGTTGACGATGAGGTCAATATGGTGTTCGGCCACAAGGCTCCGCACAGCCGCCTCGTCGGTGATATCCAGAATGAGGTTATCGCCATTAGGGCTGACGATATCGGCAAAGACCCAGTTATAGTGCGGGAAACGGACGGAACGATTACGGAGTTCGGTGCCCAATTGACCATTACAGCCTGTTACGAGAATATTCATGGCAATGAATAATGATTAATGAATATCTTTTTTAATGAATAATGATTAATGAATAATGAATATCTTTTTTTAGAAGGGATTATCGAGATTCTTGAGGAGAGGATGGCGGGTATCCTTGTCGCTGAGGATGCGTTCGGCTTCGGGAATCCGCCAGTCGATGCCCAAGGCAGGATCAGACAGGAGGATGCCTCCGTCGGCTTCGGGATGGTAGAGCTCATCGCATTTGTAGGAGAACACCGCCGTTTCGCTGAGCACGCTGAATCCGTGAGCAAAGCCCTTGGGGATATAGAACTGCAGGTGGTTATCCTCGCTGAGTTCGACCGCAAAATGCTGCCCGAAGGTGGGGCTATCTTTACGCAGATCTACTGCCACATCGAGTACGCATCCGTGGGTACAACTGACGAGTTTGGCCTGGGTATAAGGCGGGCGCTGGAAATGCAATCCGCGCACCACACCATACGACGAGCAAGACTGATTATCCTGTACGAAACGAGCATCGATACCGGCTGCGCGGTATCGTTCTTCCTGATAGGTCTCAGCAAACCATCCCCGCGCGTCGCGGAAGAGTTGGGGCTCGATGACCAGCAGACCTTCAATGGGTGTCAATTTGATGTTCATCAAAATTTAAGATTTAAGATTTAAGATTTAAAATTTTATTTAAGATTTATTTGATTAGATCGTGGCTCGGATGGTGATACGTATGCCGTTACGTTGCCAAACGCCGATCTTCTGTCCGGGCGCAGCGTTAATATGGGTCAAGCGGCGGATGTAGTCAATACGGATGAGTTTGAAGATATTCTCAATACCCGCCGTAATCTCCATATAGGGCATATAACTATTACGCCATTGAACATTGCCATCGCTATCGATATAGGGTCCGTCGCGGAATGAAGTGCGCGACTTCATATACTGCACGTTACCATTGGCATCGGTGGAGCTGTAGGTATATGGCAAGTCATAGAGGCCAAAGGTCTTATCGGGATTATTATGGTCGGCGAGGTAGCCTGCGAGTCCGTGGAAGGATATAACCTCGCGTAGTTTGAGTCGCTTGAGTCCGGGGATATGGTTGAAGATCCACCCTTTCAAATAATAGGTCAGGTGCCAAGCGATGTATCGGTCGGTCAGGAATTCCATGGGTTGCATGAGGTTAAATGCCTTGGGATCAAGCAGGATACTGGTATTGGACATAGGCACAAAGAGCTTGGTATAAGGAATCTTATTACCCGCTACGTAACCTATATCAATGATACCATCCAGGTGACCGAAGGCGGAGAGCCAGAAGCGTTTCTCGGCTGAGAACTGGATGCGGTTGTAGAAATAGTTATCCTCGATAATCATACCCATCTCGTTGGTAAAACGGAAGACAGGTGCGTCTTTCCAGAGGTTGAAGGGCGACTCGATACCCTGACGGTCGTTGTAGATATGTCCGCCGGGTGAGTAGCGCAGTTGGAAAGTCCACATGGCATCGTGGTACCAGGGTGTTTCTATAACACTACCATCGTCCAGACGCTTAATATAACGCAAGGCGTAGGGGCTGCGGTCCCAACGCATGTTACCCCAGCGTACGCCAAAGGAGGCTCCGTTGGGTTGGTTGTGCATATAGTCAAACCAGGTGATGATGGAGAACTGGTTGGCAAACTCCTTCTCATACTTCAGTCGGATGCGTCCGATATACTGCATGGGTTTGCAGCTATAGTTGAACTTGATGGACATGAAGATATGATCGCGGTCCAAGACGCGGTAACTCTGGCCGAGTTCCTCCAAGTCGTATGAGAGACTCAGGCTGAGGTTATGGCGCAGCGTCTCGTATGGATGGTATTTCTTGGGGTGGAAGGAGTGCAAGAGGGTCAGTCCGCCCTTGACGCGCCGGTCGGTAAAGCCGTAGGCAGCGTAGCCCGCGAAGAACCAGCGGGGGTGTGTATTCGCCGTAGTCATACCACCCACGCGCAGACGAAGTCCCTCCTGCTCGTTGTAGGAGATGGTATTGAATATCGGGCCGAAGTCCCATTTAGACGAGTCACGTTCGTGCGAGGTCGGGATAAACTCCTGTATCATATCCTGCACGGTATTGACCAATGCTCGGAAGGAAGGTACGCGCATCAACTCCGTCGTCAGGCTGTCTACCATAGTCTCTTTACCCGTAAGGGGCACCGGCCGCAGTGTATCCCACTCGGCACGGGTATGCTTCTGTGCATCGGGCAGTGTGATGGTAGCCCCCTGCATATAGAAGAGGCTGTCGGGAATGGAAGCGCCAAGTTCGTAATTCATAAAACGCCGCGTCTGGCGGGCGTAGAAGTTATGCTTCGACTTCTTGGTGATACCGAAAGAGGCATGCGTCTCCAGCGTCTCAGACGCCCACTGACCGGTAGGTAGTTGTTTGAACGTCTCTTCGATGCTCAGGAAGTTGACCCAGTTGAGGTTAATATGCACGGGCACATTCAGTTTGTAACGCTTGAGGGCGTAGGTGGTATCGTTGACGATATAGAGATGGCCGGTAAAACCGAAACTCTCAGAGTTCATCGGCACGAAGCCCAAGTCAATACATTGCTGTCCGTCGATCATCAGGGTATCGAGGATGTCGAAGTAGTAGAACGTAGTTGCCAAGGTGCTGGAGAGGGGCGAAACGAACTTATTGAGTAGCAAGCCGACGTTGTTATTCAAGATATTAACGGGCTTGAATATCTCCTGCAGGTTTTCATTGAGACCGCCGTTATCGAAGAGGATATCCAGTCCATTCCATCGCTTGGCTGTCTCAATCTTACGTTGCTTCTTGGGCACATCCTGATAATACTCCTTTGCCAAAGTCTCGCGCAGCGATAGGGTCAGAATTGTCGTCTCGTTGGCCGAAAGGGAGTCACTATTGCGCACCAGCTGCACCTTGCGTTCGTTCACGACCATAGAGTCTTCGCCCAGCCAGATTGTATCCATCCTGACGCGGGAAGTATCAGCCATCAGGGCTCCGCGGGAGATGATCATCGTATCAAGATAACCGGTCAGGAACTTGAAGTTACGGCGGAACTGCGTCTTATCCAGATCGTAGTCGAAAGGCTCAATGGCGAGGGAGAGTTTCTCGTAGGTCTCGGTCATGTAGGTGTCAGAATAGCCTACGCGGTTCTTGTTCTTGTTATCAATGACATGCTGCGCCAGTTCGACCGCCGGATTGCCCTTACGGCGGTAGCCTTTCCGGCGACGGGAGGGTTTAACCAGTACCTCCTTGATGGTATATGCCTCTTCCTCCATCACCACGCGGATGGTATTGACGCGCTCACCCTTGACGCGAACGAGTTTCTTGCGGTAACCGACCATCGAGAAACTGACTGTTTGCATCGAAGCGGTATTGCTAATCTCGAATTGACCATTCACATCGCTGGTCGTTCCGTTGTTGGTTCCCTCAAACCACACCTGCACAAAAGGCAGCGGAACGGTATCGCCGTTGATAACCTCGAGGGTGACACCTTTGACCACCGTTTTCTGGTACTGGGCATACAAATTGAGGGGCATCAAAAGATACCCTATCAGGCCGATAAAAAAGGCCAAAAATGTATGTCGTAATGTGTGTTTCACTTCTATTTCGGATTATAACACTAAAAAGCGTGCAAAAATACAACTTTTTTTCGATATATGCAAATAAATTGCATGTTTTCTGAGAAAAAAAGCATTTTTGAAAACAGAGATTTGCATAATTGCAAAAAAAATAGTATCTTTGCAAGCTTTTTTGGCAAAATAGAATAGAATGGAATAAATTTTGTACTAAACATGTAAAAACACAAAAAATATGAGAAACATAGTAGTAAGTTTCGTAGCAGCAATCGCTATGGTAGGTATGGTGCAAGCCATTCCGCCTAAGACAGCCGAGTTAGGCAAAGACCACCGTCCGATAGAGAGTCTGGAGCAGGTGCGCCCTGTGCGTAAGTACGTTCATCAGGTACGCGAGCGGGAGTTAAGGGCTCGGGGTGAAGGAATCAGTATGAACAGCATGAAGGAAGGTATCGGCGACCGCAATATGTCGGAGCATGGCTTGGTATTGTTGGTGGACTTCACCGACAAGGCCTTCAAGAGTGAGAACACGAAGGCTGATTTCGACTCGCTGATGAATGCCATTGACTATAGTTACAACGGAGCATTTGGTTCGGTACGTAGTTATTTTCAGGCGCAGTCAGCCGGTCAGTACAACCCGCACTTTGACGTAGTAGGTCCTATTCACCTTCCCCATAAAGGTTCTTGGTACGGAGCGAATGCCTCCAGCGGTGCGGCTCGTGGCAGTGACCGCTACCTGGCGGATTTCGTCATTGACGCCTGCATGATAGCCGATAGCGTGTATGGGGTGGATTTCGCTGAATACGATAACGATGGTGACGGGAATGTGGACTTCATCTACATCATCTACGCCGGTTACGGCGAAGCCGACGGCGGTGGTGCCAGCACGATTTGGCCCCATAACTTCAGCCTGTCATCGGCTTTGTATTATGGGCTGTCGTATCAAACGGAGTATTACATCCATTCGAGTACAGACTACAACATGCCTGTATTCGACGGTATGTACGTAGATAACTATGCCTGCTCCATGGAGTTGAAATACTCCTATTACGACCCCGCACGCACGGGTATCGGTTGTATTGCACACGAGTTCGGTCACGTGCTGGGTCTGCCCGACCTATACGACACGAGTTATGGCACCAACTATAGCAACGGCTATACGCCGTCGGAATGGGACATCATGGATGGTGGCAGCTACAATAATAATATGAACACCCCGCCCAACTACTCTGTCTATGAGAAGTACTATCTGGGTTGGGCTCAGCCTGAGTTGCTTGCCGGCTATGTAACGGATGCGGGCGACACGGTATTGAATTACAGCCGCACGCTGCCTGCCGACGGTAAGACCTATGCCATGATGACGCGTAGTTGTCAGCCCAGCATCAAGCAGAGCGAACGCACCGATACGGTTTATTACCTGGAGAACCGCCAGTTGGAGGGTTGGGATGGCTATCTCCCGGGCCATGGTATGCTGGTATGGCGCGTGGTCTATAACGACGAGGCATGGTACTCCAACGAGCCCAATAACACTGCCAACAAACCTCGCTGCACCATTCTCTGCGCCAAAACAGGCGGCTTGGGTGTGGCTAACTCATGGAATGTACCATTTCCGGGTTCGAGCAATGTAGATAAATACCGCCCATGGGGATCGCTGAACTCGCAACTCGTGGACATTAACGAGGATAATGAACTGATTAGTTTCAACTTCAAGACGTTCTTTGTACCCAACACGATTGAGGAACGCTGGCATATCTACAACAACTGGGGACGCGGTCAGTGGACTTGGAAAGAAATGACACCCAATGCCGATGCTACGGAGTTTACCTTTGCCGGCATCTTCGGCACCAGAGGCGTCTATATCAATACGTCAGAGGACACACAGACCGGTACCTTCTATTCGCTGGACAAGACCGATGAGAACTACCATATTGACGGTGATATACAAACCGGTGATAGCGTGCTATTCCGCTATGTTCCGATGCACAAACACCTGTATGCCACCAGCTATGAGCCGAAGGCTCTCGAGGCTGTTCGCGCAGACAGCGAGAAAGCCGTGAAGATCATCATGAACGGTCAGATGTACATCCGTCGCGGCGATGAACTCTATAGCATCACGGGGGAGAAGATGGATAATTGATAGTTGATAAATAAAAATGGTTGCCAGGGCGGCAACCATTTTTTTTCGTGATGACGTGATGACGTTGTGACGTGATGGCGACAGACGTCGGTCGCTTACTTCCGATAGATTACCGATCCGCTGGCTTGATTATTAGCCAGCACGAGGATCTCGGCCACCTGCACGTGTTCGGGGGCTGAAGCTGCAAAATAAACGCAGTCAGCTATATCTCCGCCCGTGAGAGGTTCGATGCCCTGATAAACTTTATCCGCACGTGCTTGGTCACCGTGGAAACGGGTGACGGAGAAGTTAGTCTCTACCAAACCGGGTTTGATGGTTGTGACGCGGATGGGGGTGTCCACCAGGTCAATACGCAGACCATCGCTCAGCACCTTGACGGCAGCCTTGGTGGCACAATAGACCGCACCGTTGGCGTAGGCAGCATCGCCGGCTACAGAACCGATATTGATAATATGTCCCTTGCCGCGGGCTACCATACCGGGCACCACAAAACGAGTGATGGAAAGCAGGGCGCTGATGTTGGTGTCAATCATCGTGTCCCAGTCGGCAAAGTCGCCTTCGTGTTCTTTCTCGAGACCGAGAGCCAAGCCGGCATTATTAACGAGTATATCGATAGCCTGCCATTCGGCGGGTAGGTTGGCGATAGCCTGACGGGCTACTTCGCGTTCGCGAACATCAAAGGGCAGGAGGAGGATATCCTTTTCCGTTAGTGCAGTGTCGCGTATAATCTGTGCCTTCAGCTCCTCCAGACGCTCCGCACGGCGGGCGTTGAGGATGAGGCGATGACCTTCAGAGGCAAACTTACGGGCGCAAGCCTCACCTATACCGGAAGAGGCACCCGTGATAAAAACGGTTTTCATGGCGTAATCAGTTTCGTATAATTATTCTTCTTTAGCTTGGTATTCGTTGTCGTACACCACACCTTGTGCTACGCGCCATACATTACCTTGCGGAAGGAAGGTAGTGGTTCTGCGGCGGTTACCGAACTGGTCGTAGTCGGTGGTGATCTTGTTCATGTTGGTCCACTCGCCCGAGGAAGTCATGCGGTAGGTCTTCTCGTTGACAAGACGACCTCTTTCGTCATACTCATACTCCTTTTTGCTGAAGGGTTTCCAGGCGTTGGTGGAGTCTTTGGCTTGATAGACGATGCAGATCTGGCTTCCGTTCTTGTCGTAGGTATAGAGGTCATTGGTACGCTCTACCCAGTTACCGTCCTTCCAATCGTAGGTGGTAACGTTCGATTCGACTTTGGAGGCGTTTTTGTAGTCCACCTTCACGCCGTTTTCCCATTGTCCGGTAGCGGAGTTGTACGATTGGCTGGTCTCCTGCGTGCGCATGTTATTGGCATCGTACTGATAGCTGTAACGCACATTCTCGACCCATTTCTGGCCCTGTTCGTTCCAGGCGTACCACTGTTCGGCAGTCACCTTGTTGGCGCTATTGTATTGTGCCTCATATTTGGAACTATTGATCCAGGTGACACTATCCACCTTCGTGGAGAGCGTCTGTGTCAGGCGGTTGCCCGAGCCATCGTAGGTATTCTCATACTTTATGATTTCCTGCCAGTCGTTGAGGCGTGCGTTCCACTCCAATCGTATCTGGCGGGTGACGTTGCCGGCTGCATCATACTCGTAGGTGTTCTTAAACTGGTTGACGCCATCTACGGTGCGTTCAACCGTATTGATCGGTAAGGCTGTTTCGCCTTGTCCACCGCCGCAGGCTACCAATGCCAACGCTGTGACGGCCATCATAATCGTTTTCTTCATATCTCTTTTTTGCACTAAAAAATTATTCTATCTTTTGTCCCAACATGTTGTAGCGCACGCCGTCACGCAGGATGCAGACTTGACCATTGACGAATACTTTGCGCACAAGGGGTGCTTGAATGGTAGTCGTCTCATCGATAGCCGACAGCACATGTTCCTCGTAAGCGATGGGATAGATACGTATCTCGTCGTTGTTGCGCGCCACAAAGCCCTCAACGGTGTAGCATTTATCGGTACTGAAGATGTAACCGATGCGGAACTGATTGTAGAGGACAATCTCCAGGCTATCCAGGGTATATGCTGTTTTCTTGGTGCGCGATGCAGTCGTGAAGCGTCCATCTATGAGCAGTCCTTCGATGCGTACGTAGCGGTTCATGACAGAGTCATTCGGTAGCTCGGTGAGCAGCATAGGCTCGGGAGCCGTACCGGCAGTAATCGTGAGGTCAGAGGCGTACGACAAACCGCGCATCTGGGGCAAGGACTTATTCGGGGCACTCAGTCCGACGATACCTTCTACTACATCGCCGGGATTCAGGCTGTAGGTAGCACCATAGAGCAATGCGCCACCGGTAGCATCTTGCAGGTAAGTCAAATCACCATTCTGGTAAACCACCGTCACGGGTTTCATGAATAAGGTGTCGCCTACTTCGGAGTTGTTAGCCTCTTTGCAAGAGGCATAATGTCCGTCGGAGGGAGTGGTCGGATGCGAGGATGGGTGCATGCCGATAGCAGCATCCAGATATCGGTTGAAACGATAGTTTCGCGTGGTCGGTTTCATCTGCGAGAGCGTGGTGTAGCAGTTGCCTTCGCCTTCCCAGCCCCAGTTGATATGATACTTGCCGCTGGCATCGCGTCCATCGCAAATAAAAGCGTGGCCACCGGCATTGTCATCATAACCACCCATCAGGATAGGACGCCCTAACTCCAGGTCGCCATTGAAAGCTTCCTGCAGGTCGTTGATGGTAATGTCGGACTGACTGTATTGGTCTATATAATGCTCGTAGGTGTAGCCGAAATGCTCTACCATACCGTTCGCCATGTCATCAATCATAGCACCACTACCACCCATGGCATCACCGCCATACTGCATCTCGCAAGCTACACCACAATGGTACATCAGTGTGGCCACAGCCTGACCTTCGTCGATGCTATACGATGTGTTCGCGTAGGAGGGCAACATATTCATCCAGTTGTAGTAGGTGTTCTCGTAGTCAGCCGTCAGCTGCACGGTCTGCAGCACCGAAGTATATCCGCCCCAATAGTTATAGGAATCCGGGTCGTAGTTTTGCCACGAATAGGTCTTTGTACCGATACCTTTCATCGGGAAATTCCAGTAACGCATAATCTGCGCGGCGGCGGTAGCTACGCAACCGGTATAGCAACGTGTATTGTCAGCCATATCAATGGGGCAGAGGTAGTTGTAGGGGGCACCCTGGTCCCAAGTAATGTCGCCCAACAAGGGTTCAACTGCTTCCACGGTACGCTGCGGAGCGTGATAGGTATCCTCATCGGTCAGAGCACTCAATTCGTTTTGGAAGCGCGAGAGCCACCATTTAAGCGCGGGGTTCATGGTTGCCTCATTCAGGCTACCTGTTTCGCTATACAGTATCACGCCATCTACGCGGTCATCGGCTGCAATAACGGCAAAGCCGTCGCCGGTATGGTTAAATACGTAGTAAGCCGCTTCGTCGAGTTCGTTTTTCTGCACCGTATAGGCCAAGGTCATAGCCTCAGCGCGCACGGGCGCACGGCGTACCTGACTATATTGTGTCAGCGTCTCAGCTGCCAGCTGCTTGGCAGCCTCGGGTGTACGGATACCTGCCATCAGACAGAGTGACAGCGAAAGCGCACAAAATGTTAGGAATGTATTTTTCATGTTTCGGGGTATTAGTTTATTTGGATTCTTTACGCGAACTCTTACGCTTGGGAGCAGCTGTTTTCTCGCCCATCTCGGGGTCAACAAGGATACGTCCGCAGAACTCGCAGACGATGATTTTCTTTCTGAGACGAATATCCAATTGGCGCTGTGCAGGAATCTTAGCGTGGCAACCGCCGCAGCTGTCGCGTTCCACTTTCACTACGGCCAGACCGTTGTGGGCGTTACGACGAATACGCTTGAAGGCATTCAGCAGTCGGTCGTCGATATTCTTCTCGAGCTCGGCGCTGCGAATCATCAGAGCCTCGGTCTCGGCTTTGGTCTCAGAGAGGATAGTCTCCAACTCGGCTTTCTTGTTGCCCAGGTCAATGTTCTTGTCCTCAATAGACTGCATGGTGCGCTGTTTCTCCTGAACGCGCTGTTCCATGTCTGCTGTGTAGTTACGGATTTTCTTCTGCGAGAGTTCAATATCCAGCTGCTGGTACTCAATTTCCTTTGATAGGTTATCGTACTCGCGGTTGTTGCGGACATTATCCTGCTGCTCTTTGTAGCGCGAGATAGCCGCATTGGCGTTCTCGATGCGTACGCGGTAGTCCGAAATCTGCATTTCGGCATCCTTAATCTCATTCACGATGTTCTGCAAGCGGGTCTTCAAGCCTTCTAACTCATCACCCATGTCCTTCACTTCCTGGGGCAGTTCGCCAGCCAAAATACGCAGTTGGTCGATCTTGGTATCCACCTGCTGCAACTCATAGAGGGCACTCAGTTTCTCCTCAATGGTCAGTTCTTTTTGTTCGTCTTTCTTTGCCATAAAGCTATTTACAATTTAACTATTTACAATTTGACAATTTATTTTACGATTTTGTATTTATTTTACGATTCTGACGGGTGTAGCATCACTTTCGGCGATGCGGGTCTCGACTCTACCTTCCAGCAGTTCTCTGAAGATGTCGCGCGTGAAGTGTTCGCTCACCCAGTGGTCTATGTCGATAAGGGCTATACGTCCCTTGGCATCAAGCATCGTGTGGTATTTCATATCCGCAGTAAGGTAGGCGTCCGCCCCCTGGCGGATGGCTTCGTCGGTAAACTCAGCGCCGGCTCCGCCGCAGAGGGCGAGGGTGCTGATTGTAGCATCGGGGTCACCTACATAACGCAGCATCGGCGCCCCAAAGCGCTCACGAATCAGCTGCATCAGGTCGCCTAAGCGCATCGGCTCCGTCAGACGGCCGATCATACCCAGGCCGTAGGTAGCGCCGGTCTCTCGGTCGGTTTGGGGGCATAGAATCCGGCAGTCGGTCAGCGCGATGATTTGCGCCATGCGCGCGCTGACGCCGTTGGGAGCCGAGTCCATACTCGTATGGGCGGAATAGATAGCTATGCCATGCCGAATCGCATCCCGTGCGATCCGTTCCTGCGGCGTTGAAGCCGTCAGGTGTTTCAGCCCCTTGAAGAGCAAGGGATGGTGCGAGATGATGAGGTCAAAACTACCATCAATAGCTTCGCTGACGACGTCTTCTGTTACATCCGTCGTCAGCAATGCGCGCCTTATCTCGGCATTGGGTTCACCCACCTGCAGCCCCGAATTATCCCACGCCTCTTGCCACCTCAGCGGCGCTGCAGATTCTATGATATCAATAATGTGTTGCAGTAACACCGATTTTCTATATCGTAGTTTTCGTAATTTTCGTTATTTACGTAAACTACGCATGCTACGCAAACTACGTAAACTACGCAACGCCGTTATCCCTTCTTGGCTCCCACACCGGTCTTGGCAGCAGACTTACCTGCGGCTTTCTGACTGGTCTTGGCAGCTGTGTTGCGAGCCACGTGCTTCTCGGCCTTAGGTTCGGCTTTCACCTCATCCACCTTAGCCTCAGCGTTCTCTTCGCTTTCTTCCTCAACCGAGAAATCCGTGATTCCGGCATTCACCAGTACATTGTACCACTGGATCAGTTTGCGAATATCCGAAGGATAGACGCGGTCGCGGTCGAAATCGGGTACAAAGGATGCAAAATAGGCACGCAGTTCGTCGTTGTCGGCTTTCTTAGGCTCGATGGATGCGGGCTTGAGGTCCTCCTTCTTGCCCAGACGCGTCAGCACTTCGCTCAGCGGCAGGTCGTCACCCGTGGTAAACATCGACACGTCAGCCAGCGAGACAATCTTGTCACGCGCATAAGTCGGCATACGTTTGCCATCCAACAGCGATTCTACTATCAGCATATTTTGTCCGCGACTTACCAGTTTGAACAGTCCGGGTTTGCCCGTTACGGCGAGGATATTTTTCAACATAAATCTTCAGTTTTTTACAATTTAGCCCGCAAAGGTACAACAAAAATTGCACATACGCAAATAAATCAGCAAAAAAAAACAAAAATCGCCCGCGCAGGGCGATTTTTTAGTCTTTGGTCGTTCGTCTTTGGTCGTACGAGAACCGATTGTTTTCAATTATCAATTATCAACTATCAACTATCAACTATCAATTATCCATTCCCTGACTTCCCGCATGTCGTTAAACACCCTGTCGGCTCCGGCCATAGAGAGGTCGCTGCGGCTAAGGATGCCGGTATTGACGCCTATGGTGAACAGCCCCGCCGCTTTACCGGCCTTGATGCCCAAGGGTGCATTCTCGACGACGCAACAGTCTTCTTTGCGGAATCCGGAGCGTTGCCAGGCTGTCAGGTAAGGCTCGGGGTGTGGTTTGCCGTGCGTCACATCGTGCGCCGTCACCATCTGTTCGCGCACGAAGATACCGGGGAACCAATGTTCCAATTGTTCGTACAGGTCATACTGTCCACCGCCGGTTACTACCCAGATGGCTGCCTTACCCTGTAGTGTCTCAAGCACTTCGCGGATTCCCGGGAGAGGTCTACCACCGCCGAGCTCGTGATAGACACGGGTTTTCTCGTCGTAAATATGTTGCACCTCATCGGGCGTAAAAGAGCGGTTGTTGTGGTCTCCGAGCCACCGGATGATATCCATGCCTGTACGCCCCTCGTTGATGTAACACACGCGGGGCGGGAAATCGATGCCATATTCCTGCATAACGATGCGCCACGCCTCTGCGTGGTTTGGCATGGAATCCAGAAGGACACCGTCCATATCGAAGAAATAAGCCTGATACATGATTAGTTGAGAGTTAATTTTATGTACTATGTATTATGTACAATGTACGATTTATGTAATATTTATGTACAATGTACTATGTACTATGTACGATTGATGTACGATGGGGTTTTATGTACTATGTACGCGTGACCTTTGTCCTTTTACTCCTTTGTACATCCTTAGTACATCGTACATTTTACCTTCGTACATGATTTTTACATTTTTCCTTCGTACATTATCCCCCCCCTTTCAGGGGGCTGGGGGGCTTGGTTTCCGCTGGAAGCGGTAGGTCTCGTCGTGCCATATGTTGCCTTCGCGGCGATAGAAACGCTGGTTGGTAGTCGGGCTCTTCAGTCCGCCCAGTGCCTCCACATAGGGGCCCACTTTCACAAAATCAAACTCGGCCCATCTGTTCACCTCCCCCTGTGGGGAGGCCGGGAGGGGTTCCCGGGTCGTGGAATTCGTCCCGCTATACCACCCTGTTTTTATGCCTTGCACCTTGACATGCGCGGCCAAACGTGCCACCTCGTCGGGGTCTTGGTCGCCACCCATGAAGCAGACGCAGGTAATCCCCGTGCGGTACTGATTGATAAGGGTATCCAATAGTTCGTCGGTCAGCTCCTCGCCGATATCCTCCCTTAGATGCGGACTGTGACAACCCGGGCAACGGTTCGGGCAACCGGAGATATTCAGGGCGAGTGTTACCTCGCCCGGAACCTCCTGAAACACTATATCGTAAGATGCGATTTTCATATTTAGACCGCTGCGCTGACAGAGTACAGACTAGTGAACTAGTGAGACTAGTGAACTAGTGAGACTAGTGGACTCTTCCAACGACTAACGACAATCCACTCCTTCCCCTTTCGCATAATACCGCCTTGCGGCCTCCTTCTGTCTGCCGGCGGAGAAGTTCGACACGCGCTTCATATATCCTATCACGCGCGTGAGGTAGTCCACATTGGTCGAATGGCAATGCGGGCACTCCTTGAGGTAACGTTTGTCAATATGACCACAGTCGTTGCAGATGGTATTGGGGATATTGAAGGTGAAGTAGTTGCACCCCTCCACGGCGGCCACACGTAGCAGCTGGCGGTATTGCTCCTTTGAGAGGTGTTCGTCCAGGTTGCAATGCAGCGCACTTCCGCCCGTCAGATGCTCGATATACTTACGTCCGTGCAGACGGAAGCGGTCCAGCACCGTTGTCTTGGGGTCTTCAACGATATAGAAATAGCTGTTGTAGCAGTCACGGGGCACCACATAGCCATCCTCGCGGTCCCACTTGGCATGCTTCACGCCAACATTCTCGGCGGGAATCATCTCGCAGTTGAACATCACATCTTTGGCACGATACTGCTTGTTGAGTTTCTCGATGATGCCGAGCACTTCTTGTACATACTCGGTATAGCGCGGGTTGTCGCTTATCTCGATGCCCAAGAACTCGGCAGCCTCGACCAAGCCGTTGACGCCGATGGTGAGGTACTGACGGCCGATATTGATATATCCGGCATCAAAGAGGGGTAGCATGCCGCGCTGCTGCAGGCTCTTGAGGTTCTCGTTGTAGGCCAACTGCACCTTGTGCATGAGGTCCACGATTTCCTCAATATAAGTCTGATACGGTATGTTGTTGCGCACGGCGTACTGAATAGCGCGGTTGAGGTTGATGGTCAGTACCGACTTCGAACCGGTGCTGACGCCGCCGGCTCCTAAGGTGTAGCTGAAGCCGTTGTCGGTGATCTCGTTACGGAGGCGGCAGCAGCTTGACAGCGAATCGGCATTGTCGCTGATGTAGGTAAAGAAGGAATGCCCCTCGGCATACATCTCGGCGGTGAAGTCAGCATACTCCTTGTCCTTCACGTCGCCGTTCTCGCTCAATAGAGCCATCGTCTCCACGGGGAAGGTCAGCACCGCCTTCGTGCGTTCCGCGTTGAACCATTTCATGAAGCGTTTCTGCAACCAGTTCAGACCATCCCAGTCGGGCTTAGAACCATCGGGGAAGAAGAAGTTGCCGAAGAGCGATTCAAAGTAATAACGGTCGTAATAGCTGATGTTCCAGAAAACGGACTGGAAGTTACGCGCTCCGCTGGGTTGGTTGATGCTATAGACCACTTGTTGGAAGCAGTCGGTCACCATCTTGTCTATCGTGCGGCGTTTCAGGCTCAGGTCTACCACCTCATCCGCACGCTGCCAGTAGTCCTTGCCGTACTCCAGACCGATGAAGTAGTTCAGGTACATCAGAAACTCCGGCGTAGCGCAGGCGCCCGACAGCATCGACGATACGATGAACACCATATTGATGAACCCGCCGCAGAACGACTTCAGGTTCTTCGGAGGCGTGGCGTTGCCGCCGATGGAAACGGTACCACCGATGAGCCAGGGGTACATGGTGATGGAGGCGCAGTAGTTAGCCAGGTTCGTCTCGTCGTTCTTGTAGATGAAATGTTGGTTCAGCAGCGAGATGTACTTGTCTGCCAATTCGCGTCCGTACATCTTCTTGATTTGCTCGGTCAGCAGGCGTCGGTTCAGACGGATGAAGCCCTGCTTGGGCAACTCGCCGATAAGCGTTGCGATGTTCTTGTTCTCCACATTGGCATTGGCGTCGTACTTACTGCCCTCGGCGGCATTCGAGGCCTGACAGTAGTTCATCAGGAACTCCAAGCGAGCCTGTGTCTCGCGATCTTCGCTATGCCGATTGCGGTAGAGCATATAGGCTTTTGCCACTTGGTAATACCCCTCCGACATCAGGGCCACCTCTACTTGGTTCTGCACCTCCTCTACGCTGATGCCGTTATGAATCCTCAGGTGCGACAAAATCGAGCCCAATATCTCCTCGGTCGCAAACGAATTAGCTGCAAGAAACGACTTCGAAATAGCGTTTTTTACCTTCTCGACGGTAAATAATTCCGGCTTACCGTCACGTTTGATAATGTATGTCTCCATGCTTGTTTTATTGCGCTTGGCGCGGTTACGGGTGGTTTGAAAAAAGGATAATGACCGCTACGCATACCGCAATCGGCTCCTCATTTCCAAACTTTATGATTAAATATTCTGAAATTTCGCTTTCTAAAGAGAGCCCTTTTGGGGTGCTCCAATCGTATTCTTAAATTCGGTGCAAAAGTACAACTTTTTTTTCATATACGCAAATTTTTTGGCATTTTTTTCAAAAAAAAATCACCTGCATGCAGAGCATCTTTTTACTGCCGTTAGTGGATAGTTAATTTGGTCTCTCCAAGCAGCCGACCGGCTAAAGCCAATGCAAAGCCAATGTGAAAAAAACGCTCTGGGAAGCGTTTTTTTTTGCATATATCAAAAAATTGTTGTACCTTTGCAGCGTGATTTTTTTAAACAAGACACATATGAAAAAAATACTGCTCGCTTTGATGGCATTGACGCTGCTGGTCGCTACTGCTGACGCGAAGAGAGAAAAGAAAGTGGAGGTGGACTCCCTGGGTAATAAAATCAAGACCGGCTGGAACTTCGGTATCCTGCCTTCTATCGCCTATGATGCCGACTACGGCTTCCAGGGCGGTGTGCTCACCAACGTCTATTACTACGGCGACGGCAGCCAGTATCCCGAATACATACACTCGCTCTACGTCGAGGCGGCCTATACCACCAAACACCATGGTATCTTCCGCTTCAACTACGACTCCAAGTACCTCATACCGGGCTACCGACTGACGCTTGACGCCACCTATCTGCCCGATGCTATGTGCGACTTCTACGGCTATAACGGCTATCAGTCAAAGTATGACTACACCCTGCATGACTGGTCTAAGAAGCCGGAGAAGATGGACACCGCCGCCTACCGCAGCCGCGTGTTCTACAAGTACAAACGCGACCTCATCCGCGTAGCGGGAGACATAGAGGGTACCATCTACAAAGGCCTCAAATGGAATGCCGGACTGGGTGTGCTCGGTTATATCATCGACGACTGCAACATCAATATGCTCAACGGCAAGAACAAATACGACCCAACCCTCGACCATCAGAAAGCGCTCAACCCCGATGAACAGCTGCTCTATAATAAATATAAGGAGTGGGGACTGGTTGGCAGGGATGAGATGAAGGGCGGCTGGCACCCTTACCTGCGCGCCGGTATCACCTTTGATACGCGCGACAAACGACAGGGACCCAACCGCGGCATCTATGCCGATGTGTTCTTTACCTATTCCGCCGCTTTCAATGCCGCCTATGGCAATCAGGCTACCGCCGGCTACAACCACCTGCAGTTTAACTTTACCTTCCGGCACTATGTTCCCTGCTATACCGACAAGAACGGATTCAATCGTATCACCTTTGCCTACCGCGTAGGTACGCAGAATAATATAGCCGGACGGTCGCCGTTCTATATGAACAACTACATGAACGCCCTCTTTATCCAACGCGTGTATTACGAGGGCCTGGGCGGTGGTAACTCGGTGCGCGGTATGATGGCGAACCGTATCCTGGCTAACGGCTTTGCTTACGCCAATGTGGAGTTCCGCTTCCGCGTGGTCAATTTCGATATCGGTCGTCAGCATTTCTTTGTGGGCCTGAATCCCTTCTTCGACCTGGGTATCGTCACGCAGCCCTATAACATGGATGAGCTGGTCGAACTCCATACCGGCGGCTTGTATCATGACCTCAAGACCAGCATGGCAGCCGCGGGTGACAACTACGACGACTATTTCTCTTCTGCCAAAAAGGACGTTTATAACCCTCACATGACAGCGGGTCTCGGACTCAAGATCGGTATGAACGAGAACTTCGTCCTCAGTTGCGACTGGGGTATGCCGCTCAATAAGCAGGACAACCAGAAATGGGCGAACTTCTACGTCAAGATGGGATACCTGTTCTAATTGATAGTTGATAATTCTTATCTCGGCTAAAGCCTCGAACGATCGGCTAAAGCCGTACGATAATTGATAATTGACATTACAAAGATTTCTGTCCTTTTAGTTCGATAATTTAGCAAAGATAAAAGTTTTATTGATTAATGGCAGTCCCAATGCCAATACCAAATTCAATCAATATGAGACATGTTTTCACATTAATAATCATCTGTTTTGCATGCTTGTTCTGCGGAGAACAGATGTCGGCAGCTAAACGGAAAACCGTTTTTGTTAATAGCAAAATGCATATCATTCCTGTTGCTGACCAAAATGGGATGTATGCATATCTGACATATCTGGAAGACCATATTCAGGCGAAAGTGTACAACTCGCAGGGAATGCTGCTTTTCAACCTAAATGTGAAAGAGATTACCCCTGATACCTGTATCTATGACGGCGTGCAGGAGGAATACTTTTTTAATGAATTACGTGATGTTTATCGATACGAAAATAATCAAGTTGTAGAACACACCTTCTATCGGAACGGAGAGAAGATTTTCCATCAGCCATTGTTGGTCGGGGATACAATTTGGTATTTTCAGAATCATATTGTTCTGCCTCAAGAAGCAGTGTCGTACGGTGTGGTTAAAAAGATTGACAGCCGGACAAAGATGGTGGCCGTTAGTCGTTATAGTTGCCAGAACAACGACTTATTAGAGGAAGGTAATTTTAATCTCATTGAGTATAATAACTCGGTGCGGCAAGGGAAACAATTCTATTACAGTAATGGTAAGAAATGCCGTTTGTCGATATATTCGCCTAAAGGACAACTGCTCGAAGATTATGCAATAGATACGCTAGGCAAAGTACAGAGGCAGGTATCTTTCCCCGTAATCCCGAACTATTCTACAGCCCAAAAGGCCCCATCGTGGAAGGAAATAAAATTCTTTTATCCTGATGGGAAACTCAAGGCGAAAAAGGTACGTGTTGATAATCGCATTGAGGAACAGTATTTTCTCCCGAATGGTGAACTGACCGATGCGATGGACTTGGATGAGGATTCCAATATTGATGAATTCTATGGGATTATAACAGATATGCCTCAGTTCCCCGGAGGAACGCAAGCATTGTATACATTTCTTAAAGAAAACATGAAATATCCGGTTTTGGCGCAGCAAATGAAATTAGTCGGAGTCGTTAGAGTTAGTTTCACGGTTGAGGAAGATGGTAGTGTTTCCAATATTATAGTTGTAGAACCGGTTCATAAATTGCTTAACGATGAGGCAGTACGCGTGGTTAAGATGATGCCGAAGTGGATTCCCGGCAATAGAAACGGAACACCGGTAAAAGTGCGATATACAATGCCGATAAACTTTAGGTTGCAATAATATTGAGAAACAATGGTTTTTTTTCAGGCATTAAATACTCCCCGCCAAAGTCAGGAAATGAATGCCGTCCCGCCTGCCGGAGTTGCCATATAGGCAGCCGGGCAGACGAGACGGCATAACAGATAAGGTGTGCTGAAGGGGATTAGATGCTCAGAACCTGCAGGGCTTGCCATTTGTCGTCCTTGATATCCTTCTTCTGCTTGATGGCCTTGGAGAGGGGTACATAGACGATTTCGGAGTCCTGAACACCAACCATGACGGAGCGTTGCTCCTCTATGAGAGCCTGTATGGCAGCTACGCCGAGACGGGAAGCCAGGATACGGTCGTAAGCCGTGGGGCTACCACCGCGCTGCAGGTGACCGAGAATGGTGACACGTGTGCCGTATTCAGGATGCACCTTTTCAATAATCTCCGCTACTTTGCGTGCGCCGCCTTCGATAGCGTGTTCCTGAACGAGCACGATACCTGAGTTCTTGTGCTTGCGGCGTCCCTGACCGATGGCTTCTTCGAGCTGTTCGGCCACGGTGGCGCGTTCGGGAATGATAGCTGCTTCGGCTCCGGCAGCGATGGCTGCGTTCAGGGTGAGGAAGCCGGCATCGCGCCCCATCACCTCCACGAGGAAGAGACGTTCGTGGCTGGTACCGGTGTCGCGCAGTTTGTCCACGCATTCCACGATGGTATTGAGGGCGGTGTCGTATCCGATGGTGGCATCGGTGCCCCATAGGTCGTTGTCAATCGTTCCGGGTAGACCGATGACGGGCACATTGTATTCCTGTGCCAGCAGACGTGCGCCGGTGAAGGTGCCGTCGCCGCCGATGACGATGAGGGCGTCAATCTGCTCGCGTTGAATGGTTTCAAAGGCACGTTGGCGGCCTTCGGGCGTACGGAACTCATCCGAACGGGCGGATTTGAGAAAGGTACCGCCGCGTTGGATAATGCCGGATACATCCTGTGTGCCGAGTTCGGTGACTTCGCCTTCCATGAGGCCTTTGTAACCGCGGTAGATACCTTTTACTCGGATGCCATTGACGATGGCTGCGCGGGTGACGGCGCGAATGGCGGCGTTCATACCTGGTGCATCACCTCCTGAGGTGAGGACACCAATGGTTTTGATTGTATATTCCATATGTTTGTTGTTGGGTTTTATTCGTCGTTTGTCGTTTGTCGTTTGTCGTTAAATTGCAGTAGTCGGTCACGGCAGGCTTCCATAAGCCAGAGTGGGGTGGAGGTAGCACCACATATACCCACGCGTTCGGCAGAGCTTTTTGGGGCCCCATGCACAAAAGGAGAAAGTAATTCTAAGGTGATTTCCTCGGGCGAGGAGATAAATAAGGTGTTCGGATTGGCTTCGCGGCAGTGGCTGAAGAGAACCTGCGCGTTGGAGGATTTCCGGCCCCCGACAAAGATGACGAGGTCGTGTGCCTGGGCAAATTCACGCATGTGTTCCGCCCGATTGGCTACGTTGCGGCAGATGGTATCATAGACGTGCACCTCTTGGTTGGCGCGTTTGCGTATCTCGTCCGCGATATGTTGGTATTCCTCCACCGACATTGTTGTCTGCGAGAAGAGAAACACGGGGCGGTGGAAGTCAATCTTTTCGATATCTGCTGTGGCCTGAATCACAAGTGCGGTATTGCCGGTCTGCCCCTGCAGGCCAATGACTTCCGCATGACCGGGTTTGCCGAAGATGACAATCTGGGCGTCAGGGTTGGCTGTATAGGTATCGCGGATGCGTTTTTGCAGTTGCATCACCACGGGGCAGGAGGCGTCGATGATCTCCAGCCCGTTGTCGTGGGCGATGCGGTAGGTAGAGGGCGGCTCGCCGTGTGCGCGGAACAGCACACGGCCGCTGCGCAGCGTGCGCAAATCATCATAGTCAATGGTCTCCAACCCGAGTTTGGCCAGGCGTTCCACTTCCTCGCCGTTGTGAACGATGTCACCAAGGCAAAAAAGCGGACCATTCTTGAGTTCGCTCTCTGCTGTCGTAATGGCGCGGGTAACACCAAAACAGAAGCCGCTGTTATTGTCAATTGTTATAGACATAGGACAGTTCGTTCTACTCACTAAAGGAATCAGGAATAAAGACTCAATACATTTTCATCGGGACATTTTAGTCTTTATTCTTTCAGCGCAGCGGTTTTTAATCTTTCAGCGCAGCGGTCAAATAGTCGGTAGATATGTTGCATCTGTTCCTCGCGGGTGAGGTTGGAGTTATCCACGACAATGGCATCCTCAGCCTGCCTCAGCGGCGATTCGGCGCGATGCGTGTCGCGGTAGTCGCGGTCGTTGACATCACGGAGCACATCCTCATAGACGGGGTTCTCACCCTTGGCAACCAGTTCGTCGTAGCGGCGTCTGGCACGTACCTCGGGCGAGGCGGTAAGGAAGAGCTTGAGCTCGGCATCGGGGAAAACGACAGTTCCAATGTCGCGACCGTCCATGACGATACCTTTGTTGCGGCCCATCTGTTGCTGCTGGGCAACAAGGAAATGGCGCACTTCGGCTATCGGCGAGACGCGTGAGGCCATATTACCGACTTCCAGGGAGCGGATCTCTGCTTCTACATCTTCGCCATTGAGGGTAACATGATTATTGCGGAAGCCGATGGCAATCTGGTCCAGCCCTGCGAGTGACGGCAGTTGCACCAAGCCGCGCATGACGGCAAGAGCAACGGCGCGATACATGGCACCGGTGTCCACATAAGTATATCCGGCATACTGGGCCAACTGTTTGGCGATAGTTGATTTGCCGCAGGAGGAGTAGCCGTCGATAGCAACGATGATTTTATTCATATTCTATTTCTTTAGCATCGAGTTAATATCGAGACTGAGGGTAGCCTGGTAAGTGAAGTTGGATTTGGAGTACTGGCTTAGTGCGAAGGCGACGCTGAATTTGTAGATGCGCACGCCGGCACCGAAAGCGAATCCGGCGATGGAACGTTGGTCCTTGAGCTGCATCTCCGCGCGTCGGCGGTGGTTATAGCTGACGGTCAGCCAGAATCGGTCTGACTTGGGGATAATGTCAATGGCGAAGATGGTATGCCGAAACATCATATCATACCAGAGCACCTTGCCGGTGTCCACCTGGGAGGATTGCCCGTAATTGAGGTTCCAACGCTGCATGTTATGAATGGTCATGCTGAGGCGTATGGGAGCGTGCTTGAAACGGTACGAAAGTCCTAATTCGAGGTTGAGCGGCAGTTTCTCGCGCCGTTGACCGTTCTCATCGGAATAGAAACCCTTGAGCTGCCAACCGATGTTGCGTAGCGTCAGACCAATTTGCAGGGTGGAGTCGGGCAGTTGGAAATGACCGCCGACATCAGCTCCGAGCGCAAAAGCAGTATACGATTCGTAGATACTATAGACCGGTTTGAATGCTACGCCGACGGTGAACATGGGTCCGAGTTGGCGGGCGTACATGATGTCGATGAGTATGTCTTTGGCGGTAAAGGTATTACCGGCGAGCCCACCGTACTCATCGGCGTAGCGCATGCGACCGTAGTCCAGGTAGTGAATACCGGCGGCGAAATAGTTGGGTTTGTCGGGTTCGCCCTCAGGCTGTTTCTCCCATTTGCCCCGACCGAAGTTATGGCCGTAGATGACGCTACCGAACATGGTCCCCTGCATCCAATAGGCGTAGTTGAGCTGCAGGACTTTATCCGTAGCATTATTCAGCAGGGCGGGGTTCATCATCGCCGTGGATAGCTCGGCATCCTGAATAGCCACGTTGTCACCGCCCAACGCATTAAGGCGGGCAGAGTAGGGCAACGAGATGAAATTATAGACGCTGGTTCCCGCCCCGTAAATCTGCGCCGACAAACGAATCGGCCACCCCAAGAGAGCAGCTAAGACGCAAAATACTATGATTTTTTTCATTGAAACCATAATCAGCGCACAAAGGTACAACTTTTTTTGCAAATAACCAAAGAAATGCAAATATATTTCACTTTTTTATCGAAAAATTTTTATAATCCAATTATTTTTTGTAACTTTGCGCGATATTTTTTATGTAGTATGTGTGTCGTGCATGTGTGCGCAAGCTGCAAAACGAAGCAAAACAAGCAAATAATTAAATAAATCAATCAAAAATCTATGTGGTTAAAAGATTCATCTATCGGCCGTAAGTTCATTATGAGCATAAGCGGCTTGTTTCTGGTTCTTTTCCTGCTGTTTCACGGGAGCATGAACCTGTGTCTGGTCATTGACGACATCTTTGGCACCGCGGCTTACAACTGGATTTGCGCCATGTTGGGTGCAAACTGGTATGCTATCGTCGGTACCATCGTGTTGGCGCTGGGCGTGTTGGTACACTTCGGGTATGCCATCATGCTGACGATTCAGAACCGCGCTGCCCGCGGTACGGATCGTTATGCCGTTGAAGCGCGTCAGGAAGGTGTGGACTGGGAGTCGAAGAACATGCTGGTGTTGGGAATCATCGTTATCGGTTTCCTGATCCTGCACCTCTACAACTTCTGGTACAAAATGCAGTTTGCGGAGTTGACGGGTATCCATACCTCGATGTTCGACCCGCAAGATGGTAGCGCCATTGTGAAGGGTCTCTTCACCGATGGCTGGAGCGGTATTATTTACTGCCTGCTGTATATCGTGTGGCTCGTAGCCCTCTGGTTCCACCTCAATCACGGTATCTGGTCTGCTCTGCAGACTATGGGTTGGAGCAACCTTATCTGGCTGAAACGCATCAAAGTCATCGGTACAATCTTCGCTACGCTGGCTGTTGGCCTGTTTATGATTGTCGTACTGTATTTCCTGGGTGTTAACATCGGCACTATGTGCTAAAAAAAGAGAACAACTATGGCAAAGAATGAAATTCAAGAAGCTGCAAAACAAGTTGTAGAAGCTGTTGCAGAAAAAGTGATGGAAACCGCTGTGAACGTGGCCGAGAAAGTAGCCGATGCTACCACTCCCATCATCACGCCCGAGATGGCGAAGATTCCCGCCGGCCCGCTGGCTGAGAAATGGACGAACTACAAAGATCATCAGAAACTGGTGAACCCCGCTAATAAACGTCGTTTGGACGTGATTGTTGTGGGTACGGGTCTGGCAGGTGCTTCGGCAGCCGCCACGCTGGCTGAGTTAGGATTCAATGTGCTGAACTTCTGCATCCAGGATAGCCCGCGCCGTGCGCACTCGATCGCTGCACAAGGTGGTATCAACGCTGCCAAGAACTACCAGAACGATGGCGACTCGGTTTACCGTCTGTACTACGATACCATTAAGGGTGGTGACTACCGCGCCCGTGAGGCGAACGTGTACCGCCTGGCTGAGGTTAGTAACAATATTATCGACCAGTGTGTGGCACAAGGTGTTCCTTTTGCTCGCGAATACGGCGGTCTGCTCGACAACCGTTCGTTCGGTGGCGCCCAGGTGAGCCGTACTTTCTATGCCAAGGGTCAGACCGGCCAACAGCTGCTGTTGGGTGCCTATAGTGCACTGAGCCGCCAGATTGGTAAGGGCAAAGTGAAGATGTACAGCCGCTACGAGATGCTGGATATCGTCCTCATTAAGGACGAGAACGGCGAACCCCGTGCCCGTGGTATCATCGCCCGCAACCTGGTAACCGGCCGCATCGAGCGCTTCTTCGCGCACGCCGTGGTTGTGGGTTCCGGTGGCTACGGTAACACCTTCTTCCTGAGCACGAACGCCATGGCTTCGAACGGTTCGGCTGCCATGCAGATGTACCGCCACGGCGCATACTTCGCTAACCCCTGCTACGCACAGATTCACCCGACTTGCATACCGAAACACGGTGACTTCCAGTCGAAGCTGACGCTGATGTCTGAGAGCTTGCGTAACGATGGTCGTATCTGGGTTCCCAAGAAACTGGAGGATGCCAAGCGTCTGCAAGCCGGCGAGATCAAGGGTCGCGATATCCCCGAAGAGGATCGTGACTACTACCTGGAGCGTCGTTATCCCGCCTTCGGTAACCTGGTTCCGCGTGATGTGGCATCGCGTGCCGCCAAGGAGCGTTGCGACAAGGGTTACGGTGTGAACAATACTGGTCTGGCTGTCTTCCTCGACTTCAGCGACGCTATTCAGCGCCTGGGCAAGGATGTAGTGGCTCAGAAATACGGTAACCTGTTCCAGATGTATGAGAAGATTGTGGACGAGAACCCCTACGAGAACCCGATGATGATCTTCCCCGCCATCCACTACACGATGGGTGGTATCTGGGTGGACTACGAGCTGCAGACCAGCGTGAAGGGCCTGTTCTGTATCGGTGAGGCCAACTTCAGTGACCACGGAGCCAACCGCCTGGGCGCCAGTGCCCTGATGCAAGGTCTGGCTGACGGTTACTTCGTTCTGCCCTATACCATTCAGAACTACCTGAGCGACCAAATCGGTGTGCCCCGCATGTCAACCGATCTGCCCGAGTTTGCTGAGGCAGAGAAGGCTGTGCAGGCTAAGATTGACCGCCTGATGAAGATTCAGGGTAAGCGTTCCGTGGATAGCATTCATAAGGAGCTGGGTCTCGTTATGTGGGACTTCGTGGGCATGGGCCGTACGGCTGAGAGCCTGAAGACTGCCATTAAGAAGATTGACGAGATTAAGAAGGAGTTCTGGACCAATGTCTATATACCGGGTGAAGCCGGTTCGCTCAATAACGAGCTGGAGAAAGCCCTGCGTCTCAGTGACTTCATCGAGATCGGCCGTCTGATGGCTGTGGATGCCCTGAACCGCGAGGAGAGTTGCGGTGGTCACTTCCGCGAGGAATACCAGACCGAAGAGGGCGAGGCACTGCGTCAAGACGACAAGTTCTCGTATGTAGCTTGCTGGAAGTACATGGGCGAAGACAAGGAACCCATGCTCATCAAGGAACCGCTTGACTACGAATTCACCGAGCGCAAAACGCGTAACTACAAAGCCTAATTAAAGTTGATGAGTTGATAAGTTGATAGGTTTATAGGTGGTTTAATTGGTTTAATAGGTTAATAGGATAATGGATTACTTAGGTTATAGAAAGTTGGAGGCATATAATAAAGCGCAAGAATTGGTTAAAACCGTCTACGTTTTATTGAAGCAGTTCCCTAAAGAGGAACAATTTGCATTGTGCAGCCAGCTTCGTCGTGCCGCAGTATCCATTACCTCCAATATTGCCGAAGGAGTAACACGTTATTCCTATAAGGATAAAATTCACTTCTTGGAGGTCTCATATGGCTCACTTATGGAAGTGATGAGCCAAATGGAAACAGCATATAGTTTAGGCTATATTCAGTCAACTGACATGCAAAATATCGAATTGATCGTGGTGCAAGTTGCAAGATTGCTGACAAGCCTTCAATATAGTTATATGCCTAAAGATTCCGAAGGAGAACCTATTAAACCATATAAACCCGTCAACTCTTTCAACCACCCATAAACTTATAAACTCATAAACCAATAAACTAAAAAACAATTATGGATCAGTATATTGATATCAAAGTGCGGGTGTGGCGTCAGGCCGGCCCCAAGGCCAAAGGTTATTTTGAGACCTACGAGCTGAAACATATCTTCCAAGGTGCATCGTTCCTGGAGATGATCGACATCCTGAATGAGCAACTCATCTCGGAGCACAAAGATCCCATCGCATTCGACCACGACTGCCGTGAGGGTATCTGCGGTATGTGCTCGATGTACGTGAACGGTCATCCCCACGGACCAGACAGTGCCATCACCACCTGCCAGCTGCATATGCGTAAGTTCCACGACGGCGAGACCATTACCGTAGAGCCGTGGCGTAGCCGCGCATTCCCGGTAATCAAAGACTTGATGGTGGACCGTCAGGCGTACGACAAGATCATGCAGGCCGGTGGCTTCGTGAGCGTGAACACCGGTGGTGTGCCCGATGCCAATGCCATACCTATTGCGAAACCCATAGCCGATGAGGCCATGGATGCTGCCAGCTGTATCGGCTGCGGTGCTTGTGCCGCTGCATGTAAGAACGGTTCGGCTATGCTGTTCGTATCCGCTAAGGTCAGCCAACTGGCTCTGTTGCCGCAGGGTAAGGTAGAGGCAGCACGTCGCGCGAAAGCTATGGTGGCTAAGATGGACGAACTCGGCTTCGGTAACTGCACCAACACCGGTGCCTGTGCTGCCGAGTGCCCCAAGAGCGTCAGCCTGGCTAACATCGCCCGCCTGAACCGCGAGTTCATCTGCGCTAAGTTCCAAGACTAATAACCACATTCGAAAAAAGGGATGCTTATGCTTCATTGAGAGGGATAAGTGTCCCCTTTTTTTCGAGAAAAGACATTCGTTCTATGACAAAACAAAACAACTCACTGCGTATCATCACCATCTTAGCGATGATGTTTCTGTACGCAATGATATCGTTTGTAACGAACCTGGCAGCACCTATGGGCAAGATCTGGGGCGAGTCGTTTACCGACCCGGCTCAGGCGGAGCGCATGGGTATGTTGGGCAATATGTTCAACTTCTTGGCATACCTCATCATGGGTATTCCCGCCGGTAACCTGCTCGCCAAACGCGGCTACAAATGGACTGCGCTGACGGCTATCTCCATCGGTTTCGTCGGCATCGGTTTCCAATGGCTGAGCGGCTATATGGATAGTTTTATCGTCTATCTCGTTGGCGCGCTGTTCGGTGGATTCTGCGTCTGCATGTTGAATACGGTGACCAACCCTATGCTGAACCTCCTGGGCGGCGGCGGCAACAAGGGCAACCAGCTGAACCTGATTGGCGGTACAATCAACTCCCTGTCAGGTGCCCTGACGCCGATGCTCGTCGGCGCTATCATCGGCGAGAGTCTCGAGGGCAAAGAGATTGACGATGTGAATGTAGTGCTGTATATCGCCATGGCGGTGTTTGCAGTCATCTATCTGATACTGAAAGTGACACCTATTGCCGAACCCGAAGGAGCCGGACAAGAGGTGACCTACGAGCGCAGCCCGTGGTCGTTCCGTCACCTGACGCTGGGTGTGATAGCTATCTTCTTCTACGTAGGTGTGGAGGTAGGCGTGCCGGCTACCCTCATCTCGTACCTGAAACCCACCGTGGGCTTTGCTGCTGCGGGTTTTGTGGCAGGTCTGTACTGGTTGCTGATGCTGGTAGGCCGAACCATCGGGTCGTTTGTAGGCGGTAAGGTCTCGAGCCGTACGATGGTCATCTGTGTGTCGTGTGTTGCCATCCTGCTCATGGTAGGTGCCATGCTGCTGGGCGATTCTTCTACCGTTGCTATGCCGACCAGTTGGAAGTTCCAGATGGCTCAGATGCCTATTGCTGCGCTGTTGATCATGCTGGTAGGTCTCTGCACCTCGGTGATGTGGGGTTGTATCTTCAACATGGCGACCGAGGCTCTGGGTAAATACACAGCCAAGGCTTCCGGCATCTTCATGATGATGGTAGTAGGCGGCGGTATCGTGCCGTATATCCAAAGCGCCATCGCAGCCCACAACTGCCTAATCAGTTATATCGTGCCCGTCATCGGTGTGGCTTATATCCTGTGGTATGCCATCCGTGGCTCGCGCGTGCGCGAGTGCGACCGCGTGTAATATTAAGGTGTAACAAAAAAAACGAGACGGTAGCATACTATCGTCTCGTTTTTTTTGTTAAAAGATGTCAATTGTCAATTATCAATTGTCAACTTCAACTACGTACTCAGCCTTCACATCCTCGTAGAAATGAGCATACGCGGTGTACATGTACGGGGATAACCACAAGATGCCGATGGGGCAGAGGATGCAGAGCAGCGCCCAACCGATGAAAGAGAGCTGCAGCAGGAATAACTCAGCCTTGTGGCCGCGCATCATCATACGGCTCATACGCAGAGCCTCACGCGGAGCGATACCCGGGTTATCATAAATGATATAGGGCACCATGCCGTAGGCGAGAGAGAAAATAATAGCACCAATAAAGAGCGTCGGAATAGCAATAAGGCCGACCACAATCATCATCAGCACGCCGGCTACTACGAGGGTGGACCAGTTGTTTTGGAACTCTTGGAACAGCGTCTTGACATTGCCTTCCATCATCTCTTCGCGGCGGATTAGCTTTAGGAAATAGATGTACAGGGCATAGGACAACGGAACGGCAAAGAGTACTTCAATCAATGTGGTTAACCCTGAACCGGTGCTGTTAAGCCAAGGCATTTTGTATAAAGCGCCTGTGACAGAAAACGGTACAGCAAAAACGAGTGCAACCGCCATTACAATAAGCAATACCACCAGGGTAAAACCGGCCATTTCACCCCAACGGCCTTCCAGGGTCTCGCGTGCCAAGGCACGATACTCAGAACTTGTCTTCATAAGCAGATTTTTTTTGGTTATTAAACTATCAATTGTCAACTATCAATTATCAACTGTCAACTATCAACTATCAACTATCGTACGGCTTTAGCCGATCGTTCGAGGCTTCGCCGAGATAAGAATTGTCAACTATCGTACGGCTTTAGCCGATCGTTCGAGGCTTCGCCGAGATAAGAATTATCAACTATCGTACGGCTTTAGCCGATCGTTCGAGGCTTCGCCGAGATAAGAACTATCAATTATCAACTTTCTTCCGTGCTTCCCAGTCCGCACGGAAGCGGTATAGATAGCGCTTGATGCTGTGTTTGGGTGTGTGCTCCAGCGGGTCAGACTGCGTCTCAATCTTCTGCAGCTGGCTGTCTCGCGGCAGCAGCGCGTTGATGCGTTCGCGCAGCGAAGCTACATTTAGCTGCTCCCACTTCGTTACGACGAGGGCGATGAGTTGGTTATCCCACTCCGTTACCAGCGATTCTTCCACGCCGTCCAGGTCGTTCAGTAGCGCTTCGATGGCTTCGGGGTAAACCTTGTTGCCGTTGGCCTGCACAATCAGGTTCGACTTATGCCCCTGCACATAGATGGTGCCATCGGCTTCTACCTTACCCACATCGCCCGTACGGAACCAGCCGTCCTCGGTGATGACTTCGTCTGTCAACTCTTGTGCCTTGTAGTAGCCCTGCATCACGTTTTCGCCCTTCACCCATATTTCTTCATCGACAATCTTCGCCTCCATACCGCTGACGACTTTGCCGCCCGAGCGAGCGCGGAAGTTCTGCCACAGGTTTCCGCTGACCAGCGGGCCGGTTTCGGTCAGACCGTAGCCTACCGTGATGGGGAAACGTATCTCCATGAGCAGACGCTCTACGTCTTCGTTCAGCGCTGCGCCACCCACATGGAACTGAAGGATATTTCCGCCCAGGCTCTTGAGCATCTTGTTGCGCACCATGTTCTTCAGGATTCGACCGATACCCGGCCAGTTCCACATACGCTTCATGGCGGGTTTCTGGATGACGGGGAAGACGTTTTTCTTGACGATTTTCTCGATCACCATCGGTATGGTGACAATGGTGTAGGGGCGTATCTCCTTCAGCGCTTTGAGCAGCACGGAGGGTGTTGGCGTCTTGCCCAAGAAATAGATGTGACAGCCAGCGGGCAGTTGAGCCAGCAGTTCGCATACCAGGCCGTACATGTGTGCCAGCGGCAGCATTGACAGCACATTCATGCCGTCGTGCTTGGGGAGGTTCTCCTTGCAGTTCTGCACGTTGTTGCTCAGGCTGCGGAATGACAGCATCACGCCTTTGGGAGTGCCGGTGGAGCCGGAGGTGTAGCATATCATGCAGGTCTCATCCAGGTCACGACCGCTGTAGTCCAGGTCCTCACGGATGGGGGACTCGGCCTCCACCGTCGTGCCTTCTACCTCGAGCGTCTCCATTGGAATCAGGTATTTGACGGCGGGCATCTCTTTGCCTTCCAACTTCTTGCGCACTTGCGCTGAGGCGATCAGGATGACGGAGTCGCTATGATTGACCATGCGCGCGATATCATCCGCAGGAAAATCGGGCATGATACATACGTTCACGCCACCCCAGACGGCGCTGGTAAGGTATGCAACAGCCCAGTTGGACGAATTCACGCCGCAGATAGCAATATGGCTGCCTTTGGCTATCCCCAATTCGTCATATAGTGCGCCCAAGCGTGCTATTGCCTCAGCCATCTGACCATAGGTATAGTTGGCTGTACCATTATAATCTGTCAGTGCAGGTTTGTCCCAATAGTTGCGAATCGTCTCGCCCAGAATTTCCAAATAGTGTTTTGCCATTTCTTTTTTTAGTTTAGTGTTTAGTGTTTAGAGTTTAGTGCAGTAACTATCAACTATCGTACGGCTTTAGCCGATCGTTCGAGGCTTCGCCGAGATAAGAACTATCAACTATCAACTATCAACTATCAACTGCGCTCAGCGCCTTGTCTTCCTTGCGGTGCATCTCGGCTTCGGTCTCGGGCGTTTTGTCCTGCTGGCCGGTTAGGTGCAACAGACCGTGGATGATGACGCGGTGCAATTCGCGGTCGTAGGTGGCATCAAACAGCTCCGCATTCGACCTGACAGTATCCAGCGAGATATAAATATCGCCGCTGACGGTCGTTGGGGTGGAGTAGTCAAAGGTAATGATATCGGTGTAGTAGTCGTGCCCGAGGAATTGGCGGTTGACTTCCAGAATACGCTCATCCGAACAAAAGATATAGTTGATATCTCCCGTCGCAAAACCATATCCGGCTGCCGTAGCACGTATCCATGCCTCCACCTTGCCGCGTTCGATTGCCGGCATTTCCACACCCTCTGTCACAAAATGTATCATCGTCTTTTTCTGCTTTGTTGTTTGTTGCGGCACCTTCTCCCGCAATTTCGGTGCAAAGGTACAACAAAAATTGCACATACGCAAATTTTCGAAACCTTTTTTTGCAAAAATAGAGTGTACACTCTATATTTTGACGGGAATGAGGGCGTTTATGCTTGCATAAGGACGCCCTCATACACGGCGAAATAGAGGGCGCAGCCCTTTTGCAAAAAGGGTTCCGGAAATGGGGAACAGTATGTCCGGCAGGATGCGGCTGTACTTTCGAGGTGAAGCGATTGAGCCGCACCGAATAGTTGCCGGTGGCAAGTATGAGGAGTAAGTGCGGCGCGCGAGTGCGAGGAGTCCCCCACTCCGAGCACATAGAACTCCTTCTTAGCATGGGGTAGTATGTCGAAGGTACAACAAAAATTGCACAGGGGTAGTATGTCGAAGATACAACAAAAATTTGATATATGCAATCTTTCTCCGACTTCACCGAGCCGTTCCCGAGGAAACCTCGAAGAAATCTCGAACCAATCTCGAGCCAATTCCAATCGAAATTTCTGCGAGAGTGAACCGAGCCAATCCCGAGCCAATCCCGAGCCAATCCCGAGACAATCTCGAACCAATCTCGGGGTCGTAAAATCGAAAGTAGCTGACTAAAATAGTACATTCCCATTGTGGTCGTAAGGGATAAAATTAGCGGGCATCTGATATTTTATCATCAAAAAACTTGCATATATCAGAAAAAAGCCGTACCTTTGCACCCAAATTGAAAAGGAGGCTAATATGCAAGTAGCGATTAATCCACGTTTATATGATACGGCGCAGACTTATGCTGAACAGCAAGGGCTCGATTTACCAAAACTGATTGAGGGGTTTCTTGAGCAGTTTATGCAGTCAGTCCCGAAACCTACCGAATCAAAGCAGGCGTCTTCGATTGCTATAACGCCGCGAGTAGCAAGCTTAATAACCGGTCGGTCATGGAAAATATCTGATGAAGAGTTAGATCGGATGCGTTATAAATATTTAGAGGAGAAATATAAATGAGGAGATCTTCTTTGCTGCTATAATGGAGAACAACGAACAAAAAATAACAATTCTGGCCATCGAGAGTAGTTGTGATGACACCTCGGCGGCGGTGCTGCAAGACGGCGTGCTGCTTAGTAATGTAACCGCCTCGCAGAAGGTACATGAGGAGTTTGGCGGCGTGGTGCCCGAGTTGGCAAGCCGCGCGCACCAGCAGAATATATGGGCAGTAGTGGATACTGCCCTCCGGCGTGCAGGTGTGGATAAAACCGAACTGAGCACCATCGCTTTTACACGCGGTCCCGGACTGTTGGGTAGCCTGTTGGTGGGAACCAGTTTTGCCAAAGGACTGGCACTCTCGCTGGACATACCGCTGGTGGATGTCAACCACCTGCAAGGGCATATCATGGCGCATTTTATCCAAACCGCGGAGGGCGGTGAGGTGCATCCCGAATTGCCGTTCCTATGCCTATTGGTCAGCGGTGGAAACAGTCAGATTGTGCTGGTGGAGGAAAACAGCAGTGAGGATGGCAAAAAAATGCACCTCCCCAAGATGACCATCATCGGGCAGACCATTGATGATGCGGCGGGTGAGGCATTTGATAAATGTGCCAAGGTGCTCGGCCTGCCTTATCCGGGTGGCCCCTGGATTGACAAACTGGCAAAAATGGGTGACGCCAATCGTTTCCCCTTTGCCAAACCGCATCTGCCCGGATACGATTATTCATTCTCGGGGTTGAAGACCTCGTTCCTCTATACCCTGCGCGATATGCTGAAGGCCGAGGGCTTAGACAGCGTGGATGCACTGGCGGAACGCATACCTGATCTTAAGGAGGACTTCTGTGCTTCGCTGCAAAAGACCGTTGTGGATATCTTGTTGCAGAAACTCAAGCGGGCAGCGCTCGACTTGGGTATTCGTCGTATCGCAGTGGCTGGTGGCGTTAGTGCCAATAGCGGTCTCCGGGACGGGATGACGGAACTCGGTCGCAAGCAGCATTGGGAGGTATTCATCCCGCCCTTCTCGTTCACCACCGATAATGCCGCTATGATTGCAGAAGCCGGTTATTTCAAGTTCTTGGACGGCGATTTCTGCGCGATAGATGAAGTGCCGTTTGCCAAGACGCGTATCAACTGATGAAGGCGTGGCTGGCACATATTCGCCGGTGGTTAGGTTCCTACTACGATGTGACGGTCTTTGCCGTGACAGTCGTAGTGGCCGATATGCTTTGGAAACTGACGATACACGGCGATGAACATGGTACGGATGTGATGTGGCTGATGCTGGATGTATCGGCCTTTTTTGATGCTGTCACGGCGCATGTGACCAATGCTGTCTATTGGCTGGTCAGTTGTTTTCGCGACACAGTGCACCTAAGTGGCCGGTATATTTGGTTTGACTCAGGCAGTAGTTCGCATATCGTATGGGGCTGTTCGGGGATAAAACAAGCGTGGGTTTGGTTCGCCCTGATGCTGACGGCGCGCGGACCGTGGGTGCATAAAGCATGGTTTATACCGTTAGGATGGCTCGCCTGCTATGCGTTCAACATCCTCCGTATCAGTCTGATATGTCTCTTGATAGAATCGCACCCCGATTGGTTTCACATCCTGCACGACTATATCTTCAAGTACCTCTTCTACGGCATGATGTTCGGCCTATGGTTTTGGTGGATAGAAAAAAATAAATAGTGGCGTAGCGTCCTGAACCCTGTAGCGTAGCGTCCTGAACCCTGTAGCGTAGCGTCCTGAACCCTGTAGCGCAGCGTCCTGAACCCTGTAGCGTAGCGTCCTGAACCCTGTAGCGTAGCGTCCTGAACCCTGTAGCGTAGCGTCCTTTAAACATACTTTCCAGTTAGGGAATCTTTGTTTGCCCGAATCTCTGCGAGGGTACCGGCTGCTACCAATTGCCCGCCGCGGCGTCCGCCTTCGGGCCCCATATCGATGATATAATCGCACGCGCGGATAACATCGGGGCTGTGCTCGATGATGACGACGGTGTTGCCGCGGTCCACCAGTTGGCGTAGCACGCGCATGAGCACGCGGATATCTTCAAAGTGCAGACCGGTGGTGGGTTCGTCCAGAATATAGAGCGTGCGACCTGTCGAGGGCCTTGCCAACTCGGTAGCGAGTTTCATACGTTGGCTCTCGCCGCCGGAGAGCGTTGTGCTGCTCTGACCTAATTTGACATAACCGAGTCCGACCTCCTGAATCGTTTTGATCTTGCGCAGAATGGCGGGTTGGCTCTCAAAGAACTCTACTGCCTGATTGACGGTCATATTGAGCACATCGGCAATGGTCTTGCCCTTGAAGCGAACCTCCAGTGTCTCCTTGTTGTAGCGTTGTCCGCCGCAGGCTTCGCAGCTCACGAAGACGTCGGGCATGAAGTGCATGCGCAGCGTCTTATAGCCGTTGCCGGCACACTCCTCACAGCGTCCGCCTTTGGCGTTGAAACTGAACCGTCCGGCTTTCCAGGCACGTATGCGTGCTTCCGGCAACTGGGCAAACAGCTCGCGTATATCGGCAAACACATTGGTATAGGTTGCCGGATTGCTGCGGGGCGTGCGGCCGATGGGCGATTGGTCCACGGCGATGACTTTGTCCAGCAGCTCCAGTCCCTCTATCGCGTCGTACGGAAGCGGGCGGGTCAGGCTGCGGTATAGCTTCTGGCTCAGGATGGGGTATAAGGTCTGGTTGATAAGCGTGGACTTACCCGAACCGCTGACACCTGTCACGGCAATCATCTGTCCCAGGGGGAAAGATACATCCACATTCTTGAGGTTATTGCCTTTGCAACCCTTCAGCGTCAGTATGCCGAGTGGCTCGTGCGGTGCGGGGGCTGCCTCTACGGCGCACTCGCCGCGCAGGTACTTGCCTGTCAGCGTATCGGCTTTCAGCAACGCTTCCGGCGTACCCTGGAACACAATCTCGCCGCCCAGCCGTCCGGCCTTCGGACCAATGTCGATGATATAATCAGCCTGCCGCATGATTTGTTCGTCGTGCTCTACCACGATGACCGAGTTGCCTAAGTCGCGCAACTGCCGCAGCGAGTTGATGAGTCGTTCGTTGTCGCGCTGGTGCAAGCCGATGGATGGTTCATCCAGTATATAGAGCACATTGACCAGTCGCGAGCCGATTTGCGTAGCCAGTCGTATGCGCTGACTCTCGCCGCCCGATAGACTGTCCGAAGCGCGCGACAGACTGAGGTAGTCCAAACCCACCGACAGCATGAAGCGCAGGCGGGTCAGTATCTCTTTCAGCAGTGGTTCCGCTACGCGGCGCTGCGTCTCGCTCAGTTCTTTTGCTGCCTTACTATCCGGCTGGCTTATCTCGGTGAGGAATGCTTCTAACTCGCTCAGGTCCATACCGCATAACTCGGCGATGTTCTTGCCACCGAAGCGGTACGAGAGGGCTTCTTTATTCAGACGCAGACCATGACATTCGGGGCACTCCTGATACATGTCTTCCTGTTTGTCATCGTCTTCGTCGGTCTCTTCGTCGCGTTGCGTGAAGGCAACCAGTCGGCTATACCAGTCTTCATCGTCGTGCACGATGCTGTCTAATTCCGTCTGTTCCGCAGCTGTACCGGCATTCCCTGTTCGAATGCGTCCCAGTCCCTTGCAGCAGGGGCACCAGCCTTGCGGGGTGTTGAAGGAGAAGGAGTGCGGTGCCGGCTCCGAGTAACTGAGTCCCGTAGTGGCGTCCATCAGGTTGCGCGAGAAGAAGCGCACCTCGGGCTTGTCGGGCGTGAGTGCCATCATCAGGCCGTTACCCACCTGCATGGCTTTATCCACCGATCGTCTCAGGCGGTGCATCTCTTCGGTATCCGGCTGTCCTTCGGCTGTTATCTTGAGTTTGTCAATGACCACTTCGATGTCGTGATTCTGGTAGCGGTCCAACTTCATGCCCTGCGTTATCTCGCGCACTTCGCCATCCACACGTACCTGCAGGAATCCCTTCCGGCGGGTGGATTCGAATAGCTCGCGGTAGTGTCCTTTGCGTCCGCGTACCACCGGTGCCAGTAGCAGCACCCGCTGACCCGCAAAGTCGCGGCAGAGCAGCGAGATGATCTGTTCGTCGGTGAATTTCGTCATCGCCTCGCCCGTCAGGTACGAATAGGCTACCGAGGCGCGGGCAAACAGCAAACGCAGGAAGTCGTTTATCTCCGTGGCGGTACCCACCGTCGAACGAGGGTTGCGCGAGGTGGTCTTTTGATCGATGGAGATGACGGGGCTGAGCCCGGTGATGCGGTCCACGTCCGGACGCTGCATCGTGCCGATATATCCGCGCGCGTAAGCAGAGAAGGTGTCAATATAGCGGCGTTGCCCTTCGGCAAAAATGGTATCGAATGCCAACGAAGATTTACCCGAACCGCTGAGACCCGTGATGACGGTCAACTTGCGTCGGGGTATGCTGACAGACACGTTTTTCAGGTTATGAACACGTGCACCGGTGACTTCTATGATACCATTATCTGCCATTTTTCCAAAAAAGCCCACAAAATTACAACTTTTTTCTGACATACACAAATAAAATCGCCTTTCATTGCGTTTTTTTCGATGAAATCGTTCATGAAGTGGGCAATAAATTTGTATAATTCAAAAAAAAGTAGTATCTTTGCGGCAAAAATAAGGTAAGATTGAAAAATAGAGGTATATGGTAACTGAAATCACGAATCAGGCAGGTGCGGCTACGCTGACCTTAGCCGGTAGGCTGGATACTCCGGCGGCGCAGCAGATGACTGCCAGGATGGACGGAATAATCAGCGAAATCGGCGATGCCGAACGCCTTACGGTGGACGCCGAGGCATTGGATTATATATCCAGTACCGGCCTTCGAGTGCTGTTGGCGCTGACCAAGCGGTATAGGAACCTGCGTATCTGCAATGTGCAAGCCGCCGTCTATGACGTGTTCGAGATGACCGGTTTTACCAAGATCATGAACGTCGAGCGTGCGCTGCGCCGGCTGAGTGTAGAGGGCTGCGAAGTCATCGGTATCGGCGGCGTAGGCACGGTCTATCGGCTCAACGAAGACACCATTATTAAGGTCTTCCGTGCCGGAACGGACATAGAGGATGTGCGCGGCGAAATCACGATGGCGAAGGAGGCCTTTGTGATGGGGATGCCCACGGCTATCTCGTTCGATATCGTGCGCGTGGGCGAGCAGTATGGCTTGGTCTATGAGATGCTGCATGCCGAGACACTGAGTGCCTGCATCCGGCGCGAGCCGGACAAGGTGGACGCGTTTGCCCGTCAGTATGCCGACCTCTTCCGCCAGATGCACCAAATCGAAGTGCCCGCCCACAGTAGTGTGCCCGATGCCCTCCAGCATGACCGTGAGCAAGTGAAGCATATACGCCGCTATTTTCCGCAGCAGAGTATTGACCTCCTCTTGCAGATTCTGGATGCTGTCCCGGCTGAGCGCCGCTTGCTGCACCTGGATCTGCAGACCAAGAATGCCATGGTGCAGAACGGCGAGTTGATGCTCATCGATATGGGCGAGGTAGGCTACGGGCACCCGCTGCTGGATCTCGGGCACGCTTATTCTGCTATGGTAGCCCTGGTGGGCGAATACGAAAAAATCATCGGCATGCCCCAAGCTTTGGGTACGGAGCTCTGGAACCGCGCCATGGGCTATTATTTTGAAGGGCTGCCCGAAGAGGTGGTGGAACAGCGCAAACGCCAGATAGAGGTCGTAGGTTGCGTCCGTAACTTTAGTTGGCTCGCCCTCAGTGACTCCTTCCCCGAAGAGGTCGTAGAGGAATGCAAAGCGCTGTTTGAGACCCGCGTGGCGGCCAGACGTGACTATATATTAGAGGTGTGCAAGACCTTCAAGGACTGGACACTATAGCCCGCTTTGCTCGTAGTGCCGGAACAAATATCACGAATCAGTTACATGAAGCCTATGTTCAAATTACCGAAATCCGATATACCGCAGAGCCGCGGAGGTCTATGGGTACTCATCGTAGCCGCCGTGCTGCTGGAGTCCATCGCGGCTATCCAGTATCTCTACAGCCGTGCCGCTATCCGTGATGAGGCGGAACGCCGCGCCAAGACCGAGCTACGGCGGGCTGAACTGGAGATAGAGAAACATACCATTGAGATGGAGACTGCCGCCAAAACCCTGGCGATGCTGGCGGAGAAAAATGTCAATAACCCCGACTCGGTCTATAGCGCTACGCGCCTTATCGTGCGTGCTATCCGTAACACCAGCAGTCTGGCTGTGGCCTATGTGCCGGATTATTTTCCGCGCAAAGGACGCTATTTTGAGATTTGCAGCAGCCGCATATCCGAAGACAGTATCTACACCCGTCAGATAGGCAGCGCGCAGCACGACTACACCCGGATGGAGTGGTTCCAACGCGGGCTGACGTTGGATAGTTGTACCTGGAGCGAGCCGTATCTGGATGACTCCGGTTCGCGCGAGATGGTGGTCAGTTGCTCTTGCCCCGTGCATGATGCCGAAGGGCGTGTGGTGGCGGTCGTATGCGTCGATCTGGCTTTGGGCTACCTGCATCAGCTCTCTGATTATCTTCAGTTGTATCAGGATAGTTACTATTCCATCCGTTCCTCCTCGGGACTGGATATCGTAGCCCGTCCCGATACGGTTGCAGGCGGCAAATACGAGCATTTCAACGAAGAGATTGACGCTACCGGTTGGCAGATCAGTATCATTATACCTAAGGATGTCATCTATGCCGACCTCAAACGCGTGGGACTGATAGTCGCTATGTTGATGTTGTTAGGCATGGTGCTGCTGATGTTTATCCTCTACCGCGCAGCCAAGAATTTGACCTTAGCCGTGAATCTTACCGACCGCCAGGAACGCATCGAGAGCGAGCTGAACATTGCCCGCCAGATACAGATGGCGATGCTGCCTACCCGTTTCCCGCCTTTCCCCGATGTGCCCAACCTGAGTGCCTATGGGCTGGTAGAACCTGCAAAAGAAGTGGGTGGCGACTTGTTCGATTTCTACCTGCGCGACAACCGCTTGTTCTTCTGTATAGGCGATGTTAGCGGCAAGGGGGTGCCGGCTGCGCTGATCATGGCGGTCACCCGTTCGCTCTTCCGTAGCGCTACTTCGTATCTGAATAGCCCCGCCGACATCGTGACGCGGATGAACGATTCGCTCAGCAACAACAACGAGCAGAATATGTTCGTCACCCTCTTGCTCGGCATCCTGGACCTGAAGACGGGCGAATTGCAGTATTGCAATGCCGGTCATAACTCGCCGCTGATCATTGCCAAAGAGCAGCAGCCGGAAAATACGATTCCGGGACTCAAGGTTGAGGGCCTGAAGCTGAAAGTGGTGAATGGCGAACTGAAGATAGACGCCGGACAGCTACGCGATGAAAATGCCCAGCCTGCAGACGAAAACGCCCCGTGGATAGTCGAAAGTCTGTCCTGCCTGCCGAATCTGCCCTTGGGCGTACTCAGCGGCTTTGAGTATCAGGAACAAAAGACGAAACTGGCAGTGGGCGATACCCTCTTCCTCTATACCGACGGACTGAGCGAGGCGGAGAATATCCGGCATGAGCAGTTCGGCGAAGCACGCATGCAGGAACAGCTCCGCCTCTCCGCTACTGACCAACCTGCCGCTATGGTGAAAGCGATGCAGCAAGCCGTCGGAGATTTTGCGGGCGAAGCCGAGCAGAGCGATGACCTTACCCTGTTTGCCATCAGGCTCTTGAATACAACGCAATCCGAGGTGAAGAAAGGAACGGAATGCCCCGACAGAGGACAGCATTTTGCCCTGGTGATGCGCAACGACATCCAGCAGATACCTACTTTGGCAGAGTGGATCGACAGCCTGAAACTGCCCGAGGCTGTCAATATGTCCATCAATCTGGCATTAGAGGAAATCGTCAGCAACGTGATGCTCTACGCATACCCCGATACGCAGAGTGGGCGCGTACTGGTCGAGGCGGAGAAATTTGCCGACCGAATCGTCTTTACCATCAGCGATTCCGGCGTTGCCTTTGACCCCACCGGGCAGCCCGAACCCGATCTGAACCTCTCTGTTGAAGAACGGCCCATCGGCGGACTGGGCATTCACCTCGTGCGCCAGATTATGGATGAGATACATTACAAACGAATACAAAATAAAAACCAGCTAACATTAGTGAAACGCTTATGAAAATAATGATTGAAAATGGCAACCCTGTTGTGGCCCGTTTGCAAGGACGTTTGGATACCGCGGCTGCTGTAGAAGTAGCACCCGATTTCCAGAAACTGAATGACTACGCCAAAGGCCATTTGGTGCTTGAGTGCCGGGACTTGGAGTATATCTCATCTTCCGGCCTGCGCCTCTTGCTGGCTTTGCGCAAGCAGGTGGCAACCGATGGCGGTAAGTTGCAGATACGCAATATTAGCAATGACATCCGTCAGGTCTTCATGATGACGGGCTTCATCAGTTTGTTTGAGATTGTTTGATGGAGGTATTGTTTGATGCCATTATCAACGCTCGCGATCCGGGTGGCATGACCGGTCACGCGGGGCGGATGGTGCGTAGCGGTATGTTGCTGCGCACGGCGCATCTGCATGATGCCACCGACCGCGATATCCGTCGCCTCAAGGACGACTACCGCCTGCACCGTATCTTTGACTTCCGTTCGCTGGGCGAGGCGCAGTTCTTGCCCGATCGCGAAGTGCCCGGCGCTACGCATCATTTGTTGCCCACCATTGACCTGAGCGAGGAACGTATCACCGGTCAGGCTATCCCGCAGGAAGCCTTTCTGGACCTGGAGAATCATATTGTCAACTACTCATTCTACCCCGAGGTGCAGCAGATGGCGGCAGATATGTACCCCTCGCTCATCCGCAGCGAGTATTCGCAGTTGCAGTATGCCGCTTTCCTCCGCCTTATCATCGAGACGCCCCGGGGTGGGGTGCTCTGGCATTGTTTCCAGGGTAAGGACCGCACCGGCTGGGGGGCTGCATTTATCCTGTCGGCATTGGGGGTCGAACGCGAGGCTATCATCGCTGACTTCGACCTGTCGAACGAGGCTTACCGCGAACTGGTGACGCAACTCAATCGCGACATCCTTATGCGCGGCGGAGGCGAAGCCGAGATGGACGTGGTACAGGCCTTCATGGGGGTTAGCACCAAGAACTTCCGTTCCACACTCGACCTCATCGACCGCGAGTTCGGAGGCATGTCTGCCTACCTGCAGAACCAACTATTCCTCTCACCCGCCGACATACACCTGCTGCGCGAACGATACTTACAACCTGCGTGACAGCGATGCCGAACCCCAAAAGATAGACCTAAACGGATTAAAATAGCCCAAAAAGCGTTTTTTATTTGCGTATATCAAAAAAAAGCAGTATCTTTGCACATAATTTTGAAAATTAGCGGTGATATTTGGAATTATGGCGACAAAAATTAAGCGAATCTTAGAACTTGTAGGGCAAGATGGAGTGATATTCGGTAACTGGATGGCTCGGCAAGGCTTAGACAGCAAACAGCAATTTGAATACGTCCAATCCGGTTGGCTGGAGCGGATGGCTCGTGGTGTTTATAAGATTGCAGGCAGTCGTCCGACGCTCTATAGCGCACTATCGTGCTATAATACCCAGATGAACAAACAATGTATAGTGGGTGCACGTAGTGCCTTGGAACTGCGTGGTTATTCTCATTATGTACCGATGGGAAAGCCAATGGCTTTCCTCTATACGGATAGTGCGCACAAGTTACCGGGATGGTTATTGCAGGGCGTATGGGATATGACGGTCAGTTATCAAACGTCATCTTTTTTAGGCGATGACCTGCTTGGGGTCGAGACGCAGATGGTGGATGGTCGACCGTTGCTTGTTTCATCACCCGAAAGAGCAATGTTGGAATGGCTGAATATGCCTCATATTGAAACCCTGTTATTGGATGTTTATTATGTGATGGAGATGCTTTCTACCTTGCGGCCGGAGCTTATCCAACAGTTGCTGGAGCGATGCACTTCCGTGAAAGCAAAACGCCTATTTATGTATATGGCCGAAAAGACCAACTATCCATGGGTAGCGGATATTGATAAAACGAAAATTGACTTTGGCAGCGGTCGAAGAATGATTGTTGCCAGAGGCAGGTATATCAAAGAGTACAATATAACGATTCCTTCCGATTTGGTAGAATATGAATAGTGTGTATCGGAATAAAGTCGAGTTGTTGATTCGTCTGTTGCCTTTCATTATGGACGAAAAAGTGTTCGCTGTTCATGGAGGTAGTGCTATCAATCTGTTTGTCAAAGATATGCCGCGCTATTCGGTAGATATTGATTTGACTTACATGCCTTTAGCCGGACGCGAAGAAAGCCTTCAGGATATCAATGCACATTTACTCTCCGCAGCGGAAAATGCCAAAGCGCACATCCCCGGTTTACACATTGTACCAAAACTATCGACTTGCAAACTGCTTTGTGAGTATCATGGGTATCAAATAAAGGTTGAGGTTAACCAAACAAAACGGGGTATTTTCGGTCATGCGCAAACTTTATCATTGTGCAATAAAGCTAAAACTGAATTTAGGCAGACATGCAAGGCCATTATTGTTCCCACTACGCTCCTCTATGGCGGTAAGATTGCTGCTGCCCTTTCACGCCAACATCCCCGTGACCTGTTCGATGTGAAATTTATGGACGTTCCGCTGGCGGATATTCGAGAAGGTCTTATATTCTGTTTGCTGGGAAGTGACCGACCCATCCATGAATCATTTGCACCGATGCTCATAGACCAGCACTCCGCGATGGAGAAACAATTTAACGGAATGACAGATACTCCGTTCTCGTATGAGGATTTCGAGCAAACGCGCGACAAACTGATTGCCGATGTGCGTTCGTTGATGACGGATGCCGACAAGCAGTTCCTTTTGAGTTTTGAAATGGGAGAACCACAGTGGGATGGCTATGAGTTTGAATACTTCCGCAACTATCCATCGGTGCAGTGGAAACTACTCAATCTGTCCAAACTCAAGAAGTCTAATCCTACTAAACTTCAATCCGAGGGGGATTGTCTTCGCCATTGTTTTGAGTGATAATCTTCGCTTAACGAGCATCCCTGGTGCTAAATCCTATAGAATTCCCTCTTTTTTTGACCGATGCATGTTTTTTTCAGTTTTTTTTATTCACAATACCGTTTTTTATTTGCGTATATCAAAAAAAAGCAGTATCTTTGCACCCAAATTGACAATAAAGGTACAAATAACAACCAATTTATATTAATATTATAGCTATGTTTATTCAAAACGTACATGCTCGCGAGATTCTTGACTCGCGTGGAAATCCTACCGTAGAGGTGGAAGTTATTCTGGAAAGTGGTGTCATGGGTCGTGCCAGCGTTCCTTCGGGCGCTTCGACCGGTGAGAACGAGGCTCTTGAGCTTCGCGACGGTGACAAAACGCGTTACCTGGGTAAGGGTGTTATGAAGGCTGTTGATAATGTCAACAACATCATCGCTCCCGAAATTATCGGTATGCCCGTTCTGGAGCAACGCGCCATCGACAGCCGCATGATCAGCCTTGACGGAACCCCCACCAAATCCAAACTTGGTGCTAACGCCATCCTCGGTGTCAGCCTCGCTTGCGCACACGCAGCAGCTGCTTATCTTGAGATGCCCCTTTATCGCTATATCGGCGGCTCCAACGGTCACGTGCTGCCCGTGCCCATGATGAACATCATCAACGGTGGTGCACACAGCGACGCTCCCATCGCCTTCCAGGAGTTCATGATTCGCCCCGTGGGCGCTCCCACCGAGCGTGAGGCTATCCGCATGGGTGCTGAGGTGTTCCACGCACTGGCTAAGCTGCTTAAGAAACGCGGCTTGAGTACCGCCGTAGGTGACGAGGGTGGTTTCGCTCCCGCTCTGAATGGCATCGAGGACGCACTCGAAAGCATCATGCAGGCTATCCGCGACGCCGGCTACGAACCCGGTCGTGACATCCGTATCGCTATGGACTGCGCTGCCAGCGAGTTCGCTACCTGCGAGAACGGTGAGTGGTACTACGACTATCGTCAGCTTAAGGACGGTAAGAAGAAAGACCCCAACGGTAAGAAACTCACCGCTGCCCAGCAGATTGACTACCTGGAGGAACTCATCAACAAGTACCCCATCGACTCGATCGAGGACGGTCTGGATGAGAATGACTGGGACAACTGGGTGAAGCTGACCGAGCGTATCGGCGGCCGTTGCCAATTGGTAGGTGACGACCTGTTTGTGACCAACGTGAAGTTCCTGGAGAAGGGTATCAAGATGGGTGCTGCCAACAGTATCCTCATCAAGGTGAACCAGATTGGCTCGCTTACCGAGACCCTCGACGCTATCGAGATGGCACACCGTCATGGCTATACCACCGTTACGTCGCACCGTTCGGGCGAGACCGAGGATACCACTATTGCCGATATCGCCGTGGCTACCAACTCGGGTCAGATCAAGACCGGTTCGCTCAGCCGCACCGACCGTATGGCCAAATACAACCAGCTCATCCGCATCGAGGAGCAACTGGGTGCTCAGGCTCAATACGGCTACCGGAAGCTGCGCTGATTATCAGCCAACGGCCAACAGCCGTAGAGACGGCATTCCCTTGCCGTCTCTCGGTTCACGGTTCACGGTTCACGGTTCTCGCGCGCGTTCGGCAATCGGGTCGCAAAGGCAGACGACCCCGTCGTCTGCAGGCGACCGATGCCTCCGCTTTCCCC